>ENA-OWNT01003845-OWNT01003845.1-seawater-metagenome-genome-assembly--contig:-NODE-3845-length-13739-cov-11.025692_pt1 | contig 13739 bp, 10 predicted proteins | sample MGYA00238136_ERZ651165 | MGnify/ENA primary metagenome ERZ651165 (study PRJEB26861, sample SAMN08777766) | seawater metagenome | isolation source: coastal seawater | place: USA: Florida | collected...
ATGGCCAGCAGCGCCAGCCCCAGGAAGGGGGCGAGGTTTTCCTGACCGTTGCGCAGCGCCCGCTGCGCCCGCCCGTGATGAGGGCCGGGCTCCGGCTCTGCGTCGCGGCTGCCCAGGTAGCCCGACAGCCCCAGCCCCGAGAGAACGAAGAGCGCCGGCAGGAACACCGCGAGGTAGTGCACGCCGATGCCTGCAAGGATCCAGATTGTCATGATTTTTCCTTTCATTGTGGTCCCCGACGGGGCTACCGTCCGCAGGCGGCGGGACCAATTCCTTGCGAGGGAATGATGACGGAATTCGGCAGGGTATTGCGGGACATGCGGGGTGCACGCGGGCTCAGCCAGGCGGAGCTGGCGCTTCAGCTTGGCACCACGCAGCGCCACCTCTCCTTTGTCGAAACCGGGCGGTCCGCCCCGACCGCCTATTTCGTCACCCGCCTGTGCCGCGAATTAGACGTCTCTCTCGCACAGCGGTCGAACCTCTTTGCCGCGGCGGGCCTGCCCCAGGCCTATCCGCGGCGCGATCCGGCCTCCGCCGAGGTGACCGAGGCGCTGGACACGATCGACCGTCACATCCTGGCGCACTGGCCCTTTCCCGCCCTCGTGATGGACCCCGCCTGGACGATCCTGCGGTCCAATGCCCCGTTTCACCGGGTCTTTGCGCCGTTCCTGCCCGCGCAGGGCAACGCGCCCCACAACCTGGGCCAGATCATGATGCAGCCGGAGTTCCGCGCCATGATCCTCAACTGGCCGCAGGTGGCGGAGCTTTTCTACTACCGCCTGCAACTCGCCGCCGCCCGCCATGCCGAGGCGGCGGGCATATTCGACCGCTTGAAACAGGCCGGGCTCTTTGCCGATCTCGCCCGCACGCTGACCGATCCCGCGCCGGTCTTCGTTCCCGTCGACCTGCGCTTCCCGGATGGCACCGGGCTGCGCCTGACCTCGCTGGTCGGGCATCTGATGGCAGTGCAGGATCCGGTGGTCGAAGGCTACGAGGTCGAGCTTTTCGTGCCCCTCGACACGGCGAGCGAGACGGCCCTGCGCGGCCTATAGCCAGCGGGCGCGCCGCAGGATCCAGAGTTGCAGCAGCACCACGATCACCAGGCCGCCGCAGACATACCAGAAGGCATTGGGGTTTTCCGCCCCCGGCATCCCGCCCACGTTGATCCCCAGAAGCCCGGTGAGGAAGCCGAGCGGCAGGAAGATCGCCGACAGGATCGACAGGATGTACATATGCCGGTTGAGCCGGTCCGACAGCTGCCCCGACAGTTCCTCGCGCAGAACCGCGAGGCTGTCGCGCATCTCGTCGAGGTTTTCGACAAGCCGTGTCAGCTTGTCCCTTGCCTCGCGCATGTGGCGCCGGTCCTGCGCGTCGGTGAAGGGGATGTCCTCCCCTTCCAGCCGTTGCAGGGCCTCGCGCTGCGGGGCGGTGTGGCGGCGCAGTTCGATCACCTGAAGCCGCATGGCCACGATGCGCTGGCGCAGGCTCTGGTCCGGGCGTCCGATCACCTGCGTCTCGAGCGCATCGGTCTCCATGTCGAGATCGGCGATCAGCGGCTCCATCCGCGCGTTCAGCCGTTCCGCCAGCAGGCCGAGGAATTCTCCCGTTCCGTCCGGCCCCTCGCCCGCGGTGACGGCCTCTGCGATATCCTCCAGCGCGCGGATGCGCTGCCGCGACAGGGTGACGATCCGCTCCGCCTCGGCCCAGATGCGGATGGCGACCATGTCCTCCGGGTCCTTGCCGTCGTTCAGGTTCAGCCCCCGCAGCACCGCCAGCACCCCCGCTCCGACACGCGAGGCGCGCGACCGGGTCGAGGGGGCGGTCAGCGCCGCTGGCACGGTTTCGTCGAGATAGGGCATATGCGCCGCGATCCAGGCCCGGGTGCCGGGATGATCCGCCTGAAGGTGCACCCAGCCGAGCGTCGCCTCACGCAGGCAGTTTGTAATCGCCTCGCCTTCCAGTTTCTGTCCCGCCTGCGGCCCGTTGAGCGCATAGGCGAAGAGCACCGGGGATCCGTGGTCGGTCATCTGTCTCGTCCATTCTGCTGCGAAGAGAGTAAGGCATCCGCCCCGACGGAAAAGCGAAAAGTCGTGCGGGCAGGGGGATTTGCCCCGCCCGCGCCGCTCAGATCCGGTCCAGCGCCGCGCGCAGCCGGTCCTCGTCATGGCTGGCGAGGACCGGCAGCAGATCGCGCACCTCCTCCAGCGGGCGGTCCCACCAGGCGAGCTGGTCGAGCAGCGCGCAGACACCATCGGAAAAGCGTCGCCGGATCACCCGCGCCGGGTTGCCCGCGACGACGCACCAGTCCGGCACGTCCCGCGTCACCACCGATCCGGCCCCGACGATGACGCCGTTGCCCAGGCTCACGCCGGGCAGGATCATCGCATTGTGGCCGATCCAGACATCATGCCCAATCCGGGTATCCCCGCCCTTGGCGAACTCCTCTGCAAAGAGCGGCATCTGCGCGGGATCGAACACGGCGAAGGGATAGGTCGTGAACCACTCCAGCGGGTGATTGGCAGACGAGGTGATGAACCGCGTACCATGGGCAAACTGGCCGTAGCGACCGATATGCAGCCTCTCCGGCGCGCCGGGATGCAGGTAGGGGGCAATCCGGGCGGCGTAATCCGTGACCGGGTCGAAGTCGTTGTAATAGGTACACTCCCCCACGTGGATATTGGGGTGGTCGATCACGCGGCTCAACCAGACCGTGTTGGGATAAACCTGTCCGTCGGGCAGTGTGATGGGATGCGTTCTTGATGCATCAAGAAAGGGCGGCGTCTGTGAACGCGGCATACTGAACTCCTGTCGAAAAAGATCGAGATTGGGAAATTCAGTTACTGCTCCACGACACCCTCCATCGGTTCACGCATGACCTAAGGGGAGGGGGCCCGGCTGGTCAAGCAAAAGAAAACGCCGCCCCGGCAAGGGCGGCGTTTGATATGGCTGGCCCCGGACTTGATCCGGGGCCTTCCGTGTCAGCTTTGCGCTCTCGCGGCTTATTCGACGATCTTGGAAACGACACCCGAGCCGACGGTGCGGCCGCCTTCGCGGATGGCGAAGCGGAGGCCGTCTTCCATGGCGATCGGGGCGATCAGTTCAACCGCGAACTTCAGGTTGTCGCCCGGCATCACCATCTCGGTGCCCTCGGGCAGCGTCACGGTGCCGGTCACGTCCGTCGTGCGGAAGTAGAACTGCGGACGGTAGTTCGCGAAGAACGGCGTGTGGCGGCCGCCTTCTTCCTTGGTCAGGATGTAGACCTCGGCTTCGAACTTCTTGTGCGGCTTCACCGAACCCGGCTTGCACAGAACCTGACCACGCTCGACCGCGTCACGGTCGATGCCGCGCAGCAGCGCGCCGATGTTGTCGCCCGCTTCGCCGCGGTCCAGCAGCTTGCGGAACATCTCGACGCCGGTGCAGGTCGTCTTGGTCGTGTCCTTGATGCCGACGATTTCCAGTTCGTCGCCCACGTTCACGATGCCACGCTCGACACGGCCGGTCACAACCGTGCCGCGGCCGGAGATCGAGAAGACGTCTTCGATCGGCATCAGGAACGGCTGGTCGATCGCACGCTCGGGCTGCGGGATGTACTCGTCCACAGCGGCCATCAGTTCCTTGATCTTGTTCTCGCCGATTTCCGGATCACGGCCTTCCATCGCCGCCAGCGCGGAGCCCGCGATGATCGGAATGTCGTCGCCCGGGAAGTCGTATTCGGACAGCAGCTCGCGGACTTCCATTTCCACCAGCTCCAGCAGTTCCTCGTCGTCGACCTGGTCGACCTTGTTGAGGAACACGACCATGGCGGGGATGCCCACCTGACGGCCGAGCAGGATGTGCTCGCGCGTCTGCGGCATCGGGCCGTCGGCGGCGTTCACCACGAGGATCGCGCCGTCCATCTGGGCCGCCCCGGTGATCATGTTCTTGACGTAGTCGGCGTGGCCGGGGCAGTCGACGTGGGCGTAGTGACGCGCGTCGGTTTCATACTCGACGTGGGCGGTCGAGATGGTGATGCCGCGGGCTTTCTCTTCCGGCGCGCCGTCGATCTGGTCGTAGGCCTTGAAGTCACCGAAGTACTTCGTGATCGCCGCCGTCAGCGTCGTCTTGCCATGGTCGACGTGACCGATGGTGCCGATGTTGCAGTGCGGTTTGCCGCGTTCAAACTTTTCCTTGCCCATGGTAGGCTCCCTTTTTGTCTTACGGATGGTGGGGTCAAACCCCACCCTACGGTGATGGGTAGGGCGGGGTTCACCCCGCCACCCGGCTTATGCGTATTTCGCCTGGATCTCGTCCGAGATGTTCTGCGGAACCGGATCGTAATGGTCGAACTGCATCGTGAACTGCGCGCGGCCCGAGGACATGGAACGCAGGGTGTTGATGTAGCCGAACATGTTGGCCAGCGGCACGAAGGCGTCGATCGCGATCGCGTTGCCGCGCGGTTCCTGGCCCGACACCTGCCCGCGACGGGAGGTGAGGTCGCCGATGATGCCGCCGGTATATTCCTCCGGGGTGATCACTTCGACCTTCATCATCGGTTCCAGCAGCTTCGCACCGGCCTTGCGCATACCTTCACGCATGCACATGCGGGCGGCGATTTCGAAGGCCAGGACCGAGGAGTCCACGTCGTGGAACTTACCGTCGATCAGCGCGACCTTGAAGTCGATCACCGGGAAGCCAGCCAGCGGACCGGAGTCCATGACCGATTTGATGCCCTTTTCGACGCCGGGGATGTATTCCTTCGGCACGGCACCGCCAACGATGCGCGATTCAAAGGAGTAGCCCTCGCCCGGCTCTGTCGGGGTGATGATGAGCTTGACCTCTGCGAACTGACCGGACCCACCCGACTGTTTCTTGTGGGTGTAGGTGTGTTCGACCTCTTTGGAGATCGTCTCGCGATAGGCCACCTGCGGCGCACCGATGTTCGCCTCGACCTTGAATTCGCGCTTCAGACGATCGACGAGGATGTCGAGGTGAAGTTCGCCCATGCCCTTCATGATGGTCTGACCGGACTCGAGGTCGGTCTCCACACGGAAGGACGGGTCTTCGGCGGCCAGACGGGCCAGACCCTGGGACATCTTCTCCTGGTCGCCCTTGGTCTTGGGCTCGACAGCGATCTCGATCACCGGATCGGGGAAGGTCATGGTTTCCAGAACGACCGGTGCCTTGGCGTCGCAGAGGGTGTCACCGGTGGTGGTGTCCTTCAGGCCGCCGAGCGCGATGATGTCGCCTGCAAAGGCTTCTTCGATCTCTTCGCGGTTGTTCGAGTGCATCATCATCATCCGACCGACGCGCTCTTTCTTGCCCTTGGTCGAGTTCAGCAGCGAGTCACCCTTGGCGAGCTGGCCCGAGTAGATGCGAACGAAGGTCAGCGAGCCGACGAAGGGGTCGTTCATGATTTTGAACGCCAGGCCCGAGAACGCCATGTCGTCGTCTGCACGACGCGCGATGTTCCGGGTCTCGGTTTCGTCATCTGGTGCGAAGCCCATGTAGTCGACCACGTCCAGTGGGCTGGGCAGATAGTCGATCACGGCGTTCAGCAGCGGCTGGACACCTTTGTTCTTGAACGCGGAACCGCCCAGGACCGGCACGAAGTGCAGCGCCAGGGTGCCCTTGCGGAGCAGCTTGCGCAGGGTCGGCACGTCGGGCTCTTCGCCTTCCAGATAGGCTTCCATGGCGTCGTCGTCTTCTTCGACGGCCGCCTCGATCATCTTGCCGCGCCATTCCTCGGCCATGTCTTTCAGGCTGTCACGGATCGGGGCCTTGACCCAGGACGCGCCAAGGTCTTCACCCTGCCACAGCCACTCTTCCATGGTGACCAGGTCGATCAGGCCTTCCAGCTCGGTCTCCGCGCCGATCGGGATACCGACGGGCACGGCGCGGGCGCCGGTGCGGTCTTCGATCATGCGGACGCAGTTGAAGAAGTCGGCGCCGATCTTGTCCATCTTGTTGACGAACACGATACGCGGAACCTTGTAGCGGTCAGCCTGACGCCACACGGTTTCGGTCTGCGGCTCGACGCCGGCGTTGGCATCCAGAACGGCGACGGCGCCGTCGAGAACGGCCAGCGAACGTTCCACTTCGATGGTGAAGTCAACGTGGCCGGGGGTGTCGATGATGTTCAGACGGTGCTTCGGGGTGTCGGCGGTCTGGCCGTCCTCGGTACGTTCCCAGAAGGTGGTGGTCGCAGCCGAGGTGATGGTGATCCCGCGTTCCTGCTCCTGCTCCATCCAGTCCATGGTGGCGGCGCCGTCGTGGACCTCACCGATGTTGTGGGATTTGCCGGTGTAGAACAGGATCCGTTCCGAGCAGGTGGTCTTGCCTGCGTCGATATGGGCCATGATGCCGAAGTTGCGGTAGCGGTCGAGCGGATATTCGCGTGCCATGGGTCTGAGCCTCTAGGGGGTTACCAGCGGTAATGGGAGAAGGCCTTGTTGGCCTCTGCCATCTTGTGGGTGTCTTCGCGCTTCTTCACGGCCGACCCGCGGGACTGAACAGCATCCAGAAGCTCGCCTGCGAGACGCTCTTCCATGGTGTTCTCGTTGCGGGCGCGCGAGGCGGAAATCAGCCAGCGGATCGCCAGCGCTTCGCGGCGCTCGGGGCGCACTTCGACGGGCACCTGGTAGGTGGCACCACCCACACGGCGCGAGCGGACCTCGACGGCGGGTTTGATGTTGTCGAGCGCTTCGTGGAACACCTCGACGGGCGCGCGCTTGATCTTGCCTTCAACGCGATCCAGCGCGTTGTAGACGATCTTCTCTGCGACCGACTTCTTGCCGTCGATCATCAGGTTGTTCATGAATTTGGTCAGAACGCGGTCGCCATATTTGGCGTCGGGCAGAATCTCGCGCTTCTCGGCGGCGTGACGACGGGACATCTCGCTCTCTCCTTACTTGGGACGCTTGGCGCCGTATTTCGAACGACGCTGCTTACGGTCTTTGACGCCCTGGGTATCCAGAACACCACGCAGGATGTGGTAACGGACACCCGGAAGGTCTTTCACCCGGCCGCCACGGATCAGGACCACCGAGTGCTCCTGCAGGTTGTGGCTTTCGCCGGGAATGTAGCTGATGACCTCGAAGCCGTTGGTCAGACGGACCTTGGCAACTTTCCGCATAGCGGAGTTCGGTTTCTTCGGCGTGGTGGTATAGACGCGCGTGCAGACGCCGCGTTTCTGCGGGCACTGCTCCAGGTGCATGGATTTCGAGCGTTTCACTTTCGGCTGCCGCGGCTTGCGGATCAGCTGCTGGATCGTTGGCATTCCGGTTCTTTCCCCGTTTCGCAACACATGTGTCATGCACGCATGTGCGTGCGGTTCAATTCTCGTGCGCCATACGCGTCCGCAAGCGCAAAAACCGCAATCGCTCCCATTCCGAGGTGAACGACGCGGTGGGTTATCAGAGGATCGAGGCTGTAAAAGTGCCTGGATCTTGACCACTTCAATATGAAGTCGACTGTCGGGGCGACCCCCGGTGCCGAGATAGCGCGCCGTATATGGGGAGTCGCGCGCCGTGTCAACAGCCGGTCAAAGGGCCCGCGGCAGGCACCGGCGGGTATCGGCGCGGACCGGCGGCGACGGCGCGCGCTTGCCATCTAACCGCGCCGTTGCGACAGTGCAATCGGAACATGATCCCGGCCCGGCGCCGGCAACAGGGGGCACTTGCATGCAGGTCATCGGGATTTGCCGGTTCTCTTACCTGGGCCTCGGCGGTTTCCAGGTGGAGCATGACGATCTCGATGCGCGCGCCGCCTTCCTGTACGACCCGGCCCGGATGGAAGAGCGCTTCCGCAGCTTCGAGACGCTGACCCTGCCGCCGCTGCGGGCGCAGACCGATCCCGATTTCACCCTTCTGATCGTCACCGGCGACAGCCTGCCTGCCCCTTATATGCAGCGGTTGCGCGCCCTCGTGGCCCATCTGCCGCAGGCGGTGATCCAGACCCGCGCGCCGGCGAAACACCGGCAGGTGATGCAGGAGGCGATCAACTCGGTCCGCCGCCTCGACAAGGCGCCCTGCCTGCAGTTCCGCATGGACGACGACGATGCGGTGGCGCGCGTCTATGTCGAACGGCTGCGCGGAGCGGCGGAGGATCTGCGCAAGCTGAGCCGGGACCACCGGCACATCGCCATCGACTTCAACCAGGGCTACATCGTCGGCGCCGGCCCCGGGGGACTGTCAGCAACGCCCACGCAGCGGCCCTATACCACAGCCGCGCTGGCACTGATGTTCAAACCTTCGGTCAAGCTCTCGGTGATGAACTTCGCCCATGAGAAACTGCCGCGGATGATGCCGACGGTTACATTTACGGGCGAGGATATGCTGCTGCGCGGACATAACGATTTCAACGATTCTCGGCAGAAGCCGGGGGTGAAGCCGGTGCGGCTCACCCCGCTTGATGCGGCGCAGGAGGATCTGTTCCGGCAGGTTTACAACGTCGACGCCGATCACGTGCGGCGGGTCTATTCGGGCGCGCAGGCCTCCGATTGAGAAAGGCCGCTCATCCAGCCAAGGACCAAGCCGTGCAGGCGCCGGGCCGTGGGATGGCGCTTGCGACCTCTGATCAGCGCACTTTATTGCAGCCAAGTCAGGACGACATTCGAGCTGTGCGCCCGCGTCAGTCGAGCGCCAGACCGCCGGGACGGTCCGGCGCTTGCGCGGCGGCCTGCGGCCTTGATTCCGCGCTGGGGGGCTTGGATCGGAAGCTTGCCTCGGACCGCAGATTCACTGGACGACGCTCTAACCGGCCCGGACCCGGCCGCGATAAAACGTAAACAGCCCGGCAGCGGCGACGATCGCCGCTCCCAGCAGCGTCAGCGGCTCCGGCCAGTGACCGAACACCGCCCAGCCCAGCCCCAACGCCCAGATCAGCCCGGTGTAGCGGAACGGCGCGATGAACGAGACCTCGCCCACCCGCATCACCAACACGCTCAGCAGATAACCCAGCATGACGAAGAAGGACGAGGCGGCGATCAGCGACGCCGTTTCCAGCCGCAGCGGCACCCACTCCACCCAGGTGGAGGCCAGGCCGGCGGCCACGAACACCGCCAGGGCCGAGGCCAGCGTCACCGTCATCGACGACACCTCCGCCGACATCCGGCGGGTGACCAGATCCCGCACCGTCACGCAGCCCACCGCCGCCAACGCATAGAGCGCATGCAGGCTGAAGCCCTCCGGCCCCGGCCGCACAATCAGCAGCATCCCCCCGAACCCGAGCGCAATCGCCAGCATCCGCCGCCAGCCGACGCTCTCGCCAAAGAACAGCGCCGCGCCCAGCGTCACGGTCAGCGGCAGCACCTGCAGGACCGCCGTCACATTGGCCAGCGGCATGTTCATCAGGGCAGTGAGGAAGAAATACGCCGCCGCCACCTCGCTCACGCAGCGCACCCCCAACAGTGCCGCATCCCGCGGGGCCATCCGCAGATGCAGCGCCCCGAGCCGGCGCGCAAGCAGGTAAATCAGCAGTGAGCTGATCAGCCCGCGCAGGGTCAGCAGTTGCAACAGCGGCAAGGCGCCATGGGTGGCCTTCACACAGGTATCGTTGAGGGTGAAGGCCGCCATGCTGCCCATCATCAGCAGCGCGCCTTTCGCATTCGGCGTCATCGCTCAGAGCGCCCGCAACTGGTTCAGCGACATGCCGAAATGCCGCTGCAACTGGGCCCCGACCTCCGCTTCCTCCAGCTTGTGGGTCAGCCCCATCTGCGCCGGGTTCGATTTGTTGTCGCCGTGGATGGTGCGGATGAAGGCCGGAACCGAGATATCGGAGTAGGTGTTGAAATGCTGCGCCAGCTTTCGGTGGTTGTAGCGGTACGGATTGGCACCATGGCCCACCGGCGCCACCAGCGTGGTGCCGGTCGACAGCGGCGCCCGTTCGCAGGCGTCGAAGATCTCGGTCTCCGCCCCGGTGGAGCGCACGTAGAACCCCCGGTTATAGGCGATCACAAAGGGTGTTTTCGGCCGGTTCAACTTCATCAGGCCAGAGGCCAGCCGCTTGGTCCGCTTGACGAAATTCCTGTCCAGCGCGTCGTCGTCGTCCAACCGGAACAGGATACGGTGGGTGCAACCGTCATGCGGCACCGCGTTGTATCCACGCTGCAACAGCTTGTAGTGGTTCTGGGTGCCCACCGGCAGGCAATGGATATTTGGCAGCGGCTCGATCAGGTCGACCAGCCGCTCCAGATACGGCTCCGGCATGGTTTCGGCGGTCAGCACCACCATGTCGAAATCCGGGTCGGTCTGGCCGGTCAGCGACGGCAGGCAAAGCTGCTCGAACAGGCGGAGCCGCAGCTCCATCCGGTCCGGCGAAAACAGATGCGCGGCGGTCTCTTCCAGCGTCTTGAACCGCTCCGAATAATAGGTGGGTGTCAGCACCGAAAACCTGAGCAGCCCCACTGTCCTGACCGAACGGTCCATGCCCCTGCCCCCTTTTGAATACTCCGTTCCGAGCCGGCACAGAAAACACCGGCCAGCGCCGGAAGAAAAGCCGCAATCGCCCAACCCCCGACAAAGAAAAACCCCCGCGGCGCAGGCCGCGGGGGTCGAAGGTTTGTCAGGCGATAGCCCGAGGCGCGCGGATTAATCGCGGCTTTCGGGGGTATCGACCAGGGTGTCGAACGCATCGCCGCCGATGATGTCGTCCTCGGTCGGCGCGGCCAGGGCCGCGGCCGCTTCGGCCTCTTCGCGGCGCGCTTCGATCACCACATTGTCGCGCTGTTGCGCGATGTGGCGCACCCGCTGGGTCGCCCCGCCGGTGCCCGCCGGGATCAGACGGCCGACGATGACGTTTTCCTTGAGACCCACCAGCTTGTCTTTCTTGCCCTGCACCGAAGCCTCGGTCAGAACGCGGGTGGTCTCCTGGAACGACGCCGCCGAGATGAACGAGCGGGTCTGCAGGCTGGCCTTGGTGATGCCCAGCAGGATCGGTTCGCCCTGTGCCGGGCGGCCGCCTTTGGAAATCGCCTTCTCGTTGGCCGCGTCGAACTCCTGCTTGTCGACATGCTCGCCCTTCAGCAGGGTCGTCTCGCCGCTGTCCTGGATCTCCCATTTCTGCAGCATCTGGCGAACGATCACTTCGATATGCTTATCGTTGATCTTCACGCCCTGCAGACGATAGACGTCCTGAACCTCGTCGATCATGTAGTTGGCCAGAGCCTCGACACCCATGATCGACAGGATGTCATGCGGCGCCGGGTTGCCGTCCATGATGTAGTCGCCCTTCTGCACGAAGTCGCCTTCCTGCACCGGGATGTGCTTGCCCTTGGGCACCATGTATTCCACCGGCTCCAGGCTCTCGTCGGCGGGTTCGATGGTGATCCGGCGCTTGTTCTTGTAGTCGCGCCCGAACCGCACATAACCGTCGATCTCGGCGATGATCGCGTGGTCCTTGGGACGGCGCGCCTCGAACAGTTCCGCCACCCGCGGCAGACCGCCGGTGATGTCCTTGGTCTTGGCGCCCTCGCGCGGGATCCGCGCCACGACGTCGCCGGCCTGGATCTTCTGGCCGTCTTCGACCGACAGGATCGCGTCCACCGACATCGGGTAGGTCACCGGGTTGCCCGCATCATTGCGCACCGGCTCGCCGTCGGCGTCGACCAGAATGATCTCCGGCTTCAGCTCGTTGCCCTTGGGGGCCGCGCGCCAGTCGATCACGATCTTCTGGGTCATGCCGGTGGCATCGTCGGTCTCGTCGCGGACGGCCACGCCCGAGGTCAGGTCGACGTATTTCGCCGTCCCGTCCTTTTCGGCAATGATCGGCAGGGTATAGGGATCCCATTCGAACAGCTTGTCGCCGCGGGCGATCTTGTCACCTTCCTTGACGAACAGTTTGGAGCCGTAGCCCAGCTTGAAGCTGGCGCGTTCCTCGCCGTTCTCGTCGTTGATCAGCAGCTTCATGTTGCGGCCGACGACCAGCAGCTCGCCAGCGGCGTTTTCCAGCAGGCTGGGGTTGTCGAAGGCGATCACGCCGTCCTGGCCCGCTTCCTGGAACGACTGCTGGCCACCCTGGGCCACGCCGCCGATGTGGAAAGTCCGCATCGTCAGCTGCGTACCCGGTTCACCGATCGACTGCGCCGCGATGATGCCGACGGCCTCGCCGGTGTTCACCATCGTGCCGCGCGCCAGGTCACGGCCGTAGCACATGGCGCAGACGCCTTCCTCGGCTTCACAGGTCAGCGGGCTGCGGATGCGGGCGGACTGGATGCCGGCCTCTTCGATCGCGTCGGCAGTGCGTTCGTCGATCAGCTGGCCGATCGCCGCGACCACCTCGTCGGTGCCCGGTTTGACGATGTCCTCGGCCGCGACACGGCCCAGAAGACGCTCCGCCAGGCTGGCCACGACCTCACCGTCGTTGACCGCCGCTTCCACGGTGATCGCGTTCTCGGTGCCGCAATCGTTCATCCGCACGATGCAGTCCTGCGCCACGTCGACCAGACGGCGGGTCAGGTACCCCGAGTTCGCCGTCTTCAGAGCGGTGTCCGACAGACCTTTCCGCGCGCCGTGGGTGGAGTTGAAGTACTCCAGCACGGTCAGACCTTCTTTAAAGTTCGAGATGATCGGCGTTTCGATGATGTCGCCGTTCGGCTTGGCCATCAGGCCGCGCATGCCGCCCAGCTGTTTCATCTGCGTGACCGAGCCCCGCGCACCGGAGTGCGCCATCATGTAGACCGAGTTCGGCTCCATTTCGGCACCGCTGTCGTCCGTCTTGACGGCCGAGATCGAGCCCATCATCGCATCGGTGACGCGGTCGTTACACTTCGACCAGGCATCGACGACCTTGTTGTACTTTTCGCCCTGGGTAATCAGGCCGTCCATGTACTGCTGTTCAAAGTCTTTCACCTGATCGCGGGTCTCGTCGACGATGCCCCATTTGGTTTCGGGGATCACCATGTCGTCCTTGCCGAAGGAGATCCCGGCCTTGAACGCCTCGCGGAAGCCCATGGTCATGATCTGGTCGCAGAAGATGACCGACTCTTTCTGACCGCAGTAACGGTAGACGGTGTCGATGACCTGCTGCACCTCTTTCTTCCGCAGCAGGCGGTTGACCAGGTCGAACGGCGCCTTGGCGTTGAGCGGCAGCAGCGCGCCCAGACGGACACGGCCCGGGGTGGTCTCGTAGCGCTTGAGAACCTCGTTGCCCTCTTCGTCGATCTGGGTGATCCGCGCAGTGATCTTGGAGTGCAGATGCACCTCGCCCGCGTCCAGCGCGTGCTGGACCTCGTCGATCGAGCCGAAGACCTTGCCCTGGCCCGGCATACCTTCGCGCTCCAGGGTCACATAGTAGAGACCCAGGATCATATCCTGCGACGGCACGATGATCGGTGCGCCGTTGGCCGGCGACAGCACGTTGTTCGTGGACATCATCAGAACGCGCGCTTCCAGCTGTGCCTCAAGGCTCAGCGGAACGTGCACAGCCATCTGGTCGCCGTCGAAGTCGGCGTTGAACGCCGAGCAGACCAGCGGGTGCAGCTGGATCGCCTTACCCTCGATCAGCGTGGGTTCGAACGCCTGGATGCCCAGACGGTGCAGCGTCGGCGCGCGGTTCAGCATCACCGGGTGTTCCCGGATCACCTCGTCGAGGATGTCCCAAACCTCGGGGCGCTCTTTCTCGACCAGCTTTTTCGCCTGTTTCACGGTGCTGGACAGGCCCTTGGCCTCCAGCCGCGAATAGATGAACGGCTTGAACAGCTCCAGCGCCATCTTCTTGGGCAGGCCGCACTGGTGCAGCTTCAGCTCCGGGCCGGTCACGATGAC
>ENA-OWNT01003847-OWNT01003847.1-seawater-metagenome-genome-assembly--contig:-NODE-3847-length-13736-cov-3.723772_pt1 | contig 13736 bp, 9 predicted proteins | sample MGYA00238136_ERZ651165 | MGnify/ENA primary metagenome ERZ651165 (study PRJEB26861, sample SAMN08777766) | seawater metagenome | isolation source: coastal seawater | place: USA: Florida | collected...
GGCCGGCGGTGGCGCGGGCGTGGCGGGTGCGGGAGGGGGCTCGGGGGCAGGCGCAGGGCTGGCATGTTGCGGAGCCGGAGCCGGAGCTGGGGCGGGGGGCGGGGAGAGCGTCGGTCGGGCCTCGGCCTTGGGGTGGGCGGCGAGCACCCACTCCCGGGGCCCCTCGGCGCTCAGAACGGGCACCTGGTCGCGTACGCCGACGCTGCGCAGCGCCTCCTCGACGTACAGCTTGGCCTCCTCGGCGGTCACCTGGCCGTCGCGCACGTCGTCGAGCTGGCCGTCGGCCCAGCCCCGCAGCGCGCCGAGCACGGCGTAGGTGAACGCCCCGTGCTGGGCGCCGTCGAGGGGGCCGGAGAACTGATTGGCGCTGGCGGCCGACCACTCGATGACCTGCGGCCCGCTGTCGGTGGCGTAGGTGGGCACGGCGAAGCGCTTGCCGGGGAGCAGCTCGGTGCCCGACCGCCCCTGCCCGGTGTAGCAGGTGTCGAGCACGAGCACGGCCTTGGCGCCGCCAGCGGTGGCGGCCTCGCGCACCTCCTTGACCGCCACGGACCGGGCCGCGAAGGTGGCCAGATCGGGCTGCACGTCGATGCCCATGAGCATGCGCTCGCCAGTGTCGGGCGACGCTCCCCCGTGGCCGGCGAAGTAGACCCAGACGGTGCCGTCGCTGCCAGCGTGCTCGGCGGCCTGCTGCACGGCGCTCAGGATCTTCTCGCGGTTGGCCTTGGGCACGTTGTGGATGCGGTCGCTGGGCACGCCGCGGGTGTAGAGGAGGTAGTCGGCGACGGCCTGAGCGTCGCGGTCGGCGTGGGGCACGTCGGGCAGCTCGTAGTAGTCCTCGATGCCGATCACCACGGCGGCGTCGTGGGGGGCGGTCGCGCCCGTCTTGAGCGGGGTGTCCAGGTCGGGCAGGCCAGCAGCCAGGGCGGGCAGCGCGAGAGCGGCGAGGGCGAACATCGGGCCTCCGTGGAGGGGACTCTACCTCCGTGTCCGGCGTCGCCGGGCGACGATGACCCCCGACAGGGCGATCCACATCCCTCCGGCGGCCCCGCCCTGTTGGCAGCGGCAGTCCGGACTGGGGAGCTCGACGGGCGTGGTGGGGCCGCCCACCTCGGTGACGTAGGTGCCGGTGTGCCCTGTATGACCGGTGCGACCGGTGACATGGGTGTCGGCGGTGTCGGCGGTGAGGACCGCGGGGCCGGTGTCGGCGGTGGGGAAGGACCCGGTGTCGGCGGTGGCGCCGGGCCCGGCGTCCACCTGGAAGCTCTCGCTGAGGACCGTGCCATCAGAGAGGGTCAGGGACCAGGTGGCGGTGCCGGAGCTGGGCTGGGTGGCGACCAGGTCGACCTCGATGTCGAAGCCGATGTTGGCCGGCACAGCGACGGTGGCGGGGGGCGTGGCGTCGACACCGGGGGGCAGGGCCAGGGTGAAGACGGCGTCGTGGTGGGCCCCGCGACTGTCCAGGGAGAGGGTCCAGGTGCTGCGTCCGTCGACCGCGACGTCCGGACTGTCCACGACGTCGACCGCCGGGAAGGTGAGGGCCTCGGGGGCGCGCAGGGACCCGCAGGCGACCTTGCCAGCGGTGGCGCCGGTGGGGGCCGCGCCGAAGCAGAGGGCGTCCGCCACCTCGGCGGCCGTGAGGCGGGGGAAGGCTTCGCGGATCAGCGCAGCGGTTCCGGCCACGACCGGCGTGGCGTAGCTGGTGCCGCTGGCCACGACGTAGTCGGTGTCGGAGGCCACGCCGAGGCTGCAGATGTCTGCCCCCGGGGCGGCGAGGGCCACGCTGGTGGCGCCGAAGTGGCTGTAGGGGTCGAGGGAGCCGTCGGGGCGCAGGCTGGCCACGCTGACCACGTGCTCGTAGGGGTAGCTGCTGGGGAAGATGGGGAACTGGTCGTTGTCGGCGTCGGAGCAGTTGGGGTACGGGCAGTTGGAGGCAGCGGCGACCAACAGGATGTCGGCGTCGCCCAGGGCCTGCACGGCGTCGTCGAAGGCCACCGGCGGGTTCGTGGCGGCGATGCTGTAGTTCAGCAGGCCCACCTCGGGGTGGGCGGTGGCCAGGTCGTCCATCGCGGCGATGGCGTAGCTGAAGTAGAGCGCGCCGCTGCTGTCGGCGACCTTCTGCACGAAGAGCTCGGCCCCTGGGGCCATGCCGAGGCGGCCCAGGCCGTCGTCGTTGGCGGCGAGGATGCCGGCGATGAAGGTGCCGTGTCCCGGGGCCCAGGCCAGGGCCGAGACCTCGGGGAGCGGGTCGTCGTCGCCATAGTCGTAGCCGCCGGAGATCCGGCCCAGCAGATCGACGTGGCTCGTGCGGAAGCCTGCATCCTGCACGGCGATCACCGGCGCGTCGATGCCCCAGCTGTGGAGGTTCCACGCGGTCTGGACATCGGTGGACACGAGCTCGTGGGGGTCGGGGCACTGGGCGGAGGCGCCGACCACGGGGGTCTGGATGGTGCCGCCCTGCAGCTGCATCGGGCGGTCCCACTCGGCGTGGCGGACACCGGGCGCGTCCTGCAGGGCGGCCGGTGTGGTGCCGCGGACGGTGCACACCCGGGACGACGCGAAGCAGGCGTCGACCGTGCCGGACGGGGCGGTCCAGGGCAGGGTGTCCACCCCGACGAGCACCGTGGGGGAGGCGAGGGCGGTGGCCAAGAGCAGGGGAAGCATGGGGGACGGTAGCCGCCGCTGGGCCTACCCGCGAGGGGGCATCTGCCCGAGCCTACAGGCTACGTCGCGAAGGCCCCGGTCTCCAGGTACCGTAGGGTGGCCTCGATGACCGTGGGCTGCATCATCAGCACGCTGTGCAGCCCCTGGGGCACCACGAGCTCGTCTTCGGCACCGGGCAGGTGGGTCTCCTCGACGGACACATAGCTGTCGTCGTCGCCCTCGAGGAGCGGGTTGTAGCCCCGAGGGTCGCCGCGTCCTCCGGCGATGAGGCCGAAGCGCACGCCGAGCCCGGGTAGCTCGTGGGCTCGGCCGATGTGCAGCTGGTCGAGGGCGGGCCCGCCGACCTGGCTGGCACCGGGCACGCGGTCGGTGAGCACGCTGGCGAGCTTGGAGCCGCGGTTGGGGGTGCCGATCATGACGACGCGGTGGACGTCGAGCCTGCGCTGCCACGCCCCGCCCCGCGCCATGAGCATCCGCGTCACGATGCCCCCCATGCTGTGGGAGACGATGGAGAGCTGCTCGGCCCCCTCGACGCGGTCGAGGAGCTGCTCCACGTGCTGGGCGTGGTCGTGCAGGGACTGCATGGTGCTGGGGTAGTTCACGCCGTGGGCGTCGTAGCCAGCGGCCCGCAGCGCGGTAGCCATGGGGCGGAACGCGTCCTTGCTGCGGCCGATGCCGTGGAGCAGCAGCACCAGATGGGGCGACGCCGGTGCCAGCGCCCGCTCCTCCTTCAGGGTGCGGAAGGTGCGGTGGCAATGATCGAACGACCCGGTCGCGAGGCGCACGTCGCGCTCGTCGAGCAGGCGGTGGTGACGGGTGAGGACGTTGACCTGGATGCGCCAGCCGGCGTGGAGGAAGACGTCGCCCCACAGCTGCTTGCCCCCGAGGGTGGGCAGCTTCACCCGACGTCCGTGGTCACCGTGAAGGCCCAGCACCGCAGCTTGCAGGACTCGGGCATCTCCGGGCGCATCGGGTGGTCGGCTGCCTGGGTGCCCACGTGGATCTGCCGCAGTCGGCGCCCCACGTTGCGGGCCGCGGACACGACTTGGTGCAGGTACTCGCTCGACGAGACGTGCACGGAGCGAGTGGAGGTGATGAGCACGCCCCCGGGCTTCGTGAGGGTGACGCCCAGGATGAGGAGGTCGCGGTAGCCCTGCAGCGCCCGCTTGGCCTGCTTGCGGCTCTTGGCGAAGCGGGGGGGGTCGAGGATGACCACGTCGTAGCGCTTCTGCTTGCGCTCCAGCAGCTCGAGGGTGTGCTTGGCCTCGTCGCAGACGACGGTGAGCTCCTGGTCGAAGCCGGCGATCTCCGCGCCGTCGGCGATGTGGTGGCAGGCAGACTGGGCCTTGTCGATGGCCACGGCCGAGGTGGCGCCGGCCTTCAGTGCCGCCAGGGACCAGGCCCCGGAGCCGCTGTAGACGTCGAGCACGGAGGCGCCCTCGAACAGGTGGGACAGCACGCGCCGGTTGTCGCCCTGAGAGGTGTCGTGGGCCTTGCGAGGCGGGGCGATGGGGTCGACCTGCAGGGGGATGCCGTTCTCGTCGATGTTGAGCACGACGGGGATGGAGCCGAACCAGGCCTCGGGCTCCCCTTCGGCCCGGATGACCACGGCGGCGCGGGGGTCGAACACCTCCTGCAGCGCCTCCTTGATGGTCTCCTGGCGCTTGAGCACGCCGGGATGGTCGAGCTCGACCCGCAGCAGGTGACCGTAGCGGTCGACGGTGAGGCCGGGGAGGCGGTCGCCCTCGGCGTCGACCAGGCGGAGGTCGCGGCGGGTGCCGTAGCAACGGGTGCGATGCTCCAGCGCGCTCTTCAGGCGGCGGACCCAGAAGGCCTTGTCGTCGATGTCGTCGCGCTGGCCCGCGAAGAGCCGACACACGATCTGGTTGTGCGGGTCGACGATGCCCCGCCCGTAGAAGGTGCCGTCGGGACCGCGCACGTCGACCGCGTCGCCCGGGGCGAGGGCGCGAAGATCGTCGCGCTCGACCTCGTTGGCGAAGACCCAGGGGTGGCCCTTGGCGACGCGCTTGGTTTGCTTGGCGAGCATGCGGAGCGTGGCAACGTTCATCCCTACTGTCTACCAGAGGCGGAGGCTCCGGGGTGTGCAGCAAGATGAGGTACCCCCGCGTCCTGGGAGCGACGCGCGCGAATCGGCACCCGGCGTGGCCTCAGGCGGGAGCCGGAGGTGACGGGCGGGCCGGCATCGGGGTGGTCTGTGGGGCGGCGAGCGGCAGGCGCACGGTGAACACGGAGCCCAGGCCCTCCTGACTGCGGGCCGTGAGCTCCCCGCCCATGCGGCGGGCGAGATCGCGGGAGAGGGCGAGGCCCAGGCCCGTGCCGTCGTGCTGCTTGGTGGAGGAGTCGTCGACCATGGTGAACCGGTCGAAGAGGTGGGGCAGGGCGCTGGCCGGAATGCCGATGCCGGTGTCCTCCACGGTCAGCTCCACGGCCCCCTTGTCCAGCGTGCCGCCCAGGGTGATGGTGCCGCCCTCCGTGAACTTGGCGGCGTTACCGAGCAGGTTGACCAGCACCTGATGCAGGCGATGGGCATCCACCTCGATGGTGGGGGGCAGGGCGTCGAGGTGGCGCTCGAGCCGGTTGCCCTGGGCCGCGACCAGAGGCTGGAGCTCGTCGCCCACCCGGTGCACCAGGGCCGCGACGTCGGTGGGCTCGGGGTGCATCTCCATCATCCCGGCCTCGATGCGGGCCAGGTCGAGCACGTCGTTCACCAGGGCCAGGAGCCGGTCCGCTGCGGTCGTGACGCGGCCGAGGTCGGTGAGGAGGTCGTCGCGCGGGACCTCGGCCCCTTCGTGGTGGTCGTGCATGACCTCGGTGCACAGCTCGGCGTAGCCCTTGATGGCGTTGAGGGGGGTGCGGAGCTCGTGGCTCATGTTGGCCAGGAAGCGGCTCTTGGTCTCGGAGGCCTGCACCGCACGCGCCTCGGCCTTGCGGCGGGTGCGGACCTCGGCGCGGAGCTCGGCGGTGCGGTCGGCCACGGTGCGCTCGAGGTCGTCGCGGGCGGAGCGGAGGCGGTCGGCCATGGCGGCGCGATGGGCGGTGGCCAAGGCCAGCACGGAGCCCAGGGTGAGGCAGCTGACCACGAGGCCTGCGGCGTGCAGCTCGTGGCCGGGGGAGGCCCAGCCCGCGATGGCCAGCAGGACGCTCATGAACAGCGTGAAGCGGATCCCCTCTCGGATGGTGGGAAAGCCGAGCAGGCACATGCCGAGGAGCGGCAGCACGCCGGACGAGGCTCCCGGGGGGAAGCCGTTGCCCCACACCAGCGTCACCACCCAGGCGGCGGCGATGATCGCCAGGACACGCACGGCCTGCTGCACCGTGGCACGGCGGGCGTCGCGGCGGATGGCCTCGGCCAGGCCCAGGCAGGACAGGCAGATCAGGGCCCGGGCCCACAGCGGATCCCACGCGTTCGGCACGAGCCAGCGCAGGGCGATGCCGGAGGGGATGGCGGTGAGGCCAGCGACCCACAGCAGCACGGGCAGCACCCGCCGGGGGTTCGCGAGGGACGAACGAGCGCCCGGCGCCTCAGCGGACGTGTCGACCTCCAGCAGGGTCTGCCCTGCGGCCATTCGTGCCCTCCCGGCACAGGCTATCGAATGACGCGTCTCATGGCGGTTTCGAGGGCGACGATCGCGGCATCGACCTCGGAGGACGTCGTGGTGGGGCCGATGCTGAGCCGGAGTGTCCCCTTGCTGCCGGTGCCCAGGGCGCGGTGAGCACGCGGGGCACACTGGGTACCGGCGCGGGCCATGATGCCTGCACCATGTAGGGAGGAGGCGAGCTCCTGTGGGTTCCTGTCGGGGTGGACGAGGCTGATCGTGGGCAGTAGGGCGGGCCCGCCGACCACCTGGGCTCCGGGCCACCGGGATCGCTGGGCACGTAGCTGCGCGGCGTGGGCCTGGGCCTGTGCGAGGGGTTCGTGGGCACGCATCCAGTCGAGGCCCGCGGCGAGGCCGACCAGGGCCGGGAGGTTGACGCTGCCGGTGTCGCAGTAGCCGGGGCCGGTGCGGCACACGGCGCCGTCGCAGCTGGCGCCGGGGGTGTCGAGGAAGAGGCCCGGTCGCACGTAGAGGCCGCCGATGCCGCTGGGCGCCTGCGGCCCCTTGTGGCCGGCGAAGGCGAACAGGTCGACCTCGAGGGCGGTGAGGTCGAGGGGGACCCAGCCGGCCACCTGGGCCCCGTCGAGGAGGCAGAGGGCGCCGTGGTCGTGGGCCAGGGAGACGACGTCGACCCAGGGGAGCGCCTCGCCGGTGACGTTGCTGGCCATGCTCATGGCCACGAGGCGGGTGGGGCCGGACGCCAGGGCCGCGCGCAGGGCCTCGAGGTCGAGCAGCCCGTCGGGGGCCCGCGGTAGCTCCACGACCTCGACGCCGCGGGCGGCCAGCTTGGTGAGGGGGCGCCAGAGGGCGTGGTGCTCCATGGAGGTGGTGAGCACCCGGTCGCCGGGCTGCCAGGGGATGTCGGCCACGGCCACCGCGAGGGCCTGGGTACAGCTCGGGGTGGGCAGCAGCGACTCCGTGGGCACGGCGAAGTGGGCTGCGATGCGGGCGTGGGCGGTGGCGAAGTGCTCCCCCCAGGTCGACGGATCGGCGTCCTCGACGGCCTGCGCCGCCGCCCGCACCGACGGAGGCTTGGGCCAGCTGGTGCCGGCGTGGTTGAGGTAGGTCACTTTCGAGGCAGGCGACGGGTGGACCGCGGACCGTCCGGCACTTCGGCGTCGAGGCGCGCCCAGATGGGCTCGGCGTCGAGGCCGACGTGCTCGGCGATGCGGGCCTCCACGTAGGCCCAGTCCGGGTCGGGCTCGTCGAGCATCGTGTCGACCTCGGCGATGAGCTCGGCGGCGTCGTCGAAGCGACCCAGCTGCACATAGGCGGACGCCACCGTGTGGAGGAGCGGAGGGTTGCGGCCGATAGCGAGGGAGCGCTCCGCGTGGGGCAGGGCCTCGGCGGCGCGGCCGTCGAGGAGGAGGCCCCAGGCGAGGTCGTTCGTCCAGCGGTTGACGTCGACCTGACCGCGGTCGATCACGTCCTCGAGGCCCTTCCAGTCGCCCTTGGCCATCAGGGCGGCGGCGAGGGCGCGGTCGCGGGCGACGCCGGTGAGCGACCGGGCGAGCTTCTTGGCCCGGCGTGGGTCTCCCGACTCGGCGAGGGCCACGGCTCGAACGAACTGCAGCTCGGGGTCGGGGAAGGCTTCGGTGAGGGCCAGCAGGCAGGGCCACTCGGAGCCGCACACCTTCAGCCCGTCGTACGGCGCCCAGGGCTGCTCGCTGGCCTTCAGCAGCTCCACGCCGCGTGGGGCGTCGGAGGCGAGGAGGGCCAGGCCCTGGATGGCCAGCACCTCCCGACCGGTGCGCACGGGCTCCGGGCGGATGCGCCAGGCCCAGTTCGCCAGGGCGGCGGCTTCGTCGATGCGGCCCTCGCGGAGGTGGTCGCCCAGCAGCACCGCGAGGCCATCGCCGGCGGGGTAGCTGAGCTTCCAGGCGTCGCCTTCGGTCCAGGCCACGAACAGGGGGATGTGGTTGTCGCCGACGGGGAGGCTGCCCCACACGGTGTCGCCGTGCGCTTCCGTCTCGGAGGAGAGCACGATGGTGTGCATCAGGCGACGCTGCAGCTCGGCGTCGGTGCCGCTGAGGTCGCCGCCCATCAGGCCGGCCCCCTCGAGCAGGTCGCTGCGGAAGCGGTCGGCCCCGCCGACGAGCCAGGTGCGGGCGGCCTCGGGGTCGCCGGCGGCCACGGCGCCGAAGGCGAGGGCGGCCGCCTGGGTGGCGCTGGTGGGGGTGTCGCCCAGGTCGAGGAGGTGACGAACCCCTCGGTAGAAGGTGGGCAGCTGGGCCGCGGGCAGTTGGTTGAGCAGGGCGAAGCCCTCCTCGTGGCCGGCGCCGATCAGGGCCAGGGCCGGGGCGGTGCCCGCCGGGTGGGTGGGCTCGCCGGTCATGTAGCGGGCGGCGCTCTTCAGGGGCGGTGGGACCTGCTCGTCGGCCAGGAGGTCGGCCCAGCGACCGTCCTTCTGCCAGGCCACCCACACCCCTCGGGCCAGCTCCTCGTCGACCGGACCGGCGGCGGCCAGGGTGGCGTACACCTGGTCGCGCAGCTCGGCGTCTTCGTCGCCGCTGTCGTCTTCGTGGTCGGGGCCGATGAGGGCCCAGGCCAAGAGGGCGTTGAGCCAGTAGGGGTCGAGGTCCGCCCCGGCGCGGAGGTAGCCCTTCGCGGCCGGGTCGGCGGCCTGGGACAGGAGGAGGCCGGCCAGCCCCTGGGCGTGGGCCGAGTCGGGCAGGGCGTCGGCGGCGGACCGGGCGAAGGGCCGGGCGGCCTCGCGAAGCCCGAGATTCATCAGCAGGGTGGCGATCTCCAGGGAGGTCGCGCCATCCGGTGAGGGGACGGCCAGGAGGGCCTCGAGGCGCGTGACGGCGCCGTCGCCGTAGCCAGGGGCGGTCCAGGTGAGGTCGGGGAGGGTGGCGCCCTCGCCGAGGGCCTCCTGGAGCGTGACGAGCTCGTGGGCTGCGAAGTCACCGTCGCCGGTGTCGAGGGTGAGGGTGGCCCGCAGGGAGGCGCCGTCGATGTCGATGGTGCGCCTGAGCTCGGCGTCGCCGATGGTCCAGTGGCCGGGCTCGGGGGCGTGGTCGAGGGTGTAGCCGTCGGGCATCTGCACCTCGACGGTGGCGCGGTGCACGGTGGGCACGCCGTCGAGGGGGGCCGTGCGGTCTTGCACCTGGTGGCGCAGCGCGGGCTCGAGCTGCTCGACGATGGAGGAGAGGTCGAGGTGGGCCTTGCCGCCGCGGCTGTTGGCGCTCACGGCGGTGCTACCCGAGGCGTGGATGTCGAGGGTGGCGGGGCCGGGCTCGGTGGACAGCTCGACGGTGACGCCGTCGGCGCCGTAGCGCTTGCGGGCGTACTCCGTCAGGGTGCGGGTGCGGTCTTGCTCCGTGGAGCTCCCCAGGCTGCCGAGCATGCGGGCCGCAGCCCAGCCCGTGGCGGCGGTGTGCTCGTGCAGCTGGGCCCGCCCGGGGGCGTCGAGGCGGGCGCGGGTGGTGACCTCGTAGGTGGCGGGCTGCTCGGGCGTGTGGACCAGAGCACCCTCGGTGGGGTGTACCAGGAGCGCGGGGCGGCCTTGGTCCATCCACGGGAGCTCGCCGGCGGCGGAGGTGTCGGAGGTGGCGTCGATCCACTGATCGCGGCCGGGAAGGTAGACGATGGCGTGGTCGAACAGGTCGAGCCCCGGCAGGGCCTCGTCGAAGGGGATGCTGTCGCGGGTGGACACCAGCGCGACCCGGGCCTCGACGTCCACTGCGTCGAGGAGGGTGGCGAGGAGCAGGGCCTTGTCCTTGCAGTCGCCGAAGGAGCTGCCGTGGGTGGTGGACGGCGGGCGGGGGACCACGCGCCCGAGACCGAAGGCGATGGAGGTGTAGCGCACCTCGTCGCGGGCGATGGCCGTGGCCAGGGCGATGCGCTCGTCGTCGGAGGCACCGGCGCGCACCCGCTCGATCAGCGCGCCGAGGCCGCGGGTGGAGACCCCAGCCAGGGTGCGGTGGTAGTCGGCCGAGACCTCGGGCCAGGTGGCGCTGGTGCCCACGCGCACGTACGGGGCGAGGCGCAGCGTGTCGGGGGTCTGGGGCCAGCCGGCGTCGGGGCCGGGCCGGCCGTCGCCCACGTCGAAGAGGAGCTCCTCGCGGCCGTCGACCTCGGTGGTCGTGACGGTGACGTGGCTCGGCTGGGTGCTGTGCAGGCCCATGCCGCGCGGCGCGCTGACGACCAGGCGATGGATCCGTGTGGGCAGCCCCAGGAAGGGTGGCAGGAGCAGGGCCCGGCCGGCCCTGGACAGCGACACCTTCTCGCGGGTCACCACCTCCTGCTCGATCACCGACCCGGGGGCCATGCCGGGCAGGGGCACGCGGATGGTCCGGGTGTCCTGCACGATGTTCGGATCGTCGCCGGTGTCGACGGCCTCCTGGAAGGAGCTGGGGTCGGCCGTCCACAGGCGCCCCCCGTGGTCGACCACGCGGGCACGGATCTCCGGTCGGCTCTCCCGCTCGGGCACCCACGGTTGCTCGAGCATGGCCATGCCCTGGGCGGCCTTCTCCGAGCGAACCACGAAGCGGCGGCGCCAGATCTGGGTCCAGCGGCCCTGTGCGTCGAGGTCCCACCGGTGTTCCTCGAAGAGGACCTCGACCTCTTCGGTGCCGTCGGAGCCTTCCGCCTGAAGGGCGGCGGCCTCGAGCTCGAAGAGAGGGGTGGGGGGGCTGGCCTCCGCGACCCCGAGGGGGCCCAGCGTCAGCGCGCAGAGCAGGGCGATGGTGCGGGTCAACGAGGCTCCTTCGCCGTCGGTGAGAATCAGCTGCCCGAGGTGTACACCAGCACGTACTGATCTGGCAGGTCGACCTGCTGGGCGAGGGTGAAGCCTGCGGGGGTGACCTCGGCGGTGACTTCGCTGGGCGTGAGCCGCTCCTTCTTGGGCGGACCCTTCTCGGAGGCCTTCGAGAAGTCGACCACCACGAGCTTACCGCCAGGCTTCAGGGCGGCGGCCAGCTTTCCGGCGTAGGCCGTGCGACCGGGCAGGTGGTGCCAGGTGTTGTTGACGAGGATGCGGTCGACGCTGGCGGCGGCCAGGCCGGGATCGTCTCCGGCCACGGTGCGGGCCTCGACCTGGGGCGTGCCGTCTCGGGTGGCTCGCTCGGTCATGTAGTCGACCATGCTCTGCTCGAGGTCGAGAGCGATCACCTGGCCCTCGGGGCCGACGGCGGCCGCGAGGTGGGGGTTGAAGTAGCCGGTGCCGGCGCCGACATCGGCGACGGTCATGCCGGGGGAGAGATCGAGGGCGGCGACGACCTTGGCTGGCTGCTGCCAGGCGTTTCGCTCGGGGTCGTCGAACACCTCGGCCCACTTCTCGGGGTCGTCGAAGCGGTGGTGCTTGGTGTCGTGCCCTTCGTGGCCGTCGTGCTTGCCGTGGTTGGCATGCTTCTCGGCGTGTTCGGCGTGCTCGCTGTGGCCCTTCTTGGCGTGGTCGCCGTGGTCGCCGTGGTCGCCGTGGTCGTGGTGAGCGTGGTCGCCGTGGTCGTGATCGGCGGGGCCGCCGCCGCAGCCGATCAGCAGGGCGGGGAGGAGCCAGAAGCGCATCGTCAGTCCCGGGTGATGGTGACGTGTCTCCGTACCTCGACCTGGGGGAAGGTGCTCACGTCGCCGTCGGGCCAGATGACGTCGATCCGAGCGTCGCTGGCGTCGCCCAGGCCGAAGTGCGCGGACACCGGGCCACCGCTGTAGATGCTGCTGCTGCCGGACTGGACCCATCGCACCTGGCTGCCGGTGCTGGTGGTGACGCGCACCATGGCGCCGATGGCGTAGGTGTTGGCGGTGTCGGGGGCGCGAAGATCGATGGTGACCCAGCTCTCGGCGCCGCAGTTGGACATGTACATGGCCGTGGGCTCGTTGAGGTGCCGCTTCACGATGTCGAGCCAGCCGTCGCCGTTGAGGTCGGCCAGCACCACCCCTCGGCCGACCCCTCGGTCGCTCAGCCCCATGGTGGGGGCCACATCGGTGAAGGTGCCGGCGTATTGCTCCCACAGGCCGTCGTTCTGCCAGAGGGGGTCGCCGGCGCCGTCGTAGTAGGACCAGTAGCCGAAGAGCATGACGGCATCGAGGTCGGTGTCGTTGTCGATGTCGCCCAGCTCGGCCCCCCAGCCGTACACCTGGTCGCCGTTGCGGGCGGAGCCGGGGTTGGTGCGGTCGGGGCCGGCGACGGTCATGCCGTACGCGCCGGTGGCGTCGACGTAGTCGACCCCGGTGGGGCCGGTGCCCAGGCCAGGGACGGAGCGCCACAGGGTGACACCGTTCCAGGTGGTGAACAGGAAGTCGGGGAGCTCGTCGCCGTTGAGGTCGCCGACCCCCATGCCCATGTCGAAGTCTTCGCGGAAGATCTCCTGGGTGAAGGCGGTGCCGGCGTTGTTGTACAGCACCTGGGAGGGGGCGCAGTAGCCGTCGTCGGCGGCGGTCACGAGCTCGGGGAAGCCGTCGGCGTCGAGGTCGTACCAGCCGCTGGCGAAGAGGTAGCCGTCGTGGGTGTCGTGGGGAAGGAGGTCGGCGATGTCGGTGAAGGTGCCGTCGCCGTTGTTCCGCCACAGCTCGGAGGGGTCGGCCAGGTGGTCTTCGCAGTTGGCCTGGGGCTCGGTGACGTCGAGCACGGTGAACTATTCGGCGCCCTCGATCGACGCGATGATGTCTTTGTCTTCGCCCACCATCACCCATGCGTCGCTGGTGCCGGCGAGCACCACGCTGCCGTCCTCCGATTCGTCGACGGACCAGACGGGGGACTCGGTCTTCAGCTTGCGCCGCACATCGAGCGTGTCGATGTCCACGAACCACACGAACCCTCCGGCATACGCGTCGTGGCTGCCGTACACGATCACGGTCTTTGGCTGGCGGCCCAGTCTGGCGTTGGCGCTCGATTCTCGCGGACACGGTAGCCGGATGCTCGCCTCACCTTCGGCCCGACACATCGACGACGGTCCCCAACCTCCGTCTTCGAATCTGGGGTAGTGCGACGGGGGAGAAGGCTCGGGGAACGGCTCGAGCCTCGGCTGGTCCTGCTTCCACTGCCATACCAAGCGCTCTTCTCGACTATTCTCGACGCTCGGGTGGAAAAGGCTCGGTTCGAGCGTCACCGTCGCGTCGTCGACGAAGGCGACACGTCCAAGACCCGCAAGGCTCAGCAGCGGCTGATGGGCGAGCGAGGCTCGCAAACCTCGTGGGAGACGTGACGACTGGAGCGGCCGAATCCAAGGCGCATCGCCCGAGGACAACTCGGCAAGCCAGAGGTCGCGAAGCCCTTCGAACCCGTCGACGTCGAGTACACGCGCCACCAGACAGCTTCCGATCGAGTTGGGGTATTGCAAGTAGAGTCGACGGTCGTGCCGGACAACGCGGGCCAGATAGCGGGCGCACCCAGGGGACAACTCACCCACCGTTCGAGCGATCCAATCATCGAGCGTGTCGGACTGGAGCGCGGCCTGAAGAGACTGGAGCGAGTGCATCGGTGCGGGAACTCCGTGACCAAAGGTGGTGTGG
>ENA-OWNT01003849-OWNT01003849.1-seawater-metagenome-genome-assembly--contig:-NODE-3849-length-13734-cov-5.111664_pt1 | contig 13734 bp, 19 predicted proteins | sample MGYA00238136_ERZ651165 | MGnify/ENA primary metagenome ERZ651165 (study PRJEB26861, sample SAMN08777766) | seawater metagenome | isolation source: coastal seawater | place: USA: Florida | collected...
TTCGGATTTGACCAGCCTGTAGACGACGTCCAAAATTCTCGAATCGTCCGAATCCGGCTTCGAATTTGGAAGGTTTGCAGGTTTGCGAAAATTTGATTACAGCCTGTAGATATATGTCCACTTCCGAATTTTTCCTTTCTGCTCCACCTCGGCCGTGTGAAGACCCAGCCTCAGTCATCGTTGTGGTCATTCGTTCGTTCTCTTCGCTTCGCTTCGCTGCGCTTCGCTCGGAGGTCGTTTGTTGTCATGTTGCCTGCCATTCCGTCTCTGTCCTCCGTCCTCTGCTCTGCTCTGTCCCCCTTTCGCTGCCTCTCGGTCTCTCGGTGCTGCCGTGCTGTCGTCGTCGTTGTTGTTGTCTGCGTGTTGCTGCTGCTGCTGCTGCTGTTGGTGTGCTGCTGTTGGGACATCGTTGTCATGTCTCGTTGCTGTGTCACCACCACGATGTTGAAAAAGTTTGGCCGCGGCCGCCGTCGCCGCTGTGTGGATGGGTCAGTGGTCGTCGGTGGGTGTTTTGTTGGTGTGGCTGATGACGTTGCTGTGCCGTTGTCGTCGCCAGTGTCGTCGTCGCTACCGAACACAGCGAGTCAGACTGCCGTGGGCTACTGTGTGCTCCCATCATCGCGCTGGGTCGTTTGCTCTGCCTGTCATGCTTTGTTGGCATGCTCTTGGCAAACAGTGTGTAGGAGCCGCAACAACAAGGGAACACTGGGAACGACCCTCCAAGTCGCTTGCAAACCACGTGGTCACGTAAGTCTTGGAGGGTCATGCGCGGCGGTGGGCGGTGGTGCGTATGTTCGCAAGTGGCGTCGGTGGCGTTCGCAGTCATCGCACAAGTCTCGTTACACTAAGCCATGCCCCCCCCCCACCACCACCACCACCACCAGCAGAAGCAGCAGCATCTCGTTCCATGACGAACAAAACGACGTTGAACCACTTTGTCAACACGCACTACAGCTACGCTGAAGACAGCCATCTTTTCGCAGCGACGGCGCGGCCCTTCGCGAAGGGCTTTTAAAGCTAACAAAAAGAAACTGCTTCAAAAACAAACAGAACAACAGAACAAACACAGAAATGCTGCGCTTTGCAACAGCGATGCCCGTTCGGGGTGCTTTGCGCCGCTTCGCTTCCGCTTCCCGCACAACGTTAGGCCGGAACGCGCAACGCGTGGGCCAGCGTCTCACGGTGAAACATCCCGTCACCACCCCCTCGGTGTTTGCTGCTCGGTCAGCGGCGTTCGCCACGGGGCCTCAAGTCCGCAGATTGTCGACGTTGCTCACAAGCTCCTCCATTCGCAAAGTCCCCAACCCAACCAGTGCGAGTCGCGTAGCCGTGCGATTGATGAGTTCTAGACAAATTGGAACCGGCAGTGCACGGCGCCGCGCACGAAAGTGGGTGTTCTGGGCGTTCACTGCCGCTGCGATGGTGTTTGCTGCACCAGTGATCATTGCGGGCGGCCTTTTCATGTACGGCAATCGTCTTCTTGACTCCAAGGTGCCGCTGTCCGACGAGGGAGAAGAGAGAGTGCGCCGGCACTTCGAGATGTTCGAGGAGCTCTGCTTTGAAGACAGCGCGTCCTCAAAGGACTCCTTTCGAACGTGGCTCCAGGGCTTTAAGCTAACTTGGGTCGCGCTGCTGTACGGCCTGGAACATGCTGACGAAGTGCGAACTGCAATTGAGGTCATGCGCATTGACAACTGCGAAGACCCGGATCCCAACATGGTCTTCCCGCAAAAGCCATCCTTCAGCAGGATTCGAAATCTGGAGGTGCGTGAATCGATCCGCAAGAGTGAGCTGCGTACACTCGTGCCGGCATCGGCATCAGAAGGCTTTTCGCGCAGCACCAGCACCAGCAGCAACAACCACTTCAGCACCAGCGATGCTGATATATGGGTGTCGGACAACCAGTGGAAAGAGGTGGGCAAGGAAACCGCGTTTCATGCCGACGTTGACGGGTCGGCGGCGGCGAAGGAGTCACCCACGTCGGATCCGAGTTTGTATGATTTCGGCGTCCAAGGTCTCGCAATGTTGACGCAGTTCTTCGACATATGCCTTTCTGCTAAGCGTGGCATATCTGAAACAAAATCACGTGCTTTTCGGGCCGGCAACGGCCCACAAGGTTGGTCTGACTCCGCCAATCAATTGTCAAACGACGACGAAGTCTCTGTGGAAAGCTGGCTTGTGGGAGCCATCCACACGGCCGCGGTAGTCGCAGTGATCACCGCCGAACACAAGAGTACGTCACCGCATGTCTGTCTGTATTATTGTAGTTATGGCTCTAACTTTTGGGTTCCTCCTGTACCTCGCGCAGAATTGGACGACAACAGACGTTTGGACCTGCTGTTTAAAGGAATGGATGTTGCCCACGATGGATCACTGTCACGTGAGAGCCTTAGCCGATGGATGTCTTTGCTTGCTTCGGCCAACCGCCTGGTTGCCATTGCTGAAGACGAAGGAGAGAAAAGGTCCAAGCACTCTGCACGCCGAGACGCTAAGCCTCCACCGGCTGTCAACGATGTTGTTGACAAGTGGCTTCTACGCTCTGGATCTGCCAGCATCTCACGTGCTGACATGGACATTTCCATGATCGAAGATTTGCGCGATCTGGCGGGAGCCACTGTCGACATGAAAGTCGCACTTGACAAGCGAAAGCGTAAGTCGCGGCGCGAACGTCGCCACGATCGTTGGAGCGAAAATCCAGGCGAGCGACACAAGCAGTGGCATGAGCGGCGGGCAGAACGTCGACGTAAAGGCAGAGACTCGGACAACAGCGGCGCCCCACAACAGTTGGAAGAGCGCATTCTCATCAGCAGCGGCGACGACTTGCGCGAAGAAAAGTTCAACGACGACTTTGTCAATGATCCGTACGGCGACGACACCCGGGACCGAAAATGAGGATTTCCGCCGGATCGCTGTCGGCAAACCCACGACAGTGTGTACGACCTGTGGTTTCTGTGCCACGAAGAAAACATACTAAATAAATTACCAATCGAACCCCCAATGCATGCCCCACGATGGAGCTCAGACTGTGACGCAACACAACATTCGAAAGGACCTAGAGGCGAGGTCAGGCCTCGTCTTGTACGTCCAATGCATACTCGTCGGAACCAGAATTAGTTGCGCTCAGGTAGCACATCCAGGCGAACCCAACAGCCTGCGGGCAGTGTAAGGACACACATTACGAAAAGCGGGAACAACAATATAAGGTTGGCCGCGCGCTTACCAGCATCCACGGCACGCGGAAGTGCTGCGGGAGCACGCCGAACGTAATAATATGCGCTGGCGTAAACAGTTTCATGCTTGCAATGGAATCTTCCAACGCGTTGTTGCGGTACTCTGACAGACCATTTCGAATGACAGCAGTTGCGGAGTGAAGCCATAACGACATTTTTGCTGCAGGTTCCGGAGCGACCGGAGTGTCATCAGCCGAATTGGGTTTCAGAGAGCGTTGCGCGAAGTGGTGACTAATAGCAAACGTAGCTTCGCGCGCAACATAGAAAGATGGCAAATACATGAACGGGATGTGAATAAGCACATCAAATGCTGTGAGTAATGCAGCGTTAACGGCAGTTCGTGCTGGCAACAACCACCTACGCAGTAGCAACAGGAACGCCTCAGCCCCTCACAGAAAAGCAGCGGGCACGCAGATCGTCCAGTGTTTCGCCACTTACACAAGAAAACGATTGAACACAAGGTATTGAAATGCGCCCCCATACGCGAACCCAAAAGCGAGGAACGCTACGTGGCGGGGGACGTCAAACCAGAATTGCTCGTCACTGGATTTTTGTTGTAACCTCTGCACCAAGGCGTCGGCTGCACTTGCTTTAAGACCCGAGGCCAGAATGCAGCCAAGAAATGTGTTTCGCGCCTGCCAAGCGTTGATGGCCCCAACAGCTCGACGAAGAACGCCACCTGGTTTCTTTCGTGTTGCGGTGTCCCCAATCGACAGCTGCTTGCTCGAACGGCAGGCTTTGTGGAGCGCAGGACGCTTCCCTCGAACGAGCCGTGGCGCGCGTGCTATCAACGCACGCGCAAACATCTCGTCACCTGGCGCTACAAGTCATGGTGTGCGCGAAGCACCACGGAATATACTCCTAAAAGCAACGACTTTCTATGCGCGGAAGAAATACCCAACACATGATTTGTGCGCTTCGATTTTGCTGACGCCACTGTCGGTTGTCGAACACCGACAACGATCTGCGGACCCCACGACAGCAGCCTGATGGACATCGACATGGGTCCAGTAAGTTGTGGTGGACCACCCAATGCCAAGAGCGGCATTCGTCAGCAACTCCTGTTTATGTCCACACAGTCAGAAGGTTCTTGCGTCCAACGAAAATCAACTCAGCTGGTTGGCCTGTGCACTCGCGCGACGCATTCGACTCAGACAAGTACCGGTCCGAAGCTTGCTGTCGGCCGTGCTGCCTGGCATCCCTACGCAATCATGGCCGTCAACAATCGTCCGCCGCTCGTCTGACCAGTTCATCTGCTACGCTAGAACCATCACGGCAGTCCACTTCATCGCCGCGTGGTCTCGAGGAAACAACCAGGGAAGTGAACGCAACGTCCGTGTGCCATCGCGAACAGCACGGAGTAGGTAAGTGCACCTAGCAGCGTGCGTCCGGAGTCCGGAGCTGCGACGCCGTAAGTAACGGCCGTCCCGCCAACGTTCGTTCAAATACCATTCATCAACGGCACGAAGTCGTGGCAGCGCACACACCACGTCAGCCGCGACACGAAGTGAGTCACGAACGACGACCACCTCTTCGTCGTCGTCATCGTGTATCTCCTGCCACTCCCGCAGCGTTCTTGCGTGAGGAGAGCATGTCAAGTTGTTTCTTTCGTTCACTCGCTCCGTTCGTTCGGCAGGGTGGGTGGTTCGTTGAGTGTGAGATGAGTGTGTTGGTTGGTTGGTTGGTGTGTTGGTGTGTTGGGATGGTGATGGTGGATTTCATGAAGAACAACGGCCAGGAATGTCTGTCTGCTGTCCCGCGTCTTCTTCTTCGATTGATAGCGACCTTGGAGGAGGCATGAGTCACACACAACCCGGGGCTATCCTAAAATCACCCTTGAGATTAAACGTGTTGAGATTCCACGAAGAAGGTTGTCGTCGTGCTGACTTTGTCTCGTGGCCGCTCACTGTAAAGTCGATGTCCATTGCTGCCCCCGTGGCATAAACCCAGTAAAATGCACTCGCTGCATCACTTTGCGCCGTAACTGCTTAGAACGCCTTGCTTGCAGACATCTGTCATGTCGACGACGTCGGCAAAGAAAGCAAAGACAACGAAGCAAAGTCTGGCTGCGGCCGTGAAGAAGTATGCTGCGATGGTTGTGCAGTTGAAGAAGGTGCGTGTTTGAACGATGCTGTCAACAATGTGATGTGTGCGAGTGTTTTAAGGGACCGTTCAACCTTATTAATGTCGTAATGTCGGTGGCTAGGACCTTCATGGAAAGGAGGAACGGGAAAAGCAACTGCAGGCAAAAATTGAAGAATTACAAAGGCGGGAGACGAAATCGCACTCCCGTGATTCCTCGAGCACAACGTCGCGGACTCCAACGAACGATGGCCGCGGGAAAGGTAGCACTTCGAAGCGGAAGTTAGTCGACTGCATGTCGACAGCTTACATCTCTCATGCACACAGCGTCACCAAGAGGTTTTGTCAAGAGCATGTTCGCCCAGAAGGATCTAGGCGCGATAGCACTGTGCTCAAACCTGGGGCGAATGAGACAGCCGACGCTGTCCTCGACAGCATGTTCAGCCAACATCTTCAGACAGACGAGGAAACTGGCAGTGGTGACTTAATCAAACTCGCCAAACGTTGCCGGTCGTACGCTACGTCGACTGTCGGTTTCTTTGAGTGCAGTATGAACAGCATTCTACGTAGTGTTCAGAAGCAGGATGAGCTTGCCGGGCGCAGTAGAATCGGGGACCTATTCAAAGTCGTTGCTGCCGCCGAGTGTGGCGTCGAGACCCTTGAAGCATTTGATTCTGGCCTACACGACATGTTCCCACGCATCTTTCGGCACTTTAACTCATTTCTTCACCGGTTGCTTCTCAGCGGTGCCGCATCGGCCGTTCCTGCGGCAACCGATGCATGCCTTTCTTGCCTGGTGCAGGCGATGGTCGCCAGCGGAGAATCTGAAATAGCAAATGTGGCCATTTATGATCTACTTCGCCGGTGGATACCCTCTACGGCCGCCTCTTCACTACCAAGTCGCTCAGTAGATGTCGACAACGTGAACGCTGCCAATGACACCATCGTTCACTGCATAAATTTCATTTTGGACAACACACCGAGAGCCTTGAACGTGCTCAAGCGAGAAAACCGAAGCAGCGACGCGTCGCAGGAGACTTCTTCGCGCCCAGTAGCTGCATTTGCAAACACATTGCCCCGAGTCCTGATGATTGCGCTGCGGCACGTCGCGCTTTCAAGTCGCGATTCAGCACCTGCAAATAATTTGATCAAGACCCTGCAAAAACATCGAATACTCGAGAAAGATCTGCAACAAACCGGTTCGGCGTGGACGCAGTTGGCGACAGAAGCGGCGCTCGTCGTAAGGCAAGCACTGAAAAAGCTCATGCACGAAATGAGATCTCATGGCTCTGGGCAAGATGCCCAAACGTTCGAACTGCAGCGTGCGCTCGAACTGGCCACAAGTGTGTTTGGCTGGCCATGGGCATACAACGACATCATATGTTCCATTTTGTGGCAATGTTTGGAGACTGTTTTCGAGGAGCTTACCCCGGAAATGGATGTCAGTGCTTCCGAGGAATCAGCTTTGGACGCGCGCTTGCGCACAATCGTTATGCTGATATTCAGAACGGCGCGAGTTGCGGAGGGAGCCGCAAACGATGCAAGGCTGTCAACTACGAAAGGCCTTGCCAATGTCCGCTTACATTTGCACATCGTGGCCAAGCAGTTAGCGGCCCAGCAGGCGCGTGGTGACTGCTGTCTTCGACAGGACACCGTGATGTATTTCGTTCACATCGTGGCACAGCTCTACCGTCCAGGATTTGCCCATCAAGCAGAGATATCGTTCCCGCATTACTTGCCTAAGGAAGTTCAAAGCTGGATGTCCCGATCCGCGTACAACACGTTCGCGTCGCATCTGTTGTTTGGCGACAGAAACGATGCCTTTCCTGTGTCGGGCAGTTCAACCGTTCCATCATGATTGCAAGTCTGTGCTGTGTGGCAGCGGAGTAATAGCATTTTGTGTCAGTGTGCGTGTCGAACGAAATTGGTCCGGCTAATTAAGGTTTAACTTCTTGTTCGTTTACATCCTGCGGCAAGTCTTCGAGTCTCGCCAAAAAGGGAAGAGAAAATCGACCACACTCCTTCCAGAATGGCCCAAACTGCCACCCAGCAGCGTCCGTCTCTGCCTGCGCTGCAGTGTCAACAACCGCATCTTCGGAAGCACTGGCTGCGGCTGCACGACACTGCTGCTCTACTGCAGCATCCGTCGAGGAGTAGTCGGCTAGGGATCTATTTACACGGTGCAGCACTGGGCTTTGGATTTCGGGAATGTCTGGTAGTTCTTCCGTGTTAATGGCTGTTGCTGGGTCGACAAACGTGCGAAACCATTCGTCGCCGATAGTTACGAGGAAGACACCCTTGCCCCAGTCCGCATCGACTGATACCCAGTCCTTAGCATCCAGCGTGGCGAGTGGGTCTGCAGCGCCGGTGCTTATTGTGGTGCATGGAATGCCCACCTTTCGCACAGCTGCTGGGTCGATGCCCTTCAAGTTAGGGCTCAAGACCTGCAGCCCTGGTCCGTTTGACCACAGCAGGGTGATCATGTTCATGTCGATGTGCTCACCGAGGAGGCCGTCACCATTCTTCGGGTAGAACCGCACCGACTCTCGTCCGCCGATCTGTGACTTTTTTTGCTTCAACACTGCTTCGTGAAGCATGTCACGGTCTTTCAAGTCCAGCATGACGACCAGCAGCTCCTCCACAATGCGGGAAAGCTTTGCGTGGAATTCCACAACCTGCTGATTGGAGAGGAAGCTGTGCATTTCAATTGAGACGCAGCTTGGTGCTTCTCCGTCGTGGGTGCCCACAAACGACGCGGCGGAATCGACATCAGTTCTAAAGTGGGACGTCACGTCGCCATCGCTCGCTTTCACCAACGCATTCACCATCACGGCAATGTCTTTCTCTAATCCATGATTTGTAAGTGCAAACATTGGCGACAGTGTCTCCGTCACTGCACCGATGATGACATCGCGCATCTCGCGCCGCTTGGAGAAGTCGACCGCAACGGGGCGGCATCTTGGAGTCGCGACAGCACCTGACGCCATCTGCGTGAGTACTGATGTCACCTGGTCGAGAAAGTGGAAACGGAAAGCCGTCGCAATTTCCTCTGCAAGCTTTAAAGCCTTGCATCCTCTCTTCATTGCAATGCTACGCCCTGTCATCCATCCATCGAACCAACAACTCAGCTTGGCGCTCGACACGACGAGACCATTGTCATCCATTCATCCCTCCTTCCACGTCTTCGCCCGTGACTACGTCCATGGCATCATCCACCACTTCATTCACACCGACAACGATTCAAAGGCCGAACAACTCCGGCACCTTCGCTCGTCAGTGGAGTTATGATACTTTGCCCTCTGCTGTTGGTGAGTGACGAGGCGTTGAGGCGGTGGCCGCTGAACCTGTGCGTTGGCACTCTGTCTGGCGTTACCCGCGCACCCTCGATCGACTCTCAACTTCACCGCCCACAAGCTTGCAACAGTTCCCAAAAACGTTGCGCGGGCGCTTTACGGCCTGCTTTTTAAAGGAGGTGGCAAGTGCAAGGTATGTTTCCGTGGTGACGACCGGCGTGTCGTGGTAAAGAAGGTGATGGCCCGTGGTTCAAGCTGCAGTTCGGCGATGCATCAGACAACAAAATCGGGGCATCAAAGTCGGTGCAACAGTGTTTGAAATGAAACAACACACCAACGGAGCGATTAATTACTGTAGACAACGATTGGCCAGCAACGACTGGCCCCGCAGTGGTTGAATTTGTGTTGCGTTTAAGCGTCCATGACCGGGTAGGTGTTGCGGAACTTCTTGCGGAAGTAATCCTTGATGGCGTCTTCAAGCATGCCCATGACACGCTCCTTAGCCGTGGCCACCGCCTCGGCATCAGGCTGCCACCCCTTCGTGTAAGTCCCGGCACGCTTTGCGTCGTTGATTGCCTATTGCGCAAGCAGCACACAAACATAACCAAATGCATAAGTTCATTAAAACCAATGTTGCTACTGCAACGCACACTTTGTCGCACACTCGTGAACACGCACCTCGCCATTGAGCACAGTTTCGCCCGCAGGGGTGGTGAAAATGAGCTCCAGCATACGACGTCCACGTTCAAGCATGAATTGCACATAGAGCATTTCGTAGTGGAGTCGCTGAGCCTCGTTCTCAAAACGAGGGGTGAAACCGTCCGCGTCCGTTTCGGGCACAGGGACTCCGAGGTTTCCACCTTCGCCGCGGTTCTCCATCGGGTCCAGCTCGCGCAGAACCCATTCTTCAATCTCTTCATACTGCGTGCTATCTGTGGCGTTGTCGTCCTCGTCCTCAGCATCAGTGTCCGTCTCCCACTCGTCAGTCTCGCGCCATTCCTGTGTAATCATGCCACACAAGCAGTTTTAGACCTGTCCACTCGCACCTCGACTCTCACAGCCACTGCATGCGCACCTCGACCAATGCGGACTGGTCGACCGAAACAGCGGCGACATCGGTCTCGCTGTGTGCATCGAACTTGTAGTTTTTGAGGATTTGCTGCGCACGGACAAATAGAAATCAACGTCGATACGTCTCTGGACATGCACCACGATGCCAGGTTCGAAACAAACCTGCAACTGAGTGGAAATGGCATCCATCCATTGGTCGGCCTCCTCTACACTTGGGGCTTCGAAACGGAGCACCTTGCTCCCTTGATTAGCGCCGAGCTTGACCTGGAAGGTGCACCGTGGAAGCCAGAGACATTTCGTTCATGGCATGGAATTCAACGGCGGACCGCCACGAGTTGAAGACAACGTACCTCAATCTCATTGCTCGACACGCGCGCTACGGCACAGAACTTGTCTAACCAGACCATGCCCTTCAAATTCTGAGGAATGCAAGTGCAGCCCAAGTGTAAGCCGCTCGGATCATAATGACTCGACACCCAACCAAGCAAGCAATGACACCAACCTTCATCGAGTCATCTTCGTAATATTTGATCAAGTTGCCGCAGAGCGTCATGTAGCGCGTCTTCTTCCCTTTTCCGACTGCGCCACTCGTTGGGGCTTTCTTAACATAGGCCGCCATTGCCTGCCGCAAACAGAAACAACACAGTCACAACCCCGCTGGCTCAGCGGACGAGGAGCGCAAGAACTTCGCCGTACCACTGGGGTGTGCTCTTTGGCGAGGGCCATGTTCAAACGCAGGGCCTGTGTCGGGACAAAAACGAATGGCGTTGAGAAACACAAACTGACTACGCAAAGCCAAGCGGGTCACATACCGCCACCCACTCCTTCATTTCTTGTTTGGTGCCAAAGGTCAACGTGATGTAATTTTGTGTGGTCATGCCGTCGATGAAAATGTTGATGGCATTGCGCCCCTTCGACGCTTTCATGACAAACTTCGACACGAGTCGGAGATCGAACACTGTGGGCTTGCCTGTTTGAGCATGCATCCGTGAGCGTCAAATCAATGAAGTGGCAAGGCACTGCGAGCTCCACAGTAGGGCACAACGAACCGGGTTTCATGGGGTCCATGCAGTGCAGCTCCGAATCACGCAAAGCGATGGCCATCGTACCATTCGTGAGCTCGTGTGCCTGTGCCATTCACAAAGTCAGCATCGCCATCGCCAGCCAAGCCTCGCAGACTCACACTGGGCGACATTTGCCGTTAAAGATCTAGAACGTACCGACATTCCTAGGAAGCAATCCAGCAATTTTGGACCCTTTGCTTTGGAGTTGTTGAACTTGACCTCGCACATTCCGGCCAAGGCCGTGTAGTTCGGGCGAACCAGGATGGTCTTCGGCTTCTGAATCGGCGGTGCGACCATGACCTTGACTTTCTTGCGTCTCATCTGAGCATTCGACAAAATAATGGGCAAAACAACGACAACAACCGCAACACAGATTCATCTGTCTCGTGTTCGAGTGCTCGGACGCGGACGCGTCACGTGACACACGGATAGTACCTTCTTCTTTTTCTTCTTGGGCTTTTGTGGTTTGGCGTTTTTCACTGGCACACGGCGCTTTACTTTGACGAATTCCGACGGGTGCTCGCGCTCCCGCTGAATGATGCGGCGCATCGTCTGGTTGACGGGCTCCGACTTGAACACATCCTGAATGGAGTTGCACATGGCGTCGATGTCGGCGTCCGAAATTTCTTTCCCCGTGGCCTGGCATTGCATGATACACGTCAAATTAGATTGGGACCACCCACATGCAAGTCCATGGACTCTGCGCACCCGCACAGCCTCGATAATCCAATCCTTGATCAATCGGTCGAGATAACGGCTGAGATCAGCGGCATCCGGAGGCAAGCTCTTGACCATCTTCAGAATGTCGACGAGCTGATTCACGTTCTTTTCCTCGCCCTCCTTTTCGCCGGTGAAGAAAGGGGCCTAACGGTGACGGTGCGAGAGTCATTTTTGAGCAAGAGGTCACAATGAAAAATGCAGGCGCGACAACGGATGCCGCACCAGCATGTCTTGCTTCTCCTTGTCGAGCGTCACTAGGTTCGTCAGAGCGTTGGTGCGGCCTTTGCGCTGCCGAAGGGCGGCCAAAATGTCTTCATCCTGGCTCTTTGCTTTCGGTTGCGGCTTCTCTGGCTGCTTCACCTGCCATGAATTCGCGAGCTTTTTGCGCCCTTTCTTTTTCTTCTTTCCCCCCTGACAATAAGATATCCGCAACAAGTCCACGCAAGCGTCAGAAGCGCCAACGCTTTTGGTGACAGAGCACTGCAACGACATTCCAACACAAGGTGCCCACCTTTCTGGCAGCGCTTCTCGCAGCGGCGGCCTGAGTCGTCGGCGACGCGATGGGCGTCGATGCCGACTCAGCGACTCTCCTCGCGGGCGACGCAGTGGATGAGCCGGCGCTCGCTCGCTCGGTGGAAATAGCCGACAAGCCTTCCGCCCGAGGAGAGCTGGACGCGGACGCGCCGTCTTCGGTGGTGAGCAACTCGCGTACGTGCTGGGGCAGTGGCAGCTGCAGCGAGGCTTTCCTGTTGGGAACAGCTGGCGGAGTCTCCTCCTCGTCGTCAGGATCGGGTGACTGCGCACTCTCACCAACAGCAGTCGCATCATCCGTTCTGCAATCACACAGCAAGTCCGAGACGAGAGTCAGAGGACAAATGGCACGCGCAAGCACAACTCAGCTCGGGCGCATGGACATGGTTGGGTAATGCGCGTCAACGTACTCGGATTTGCGCTGGGCGCTCTTCTGCGCGGCCTGGCGGACTTTCTCAGCGGCAGCCTGGGTCTTCGGCGTGGCGCTACTGAACTCGACGCCAGCTGGCTTGTCGAAGGTTGACTCCTTGGTTACCTTGTTGTAGTAGTAGGTTTGCCCATCCGGGGTGACGCCTTGTTTCCAAGCAAGGATCTAGGTCGGATACGCACCAAAGAAGTGTGAGTTAGACACGGAGACAGCAGTGCGTGTGGTGTTGATGCAGAAACTGAAGACGACGCACCGCGGGTTTGTCCCAGGACGTTTCGCCAGTGTTTGAGTTGTAGTAATACACGTCGCCAGTGTCCTGATTTTTAATCTTGGCCCAGTCTCGAGACGACATGGTCACCAAACGAGTGGTGCAAGGTCGCACGCAGCAGCAGTGTTGGAGTCAGAAAAGTTTCCACGGACTGCGTGCAGCGTTCGAGAACGCGGTGCAATACGCCTGGCTACTCAACGACGATGGCCTCGACCGCCAGCAAAGAGCGAGCGCACGGGTTGACTCGAAAGATGTGACAGCGGAGAACGCAGCAAGCAGCGGGCAGGGCGAGCCACCCGGCAACAAACGCAAAGAGAAAACAAGCAAACAAGCAAACAAGCAAAACGACAAGCAGACACAACTACTCTCGCACAGCCTGGTCATACGCTCTATACGAAGCTTATGCGACGAATACCGTCTCTTCCTCTTCTTCTTACTCCTCTGGCGTCATCGCAGCAACCGTAACAACCACAAGGACGACAGCGACGACATGACGACGACACCTGCACCACCGCAACAAGCAGCGTCATCGCAAGGAGCAACAACAAGCAACAACAACTAACATCACACCAACCACCAACGATCGACACCGACCAACAAACGCAACCACACGCAACCAAACGCAACCCACACCAAACGACGACGACAACTAACTACGACAACGACGAGCAGCGACGCGGCCCAACCACCAACCACACCAACAACAAGAAGCGTAACGAACCTCGGAACGATCCAACGAACTTAGGAGCGAACGAACTTAGGAACGAACGAACGAACTTTGGAACTTAGGAACGAAGGAACATTGCAACGAACGAGCGAACGAACGAACGAACGAACGAACTTTGGAACCAACCAACCAACCAACTTTGGAACCAACCAACCAACGAACTTTGGAAGCAAGCAACCAACCAACCGGCCAGCCAACCAACCAACCAACTTTGGAACGGACTTCGGAAACAACAAACGAGCGAGCGAACGAACGAACGAACGAACGAACGAACGAACGAACGAACGAACGAACGAACGAACGAACGAACGAACGAACGAA
>ENA-OWNT01003850-OWNT01003850.1-seawater-metagenome-genome-assembly--contig:-NODE-3850-length-13728-cov-6.625082_pt1 | contig 13728 bp, 6 predicted proteins | sample MGYA00238136_ERZ651165 | MGnify/ENA primary metagenome ERZ651165 (study PRJEB26861, sample SAMN08777766) | seawater metagenome | isolation source: coastal seawater | place: USA: Florida | collected...
TTCCACTGGTTGCGGGACCAGAGCCGGAAGAAGCGCTCGATCCAGCCCAGCACCTCCCGCGCCGGCCGGTCCGGGTAGCGCGAGCGCATCAACCGGTAGACGTCGGCGGGGCCGTGCTTGTCGCGGATCGCGGCGCGCTCGATGGCGTCCAGCACGGGGTAGGGCATGAGGTCGCCCTCGTCGGTCTGCGCGTACTCGGGAGGCCGCAGCTCGGCCGTCGGCTGCTGCGCGTTGACCGCGTGGAGCTCCGGGATGGGCCCCAGCCCGAGCGGGCCATCCGTCTCCAGCCAGCGCAGCCACTCCCGCAGGAACGCCTTGTCGATGCCGGCGATGGGCGAGACGCCGCCGCAGGTGTCCCCGTCCATCGTCGCGTACCCGACCGCGGCCTCGCTCCGGTTGGACGTGGCGAGCAGCAGGGCGTTCTGGACGTTCGCCAGCATCCACACGCTCGGCCCACGCACGCGCGCCTGGATGTTCTGCAGCGCGGCGTCGTCGGTCTCCCACGTGAGGTTGCGTCCCAGCGCGCCCTCCACCCGGCTGATGTAGCCGTCCACCATCCCCTGTACGTCGAGCTCGAAGAAGCGCGCTCCGATGGCCTCCGCCACTGCGCGCGCGGCGTTGCGGGTCACGTCGCCCGAGTTCTCGGTGGACTGGTAGGCCGTGGTCAGGAGCTTGCTGACGATGGCGCGGGCCACGATGTCGTCGCGGCTCGGATCTCCGTTGGCGAGCGTGAGCGCCGTCTGGATCCAGCCGTCTCCCAGGTAGTGCAGCCGCGAGGCGAGCCCGTCGGCGCCGAGCTCTGCGAGCGCCCGGCGCACCATCAGCGCCACCAGGCACGACACCGCCGCCGAGTCCGCGCCGCCGCTCAGGCTGACCACGAAGCCGCGGCTCCAGCTCTTCCGCAGGTAGTCGAACAGGGCCAGCGTGACGGCCCGCGTGAACTCCTCTTCCTTCTTGTGTCCGCCGGACTCCCACGGCTCCAGCGCCGCGAGCTGCGCCTCGTCGTCACCGCCGACGCCCGGGCCGTCGCCCAGCGGAGCGGGCGGGAACACCATCGCCGCCTGGACGAGGTCGTCCTCCTCGTCGAAGCGCGGCTGGTAGCTGGCCGTGCGCGCCTGGGTGACGCGCGTGGCGTCCACGTCCACCGTCGCGACCGTCAGGTGGTGCTCGTGGAAGGAGAACCGGGGGCCCCGCGCCACCATGGCGCCCCCCGTGGCGATGAGCGCGCCGCCGTCGTAGATCGCGCGGCCGGCCTCGTTGCCGAGCAGGTTGGCGTACAGGTAGGTCACCGCGAACGCCCGCGACCCCTCCAGCACGAACCGCTCGCGGATGACGTGCTTGTCGAACGCGAAGTGGCTGGCGCTGGGGTTCAGGATCAGGTCGATGCCCCGCCCCGCCAGCGCCGCGCCCGGCCGCGCGGCCACCCAGGCGTCCTCGCACACCTCCAGCCCGATGCGGACCCCGCCGCAGGCGAACAGCAGATCCCCGATGGGGTACCGCGTGCCGTCCGGCGCCTCCCAGCGGTCCACCGTGCCCGCGGGCCAGGGCTTGAACCACCGGGGCTCGTAGTGCAGGCCGTCGCCGGCGAGGTTCCGCTTCGGAACCAGGCCCAGCAGCTTGCCGTCCCCCACCACCGCGACCGCGTTGAACAGCGCTCCGTGGTGCATGACCGGCAGACCCAGGCTCACGACGATGCCCCGGGTCTGCGGGATGAGCTCGGTCAGCACCCGCCACGAGTGGGTCAGGGTGGAGGGGGAGTGGAAGGCGTCCTCGCAGCCGTACCCGGGGATGCACATCTCCGGCAGGCAGAGGACGGCCACGCTGCGGTCGCGCGCTTCCTGGAGCGCGGCCGCGATGCGGCGCTGGTTGCCGTCCCAGTCGAGCGGGAGCTGGTTGAGGACCGTCGCGCCAACGCGGATGAGCTTCATGACCGGGCTCCTAGTGGGCCAGGGCGAGCGCGGGCTCGCGGGCGGCTTCGATGAGGGCGACCTTGCGGTCGTGCAGCGACGACTCGAGCCCCACGGGGTACTTCGCGGCGCCGGTGAACGCGGTGGTCCCGGGCCGCAGCCGCTGGCGCTGCGCCAGGCTCCGGTTCCGGATGGCCTTCAGGGACGGCAGGTCGTAGACCAGCGCGCCGGCGCGGAGGATCGGGACGAGCAGGTCCTCGTAGGTGCCGCCCACCGGCGGGGTCACCTCGCGCGCCGGATCCGACAGGTCCCGGCCCACGGTGGCGCCGTTCACCGGCTCCCGCACGTCGTAGACCACGTCCGCGAAGAAGGGCCCGGGGCGGCCGTCGAGCGGCGCCTCGGCGTAGCGGCGCACCTGCTGGATCCCCGGGTTGCTCACCTTGATGGCCTGCTCGCTGAGCTTCACACGGTCCTCCCAGGTGCCGTCCGCGTCCCGGATGGCGGCGAGCTTGTAGACCCCGCCCAGCGCGGGCTGGTCGTAGCAGGTGGACAGCTTCGTGCCGACGCCCCACAGCGCGATCTTCGCGCCGTCCTTCTTGAGCGCGCGGATGGCGTGCTCGTCCAGGTCGTTGCTGGCCACGATGACCGCGTCGGGGAAGCCGCCGGCGTCGAGGATCCGCCGGGCGACCTTCGACAGCTCACACAGGTCTCCCGAGTCGAGCCGCACGCCGACCATCTCGTACCCGCGGGCCCGCAGCGCACGGCCGGCCTCGACTGCGTTGTGCACGCCCTGCTCGGTGTCGTAGGTGTCCACGAGAAAGACGCAGTTGTTGGGCATCGCCTCGGCGTAGGCCGCGAAGGCCTCGGGCTCGGTGTCGAAGCACATCACCCAGCTGTGGGCGTGGGTGCCCTTGATCGGGATGCCGAACAGCCGGCCGGCCAGGACGTTGCTGGTCCCCGTGCATCCGCCGATGTACGCAGCGCGGCTGGCGGTGAGGCCGCCGTCGATCCCCTGGGCCCGGCGCAGGCCGAACTCGAGCACGCCGTCTCCCTCGGCGGCGGCGCAGACCCGGGCGGCCTTGCTCGCCACCAGCGTCTGGAAGTTCACGATCGTCAGCAGCGCCGTCTCCACGAGCTGCGCCTGGAGCAGCGGGCCGCGCACACGCACGAGCGGCTCGTGGGGGAACACCGCGGTGCCCTCGGGGATCCCGTCCACGTCGAGGCGCCACTGCATCGTCGAGAGGTAGTCGAGGAACCCCTGCTCGAACAGCGGCTTGTCGTCGTTGCCCGTCAGCGTGGCGAGGTAGGCGACGTCTTCCTCGGTGAACTCCAGCGCCTCGAGGAAGCGGGCGGCCTGCTCCAGGCCGGCGGCGACCGCGTATCCACCACCGAACGGGTTCTTGCGGAAGGTGAGATGGAAGACCGCTTCGCGCTCGTGCAGCCCCAGCTTCCAGTACCCGTAGGCCATGGTCAGCTGGTAGAGGTCGGTCAGGAGCGCGAGGGAGGTCGCGTAGAGGTCGGTCGGGACGCGCATGGTCCGTCCAGTCTGCGCGAGCAGCGGAGTTGCTGCATCGTTGGTGTTAATCTGACACTAAATATCCTCCTGTCAACCCTCCGATGGACCCATCGGCCGATCGGAACGGGGTGCCGACGACCAGGAGCGCTGCAACGCCGACGAGATCCTCTCCCGCCTCCGCGCCCTGACCTGAGCGGCTGTGGTGTCGCTCCTTGCCTCCGTGGTTGGCTCGGGACCTGCTAGGACTGCGCCCGGAGGTCCCATGGCACACACGACGCGTCTTCTGCTGCTCTTGACCCTGACCCTGCTGCTCGGCTGCCCGCCGCTCGATCCCGACGGCGACGACGACGACAGCGCCGCGGACGACGATGACGCGACGGGCGACGACGATGACGCGACCGGCGACGACGACGACGCGACGGGCGATGACGACGACGCGACGGGCGATGACGACGACGCGACGGGCGATGACGACGACTCGGGCGGCGACGACGACGACGCCACCGGCGACGACGACGACTCCGGGGACGACGACGACAGCGCCGGCCCCTGCGGCGTCGGCGACATGACCACGTCCATGGAGATCCGGGCGAACGGCGTCGTCGGCACGAGCTTCAGCACCACCGATCAGCTGACCTTCGCCGGCATCGTCTGGAACCCGTGCCCGTTCGAGGTGACCGTGACGTCGATCTCGACCTGCCTCGTCTCCAGCTGGTCCGTGGTCGATGGCAACGGCCTGGGCATGGGAGCCGGCGTGGCGTGCGGCGACGCGATCACCGACTTCACCGTGCCCGCGCTCGACTCCATCGAGGACACGGTCAGCTGGGGCACGCTGCCCGCCCAGACCTACACGGGCGAGGCGGACTTCGACGTGCTGGCGCTGCCCACGGCCACGGTGGCCTTCACGGTCCAGTAGCGGAGCGGAGCGGCACCGACCCGCCGAAGGTCAGGTGGACCATGGCGAGCGCCAGCACCAGCGTCGAGGACCGCAGCCAAACCGGGGGTACCTCCTGTCAGTCCCGCGGGCCCCAGGTCCTTGGCAGGTCGTACCCCAGCTGTCGCTGGTGCCTGATGGCGAGCAGCCAGACTGCGTCCGGAGACTGCAGGTAGAGGACCAGGTGGTCATCGAGAACCCACTCGCGGACGCTCTCGCCTTCACCCAACTCCGACGCGAGGCGCCGTGCGAGCGCGCGGGCCTCGACCGAGCGAGGAGCTCGACGCAGCAGGTCGCCCCCCATCTTTGGGTGCTCCGACACCAGATCGAGCCAGGAATCCAGTCGGTCGAGCAGATCCGCAAACGCCGTCGCCGCGTCCAGCTCCGTCTCGAGGAACCGCTGCACTTCGTCGAGCGTCCGCTCGAAGTTCTCGGTCGTCCGAACGGGCCGGCGGGGGAGGCTCACTTGCGTCGTCGAGCGAGTGCGTCCCGAGCGTCGGCCGTGCGACCGGCGCGGACGTCCTCCAGCCCGGTGAGGGCATCGGTGAGCAACGTTGTGTGGATGCGATCACGCTCGAGCTGGTGGAAGTGATCGAGCAAGCGCGCATCGATGACCGCAACGTAGGCCTCGCCGTTCTTGGTGATCACCTTCTCGGCGCCGTCCCTGGCTTCCTGCGCGAGCTCCGAGAAGCGGGCGCGGACCTGGCCGATCGGGACGATGTCTTTCGTCGTGAAGCTCATGGCGAATACATTAAGGAATCCAGGCACGAATTCCAGCGATCATCCACGCGAACCGGTTCAGCGGCCCGATCGCACGGCGAACGTGCGCTTGCCGCGGCGCCCGCTCTCGTCCGTGACGACGACCTCGTGCTCGCCGGGCTCCGGTGTCCACCAGATCCGCTCGGTGGCGGCGACCGTGCCGAGGAACGTGCCGTCGACGAACCAGCTCAGCGCGGCGTCGCCGGGGGCTTCGGCCTCCAGCGGGATCTGCTGACGGTCCGGCGCCATGCCGGGGATCAGCAGGGCCACGTGGTCCGCCGGCGGGTTCAGGATCGTCGGCTCCCGATCACGACGGGGAGGGGCGCAGCCGGGCGCCCAGGACGGCGGCTCGGGCAGGTGGCGATGCCGCGCCTTCACGAAGCGCCGCACGCTCGCCGGCCACGAGACGAAGGACCGCTTCGTCGTGCGCGCGTCCCCCTTGCAGTCGGGGCGCACGGCGAGCCCGGTGTCCCGGTCGATCTCCCGTTGCACGTGGAACGGGCAGGCCACGGTCGGCACGTGCTCCACGCGCGCGAAGGACGCGACGGTGCGGGGGCAGGCCTCGGTCGGCGGGTGCCCCGAGTAGGCGCACACGGGGATCTTCCGCAGGTCCGACGGCACCGGATCCACAGGCACCTGGCGGCGGCGGTCGTGCAGCGACTCCAGCACGTCGAACAGGATGGGCCCGGCCGCGTCGCCGCCGACGATGTGGGCGCTGCCTGCGTTGTCGAGGTTGCCGAGCCACACGGCCACTGTGTGGTGCGGCCCGCTCCCGACGGCCCACGCGTCCCGACGGCCCGAACTCGTCCCCGTCTTCCAGTGGATGTGCGCGGGGGTGGCGCCCATCTCGCGGCGGCGGGGGAAGTCCGGGCGGTCGCGTCGCGCGAGCACCCGGCGGGTGAGCCAGGTGGAGCCCGGGCTCATGACCGGCGCCGGTGACGTCGCGTCGTCGCCCACGGCCCAGCGCGGAGGGATGTGCACACCGTCCTCGGCGAGCGTGGCGTACAGCCCCGCCATCTCGAGCGGCGTGAGCTCGATGCCGCCGACGGCCACCGACAGGCCGTAGTGGCCGGGGTCGGGGACGAGCGAGCGCGCGCCCATCTGCCGCAGCGACCCCAGGAACGTCTCGATCCCGACGTGCTTCAGCAGCGCCACGAACGGCAGGTTCAGCGAGCGGGACAGCGCCTCGTCCAACGGCACGAGGCCGTCGAAGCCTCCGTCGTAGTTGCGGGGCGCCCACGCTCCGTAGGCGGTGGGGACGTCCGGCACGAGGAAGTCCGGCAGGGCGTGCCCGCCGTCGATGGCGAGCGCCGTGATGAACGGCTTGAGCGCGGACCCCGGCGAGCGGGGGACGTCGAAGGCCGCGATCCAGCCGCCCTCGTCGCCGAGCGAGCCGTCGGCGGCGGGCAGGTTGCCGGCGAGCGCGAGGACCTCCCGGGAGTGCCGGTCCAGGACCACCACCGCCGCGTTGTGGATCCCCTGGCTGTGCAGCGTGGCGGCGCCGCGCTGGAGTCGGTCCTCCACGGCCTCCTGCACCCCCGCGTCGAGCGTGCTGGCGACGCGGGCCGCCGCGTACTGCCGGTCCCGCATCCACACGGACGCGTGCGCCGCCTGCCGGGGCATCGGTCGCAGCCGCGTGGGCACCACCTCCGCCTCGATCTCGGCGAGCACGTCCTCCATCGACGCCGCGCGTCCGCCGTCGCCGAGGGGCAGCGCCCCCTCGCGCAGCAGGCGGTGGGCGATGTCGTCCCGTGCGATGCGCAGGCGCTCTTCGTGCGCGGGTTTCGGGTAGCGCACGTTGGGGTTCTGGGGCACGGCCAGCAGCGTGACGATCTCGCCGGGCGCGAGCAGATCCGCCCGGTGCCCGAAGTACGCGAGCGCGGCCGCCTCGATGCCCTCGACGTTGCGCCCGTACGGCGTGAACTGCAGGTAGCCCGCGAGGATCTGCGCCTTGCTCATGCGGAGCTCGAGCTGCACGGCGCGCGCGGCCTCGACCAGCTTGCTCCGCAGCGTGCGCGGACGCGGCTCCAGCAGCCGGACGAGCTGCATGGTGATGGTGGAGCCTCCCGACACGACCTCGCCCATGCGCACGTTCAGCGCCGCCGCCCTGGCGATGGCGATGAGGTCCACGCCCAGGTGCCACCCGAAGCGCTTGTCCTCCAGCCGCAGCAGGGCGGTGGTGTAGTCGGGATCGACCTCGGACGCGTCCACCGGGATCCGCCACCGGTCATCCGGGGCGAGGAAGACGTGCGCCGGCGTGCCGTCCCGCCACAGGACCACCTGCGAGCCCTTCGACTGCAGGCGCTCCGGCAGCGGCGCGAGCCACGCAGCCGCCACGGTGGCGATGAGCAGCACTCCCGCCGCGGCCGCACCGACGCACGCCGCTCTGAGGCGCGCGTGCATCTACTCGCCGGCCACGCCTGCCCAGGGTCCGACGATCGTCACACGGTCGCCGGCCTCGCGGGCCCAGTTGCGCGGGTCGTACATGGCCTCGGCCTCCACCGGCGGGACCATGAAGTCGCCCGCCGTCGTCGCCCGCACCGCGTACACGAGCGACTTGCCCGTCGCGCCCTTCGGGACCGCGCCGAACGCCTCGATGCGGTCGTCCCGCACGTTCATGTGGTCCCGCTGCCAGATGCGCCCGCTGTCCACCACGTCCAGCACGCGTCCGCGGCCCAGGTTCGCGTTCTCGATCTCGAACCCGGCCGGCAGCCGGTCCACCAGGGCCACGTTGGCCATGCGCTCCGCCGTGGTGTTGGTGATGTCCAGGCGGACGACGACCAGATCACCCAGCTCGATGCTGGTCGGGTCGATGGGCTGGCCCTCGGGCGTCAGGTACTGCCGGGTCACGGTCAGGCCGTTCCCGCCGACCTCCCAGGTCGCGTCCTCCTCGACACCCTCGCTGGCCACCAGGGCGTAGAGCTTGCCGCTGCTGATCTCATCCACCCGCAGGCTGACCTTGCCGCGCTCGCCCAGGCGCTGGATCTCCCAGGCGCGCTCCGAGCTGTCCCGGTCCGTCCAGCGCGGCTCCATCGCCGTGCCGCCGGCCGTCAGCGCGGGCACCGAGAACTCCTTGCTGCCCGCGGACACACGCCGCCCGAGGCCCGTCACGCCCCACATGAGCTCCTGGGTCGTGTACCAGCCGGACCGCTGGCCCTGCAGCGCGTTGGCCACCAGGTTCGCCAGCTCCTCGCCGGACGGGTCGTTGCCGAACAGCTCCCCGTGCAGCGTCAGCACCAGCGCCCGGCGCCGGCGGTCGCTGTAGAACGACCAGCGGTTGCGCCGCTCCTCGGTCACCGGCGAGACGTCGGGCGACTTCAGGTCGTCCTCGTACCGGCGATCCCCCGCGTGCCACAGCGCCGCCTTGAGCATGTAGGCGGACTCCCGCGCCAGCCCGTCGCGCGACTGCCCCTCGAGCTTCGCCAGCTCCCGGCTCGCCTGGGCCTTGCGCCCGCGGTCGCTCCGGGCGAGCACGTAGTGCATGTAGGGCGTGCCGTGGCGCCAGCCCTCGTCCTTGCCCTGGTCGACCTGGCCTTCCATGTAGGTCAGCGCGTTGTCGATGGCGTCCTGGGGGACGTCGTAGCCCACCTCGCGCGCGTCCAGCAGCATGTGCGTCGCGTAGGCGGTGGCCCAGGCGTGGGGCGAGTCGGAGCCGGGCCAGTAGCCGAAGCCGCCGCCGCTCGTCTGCATCGACAGCGCGCGCCGGATCCCGTGCATCACCCGGTCCTGGATGCCGCCGTCGGCGGCCATCTCCGGATCCACCTGCTCCATGAGCCGGTCCACGAACAGCATCGGGCGGGTGCTCGACGTCGTCTGCTCGATGCAGCCGTACGGGTAGCGGACCAGGAACTTGAGGTGGTCGAACACGTCGCCGTACGGGTTGGACGTCACGCGGACCGTGGTGCGCTCGGTCGTCGGCACCCAGCCGGTGAGGTACAGGCCCAGGTCGTTGTCGCCCGCGGTGAGCTCGACCTTGTGGAGCTGACGGGAGCGCGGGTCCGCAGGGGTGAATGGCACCACCGCGTCGGCCCTCGAGGTCAGCTCGTCGGCGGTCGCGACGACGGCGAGCTTCGCGCTGCCCACCTTGCGGTTGGCGGTGGCGGTGAACACGACCGTCCCGGCCTCCTCGACGCCCAGCTTCAGCCGGGCCTCCGTCGGACGGGCGACGGTGATCGCGTCGTCGAGCTTGCCTTCGATCTCCCCGAGCTCCTCGGCGGTGAGCGTCACCGTCACCGTGCGGGGCTTGCCCGACATGTTCGTGATGTGGACGGGGACCTCGAACCGATCCCCCGCCGTCAGGAAGCGCGGCAGGGTCGACTGGACGACGATCGGATCGCGCACGAGCACGCTCGCCTGGGCGCGGCCCACCGCCTGGGGCCCGGCCGCGATCGCCATGACCCGGAGCTTCCCGCGGTACTGCGGGATGTCGAACTCCACCGTCGCCTTGCCCTTGGTCACGGCCACGACGCCGGACCAGAGCGCGACCGGCTCCACGGGCTGCACGCGCCCGAGGTCCGCGCCGTCGCCGTCACCACCGGTCGTGGACGTGGCGCCCTCCGGCGGTGTCAGGATCGACCAGCCGACCGTCTCGAAGCTGTCCACGCCCAGGGCCCGCTTCGCCAGCAGCTGCTTCAGCGGGTCCGGGGTCTGGAAGCGGGTCAGCTGCAGGATCCCCTCATCCACCGCGGCCACGGTCACCACGGTGCCCGCGTCGGCGCCGGGCAGGTCCAGAGCCACCGTGAGCTTGGAGTTGGGCTGCACCTCCTCGGGCGCCTTCACCACGACCTCCTGGGTGTAGCGCTCGGCGTCCACGCGGACCGACGCGACCCCGAAGGCCCGGTCGGGCATGTAGGTCGCCTCGCTGTCCGCGTGCGGATCCTTGAGCAGCAGCGCGCTGACGTAGACGTTCGGCGTGAAGTCCTTCACCGCGAACGACCAGGTGTTCGGCCCGGGCTTCGCGTCGATCCACTCCCAGTGCGTGACCTCGTGGGTCTCGACGGCGAGCAGCGCGCGCCCGGCGTACGGCGCCGTGAACGTCACCTCGGCCTTCTTGCCGAGCTTCACCGTCTTGGGCATCGCCAGCGTCAGCGTCCCCGGCTTGAGGGGCTTCGGCGTGGCGTCCACCGACTCGTCCGGCTGGCTCCACCACCAGTAGTTGGACGTGCCGTCCAGCTTGAGGCCCGTGAGCGCCTGGCCCTTGGATGCCTCGATCAGGTAGCCGGCGCCGTCGTCCTCCGGGGTGACCGTCCACGTGAACCGGCCGCCCTGGACCTCCACCTGGGCCGAGCCCTCGGTGACGCGGCGCTGGTAGCGCTTGTAGGACCCGTAGCCGTCCTCGTCGTCGTACCACCAGCCGTACTCGTCCTCGAGGCGGGCGGCGGTGAGCGTGAGCTCGGACACGTCGGTCACGAGCTTGCCCGTCCAGTCCACCACGACACCGCTGACGGTGATGGGCTGGCCCTGCTTCGCCTCCTCGGTCCCCGTGTCGAGCCCGATGTAGAAGCGCTCGGGGTGGAGCTGGGCGTTGGCGGTGTTCTGCGTGCTGCGGCCGGAGCCGGCCTCGAAGACCGCCACGCGGGCGACCAGCGTGCTCGTGCCGTCGACGGTCGCCTCGTCGCCCAGGGCGGGGCAGTCGAGCCGGGCGGTGCCGTCGCGATCGAGCTCACCGGCCGCGCTGCCGAGGCTCAAGGCGCGGGGGGCGCCTTCCCAGGACCCGCGCCAGGGGCCGTACCGGTACTGCCCGTTCTCCTTCGGCTTGAAGGAGCCGGGCACGAGCTCGCAGCTCAGCTCCACCGGGCTGCCCTCGGCGCTGCCGCCGAAGAGGTACCGGGCGTTGATGTCCGTGGCCACCGTGTCGCCGGCGAGCACGTGTGGGGCGCCGACCTTCGCGTCCACCTCCATGCGCTCGGGCACGAACTCCTCCACGTGGAAGCCGTAGCTGGCGAGGACGTCGTCGCCCACGGTGAACCGCGCGGTGTACAGGCCCGTGACGGCGTAGTCACCGAGCTCCACGTCGTGGGCGATGAGGCCGGCGGCGTCGGTCTTGAGGGTGTGGCGCCCGAGCGTGCGGCCCCGCGGATCCACCACTGCGAGCTGGACCGGCATGCCGGCGGGGGGCGCGAGGCGGTTGGTGTCGCGCGCGATGGCGACCACGTGGGCCACCTCGCCGGGGCGGTACACGCCGCGGTCGCTGTAGGGCGCGAGCCGGTAGGCCTCGGCGGCCAGGTAGGGATCGCCGCCCACCTCGGACTCGGACGTGGGCGTCTGCAGGTCCGCGAAGCGCAGGTAGGTCAGGTCGTCGCCCGCGCTGGCCACGATCACGTAGGGCGGCTCGGGGTCGACGGGGCTGACCTCGAGGTCGAGCCGGCAGTGGCCGGTGGAGCCCGTGACGCAGGTGGCGAGCACGGTGCCGGACTGGCGGCGCACGTCGATGGTGGCGCCCTTCTGGGGGGTCAGCTCCTCGGCGTCGATGGCCCAGACGTCCAGCGCCGGCGTGTGGGCCGTGTCCGGGGCGGTGGCCGCGCGCTTGGCGAGCAAGTGCATCCCGGTGACGAGCACGCGGGAGGTGTCCGAGCTGTCCGCCCCGGCGATGCGCAGCTCGTAGACGCCGTTCTCGCGCTCCGGCACGAGCTTGCCCAGGTCGAGCCACGTGGTGCCGAACGCATCGGCCGGGCCGTTCACGGGGACGTGGACGTCGACGACGAGGTCGGACGTGGTGGCGTCGGCGCGCTCGTCCTCGCCGGTGAGCCAGTGCACGAGGTTGCGCTCGGGGACGTGGCGGACCTGCACCTGCACGTCGCTCAGGTTGAGGTGCTTGACGGGCACGGCGGCCCAGGAGGACGCAGGCAGGTACCGGCCCTTCGCCACGAACTGCACCTGCGGGGAGCGGGCGGGGATGGTGAAGGAGTCCGTGACGGTGCCGGGCAGCACGCCGTCATCGACGGTGGTGAGGCCAGCGCGCAGGGTCACCTCGTAGGCGCCCCGGGTGAAGTCGCCGAGGATGCGGAAGCCCGTGCGAGACGGGGTGACCCGCACCTTGGTCTTCGGGCTGACGCTGACGAGCTCGGCGGCCGAGGCGTCCGTCGGCAGGCAGCGGGTGGTGAGGTCGAACCACTGGTCGGTTTCGTCGTCCCAGAAGCCGTTCCAGCCGTCGGGCGCGGCGTCGTCACGGCAGATCACCTCGATGAAGAAGCCGCTCGGCCCCTCCATCCGGCGCATGGCCACGATCTCCATGGGCGGCTTGCCCGGGTAGGCCGTGTCGTGGCTGAAGGCGGGCGCGGTGACGCCGTCGCGGCCCAGCATGGGGACCCCGGCGTTCACCGTGACGTTGAAGGCGTTGCCGGGGCTCAGGATCTTCCCGGAGAACGGGATCCGCACCACGTTCGGGTCGCCGGTCGAGCGGACGCTCAGGGTGCCGAAGCGGTTGCCGTTCACCGCGGCGGACATGCGGCCGCGCGCCACCTCGGTGGAGATGGGGCCGGAGAACACCACGTCGATGGCGCCTCGTCCTTCGTTGGCGGACACGTTGCGCCACCCCGCGCTCAGGACCCGGAAGCCGGGCGTCGTGAACGTCTTCGACCACGCCGGGTCGTCCGTCGGCGCCTTCAGGACGGCGTGCGGCGTAGCGACGGCGCCGAGCTTGACGGTGTACTTCGTGTCCGGCTGGAGGGGCTGGGACGGGACGAACTTCAGCGTCGAGGGCGCCAGGTAGCGCAGCTCGCCGTCCGTGGCGGGCTCGATGCTGAGCGTGGTGCCTTCGATGACGGGCCCGCCCACCTGGCTGTCCGCCGCCACGTTCCGGGCGAGCTGGATGATGAGGCTGTCGGGGATGCGCTCGCCGCCCGGGGCCAGCAGGACGGGCTTGAGATCCGTGGCCTTCAGGGCCGCCGAGACCGCAGCCTGCTCATCCGACGCATCCGCGGGGCCGTCGATGGTCTCGCTGGTGGTGCGCGGGGTGACGGCACCGGCGTCGTCCGTGGTGGTCGCGGGGGCCGGGGTGGCGTCCCCCGGGTCGTCTTTCGGGCCCGGTGGGCAGGCGACCAGGAAGGCAAGAGACAGCAACAGGGCCGGGCGCACCACGGCGGTGGCCGCGCGGGTCAGCGAGAAGGCGAACGGGTTCATGACGTTCCGGGGTGGGGCGAGTTCCGGCAGGAAGTGAACAACGAGCTTGGACAGGGTATTCCACGCGATGTTCCGGCGTCCGCGCCCGCGCACGGATCGTCCTACTGCACGGTCACCGCGAACGTGACCGACGCGTCCGTGTCGCCGGGGATCGCGCCGAAGCCCTCGTCGCGCACCGTCGCCGCCAGGTCCGGCGTCTTCGTGGCGACCCCGCTCTCTTCGGGCAGGTGCTGCAGCGTGATCGTCAGGTCGGTCGTCCCTGCGGTCGCGATCAGCGTGTGCTCCAGCCCCAGCGGTACGCCGAAGTTGTCCGCGTCGACGTAGTCATGGGTGAGCACGGTGCTGCCGGTTGGGGTGCTCGCGGGTCCGTCGACCCCGGGGCCCGTCACGAACACCTGGTGCTCCTCGGCCTCCGCTGCGACCTCCTCGCTGATGTCCTCCACCGGATCCTCGAGCGCGTTCAGGAACCGCACGGTGACCGTGTAGGTGGC
>ENA-OWNT01003851-OWNT01003851.1-seawater-metagenome-genome-assembly--contig:-NODE-3851-length-13727-cov-8.011429_pt1 | contig 13727 bp, 14 predicted proteins | sample MGYA00238136_ERZ651165 | MGnify/ENA primary metagenome ERZ651165 (study PRJEB26861, sample SAMN08777766) | seawater metagenome | isolation source: coastal seawater | place: USA: Florida | collected...
AGCTGCGGCGGGCGGGCAGCGCCTCCAGGTACTCCTTCGTGACGACGGCGCCCTGGCTGCTGCTCGCGGTGTCGACGGTGGGACGGTCGTCGACGATGGTCACCGTGTCGGCGACCTCGGCGGTGGTGAGCGTGATGGGGAGCGTGGTGGTGGAGCCGATGGTGACGCGCAGGCCTGTCTGGACGTACGTCTGAAGGCCCGTCTGCTCGGCGCGGAGCTCGTAGGCGCCGGGCGGAAGCGCGGGCAGCCAGAAGGTGCCGTCCGTCTTGGTCGTGGCGCTGCGGACGCCCTGCAGCTCGTCCGACGTGACGCTGATCACGGCACCCTCGATCGGGTTGCCGTCCGCGTCGGAGACCGTCCCCTTGATCGTGCCGGTCTGCTCGGTGGCAGAGGCCAGCATCGGCAGCGCCAACGCCAGCAGCACGAAGAGAACGAGCGAGATTGTCTTGCGGTTCATCGGAACCCCTTTTGTTTCCTGCACTTGCACCGCCAGTCCCCAGACGGAGGGCGCAGGACGGCACATGCTATAGCCTCGCGCCGCGCGACGCAGCAAGGTCCCGAGCCCGCCCGATCGGCGAACGCAGGGCCGAGGCGATGGTTGGACTCTCCGGACGCCCGAGGCGTTTCAAGACCCTGGCGCGCGCACGGGGGATCGAGGCATGCTCTGCGGCCGTGCGGCTCGGCCTTTGGGCGGGCGCGCACCTGGAGGTGTCCATGCAGACCCTGCGTCCGTCGATCACCGTGCTGCTGACGCTCGCGCTCCTGGCGCTCCCGTCGCTCGCGGCCGCGACGACGATGTACGAGTTCAACCTCTCCGAGCTCACCTACATCGCCGATCTGGTGGTGGAGGCCGAGGTCGAAGAGGTGTCCGTCGAGCGCCAGGAGGCCTCGGCCTACCTGACCACCGTCGCCACCCTGCGCCTCACCCACGTGGTGAAGGGCGCCGCCGTCGAGGGCGACCGGGTGCTCGTGCGCGAGTGGGGCGGCCTGCTCAACGGCGAGAAGACCGAGCTGCCGAGCGCGCCGGTCTACGTCGTGGGCGAGCGGGTCCTCGTCTTCCTGGAGATGGAGAACCGGCCGGACGCGCTCTGGCGCACCGTCGGGCTGAGCCAGGGCAAGTGGACGCTCATCGAGGAGCAGGACACCGGGCGCGACGTCGCGCTCAAGATCGCCGTCGACCGCGCCCAGACGCAGTTCGACGCCACCGCGGTCCCGCTGCCGGCCGCGCGGACCTACTGCGACGACCTCGTCGGCGCCGTGAACGACGACCTGTCCATCGCCCACGTCCCCACCTACGCGCGCATCCCCGGGGTGCCCGCGTGGAAGGACGCCCGCTTCCGGGCCGAGGCCCAGGCCGCCGGTCAGACCATCGATCCCCGCTGGGACGCGCTCCGCGCCCAGCTTCGGACGTACGAAGAGGCGCGCGCCGCCCAGGGAGGTGAGTGATGAGCCGCCGTCTGCTCGTCCTCCCCGTCCTCGCGATGACCGTGCCGCTCCTCGGCGGCTGGAAGTTCATCGATCCCCCGCGCGCGTGGGACCCGAACGACACCGGCCCCAACGGCAGCTGGCCCATCGAGTGGCACATCGGCGACGTGGTGCCCAACGGCCTGTCCTCCGAGGAGGAGAGCCAGGAGCTGTTCGCCGACGCCTACCAGAAGTGGGCGGACGTGCCCTGCTCGCCGATCAACGCCGAGTTCGGCGGGTTCGTGACCAACAGCCAATACGGCTTCGGCAGCACGAACTTCACTGTCATCAGCTTCGACGGCAACGGCAAGGACTCGCTCGGCAGCGGGCCGCTCGCCGCCGCCGTCACGCACGCGAACAACAACCAGATCGCGCGCAACGGCTACACGTTCTTCCAGACCACCGCGGGCAACATCGTGTTCAACGAGGGGCTGCGGTTCGGCAACCCGGACGACGTCTCGGACCCCGGCTGCTTCGCCACCTACGACATCCTCGGCATCGGCACCCACGAGATCGGCCACACGCTGGGCATGGGCCACTCCTGCGAGGACGGCGAGTCCTGCCCGGACCCGCTGCTGCGCAACGCGACCATGTACTGGGCCGTGTCGTCCTGCAGCGACACGCAGCAGACGCCGAACCCGGACGACTGGGGCTGCATCAACGCCATGTACGGCGTCGGCGTGGACTACGAGATCAGCGCCACGGACGGCGAGAGCCTCGTGGGCCCGGCGCCCCTGACGGCGGACATGGCGCCCGGCGTCGATGCCGCGTTTGCGGACAACATCACGCAGTACGAGTGGAACTTCGGCGACGGCAGCGATCACGCGATCACGACGGACCCGGACCCGGTCACGCACACGTGGACGGAGGAGGGTCAGTACACCGTCACCCTGACGATCTCGGGCCAGGACGACGAGTGCGGCGGCGCCTTCGAGGCGGAGCAGCGCAAGGTCGGCGTCGTGCTCGTGTGCGATGAGCCGCGCCCGTCCTTCGAGTTCGAGAACCTCGGCGACTTCTCGGTGAAGATCCACAACACGTCGGACCTGGGCGCCTTCGGCTGCGTCACCGACTTCCTGTGGATCCTGGACGGCGACGAGGACGGCGGGCTGCAGACGTACGAGCCCACGTTCACGTTCGACGACAACGCGCCGCACACCGTGACGCTCCGGGCGAGCGGCCCGGGTGGCAGCACCGAGATCTCCCAGGAGATCCAGGTGACCAAGCGGTCCGACGCTGGCTGCAACGCGTCCTTCGCCGCGGACCGCCCCGCCGGGCTCGGAGCGCTCGCGCTGCTCCTCGGACTCGCCGGCGCCCTCGGTGTCCGCCGTCGTCGGTAGAGCGACGGCAGCAGCGGCTGCGCTGCTCCTGATCGGCTGCCCCTCCTCGGAGGTCTGCTACCTCGACGCGGACGCGGACGGGTACGGCCTGGCGGACGCGTTCGACGCGCCGTCCTGCGCCGAGGTCGGCGCCGCGACCGTCGGGGGCGACTGCGACGACTCCCGAAGCTGGATCCACCCGGACGCCTGGGACGCACCCGACGACGGCGTGGACGCGGACTGCGACGGCGTCGACCAGGTCACCTGCTACTCGGACCTCGACGGCGACGGATACGGCGCCGGTCCGTTCGACGCCCGCGCCGACGACTGCGACGGAGTCGACGGGCGCACGACCACGGCGGGGGACTGCGACGACTCCACCATCGAGCGCGCGCCCGACAACACCGAGATCCCCGACGATGGCGTCGACCAGGACTGCAACGGCAGCGACCTGATCTCCTGCTTCTACGACGGCGACGGCGACGGGTACGGCTTCCCGACCCCCACGTTCGTCGAGGCCGGGTACTGCGGCGACGACGCCGGCGAGGTGCTCAACGGCGACGACTGCGACGACGCGCGGGCGGACTTCCACCCCGGCGCGCTGGAGATCTGCGATCGGCTCGACCAGGACTGCGACGGCACCTTCGACGCCGGCGACTGGCACTACGTCTCGGCGGGCACCAACGCGTACTTCGAGGTCGGCGCCCTGCCGATCAGCTGGGGCAGCTTCACCATCGAGATGCGGCTGGACGTGCAGAGCTCGAGCGTCGAGGGCGGCCGGCCCCTGATCAAGAAGGAGTCGCTCGCCGGCGCCAACGAGTTCCGGATCGACAACGGCCCCGCGGGCACGTTCTGGCAGGTCACGATCGGCGACGCGTCGGCCATCGACGGGCCGGACGTCTTCCACTGGCCGGCGCCCCAGCACCTCGCCATCGTCAGCGAGGGCCCGGGCCTCCGCTTCTACGTGGACGGGGTGCTCGTGGACGTCTGGCAGGGCGACGCGCCCGCCTCCTGGACGGAGGACGGCGTGTGGACGTTCCTGAAGGACATCGGGACGGACGCGCGCTCGCTCCTGGTGGACCTGAAGGAGGTCCGCGTCTGGAGCGTCGTGCGCACCGAGGCGCAGATCCTCGACGGCCACTGCCGGCCGATGGGGTCCATGGAGCGCCAGAACCTGGAGCTGTACCTGCCGTTCGAGAACGGCGGCATCGACTTCAGCGGGAACGGGCGGGACCCGGTCTACACGAACGGCGACGTGCACGCCCCCGGCGGGCTGTAGGGCTCAGCCGGACAGCGACCAGGCCAGGGCGGCGAGCCCCAGCGGCCACAGGTACCAGGTGAAGCGGTGCAGGCCGCCGCGCTTCACGAGCGCCACGAGCATCACCAGGGCGCCGTAGCCCACCAGCATCGAGGCGACGAACCCAACCGCGAGCGCCGCCATCGAGGCGCCGTCCATCGTGACGCCGTCCTTCGCGATGAGCACCACTGCGCCGAGGATCGCGGGGATCGACAGCAGGAAGCTGAACCGCGCCGCCAGGCTGCGCTCGAAGCCGAGGAACAGGGCCACCGCGATGGTCGTGCCCGAGCGTGAGATCCCGGGCGTGATCGCGAGCCCCTGGGCGAGCCCGATCAACAGCGCGGCGCCGATCCCGATCGTCAGCGCGTTCGCCTCGCCGCCGGAGCGCCACTTCGTCGCCAGCAGCAGCGCGCCGGTGATCAGCAGGGCGATCGCCACCGGCTGCACGCCGTGGAAGAGGGACTCGAACACGTCCTTGAAGCCGACGCCGATGAGCCCCGTCGGCACCGTGCCGACCACCACGAGGAACGCGAGCCAGCGGTCCGGATCGGCGCGCAGCCAGCCCATGACGCCGGGCTCCTGCGGCTTCTCGCCGCCGCCCGTCCACGACGTGACGATGCGCCCGATGTCCGCGCGGTAGTACCAGAGCACCGGGAGCAGGGTGCCGACGTGCAGCACCAGGTCGAAGAGCACCGCCTGCTCGACCGCGAAGAAGCTCTCGCCCAGCCACTGCTGGAAGAGCACGAGGTGCCCGGAGGAGGAGACCGGCAGGAACTCCGTGAGTCCCTGGACGACACCGAGGAGCGCGGCCTGGAGCCAGTCCTGCACGCGCTACTCGCTCGGCGCGGATTGGATGATGAGGCCGCGATCCGGCCACATGTCGAGCGGCCACCACACCAGCGCCGGCTCTTCGATCTCACCGAACACCACGGCCTGGGTGGCGTTCATGAGGCACGTCTTGAGGCCCATGGACGCGATGCCCCGGAGCTCCACGTTCAGCCCGGAGACCTCGCTGTTCTCGTCGATGGACAGCTGGAGCAGCGCCCGCCCCTTCGCGTTCGGCTTGCGCTCGAGCTCGGTCGCGTAGCAGGCCGCGAACGCGTCCTTCTGCTCGTTCAGGCTCCGCTCGACGCCGTGCACCAGGTGCTCCGGGCGGACGCGGGGCTCGCGCACCGTGGAGGTGAGGAGCGGCTTCTGGGCGCGCTGGGTCTGGCCGGGGTCGCCCTTCACGAGCGCCTTGTCCGCCTCGACGGGCACGCGCTTGTCGGCGTCCCGCGGCGGCTCGGACGGCGCCGGCTGGGACGCGAACAGCCACGCCCCCAGCCCGAGGCCGAGCACCGCGAGGGCCGCGATGCCTCCGATCAGCAGCTGCTTGTCGTCTCCGCTCATTGCCAGGCTCCCGTTCGCTCGCGGCGCCGGATGGTAGTACAAAGGACTGCGCATGACCGGCACTCCTGTCCAGAGCAACGGCTGTCCCTGTGTGTATTGCGGGCAGGACTCCTACAACGTCATGGAGGTGCGCTACGCCCGCACGCTCTCGGCGGCGTCCCAGGTGGCCGGGCGGATCGACGACGACGACACGCCCCGCGAGATCGTCGGCCGCGGCTACTACATCTGCGACGGCTGCCTCGCCTTGCTCGACTACCACGAGGAGCACCACCTGGACGCCGGTCGCCACGGCTTCTTCAACGTGCTCAGCGGCGCGTACCAGCTGTTCCTGGTGTGGACGCTGGTGGCGATCTGGGCGCTCGCGGACGGCAACTTCGACCGCCTCAAGGAGCCCCAGTTCTACGGGATGGGGCTGGTGCTGGCGCTCGTCTCGCTCTCCGTCTGGCTGCTCCGGGCCAGCGTGCACATGCGCTACCTGAAGCACTGGAAGGACCACCGGACGAAGCCGCGCTTCCCCCGGAACACGCTGAACGCCCTCACCAGCCTGCGGGACCGCGTGTCGCCCGAGCTCGGCAAGTACCTGCCAGTGCGCTTCGAGGACTCGCTGCGCCTGGCCGCGCTCCCCGGCTCGCCCCCCATCCGCAGCATCGGCCCCAGCGGGGAGCCCTGGGGCGAGGGTCCCGCGGCGAACTTCGCGGGCTGGGGCGACAACGACTGGTACCGCCTGGTCTGGGTCTCCTGGAGGCTGTGGCCCCTGACCAACGTGACCGTGCCCGAGGGCGTCGACTGGGACCCGCCTCCGCCCCCGACGGTGTCGGAGATCGAGGTGGCCTCCGCCGCGTTCGTGGGAGTCGGCGTGACCACGTTCTCGGTCATGACGCTCGGCGCCCACCCCGTGCTCTCGGTCGGGATCGGACTCGTCCTCGGAGCGGCTGCCTTCTTTGGTGGCATCAAGGGACGCCAGGCCTGGGCCCGCCGGAAGGCGGAGCGGCGGACGGGATCCGGCGGCTGAGGCCCCGAATCGGGCCTGAACGATCACGGGGGCTCGATTGACAGCCCCCTCAGGGTCCGGTATCTGGGGCCCCCAAAACGGCAAGGTGCTCCTCGGAGCGCCGGCCGATTCGCCCCCTGACAAGGCCTCCAAACGGTGCCGGATCCAGAGGAACCATCGTTGACGACCGCACTTGCCGCCCAGGTGCTCCCACCGCCAGTGACCGAAGGAATCACCGTCGAAGCGCGACGGTTGATGTTCCTGTCGGCGCTGTTGCTGTTTCCGGCGGCCGTGGCGGCCTGGTTCATCGGCGGCGCGCCCACGGTGGTCGGGGTCGCGGTGGGCGGCGCCACGGCGCTCAGCAACTTCTGGCTGCTCTCGCGGCTCGTGGTGAAGAGCACGGCAGGCGCTGAAGGCTCCGCCGGCGGGCTCTGGGCCCAGCTGATGTTCAAGTTCGGTCTGCTGGGGCTGCTTCTCGCGGTCTCCATCTTCGCCTTCGGGATTGACGGCCTCGGGCTGCTCCTGGGGCTCAGCATCACGTTTGCGGCGGTGCCGCTCAACCTCGTCTCCGAGATGGTCGCAGAGCAGCGCTCGCGCACCTCGGGAGGGTCCCGATGATCTCCATTCCCGCGCTCGCTGGTGGCTTCACCTGGCTCGGCTCGCTCCTGCCGGAGGGGTTCCACCTGGACCACGGCCAGGAAGTCCGCCTGGTGCACTCCATCCTGGTGGTGGTCCTCGTCCTCGGCGCCGCGCTGGTGGCCCGGGCCGCGCTCATGCGCTCCTCATCGGGCCGTGAGGCGCTGGTCCCCGACGCGGACCTGAAGCCGAAGAACCTCTTCGAGCTGTACACCGAGTCCATGCTGAACATGGTCCGGGGCATCCTCGGCCGCAAGGACGGCGACTTCTACTTCCCGCTCATCGCGGGGCTCTTCCTCTACATCTTCATCAGCAACCTGCTCGGTGTCCTGCCCGGCTTCGCGCCGCCGACGGACCACCTGAACACGAACCTGCCGATGTCGATCACGATCTTCCTCGTCTACAACGTGGCGGGGATCATCCGGCAGGGGCCGAAGGCCTACATCGGGCACCTCATGGGCCCGATCATCTGGCTCGCGCCCCTGATGTTCTGCATCGAGGTCATCTCTCACTTCGTGCGGCCGCTGTCCCTCGGGATCCGGCTCTACGGAAACATGTCCGGGGACCACCTGGTGCTGGACATCTTCATGAACCGCCTGCCCGAGGTGGTGGGCGCTGCGCTCGGCTGGGGCCTCCCGGTCATCTTCCTGGGACTGGGGATCTTCGTTTCGCTGATTCAGGCGTTCGTCTTCTCCCTGCTCTCGCTTCTGTACATCGCCCTCGCCATCGAAACCCACGACGACCACCACTAGGTCGCAACCCCTCAACCGGACACTCGGCTCCCGCATATCGCGGACCCGCCGACCCCACTGGAGACTGTGATGAACCGCAACACGAAGCTCTTCGCCGTCCTGACGGCCATGGCCGTCATGGTCGTTCCCTCCTTCGCCTTCGCCGCTGGCATCGCCCCGGAGGCCCAGGGTTGGGTCGCCCTCGGCGCTGGCCTCGCGATCGCCCTCGCGGCCATGGGCTGCGGCATCGGCCAGGGCCTCGCCGCCTTCGCCGCCCTCCAGGGCATCGCGCGGAACCCGTCCGCCGCCGGCAAGATCCAGACCCCGATGATCATCGGCCTCGCCCTGATCGAGTCCCTGTGCATCTACGCGCTGGTCATCGGCTTCCTGCTCCAGAACAAGATCTGAGCAGGCGCTCCCCACGCGGGGAGTGACCGAATACGACTCAGGCGGCTCGCGTTGCGGGCCGCCTGTTCGTCGTTCTGGCGCGGATTGCCGCTCTGCTAAGGTCCGCCCCGCTCCCCGGGACCCGATCACGGAATCGATCGGTCCTACGGAGCGGGCCCCGCGCCCCTGACCTGTGAGGAACCATGCGTCGCACCCTGACCCTCGGCCTGTTCATCCTGCTTGCCGTCGCGCTCGTCGCGACCCCCGCCTTCGCCAAGAAGAAGAAGAAGAAGAAGGGCGCCGAGGAGGCTCCGCCGGAGCCCGGCCTGATCTACGTAGGCAAGTTCCCCTGCTACCGGCCGCCGGACTTCTCGAAGATCAACTCCACGTCCGAGCGCAAGAAGCGGCGCCAGGAGGGCTACGAGGTCGTCAACGCGCTGGTCACCGGCAAGGCGAAGGACAAGTCCGGCGCGGTGCTGGAGATGTTCCAGATCGAGAACGACGAGTACGAGTTCTTCGAGACCGCCTTCCTCGGTCGCCCGCAGCTGCTGGACGACTGGCTCGCCGAGAACTTCGCCAAGTGCGAGGCCGTGGGCAACGGGAAGATGAAGGAGGCGGACTACTTCGCCTACCTGAACAAGATCGGCCGGAACCTCGAGGCGGACGAGTGCTACCGCCCCCTCGACTACGAGTGGCACGACTTCCTGGACATCGGCCAGGGCTGGCAGCGCCGCGTGCACACCTGCAAGGGCGACAAGGTCCTCATCGAGTCCACCGGCGAGGACAACGGCCAGTACACGATCGCCGACACCGGCAAGATGGCGGACAACACGTTCATCACCGCCACGGGCGACCCGAACACGCCCGAGGCCGGCGAGGCCGGGCTGGTGCCGGAGTACCCGCTCGGCGCGCTGCTCCTCCGCTTCCAGTCCGAGGACGACAGCTACACGAAGTACTTCATGATCGGCGCGAAGCTCGAGTTCGAGGCGCCCGACCACGGGTTCCTGTCGTTCGCCATCAACGACACCACGTACTTCGACAACAAGTTCCGCGACATCCGGGGCGCCATCGACTACCTGGGGGTGGACATCTACCCCGAGGAAGGTTCCGACTAGCCAGTCCGGGGACTACGCTGCGGCGGTGAGCCGCACGCGTCCCCTCCGCGTCCTCTTCGTGCGGCCGGACGCGGCCTCCGCGCTCCCGGCCCTGTTCGGCTTCGTGCATCCCCGCGAACCGGCCGACCTCCTCCCCACCGCCCTGCTCTCGCTCGCGACCGCCGTCCTGCGCGGCTCGCGGCACCGGGCCTTCGTGCACGACGCGCGTCGATCGGGCGGGGGCAACCGCGCCGTGCGGTCCGTGGCGGCCGTCCACAAGGCCGACGTCGCCGTGATCTGGCTGCACCCGGCACTGCTCGCGGACGGGCTCGAGGCGGCGCGGGCCGCACGCCAGGGAGGCTGCTCGTTGGTCCTGGGGGCGGGTCCGCTGGTGTGGATGTGGGCGGACGCGGCGCGGCGCGCGCCGGAGCTCGACGGACTCGTGGGGGCCGAAAGCGCCTCCGGCCTGCTCGCGGCCCTGGACGTCGCGTCCGACGCCGGATCGGCGGCCGCATTCGCCGAAGCACTGGCGAGCGCGGACCCCCTGCCCCCATCGGCCCAGGGCCTGGACCGCAAGCTCCTCGACTACGCCGCCTACCGGGGGCTCCCGGGGACCCAGCCGCTGCCCGGCGTCCGCGTGGACAAGGGGCGCCGCGCCGCGTCGTGCATCGCCCTCCACACCCCGACCGGCGCGCTGCGGCCGCGCGACGAGCTGGTCGCCGAGCTCGATGACTGTGCGCTCCTCGGCATCCCGCGCCGCGCCTTCGTGGCACACCCCGGCACGGAGGTCCCCGGTCCGGCGTTCTTCTCGGACCTGCTGGAGCGGCGCACAGACGCCGGTCGGTACTGGATCCCCGTGGACGACCCGTTGCCGGCGGATCGGCTGGGCGCGCTGCGGCGCGCGGGCGTGGAGGGGATCGACCTCGGCGTCGTGCCGGTCGATGCATCCACCCTCGACCGGCTGGGCGCCTTGCACGCGCCGTGGCGAGCGGCGGGCGCTCAGGTGAGCGGACGCCTGTGCTTCGGACTCCGTCCGCTTCCCGAGGAAGAGGCGGGCTTGACCCACGCCCAGGACCTCGACGTCCGGTTCCGGGTGCGCGTGCATGTCTCCGTCCCGCCGACGGGGGAGGCGACGCGCGCCTGGACGGAGTGGATGGAGGCCCCGCGGGCCGCGTTCCTGCCCCCGGTGGAGGGCGGAGAACGCAGGATCGAGCTGGCCGAGCGCGCTCGCGTCCTGCTCAGCAGTCGGCCGAAGGCGTCCAGCCTCGGGACTCTGCTGGGGCGCCTCGCTCGGCGGTGACCTCCGCGAGGAGGTCCGCCAGCAGAAGCGCCCGTCGCTCCACGTTCAGTTCGTCGAGCAGCGCCTGCTTGCGTTCCGGAGGCGCGGGCGTGGCGGATGCGATGGCATCCAGGACGAACGCCGGATCGATGTCGCGCTCGAACAGCACGTGGGCGTCCTTCAGGTCCATGTGGGCGACCCGCGTCACGACGTCCGCAAACAGCTGACGCACGGTCGCGAGGTGGCGCTGGAGCTCGTCCCCGCGACCGGGCTCCGACTCTTCCACCCGGGCACGGACGGTGCGGTACTCGTCGCCCGTCTGGTGCTCGTCGAGCAGCCGCACGCGGGCGAGGCCGCGGAGCAGGATGTTCGAGCGGCCGTCCGGCAGCTCCTGGTGGTTGATGATCTCGCCGAGCCCCATCACCGGGTGCACGTTCGGCGCTCCGTAGTACTGGGGCTCCCAGCCCGGCGCGAGGAGCGCGACCGCGATCCTCCGGGGGCCCGCCATGGCCGCCCGCACCAGCTGGCGGTACCGCGGCTCGAACACGTGCAGCGGAAGCAGCGTGTTCGGGAAGTGCACCGCGTTGGGCAGGGGAAAGATGGGCAGATCGCTGAGCACCGTGCCCGGGGCGAGGACGGAGTCGTTGGCAGCCGCCGAGTCGATCACCATGTCTGGAGCACCTCCTCGCGCATCGGGCCGGGCGGCGCGTCGCCGCCGTGCTCCTCCGCGAACGCCAGCATGTCGGCGGGCGGAGGGGCTTCCAGCCAGATGGGCTCCCCATGAATGGGGTGTCTCACCGCAAGAGTCCAGGCATGAAGTGCCTGGCGGGGCATGCCGAGCGCGTCGATCGCGGCCTGGTCCAGCGCTCCGTCCCACCACGCGAGGAACGCCTGGCCCCCGTCGCAGTACATCTTGTCCCCGACGATCGGGTGTCCGAGGTGGGCGAGGTGCACGCGGATCTGGTGGGCGCGGCCGGTCACGGGGCGGGCTTCCACCCAGGTGTACCCCTCTCCGGCCTCGCCGAAGTCCGTGTCCCCGAACCACCCCAGGGTCTTGAACCAGGTCTCCGCTGGCTTCCCGTCGTCGCGGACCGCCATCTTCATGCGGATCTCGCCGCCGTCCGGGCCGATGGGCGCGACGGTCTTCTGCATCCCGCCGGGCAGGTGCCCGCGCACGATCGCCAGGTAGCTCTTGCGCACCCAGCGCTTGCGGAAGGCCTTCTTGATGCGCTGGTCGGCCTCCAGGGTGCGCGCGAACATCAGGATCCCGCTCGTCTCGCGGTCGATGCGGTGCAGGGGCCGCAGGGGATCCTCGATGCCGTCCGCCGCGAGCTGCCGCTGCGCGATGGACTGGGCGGCGATCTTCCGGGGGCCCAGGGGGTACGAGAGCAGCCCGGGCGGCTTGTCGATCACGAGCAGCCCCTCGTCCCGGAGGAGCTCGGTCAGCACCTCGGGCGGGGGCGGCAGGAAGGGGTCATCCGGGGTGATGTCCGGGACGTCGGCGAGCAGCGTCTCGCCCGGGCGCATCGGCGCGTCCGCCGTGAGCGGCGTGTCTTCGCCGCGCCACCGGAATCGGCCCTCCGCGATCGCCGCGTCGATCCCTCCCCGATCCCGCTTGGGCACGACCTCGAGCAGGTACTCCCGAAGCCGCTTGCCTTCGGCGGAGCGCTTCACGCGGTGGGGGATCGGATGGTCAGCGAGCGCGGTCACGGCGTTGGCTACCATGCGCCGGACATGTCCGTCACGCGCAGCTGCCCGTCCTGCGGGCGCCCGAACGGTCCCCGGTTTGTGCGGTGCATGTACTGCAGCGCCACGCTGGCGGCGGCCGACGATCCGCCCGAGGCCACGGCCCCGGAGGAGGACCCGCGCGTCAAGGCCGAGCGGGCCCGTCAGCTGCTGGACAGCCTCAAGCCCGCCGCCCGCGCGATGATGCCGCCCGAGGTGCTGGCGAAGCTCGAGGCGGACGCGAACGCGGGCCTCACCGGGCTGTCGCCGGTCGCATCCTCCACGTCTGGCGTATCCGCACCGCCCGCCGCATCCGCTCCCCCGGCGGAGCGCGAGTCCGCGCGGCCCCGGCGTGGTCTGGGTCGTCGGCGCCGCGGCGCACCCCGCCAGGCCCCACCGCCGACCGGGCCGATCACCCTGGAGGAGCTCCCGGTCTCTTCGCTGGAGTCCCTGGACGCTCCCGAGACGCCCGCTCCGAGCGACGACGTCAGCTACGACGAGGCGCTGCTGGACGCGCTCGGTCGCGGCGGGGGTCCGTTCGGCCCGCGGCAGACGGCGTGGCGGCTCGTGCTGCTCCCGGATCCCACGTACCGCGCGAGCCTCCCCTGGATGCGGCCGCGTCTTGCGGACACCGTCGGCATCGACGCGTACACGGCGGCCCAGTATCTGCAGCGGCCGACGCCTTCGTTCCTTGCGGCGGCCGAGGAGCCGGAGCCCCTCGAGGCCCAGGCCGCCCACCTGGCTTCCGCCGGCTTGCGGGTCGTGGTGCTGCCCCGCCGTGACTGGGCCCGGGATCGGCTGCCCGTCCTGGTGGCCGACGTCCTGGACCTGGACGCGGACCCGGTGCTCTTCTTGTGCGTCGACGGGTCTCGCGTCGAGGTCCAGCGCCGGGACCTGGGGTGGGCCGCGACCGCCGAGATCAGTCCGATCCGCGAGAACTCCACGGTGGAGGTGAAGCGCACCCGCTGGGGCATGCCCGTGATGCCGGACCGCGTCGGTCTGTCGGACCGCTTCACGCCGTACTACGCGCTCGACCTGTGCCGGCACGGGGATCCGCGGCCGCTGCGGATCCGCAGCAACGAGTTCGACTTCCAGCGGCTCGGCACGGACCGCGGGATCGCGGCGGCGGTGAACATCCGGACCCTCGCGCTGCGTCTGGGCGGGGAGGACCTCCCCGTGGACCAGGGCTTCCGCAAGGTCCCCTCCATCCCCGGCCCCAAGGACCCGACCGCGGCCGGCTCCCGGGTCCCCCGGCGCGAGGTCGACTTCACGGAGTACGTCCTGCTGCTCGACGCCCGTCATCACGTGGGGTAGCGGCCGCCTCGGCTGGTATCGTCCCGCCCCCGCGGAGGACATGTGGCGAACCTGGTCTGGCTCATCTCAAGCGTCCTGGTTCCGCTCGCGTGGCTCGTCCCGCT
>ENA-OWNT01003852-OWNT01003852.1-seawater-metagenome-genome-assembly--contig:-NODE-3852-length-13727-cov-4.418168_pt1 | contig 13727 bp, 12 predicted proteins | sample MGYA00238136_ERZ651165 | MGnify/ENA primary metagenome ERZ651165 (study PRJEB26861, sample SAMN08777766) | seawater metagenome | isolation source: coastal seawater | place: USA: Florida | collected...
TCGTTCGTCGTTCGTCGTTCGTCGTTCGTCGTTCGTCGTTCGTCGTTCGTCGTTCGTCGTTCGTCGTTCGTCGTGGTTGTGTCGCTGTCATCGCTGTCGTTGTTGTGGTGGTCGTTGTGGTGGTCATCGGTGGTCTTCGCCGCTGTACGGCTGTCGTCGTCGTCGTTGTTGTCGTTGCCGTTGATGTCGTCTTTGTCGTCACTGTTGTTGTGGTCTTTGTCCTCGCTTGCGTTGTCGCCGTCGTTGTTGGTTTGGTGATCAGTGTTTGCTTTGTGGTGGTGCTTTGTGGTGGTGATACGCGCTGTCGTCGTCTGCTGTATGTTCGATTGTTCTCGTTTTGCTTTGGTTCGTGGCCTTCGACGGTGGCAAGGCGTGCCAGACTATTGAAACCGTCTTTGGCAGTGCACAATAAATAACGAAGGCTCCGAGAAAGTCGTGTCGGCTGTTCTGCTGTTTGTTTTTGTCGTGGCTAGTGCGTACCTCCGAACGCTCCGAGTGGTTTTGCGCACGTGGAACTGCAGTGTGCCGGGAACCGTCAGCGTTCTGGGTATATGCTTGCAGATCTCATCTCTCATCTCTCATCTGGCCATGTGTTGAACAAAAATAACGATAAACATCAAGAGTTAAACCAGCGGGGAGTTCCTCGAGATGCTTAGCTCTCGTTCGAGCCGCGCGGTTCGCTTTGCTTCCGGGACGCCGCTGGGAGCCCGCGATGCACCCAGCCCTCGTCCGAGCGGCTGGGCCCCCACGCCGAGCACGAGAGGTGCAACACCGTCGTCCATTCGCCAAGGGTTTGCTGCTTCAACGCCATTGACCACTGGCAACATGATGAGTGCCCAGGGTGCGCAACATGGACGAACAGGCTCAACGCCATCCAACCGTTTAACGGCAACGCCCAAGGCTGCGGGCGCGCGGAATGCTCCAGAAAACACATCGGCCGTGAAAGTGGCTGTGCGTGTGCGACCGTTTTCTTCAACTGAACGCGCCGATCGTTGCCGATCGGTAGTTCGAATGCAGAACCAGAGCACATACCTCATTGACCCTTCCGGCATCGGTGAGCCTGACGAAGACTTGTACACCAGAGAGTTTTGCTACGACTACAGTTACTGGTCTTTTGATAAGGTCTGTGATGCATTCTTGCACGTGTATCAATCTTGTGGGACAAGTAGACTTTGTGCGATGTGGTGCTCACAATGGACATGTACGTTGCATTGCAGGCGGACGACAATTACGCAAGCCAAGACAGCATCTTTCAAGACCTGGGCATGTTTGTCCTCGAGAATGCCTTCAAGGGCTACAATTGCTCTGTTTTTGCATACGGCCAGACAGGAGCTGGCAAAAGTTACACGATGATGGGCACAGGCGCTGTTCTGAGCGCCAAGCTTGGCGATGCCATGGGTCTGATACCTCGCATCTGCCGCGCGTTGTTCGAAAGAGCCGCATCGAACACTGAGTAAGGGAGACACTGCGATGACGCCATCATGACCATGGCTGATCGAAACTGTATGCATTGTCGGCTGTTGTCATGACTCAGGAATTCCAAGGACACTGTAGAAGTCAGCTACCTCGAAATTTACAACGAGCGCGTCCGTGATCTCTTCAACCCCGATTTAAAGCCCAACGGCAAAGCAGGAAACGGCAAACGAGCGTCCCTAAAAATCCGAGCACACCCGAAAAAGGGCGTGTACGTGGAAAATCTGTCGTCCATGGCTGTGTGCAGCTACGAAGAAATCGAAAGGCTGCTGGTCCGCGGAAGCAAGGCGCGAACCGTAGCTTCGACGAACATGAACGACGCCTCATCGCGATCACATGCCGTGTTTCAAATCGTTTTTCGGCAGTTCCAGATCGACGATAGTGAGGAAGGAGCCAAGTCTGGGAAGGCGCAAAATCGCGCGCGGAGTGGTTCTACCAAACGCCAAGAGCGCCGCAAGGAAACAGTGAGCAAGATTTGCCTGGTGGACCTCGCCGGTTCTGAGCGGACGGAGTTCATTGATGCAGCGAAAGGCCGACTGCGAGAGACGGTCAGTTCCTGCAATGTGCTGATGCTAGGTGTATCGCAACCCCTCTCACTCCTCGCTACTTGATCAATGGGTATCAGGCCAACATCAATAAGTCTTTGAGTACCCTCGGAGATGTAATCAAGGCGTTGTCGACACGAAGCCAGAAGCCCAATTCACAGAAGCCTGATGCATTTGTTCCGTACAGGAACTCTGTGCTGACTTGGCTGCTCAAGGAATCTCTTGGTACGAATTTGCAATCGCTCTTGCGGTGTTGTGTGCTAGTCACGACAATTGGCACTCACACCACACCATGATCGGTTTGCGCACGACAGGTGGTAACTCCAAGACGGTGATGATTGCAGCCATTTCACCAGCAGACATGCATTATGAGCAAACTTTAAGCACTTTGAAGTACATTGAGCGCGCGAAGAAAATTGTCAACAACGTCACCATCAATGAGAACAGTGACGTGATTCTCGTGCACCACTTGCAACGTGAAATTTTCGACCTGAAGCGCGAATTGGAACGGACGTCAATGCTTGATGCTGAAGTTACGAAATTACGCGAAGAGCTTGAAGAACGTGAGAAGTTGATCCAGCAGTTGGTGATGCCGTGGGAACAACGGGTTGAGCAAACACGTCAGCTGGAAGCCACTCAAGAAGCCTCACTCAAGAACATGGGAGTCGTTTTGTCGCCCCGTGACGTGTACGAGAACAGTGGAAATCCGTTCTTGATCAACCTCAACCAAGATCCACTATTCAGTGAAACAGTTATCTACCCTCTTGTGGAAAAGCAAACTCGTTTCGGTCGAGGTGACAGTCCAGTGGAGCAACATGTAAAATTGAATGGCCCAAACATTCTGCCAGAACATTGTGTCATCGAGATTGGCGACGACGAAGTGTCCATCTTTACTGCCCCAGGGGCATTGGTACGTTTTTTTCGGCTAGTCTAGATTGCATAGGGTTGTGCAATGTGGTCGGCGTCATCACCCTTTTGTTTCAATGCAGGCCTTTGTGAATGGATTTAACATTTCTGAATCTCTTGAGCCAACACCAATTTGCAATGGAGACATGATAATTCTTGGCTCCAATCACTATTTCCGGTTCCATTACCCCGCCGCGGCGGGATCGCCAATGAGGGGCGCGGGAGGGTCCGACACAGACAGTTTCGGCGACGATGGCGACGGTCGACATACTTGGGAGGAGGCCCACGCGGAGGCTGTTGCTGCTTTGCAGGACGCTCTGGGTGAGAAGGCAGATGTTCTGGATCCCAATCCTCCAAGCTCTAACGGTATTTCGCCGGGATCTGGCTCCGTTGTGCCAGTAGAAGAGCTTGCACTCGTGCAGCAACAACTACAAGGCTCCATGCATGAGTCACAACAGTTAAAGCGCAAACTAGAGCGACAGATATCAGAGGACATCGAAGTGATGGAGAAGCAGCGCCAGGAATACGAATTTAGCGCGCAAACTATAGAGGCCAAGTTGAACCAAGCGCAGGCTCGCAGCAAGCAATTGCTCCGCGAGAAAACAGAGCTGCTGCAGCAACTGCAGGAAGAGAAGCAATCGGCCGAGCGAGCACTCGATGACAAGGACGAACAAATCTCGCAGCTAAAAGACGCCAACAACAGGCTGCGAGAACGAATGCAGCAGTCTGAGCATAAGCGCGCATCCTTGAAGTCCAAGTTCAAGGCCTCTTTGCAGGCGGCGGTGAAACGGCAAAATGACGAGGCGTTGGCCAGCTTAAAGAGCCAGCTTCTTTCGAAGTACCAGATGGAATTGGAGCAAGCACTGGCAGCTCAGGCTGCTCGAAATGCAGAGGCAAAGGTGGAAGATGCAGCGACGACCGAGGATGTAGCTGCTGAAGTGAGCCAATTGAAATCCCAAGTGGAGCACCAAGACAAGCAGAAGAAAGCGTTGCGCCAGAAGTATCGCGACTTAAAAGCTGACATGCAGGTTCTCCAGCAGCAATTAGAAGCGGCTCTAACAGGAAACGTGGACGCGAATAGTTTTGCGGGAAACTCAAGGACTAGCGCCATCAACTCCCAAAACCAACAGTTGCTGGTTCAGCTTGCCGATCTCGCCGATCGCGTGAAGAGCGAGCAAGTCTCTCGGCATCGGTATGAAGAGGAAAACGAAGAGCTGCAGAAGCAGGTCAAGAGACTGAAAATGCAGTTGGCATCAGACCGTGACGCGATGAACACCGGCGGCCGTTCCTCCATAGCATCGCGGTTACAAGCTGACTTGGAACAGTCCGAGAAAGAGAAGGCGTTGTTACAAGCCAAGCACCGCGCACTGAAAGCCCAAACGGCTGAGGCAGCCCGAGAGGCCGCTGAACGAGAGGGGCAGGCAGCCGCGACTCTCGACAGCTTTGTTGAGAGCCAGCGGAAACTACAGACTGATTTAGAAGAGCGGCAGCGCACAATCCGCATGCAGAGCAAAACATTGCAGACAATGCAGGCAGAAAACAAATTGTTGTCAAACCAGTTGGAGGCGCTACAACACCATGCCGGTAGTCATGCAGCTACTCCAGGTCGGGGTGGTTCAGACTCTAAGCATCAGCTAGAGGCCCAGCTTGTACAACTTGTGAGGGACTTGGGCGGTCCACAATTCAGAAATTTCCGCCCTGCATCCAGTGGAGCGCTTGTTGAAGCTGTTAAAGCTGTGACCGCCATCGCCAACAATGGATCGGACGGGTCCATCGATACTTTGCGGCAGCGATTGTCGGCCCATGAAAGGGTTTGTGCCTGCATGTGACCGACGCTGTACTTCGTTGTTTTCATTGCCCTCGCTGATTCTCATCTTCGATTTGTGCAGGAAATTGAAACTTTAAAATCCAAAGAGAAGGCGTTATACCAACGCTTGCAAGCCACAGAGAAAAGTCGAAGGGAGCTGCGAAGGCGAGTGAACATGGTGGAGAGTGTGCGTGGATCCGAGTGAGAGTTGACGATACACCACCGTCAACCTTCGACCACGTGAGCACATTCTATGGCATATTCAATTAAAACATATCCTACACGCAGCCGTTAGCTTCATTCTCTCGCATCGTCCAGTCGTACAAACCGAACTGTAGGTGTTGATTACAATATGTACCGATCATGAGGACGTGCGTGACAATCGCGATGCACCGCACAGCTTTTGGTTGCATGAGTGCAAATGCCCAGGCCAAGCGGTTGAATGGTCAATCCACCAGTGATTCTTTTTAAATGCATCTACATCTATGTCGGTACTGCAACAGATTGTCTTCAAAGAACCGAAGTAAAGCCATGCAACCTACGCTGCAAGGGGCATACACTGCAATGTCGTTCCGCAGTTATGATCCTTCACTCTATTCTTATTCATACATTCCAACGTCGAAACACTTCTCTTGCCGTTTTCTCAATTCTATTCTGCAATTTCCCCGATTTGATTCTACACTGCGTCTGTGGACAGTGTGAAAGCGTTATCATACACGCATCGTGCTTGCTCGCAAAGCCAATTCGCAACACATGCCGTCCTTGGTTTTGCGAGGTTCCGCGTTTTGTAATCTTACTGCGTGTGGTAGAGCTCTAGCACCGCAGCTACACTCTCCGCACGAACGAACCAACGCCCGAACGAATGAACAAAACGACACTTGCACGGAATGTACAGGTCCACCACGGAGTTCATTTTCGTTCGTTCGTTTGTTGTTGCGTTGCTGCGGTGCTGCGTTGTTGCGTTGTCACTTTCGATCGAACGACGACGACGACGACGACGAAAACTTCGACCTTCGACCTTCGACGACGACTTCGTGACTGTGTTTCTCGACGTTGGACGCTGCGTGTGGAGAAAAGACGGCGCAAGAAAGTGTGCTGTTTGACTACGTAGCGTGGGAATAGTATATTGTAAACATATGCGCCGGTGGAAATGGCGAGTGGCCCCAGCGCGTGTGCGGATGCACTACAGTTGCACGGAGCGAACTGGTGGCCAGTCACATCGTCGAACGAACGCGCCGGCGAGAAGAATCAAGATAGCAGCAGGTGCGGGGATGCATTTTGAAACTGAAATCGTAGTGAACAGACAAATCGCAAGAAATCCTGCAAAAGGGTGTTGGTCCAGGAGTATTGTAGCGCCGTTTCATTATGTCTCGGATCGCCAAGAAGTCGTTCGATCTGCTGGTCATCGGTGCTGGTTCCGGCGGCGTTCGTGCGTCACGCATCGCCGCAGGTTATAATGCCAAAGTTGGCCTGATTGAACTGCAACAGAATCACGGTCCTCCGCACTATGCTGCAATTGGTGGAACGTGTGTAAATGTTGGCTGCGTGCCGAAGAAACTTATGATGTACGGTGCGCAGTTTGCCAACAATTTCGAGCTAGCGAAGAGCTACGGTTGGCGTCGCACGGAAGAAGTCTTGCAGCAGCCTGTCGACTGGGGATCGTTCATGCAACGCAAAAACCACGAGATTAGCCGTCTAAATGGCGTCTATGACAGAATGCTCACGTCAGCAGGTGTGGAGTTGATCAATGGTCACGGCAAATTACTGGATGAAAACACCGTCCAGGTTGGCGACGATGTGTACACGGCCGACAAAATCCTCGTCTCGGTCGGGGCATGGCCTTTTAAACCTGATATCCCAGGAATTGAGCACACAGTTTCCAGCAACGAAATGTTTTACCTGGACAACGTTCCCGAACGTATTACTATTGTAGGTGGTGGATATATTGCTGTTGAGTTTGCTGGCATCATGAAAGGATTCGGTAGCGAGGTGACATTATTGCATCGCGGAGATAATCTACTCAGAGGATTTGACCTCGATTTACGCAAGCAGCTTTATTCTGAAATGATTCGCGAAGGTATTGACGTCCGACTTGGCACGCAACCTGCATCGATTACGAAGCAATCAGATGGATCACTAACTGTGGAGTCCGAACCCACTCTTGGTCAAAGCCTTTCACCTTCAGAGTCAGAGATCAGCGCAGATGTGGTGATGTATGCCACAGGCAGGGTGCCCAACGTGTCTGGGATCGGGCTTGAAAACGCTGGTGTTGAGCTGGACTCTGCAGGCGCAATTATAGTTGATCACGCTTCACGGACAACCGCACCCAACGGTTCTGTGTTTGCTGTTGGCGACGTCACCAACCGCATGAATTTAACTCCAGTCGCATTGCACGAGGGACACTGCTTCGCAGACACAGAGTTTGGAGGCAAAGAACGTTTCCCGAACTACAGTAACATTCCAGCAGCCGTTTTCAGCTCACCTCCACTTGCCACTGTTGGGATGACGCAGGAGGAAGCCATCGCTACAGTGGATGATGTGACTGTGTTTAAAACCTCGTTCCGTCCCATGCAGAACACTTTGGCAGCCCCTCTTGATTCGGACGGCGCAGATGGCGTGATTGCTGCCGAGAAGTTTTACGAGTCCAAGACGCTCATGAAGTTGGTTGTGGACACGAAAACCGATACAGTGCTTGGTGCACACATGCTAGGTCCTGATGCCGCGGAGATTATTCAAGGTATGGCCGTGGCGATCACAGCAGGGGCCACGAAACAGCACTTTGACTCCACAATAGGAATCCATCCTTCAGCTGCCGAAGAATTTGTCACCATGCGAACCGCCCACAGTCGATTTGTTCATGGTGAAGAACAATGACGGAGTTAAACAAATGTAATAATTTACCAACTTCCTATTCGAAACACTCGCTTCTTTTCGATAATCGTTGTTGCGATCTGAGCAATGCCTGTGCTTCGCGGCCTGCCTATCGTGAAATTGTGTCGGTTTGCCGTCCATGCGACGTCCAGCGCCCGAACGTGGCACCAAGAAGAAGTAATCCTGCTGCTCCGGCTGCAAGGAAGAGTTTGTGACCCGTCAGACTCTCACCATTCGAATCGCCACAGCATTCATCCCCATCTCGCGCGCGTGCCTGCCGTGAGGACAGACGTTGCATCCGTAGAACAGCACGCACGGCATGGCCGGCCGTCGAGAGTTTGTTTTCTCGGGTAACTCTTCCGCAGCACCCCAAGTGTGCATCCACCGCTAATGGAGACGACGGCGCCGATTGTTGTTCGAGGGACACCTTGCGTACATGGTAGCAAGCCACACACCATATTCAATGATAGCGGTTGCGTGGATTTCATAGTGAAACGCGTACCTTCCGGGCCAATGGGCTGGGTTTGAAATCGGGGTTCGAAAGAATGGGGAAAACTCCATGCTTCATGAAGTCATTCTTGCGACTGACACGATTGCCAAGGGGGAGAATACCGTCCACAACCTTTCCTCCGAACGCCAGCTCCGCTACCTCGGCCTCCGCGGGACCTGCGTAAATCACAAATAAAATATTATTGTGGAAACCACAAGTTTAACACAATTTTAAGCTGCAGCACTTCCGTACCACAAACGATCAGATGGGATTTCAACTCAACGATATCAACAACTGCAAAGAAAGAATACTCGAGGTTCTTCTCCGACTTTACTGCCAGAACCTCTTCTCGAAGACCCTTCGCTCTTTCAAGGAGTGCATCGTGTGCCTACGTTGATTGCGCAATGAGCACCAGCTAAGGTTTCGATGTCTCACATAGTATAATGTGTCCGGTAATATGACTTGCGAGCTACAGACCGGTGTCACGCATTCGCACACGCCAAACCCAACGTTAAACGGCTCTTTGCCATCGCAACTGAACTCAAACACTTTGTGGTCACCGAGCACAACCTCTGTGTCCGTCATTGCGCTGAGCTGCAGAACACAGATCCGAACATCCACAAAACAATGACCAGGAGCGCATAGAACGACAGTGAAGACGGTATTGCTGCTGACCTCGGCGCTTTTTGCCTTGAACTGCATTCTTGCAAGCTTGTTGATGTCTTCAACTTCAGCAACTTGTGCCAGTGCGGCCACCATGACGCGGTCCGGTTCCGTGGTGGTCGGACCCTTCAAGTTGAGTGTATCACTGAGAATCCCGGAAAGCAGCATGCCAGCGACTTGTTTGGATGGAATTTCTCGCATGCGGAAGAAATCGAAGGCAACGATAGTGCACGCGGAACCCCAGGGTCGGACGTCGATATAAATCGGGCCGGCGGTACACACCGTCTTTGTTTTCAGACTGTGATGGTCGATGATCCCACAAACCTGATCTTCTCGTAGACCTTCGGCAAACTGTGTCGTCTGCTGGTGGTCGACCAGGCACACACGCCGGTTTTCAACTCCCTCCACGTCTTTGAACAACGGCGGTTGATCCAATCCCCAGTACCGCAAGCAGGTTGCAATTTCGTTGTTAACTTTCGCCGTGGCACGAGCTGCTGTGCCGCCATAAAGCTCAGCACAGCCGAGTGCGGAGGCCACTGAATCCATGTCCGTGTTAGTGTGGCCAATGTAAACACTGCCTCTCAACGCATTAATCTAAAACGATGCATCCACAATATGAGCGGACGGCGATGGTGATAGCACGCAAGGCCAGGTTGTCGACGCACCTTATTTTGCCAAGCAATTTCCTGCTCGAAAACGCGGTCGCTCTCGGCCGCATCCTTGCGCAACTGTTGTGCAACATCTTTGTTATCTTCGACTGCAACTTGCGCTTCTGATCTTGCTACATGTGATTGGCATCGTAATATTTTCGGCTGAGTCACTCCATCGGTGGCACTCGTGTCGAATATTACTGACGGTGGAGCATCGCCATGTGTCGTGTCGTCAGACATTGCGTCGCGTTTGAGAACGGATTTGAGTGACGAACAAAAAGAGTTAGAGTTTCATTGCGCACCTCAAATACCCAATTAGTTTATTTCTGCTGCCTCAGTGCCGCTAATCGGTTGTGAGTATGCTCTTCAATTACCTTGGAGCCAGAGAAAGTGGGTACTGATCTGACATGCGATGGTCTCCGAATTGCGGCAGCGAGTCACCTTCCACACGTAGTTGTTGCCGTGCGCGGGCGTGACTCCTACCACGGACACCCGCACCCGCAGACTGCCCCGTCCTCTGTCCCTCCATAAACGAGGTAAAACGCGCCCTGCACAGAACACACGCGTGCACCGCCCGGGGAAAGAGTGACTCAACAGGGACAATGAACGAACAACAACGAAGCCGAAACGCCGAAACGTCGAACGACGAACGACGAACAACGAACGAACGACGAAAGATCCAAAAACGGCGGCAGAGCACACTGCCCGGCAACCAATATAGCCTGTACATCCAGTCACCCCTTTGTGCGCCGAAGTCCGCGATGGCGTTTTTCATTGGTCGCAACTAACTTCAAGCATTGCCATGTTGAGGCTAGCTGTCGTCGAACAAAATCGCAAACGAAGACATCTCTGTTGCAGCCGTTGCCGCACAAACGCCACATCCACACTCCGTGCAAGTGTGCCCAAGTTGTTGAGGTTGTGAAGTGGTGACGCAGAGAGTGCGCGCAGCTGCGGCGGAGCGAGGATGCAGATGTTGGTGTATCCAGCTCGCACCGAGTGTATTCGAGAGCTTACAGCATAAGGCACCGAGCGAGTACATCACGACGGACAAAATACGGAGATGTCCTTGATCCTTGATAACATTATGACTTGGGCAACGGCAGGGGGTGTCCCTCCGTGTTAAAGACGTATTCACGGAGGCGAATGGATTGGTCAGGATCGTGGAGGAGGTACATGTACTTCATCGTTTCTGCCAGGAAAAAGCTTTCCATTCGGTCGAACTTGCCGGACCGCGGGTTTCGAACGTCCTTCAACGAAGCATATCCGTATCCAACCTGATGCAAAACATACAAGATGGACGATATTAGAGACGACAAACTTCAGCATGGGAATTGCGTAGATTCTTACCTTGAGGTACTTCTGGAAGTTTTCGAAAATCTTCCAACTCCATTCGCGGTACTTGGAATCGCCGGTCAACTCCCACATGTACCAGAAACCTTCAAGAGCCTCTGGGCGAAGAATGTACTCTCGAGTGTCTGTCTTGGACAAGTCCATGGCCATTGATTTTACGCGCTCCGGCGCGATGCCCGTTGGTTGTTGCTCGTACATTTGCCAGCATGTGTAGGCAATTTGTTCAGCCAACTCTCGGATATGAGCCTTGCGGTCTGGGTCTGTTTGATAGTCCTGGCCAAGCATTAACCATCTGGCCAACGACACGACACATCAACCCAAACGCGCGACTTTAACGAACGAGAGAACGAAGCAACAACGTACGCTGGTACAAAACAGGACAGGTGCTCCATTGCGTGATCTTGACCTTTGGTGTTGCCGTTCCTGAAGAAGAGCATGAGCGGCGTAAACCACTGTAGCGGGAGCAGTTGAACACTTTTTCATACACACCAATTCAAATTCATGAGGTACGTCAGACCATCCGGGCCTTTCTGGACTAGCCATTTGTCCATACCATCAATTGCGGCATTGTACATGCGCCACAGGCGGTCATCCTTTCGCCCGGTTTGCAACCAGACTTTGACGAGGTACTCGTAAAAACTGTCACCGTCGGCACCAAAAGTGATTTTACCCCGGCCTCGCTCAAAGCAATTCGGGTACAGCCCGTCGAGGGACGGTCGACTACAAGTACATTGCGCATATTGAGCTCCAAGTGAAGACAGATGCTATCATGTGGATCGTCCAGAAACGAACCTGTCAATGTACGGGTAAAAAGCGGCACTCTTGGATCCGATGCTCGAGTCGCCCACGACATCGGCTAAGAAGTTGAATTCAAGCTGGTTGGTGCCTGATTCCGCCAGCGTATTGCACCCCATGCCACCTTTGCCACCGGATATCCGGTAGGAAGTAATTCCGTTTTTGCCTTTGCACACAAGGGTCCAGTTCATGCGCAGTGGTTCAGAACGGCAGAATCACGCATGCACAAAATAAAACGGGGGAGCCGGCACGCACCAACGTGGTCGTTGAGACGCTTTCCAATAGCTTTCATCAACGGAACGAGTCTCTCATCCTTACTCAATGCGTAGGCACCTTCAATTCCTCCGAGAGAACGAATCGTAGTCTCGAACGCCTACGATCATAACAGGTCAACCCGCAGCCCATTCGCCTACGAACGTATATCTACGATAACAAAGGTGGATCCAGGAACTACTCACCGAAACCCCTCCACCGACGTTGCGGAGTTTTTGCTCCAAATTTTTGCTGGCGTAGTCGACTGCATCTTGGAACTCGTCCTTCAACCCTGCAATCCACAGCGTGTCGAGCGAATCCAGAAGCGTCACTGCATGGCCGAAGCCAGCAGAGGCTCCTCGGCCTGATACTGGGTTCAAATTGTCCTGACCCCATGCATGCTGTTTGTAGTTCTTCCACACGAAACGGATGGCTTCCCGAATTTGGTCGGCGCGATCTTCCTGCAACTTCCGAACGGCGGGATCAGCATTTGCCGCAGCTCGAGCTTGCGCGCCGGCGTCTGTTGGACTGGCAATATGATCGGGGATCAAATGCCCTTTGCCGCCCGGGCCATGGTTATCTTCAATATCGAGCGATGATCCAGGGTGCACAGGGCCTCCACGGAGCGCCGGATTCGATTGGGCGGACTGCTTTTTGTTGCTCTTCGCAGCCAAGGCAGACGCCGCAATATCGCGTGATGCCTGCCGAGAGTCAGTACCTTGGCTGCCTGATCCAGATTTGACTGAACCCGCATCGACCGCAACACCAGCTTGTGGATTTGAAGCGGCGAGCTTGACGTACTTGGCCTGCAGGTCGTGGATAGACTTTGACAACTCTGCAATTTGGCCTTTCGACTCGAGCAGTTCCTCGGCATTTGCAGCGTCAGAGTCAGCATTCGCAGCGTTGGCAGCTTCGAGTTTGGCAATGTGCTCTCGAACGGTTTGCTGCATAGCCTCTGCCTTTGCCATCTCGGTTTCGAACTTTTCAACGAACTGCGGTTGCGGCACAGACAGTGAGCCGTTGAGGGTCACCAGTTGGTACACGGACGTTAACAACAGTATTGCGGCAATGCCAATCAACAGCACAATTTTGTTGCGACGGGCATTGCCCTCCTCTTTCTTGTTCTTCGAAGGCATGGTGAATCGCTCCCTCCCACAACGTAACTTTCCTCTGTGCGCAGTATCTTGCCTGCGCGAAGGCACCTGCGCAACAGAGAGAAATTGAAGCAAATTTAGCACTGGGCATTCATCGGACCAGGAGAAGTTAACTCGGCCGTTGGCATCGCGTCAACGAGCGTCGACTAGCTCCGTGATGCCTTCATTGCAGATCACGTGTCGGCGTCGGTAGTGTTCGATGACAGAGTCTTGTATTCTTCGCTGTGCTTGAGCCAACTGCCACGTGGTTCAGTGCGCTTTGTTTGACGCGCAGAAGTGCCATGCGTCTCAACGTGGAAAAAAAAGGGTGAATCGCACAGTGACAGTGAGTTGCACAATGGCGATGATGTTTGTAAGACAACGGCAACGACAACGGCAATAACAACAATGAATGGCAACCGTAGCACAACAAAACAACAATGAATGGCAACAGCAATGCAAATTCAACAGCGGCGACACCACTGTCATCAGCTCGAAACCGGCGCGCAAGTGATTTGATCAGCGACGCCATTAGAAGGGCTCATTCCGGAAAACAGCAGTTGAAACCAGCAATCGCTTATTGCCACTCAGATTCTTCAGGGATGCAGACATGATGGGCGTTATAATCGTCCATTCATAATAGGCGCGCACCATCACGATTTCATCGGCGCCGCCCATGGAGAATTGGAAGTTTTCAATGATCTCGCCGTCATCATCCACCGGAAGGGAAGAGGTGACATCTGTGAAACTGTCGAAGGTTTGAACGTCTAGGCGCAGTTTTTCATCGCAATC
>ENA-OWNT01003853-OWNT01003853.1-seawater-metagenome-genome-assembly--contig:-NODE-3853-length-13726-cov-4.013627_pt1 | contig 13726 bp, 10 predicted proteins | sample MGYA00238136_ERZ651165 | MGnify/ENA primary metagenome ERZ651165 (study PRJEB26861, sample SAMN08777766) | seawater metagenome | isolation source: coastal seawater | place: USA: Florida | collected...
CCATGTCCGCGGCCTCCTTCCTTCGTTCGTCCGTCCTCCGTTTGGATTCGTCAAACCAAGTGAGTGAGTGGGAGTGGGAGTGGGAGTGGGAGAGAGGTGGGACGGTGGGACGGTGGGACTGTGAGTGACTGACTGTGGCACCTTGACACTGTGGTTTGTTTGGTAGGACCGTGACACTGTCTGTGGGGCTGGCTGCTGGCTGTGAGAGTGGGTTATCATACTCGAGTAGATAAGAAGTGGGTGGGTGGGTGGCTGTGGGCTGTGGGCTGTGGGTGGCGATTGTGCGAAGTTGAATGAATGAAGCGCGTGGAATCTTTCGTGCATCTATCTATCTCGACTCTCGACTGGTCGATGACCAACCTGTTGTTTGTTTGTTTGTTTGTTTGTTTGTTTGTCCGTCGTCCGTGTAATCGTCTCTGTTCGTTCGTCTGTTCGTTCGTCCATCCGTCGCCGTCCGTCTCCGGTTGTATTTGAATGTTTGTTTGTTTGTTTGTTTGTTTGTTTGTTCGTTCGTTCGTTCGTTCGTTTGTTTGTTTGTGTTTGGTCGTTTGGTCGTTCGGTTTTTGTTTGTGTCTGTCTGTCTGCCTTTGCGCCGTGTGTTCGTCTCTTCCGTTCTCCAAACACAGTTTGGTTTGGTTTGGTTTCATTTGTGTTTGCTTGTTCGTTTGCTTGTTAGTGGCTTGGTTAGTGCTTGTGTTGTGTTGCTTTTAAGGATACCGAGACCACTAAGTGACAACTCCAGTGTGGGTCAAAAGGTGGTGACAAAATCATCGCCAAACAAGGGAGTCGCTGGACTTTAATTGACGCCTTTTTTCTTGCCTCTTGGGATTGACGAGTGAGATCCGAGCTGCCATGATAATCATTTCAAGGTTAGGTTGACTAGCACTCCCTAACGTTCCAAACTAGATTGCGATGTCGAATTTTTTTTTCGTCATTCTCGTTCTTCTACTCGCTGCCGCCCCACAGCTGTCGGCACTGTCGACGAGGCAAGGGCTGCGGGCTGCACATAGCGCTCTTCAAAGCTCTCAAGAGGTGCGCAATCTAACGTGCCAAACTTGTATTTTGTTCTGACATCGCAAGTGGTTTGACCTGTCTGATATTGTGTGTATTGCATGCGAATTGACGCCGTAGACCAAAATCGATGCGTCTGTTTTTGATAAGCTGGAAAAAATTGCCGCTGTTCAGCAAGCCCGCCAGAACAGCCATGGCAACGGTTTCCCCGCAGCAGGAGAAGTCCCAACGGAAGGCAACATGCAGGGCATGATGACAGTTGGTGGCAATGGAATGCCACCTAGTGTTCCAGGAAACATGACCCAGCAGGCACGCGTGCAATCAATGTGTGACTCGCTAGCAGCTGGCATTACCATGACTTTTTGTGCTGACGGTTTCACAATACTACAGGCAATCGTGCAGATGATGCAAGGGCTCTCCGTTGAACGTGTCGAAATGACTCCGTACGGAAAGACAGTACCTCAAGAGCCAGGAGTGCGGTATATAATTGCCAGTGGACAACAAGAATGTATGCAGTGTGAGGCCATCATTGCCGGAGCGCACTTTCTTGGCCAAAGCTTCGACGGGATATGCGAATTTTTGGGCCACGGGAATATGGCTGTGAATTCCAAGATGTGCCATGCACAGGTATGCTCAACCGACGCCAAGTCATGTCGCTTCGTTTTGTTGTGTTGTACTTTGTTGGTTGAGCCTTTCAACTTGTTGTGCAAATGTCATGGTGATAGGCCCATGTTCTACAAAGCTGTCCTGAATTTGTAAACGACTGGTGCTACCAGGACTTTGGTGGCTCTCAAATGCTGCGATCACCTTGCCCGCCTTACTTGATATGCCATTATTGTCTTGGGCTGAATCCTTTGCATTGCCAAAGAGACTACATGTTTCCTTTGCCAGCCATGCATTAAACTTTTGGGGTGTGCAGATGCTCACGTACCGTGTAAAACTTTAAACCTCGTTCAAACAATGAACATGACATGCAGCTGCCAACATCAGTGGTCAACCTTCAATCAGCGCCTTGAAAGGTTGTGATGTGCAACGCGTTGTTAAAACCTTCGATACTTCCAATTGTGCGAGGAATTGGGGCCGAACGAAACCCGACACACGTGCGTGGCGTTGACTTTCCATTTACGCGGTCGGGGATCGACGTTGCAAAGTATGTTTGAGTGCGCATCATCGAGCTAACATCAGACTGATTGTGAAAGTCAGTTGCGCCGCGTCCGAGAAGAGGGCGAAGATATCGACAAAATGGTCAACTCAAGTGGAAATAGAATAAATTGTTACTAAAAATACATACGTTGCGTAGAGAGCAATTGGTTTCACACCGTCTCCGCGAGTTCGTTGCACGCAGAACCAGTGAAACCAGAAAAGCAGTCACAAGTACCATCTGAGTAGTCACAAATTCCTTGACCAGCGCATGGCGATCCGGAAGAACCACCGTTACAAAACCTCCCCGCCACACAATAGTCAGCTACTTCGGTCGTATTGATGATGTATTCCCCATCGTCAGTGATGGTGCATGCAGTGTCGCTTGTGCCGTACAGAGTGTTGTAGAGCAGAAACTGATTAGGAAGAGGCTTCTCTCTTGGATTCAGAGTACCTTCTTCTGCGTTGTCGTAGTAGTCTTTTCCAACAAATTCAATCCAACCATTGACATCGTCTTCGCTACAAAAGTCGTCCAGAATGTCTGCACCAGTGGGACATTCCACAAGAGAGCAATCTGGCCCTCGGTATCCAACGTCACACTTACATCCGAAAGACATCTGCGAGTCCCAAGCACTGTCATATGAGATAAGGTATCCATACTGTCCATTCAGACCTTCAGCCGCAAACTCTTCCAGATTCATGGAGATCGTCGCGTCTTGTGCAAATTTCACGCTCGACTGACAAACTCCATGCCCGCTGCAGTCATTGGGACATGCCCGCCGCTGGCAGGCAGCTCCGCTGTAGCCCTCAAGGCATTCGCAGTGCCCAGTGTCCCGATCGCACAATCCACGATCAGAGCACTCTGCACCAGACGCGTGCGTGCAGTATTCATCTGTTACAACTCCATCATATGCAGGAACAATCCATGACAATCCACGAGGGCAGCGTTTCAACGAGCAGTCAGGACCGGTCCACCCGGCTTGAAGAATGCCATCGTTACCATCGGGATTCATGACTATGCCTTCCTCCTGACAGTCACACGTGAGTGCGGTTGTGCATTCTCCGTGGCCTGAGCACATATTGGGGCAACTATCGGATCCGGCTCCATCGACGTGGCGGCTCGATGCCAGCACCACCATAGCCGACAAAGAGAAACCCCTCATACTCTTGAATTCTGTGGGCTTTCTATTGCACGGTTCAAGTCAGTCAATGTGGACCACGAAGGTAATGATGAAGGTCTCCCTGTAATACAAATTAATGCCTCCACCCATGCCTTTGAGGGATACAAAACCGACACAAAAGTTTACACTTATTTTCCTTTTCCATGCTCTTGCAAGCAGCACCGTCTGCGTCACGATCTGCTGCTGCAACAACGTGCCCTGTCGATGAATTGCTAATGCACAGTGGAAGGTGCTATGGAGCGGCGGTGCATACAAAACGACAACGTTGACGCGTCATCATTGTTATTCTCAAGAGGGAGCCGGCGCCGCGTTGTTGTCGCTGCATCGACGGTGTCTCGCAACTCGTACCGTCGCGCAAACCAAGCCAAGGAAAACCTTCCCTGCTCTGAATGGACGGACGTCGTGTCAATGGCTGTGTGAGTTTCGGGTGCTCGTTGTAAGTTGTGAAGGTAATCAACGGATTCTTTGTGGTGTGGGCTGTGGCGCTGTGGCGCTGTGGCTGTGTGGGTCGTTGTAGCAGACTGTACGACAGAATGAATGCCGGGTGTACATCCGCACCTACACAAGTTCCCTCCCTCTCATCCACTCACTATAATCAGCCACCCAACCTGCTCGTGAACGCGCTGTACAGCCCAGTGCCTGGGCGTCCAGAGTCCACAGCTGATACCGACTAGAGTCACTTCAACTGCTTAGGAGGGTCGTGCACTCTGTAACAACAGGATAGCACGCTTCGTGACCCCAAGCGCACAACCGATGACGGCAGTCATTGTTGATGTGTGGACCCCTCAATTGACATCTGAGTTGGTTGACTCTCTGTTGTGCGTTGTGACCTTGGGGTAGCGGTGGCTGGGAGTGAGGTGGGGGTGCAGTGAAACGAAGGAAACGAACACTGCAAAGGATGTTGTGTGAGTGGGCGAAAGAGCCGCTTGGTTACCGTCCAGATGATGAGAGTCCTTGTTCTTGTCGCGCTCCCCACCAACCCGACCCACAGGGCCCCAGCCTGCCAAACACACACACCGACATAACGAACGGCAAGCACCATGGACCACCGGGAGATTCTTGATGGAGGTATCGCTTCTTGGGACGACAAACAGCGCACGAGTGACCCAAATGCCTGATTCTATAATGCTAACGCATTGTCGCTACCTCCACAAATTGGAATTTAGGGCGAAACTTTTGATAAACTGACATGTGGGCTAAAATTGACCCAACACTCTGATCTTAATGGATCTGTGAGCACCCACTGAACGGGTCTTTATAGACCCATTGTACCGAGGTTGCCAGATCCGTCTCCTTGTGGGCGTTATACGTCCGTTTAAAACTTTGAACGCGTTTTGCTGACGGACTTTCGCTGCTGGCTGTGTGTGTGAGTGAGTGAGTGAGTGATTGTGGGTGACTGTGAGTGATTGTGAGTGACAGTGAGTGAGTGAGTGACGGTTCGAAAATGAGAAATGAGAAATGAGAAATGACAAACGGAGAACAAAGTTCTGTTCGTTCGTTCGTTCGTTTTTGGTTTGTTTGTTTGGCAGTTGAGCGTGAGTGATGTCCTCAGTATCCTATTTCCATGTACATTTGAAATGTTGCAAATGATGTCAATCATTTAAAGTGAAGGAAAATATCAAATATCAAATTTCACAAACCAGCGAGTGCGAATGGATGACTGCCGCTGGCCGCACACCGAGCGCGACGGGCGTGTTAGAAGTTGGCGCTGGCGCTGGTCAGTCGGTTTTGGCGCAGTCGCACTCACGCCCACACGCCCACATCCACACACGCCCACACGCTCGACAGCACTCAGCACTCAACCCAACCGTTCGTTGATTCGTTGGTTCGTTCGTTGGTTCGTTGTGTTCGTTGGTTCGTTCGTTGGTCGTTCACTGTTCGCTGCACTGGCACACTGGCACGCTCGATGGCTTCTTACAGTCTGGTACCACGCGCCGACCGACTTCTTCGTCTCCACCACGACCACGGTGTGCCAATGCATGACCAGAGTATCTATGATGGCGGATAGAGGTACTGCCGTTGCATGTTCACGCAACACGAGAAGGCACGCGAGAAGACCAAGAGGGCATGCTCGACGTGAGGTCCCTCGGCCAGCGATAGCGCCAACTTGGCAAGGCAGCGCAAAAGAACGAACGTCGTGAATGATTTTTATTTTGTGAAAACAAACACTTCAATTGCATTGTGAAACACTGCACGCTTGAGCACGGGTGCTCTAACACGTTCTGTGGACGAGAATGAGTCGCAACCGCCTCGAGCTACTGTTCGAAGATTACGACGCTTGCTTCACGTCAGATGTCGACGAGTCACTTCAGACGTTGTTTGAGAAATGCGGCGGCAAAGTGTACAAATCTTCAAGCAACGGTCCCTTTGGGAATTACACAAGTCTAATGCGACACCAATCAAAGAATCCTCGCAGGCATCAAATTATTTTCACAAAGTTGGAGTTGACTTGCAAAGTGGAAGACGGAGGCAGCGCAACTAGTGCGGATACGCGCATCGCAAAACTCTTTGTCAAATTATTTTCGGACGGTGAATATGTTTGCACAGTTGACCCAAAAATTATTGAAGAAAGCGTTAATGCGCGACAAGTGCGCCCCTTATCCAAATTTGTCGTCCGGCAGCCACGTCTGGAAGAAGTTGTTTTCAATGGGACTGACAGTGAAGAATTCATCGAAGCTTGCGCGCTTCCTCAGACGGTCTTAGACATTGCGCAGCGCCGTGTCGAAGATTTTCAGCAAGCCACACAAGCTCAAGTCGCTGACGCTGCCGCAACTATGGGCAGGGTTCAGCCAACCGTGATTATGGCACAAAATTGCGAGTCACCCGATGGACGGTTTTCACCCGAGCTTGTTGCTGTGGCAACAGTTGTCGAAACTGACAGGACCGAAGCAATGCCGGCGTCTGCGGCTCTGTCGGCTACTGAGGACTTCAGCTCTCACGCTCAAGTTGGTGCCACAGTTGATCAGCAGTCCACAACCCCGCCACGCACGCCGAGTAACCGGCACAGTTCGACTCCTTCCAGGAAAAGGACGTCCAACAAGGCTCCCACCACCACCAAAACTTCTGCCAGCAAGACTCCTGCCAGCAAGACTCCTGCCAGCAAGACTCCTGCCAGCAAGACTCCTGCCAGCAAGACTCCTGTCAACAAGACTCCTGCCAGCAAGACTCCTCATCGAAGTACCCCACGACAATTCGGAGAAGGAAGGGAACATCCGGTTGCACTGCTGACACAGTTGCGCAATGTTCATCCCCTTACATTCATCGGTCTTACTTTCGAGAAGCGCTTTCCGGGCTATGGATCCCAATCTGGGCGGATCGCTGCTTGGAGCCGGGATGAAGCGGTTTTCACCGTATCGTACGGTGGTGGTGATAATGCGGATGGTGACCAGGATCCAGATTCCGACGACGACGACTTGGAAGAAGAAATTGGATTCAACGAAGCAGTTGACTTATTAGCTCGTTCACATTCATCAATTTTCTTGCGGGATGTAATCAGCGGGAGCAAAGAGAACACGAGTTCCAATCACGACATGGCGTCTGCCGATTCTGAGAGTGCCGAGCAACAGCAGGCAGCTCTTCGGCAATCTCCATCGTCAACACGAACCAGAAATACTCCGAAGTCGAACACGAAAACTAGGTCGCCCCGGCGTCTTCGTTCTGCCAGCGCTAAGCGGAAGGTTGCGGATGCCAACACGGACAAGCCGAAGTCCAAAGCTGCGAAACGGACGACGCCAATCCGTGCAACACCTCGCCGTCGAACTCTACGATCCGCGAAAGGAAGCGACTCCAACAAGGCAAGTGCTAGTTCGAAAGATCACGCAGCACCGCAGCAGAACTCTCCAAAGAAACGCGCCATCGTCCATAACAAAGATTGGTCTGGTGTTCAAGATGAAATCCTCAAGTCGTGGTTTGAAGCCATCGTTCACAAAGATGGAGAGCTGCAGAGGATGTATGACATTCTTCTGCGCGATCAATTTAAAGATCAGGCCGCCCGACAAAGTCGATTGCGAGAACTGTTACTGGTACCATAGTTGCAAAGGATTTGATTGTCGATAAATTAGGATTAGATGCAGTCGCAAGTTGCCAAATGTTGTGATCACGCGGACACCCACTCATAGGCCAACAGCGACAACGAGGTGCCGAAAAAGAACAGAATCATGAACATGCGAAACGTGGAATTATTGTCCACAGTGCGTCGCAGGTAATCGTTGGCTTGCTCAATGTGCTGCACCGATTCAGTTGCGTTTTGCTGGATGTCAGCGACTACTTCGGACTGCAAAGCGAGATGCGTTGTGAATTCCGTCATCATGTCACCTATCTCCGCCAACTTTTGCTGGCATGCAATAATCTCGCTGACCTCACTCTCGTGACTTTCACGCATAGCTTCGGTTTCTTGCATCAGCTCAGATAGTTCTTCCTCTGTAAAAGTTGGTTCCTCGTCGATTTTGGCACCATCATCATGGTTGAATGCGTCATCCCAAAGAACAGGAGCAGACACGTCCAATTGCCGCGAGGCTGACTTTGTTTGAAGTTGGCTCACCACGCGATCCAAGCGGCGCTTCCGTTTCGCCTTGACGCGCTGCCCGACATGATGCAACATTTGCAGGAGAATTTGGATCACCCCTTGGGAATGCGCTCGGTGCTGCGCAGGCTGCGCGTCAACGCCGGCAGTGGAAGTGGCCAAAAACGTTTTCTGCACTTTGTCTATTTTGGTGCTTGCTTGCGACAAACTGTCCTGCAGTTCTGCGTCGATGCGAGACCGCTCGGCGTCGGTCATCGTCGACAATCCTCGTGTGTCGACATAATCCGTATAGATACGTTCGACAAACTGACCAAGAGTGCGTAGTTGTTGTGCGACAAGGTTGCATTCGCGTATGAAAGGGCTAGTGCTGGGCTCGTAAATTGAGGACACCCGCGCCACTGCGTTGAATTCAGGAGTCCGGTCAACAGATGCATACATCGTGATTAAGAGGTGACGAAATCAAGGCATGGTATTCGCAAGGCGCAGTCGTCCAGCAACTGAACGCTCCGCTACACACTTTTCGAAATGGTTTCTGCTTGCATTGAACAAATTTTGTGTGTTTTTGATACCCTTGAAATGTGCGCTGAGACCACCCTGTTCAGGGCTCTGCTCCCGCAACAATAAAGAAGGGGCATTTAATTCTGTAATTTCGGTCATTTGCTAAAAGTTGACACGAAGAGAGCCACCACTTCAAAGTCGGTGACTAACGACTAGCAAACGCTTAAGCTTTCCGACTGGGGCTCTGTTGTGACTGCGGAAGGCAGACAACGAGTGTCAAGTTCCACACTTTGTTGGCAAGACAAACGCGACAGCATTCCCTACATCGTTGTCCGCTACAACATGGGAGCACACACCTAGACACAGTGCAACAACACAAAACACAGCAAACACATACTCATAGCCGCAACAGTGACCGAGAAGACGCTGAAAACACAACACAAAACAACACAACACAACAACACAACGCACCCATACACCTCCTTTCCATTCAAACGACGCAACGAACGACGCGGCGGACTGTCACACTGTCACAGAGTCGCAGGCGCCGCGTGCGTCGCTGCGTCGCTGCTGTCACAGTGAGGGAGTGAGTGACTCAGCGACGGTCTGTGTAAGTCGGTGAGAAATAGCCAACACATCATAGCACCAAACCATACAGCATACAGCACACACACACAGCACACAGCGCCGCGCCGCCGCGCCGCTCCAGCAACTCCAGCGCTCCATCGCCGAACAAACGTCGCGAACTTGTCACGAAGCAATGTTGTCACTTACCCGGACTTCGTCCAACACCGTCCGCACAACAGTCCGTTCGACCTTGAGATCACAAAAGGCGGAGTAATACGTCGCGAAGCTTCCTTTCTCCACTCCACTGCATGTGCATGGGGCTTGCTGGACCTTTGCTCCACTCCATGGGCACGCGTCTTGCTGGACCTTTTCTCGATGCGTCGTGAACTCACAGCGGAGTTGCAGTGGCAATATCACTGTCCATGCTTGATAGGGTAGGGCAGACGGCGGAAAGCCACATTGACAAGGAAGGTTGCCGCTGAATCACGCGGCACCAACACACGCCCTGAAAGCGTCGTAACGTACTTTCGTTTGGCAAAATCGAAAAATAAGGGTTGATTCTTAATCTACGCTGGTGTCGCGCGTTGCAACTCCTTCGTTCGCTAGCTTTCGTGATGTGCTACGCAGTGGTGCTGTGTTCGGTTGTCGGTGATCGCGTGACGATTTGACATCCAATTGTCACATGAAGCGTTGGAAGCGCTGCCGGGCTGCCGGTCACTCATAGTGCAGTCCTGTGACATTAAGGCGTGGAATAATGGACCACATGCTTCAACACGCCGTAATGGTGCACGTTGAAGGTGTTGACGTGCTGCACGCGAAGCATCGAAACAGGCCCTTCTACAAACAGAAGAATGGGTTCCTATCGTACTCTGCGTCCGGGGTGTACTTGGGTCGGCATCCCAGCACAAAACACGGCGTTGTAGTCGTGGCGGCCTCGGTGTTAGGACCGTTTCTGCAATCAACAAAGGAAACTTTCAACGCGCGGAACGGTTTCGACAAACCGTTGGTACTCGCTCGGGGCACCAGCATCAGTTTGCGATTTGAAGCGTCTGACGACCAAGTTGCTTGGTCATCCGCACAACTGAAAGGTGGCCTCGTCGTTCCACAACTTGTGCGCACTTTGAAAGGATTGTTTGGCGAAACTCACCCTGCTCTTTCGTATGGGGGGCGCACGTTGGGCACGTTGGCGGTACTATATGTTGACCCGTCCCAAATTCCAACATCTTTTCAAAATCCTTTCGAGGCAAATTGTCGCTGCTTCCTTCCCCATCCCGCAGGGCCTGCCCGTTCACGAGCTCCCGTGGTTAGTGCCGCGACTCAGCGAGGAGACTGCTTGTGGGTGGTATCGTCTGCTTTCGGTCTCGTCTGCCCCCGCGTGCTCCAAAACAGTGTTTCGACTGGAATTGTTAGCAACCAACTGCCTGGGTTACTGTTGACCGACGCGAGGTGTCTTGCTGGGGCTGAAGGCGCTCCAGCATTTGGTAGATCTGGGAAGCTTGTTGGAATCGTCATTGAGTCGCCTTTTGATTTTGTTGACAACCACGATGTTGAAAATGATGCCGGAGACGATGCAACACATGTCAAGAACGAAAATGGACACAACGGGAGCCTGCCTCCAGGTTCTTCGTTCGGGCTGGTGCTGCCCACGCAATCGCTGGTTCAGTCGGATTCGAGGATCACATCCGTTTCTGAACAGGATTCAATTTCACTTGCCAACTTTCTCAAATATCTGCGACAAGGGCCGGCTGCGTTGGGCGGGTTGAGCGTTCGCGAGTGTTCTGCTCTGCGTGCACCCTCCGCATCAGTGCAGATGCCGACCCCGCCGTGGCTGGTGAGCACATTTTCAACGCGCCAGTTCTGTTCAGTTGGACTTGTGTCCGTGCGAGGCGCCTGGGGATCTGGTGTGATTATCAACTCCAACGGCCACGTTGTGACGTGTGCACACATCTTGCAATCGGTAATGCCGTCTTCTTGGAAGAGAAACACACTGCAATCTCCGTACCCGATGCATCTGCCGCAATGGTCCGTGAGGATTCGTCTGTCATGTAATATGATTCCTCCGGCCATGCTTTCGCGCTTTTGGGTACGTGACGGATACGTTTGGGTCGACGCGGAAGTGCTGTGGGTGTCGTCCTGCGCTGTCGACTTTGCTATGCTCCAAATTGCAATGCCCGACGTGAGTCAAGGAGAATTTCTTGACATTCCCAATCTACCCGAACTACGACTGGGACGAGAACTTGCACAAGGCGATGCCGTGGCAGTTGTTGGACATGGCGGCTTTGGACCATCGAAGAAGTTAACGGAGTCAGTTTCTTGTGGCTGCGTTGCAAAAGTCGTGACAATGTCATCAAAGCAAGGGCGGCGCGCAGTTTTGATTCAAACAACAGCGATGGTGAGTCGTTGCATGCATGACTCTGGTGCGAGACATTGTTGTGTCGACTTTTGCAAGCATCCTCAATGTTTGCCGAAATTGTGTGTCCAGGTAATCGGTGGCCACAGTGGCGGTGCTTTGATTGACGATCAAGGACGATTCTGCGGTCTCGTTACCAGTAATGCCTGTGGCAACGATTCAAATTCCGCGCTGGAATATTTGAACTTTGTGCTTCCAGTCAGCTTTTTCGCGGACGTTGTGGAGTTTGTAGCTCAACGAAAGAATATTCCGGGCTTGGGCCAAGGAGTTGATGTCGGTTTGATCGACAAATTAAACTCGTCAATTGGACCAGGATACAGTCAAGTTGGACGACCGTCATTGAATGCCAAGTCAACAGAGTTAATCGAGTTCGAGAAGCTGTGGCAATTAGATTTCGCTGAGCCTCCTCCTGAGTTCGGAACTTCCCAAATGCCCAGGGGAAACCGCGACGAGAATCACCAAACCCGATCAAGGCTGTAGTCGGCGGGCGAAAACATGGGCGTTAATTTATTTGTTGTGTATCTTAGAATGTTAGTGCAGCGTAAGGTCGGCACCGTATTTGAGTATGGAAGCAAAGTACCTGCCTGCTTTTATTGTTCTAGCAATCTCGTGGGAGATGAGGGTCCCGCCGGAATAGTGGCCAACACATCACATGGAACGAATAAGACTTCGTCGACATGGTTGGCCGGACAATCCTTCAGCGTGTGTAATCTCGTCATCACTGTCATCACATTCATCGTTGTCATCATTGTCGTCATCATTGTCGTCTTCATTGTCGTCATCGTCATTATTTTCGAGCTGCATTCGCTGATGCAGCCAGCCCTACAGTACAGGCTCATGATCTAACCTCGATTTGTGGACGATCACTGGTGGTGGCCACTCACCGAAGCGGTAGGACGCTGACCGCCAGCACGCAGCCACTCAATCACTCACTACATCCAGCGTTCAGTAGTTGAATTCAGTGCTCACTTGACGATACTTTTGGGATGACGGCGGTCACGTCAGCGTCCACGCCCACACACAGAAAACTCACTCAATCAGCTACTCGATGTGGCGGTTATTGGGGTTAAACAGATGTCACTCTGAGATTGTTTTGAGATTTTGGCGACGTATGTTGGTCGGTGTTGGTGTTGTTGTCTGTGCTTGTGTCAACAATGTTGTCGGCGAGCGACCGACCGTCGACTGACCGACTTCGTCATCGAAGAAAGTCTCGAAGTTGCTTCGACGTTGCTTCGGGGCGGATTCTGTCCGTTAAGTGGTTTGAGGAGTAGAATATGGCTCTTGCTGCGTGCTGGTAGCGCTTCGCTGGGCTGGAATTTTGTTAGCACGAAGTCCCGTTCCATTGCTTTGTATCATTGCTTCTCTCGCGTTGTGTCTGGACGAAGCAAAACGCCAAGAAAATTGCACACGACAGTGCAAGTGTCTGTCCGACGCTGTCAGCTGAGCGTTCTGAGTTGTTGTACACATCTCACTTGACCCGGCAAGTAACCACCACGGAAGAAAGGACTTTACATTGAAACTCGTCATGATACAGTTGTATGTACATGGTGTGAAAGGAACTTTATCCTTGCCACAATTTGTTCGGCGAGATTGCCAAGTCTAAATCTTGTGGGCACATTTTTTCTGTTGTTGCTCGAGCTGCTTTGTTGCCGGATCTTGGTGTCGAGGCCCATCTGCCAATTTCAAATAGCAGGCAGCAATCATGGCTGAAAAAGTTCTCTTAATGGGAACCGCCGGTTCCGGCAAGACGTCCATGCGATCGATTATCTTTGCGAACTTTCTCGCCCGTGATACCGACATGTTGGGCGCCACCTTGGACGTGCAGCATGACCACATCAGATTCCTTGGAAAATTGAATTTGAATCTTTGGGATTGCGGTGGTCAAATCAAGTTCTTCAACAACTACATTAAAAGTCGGCGCGATAATGTTTTTGGGAGCGTTAAGGTTCTGATTTACGTGTTTGATATCGAAAGCATGCACTTGGCTGCTGAGCCACCAAAAGTGTCGGACATGGAGTACTACCGCAGCTGTCTGGAAGGCCTTGCTTCTCACTCAGAAGATGCCAAAGTCTTCGTCTTGATTCACAAAATGGACTTAGTGCCTGAAGAAAATCGTGCTCGTAAGTTGGCATTGTATTGTGATGCCACCGCAGCCCGCTCTTGCATTCTTCCCGTTCCTCAAAGTGTGTTCTGGTTGCAGGTATCTTTGAGGACAGAGTGAAGTTAGTGCAGCGCGAATCCGGCGAATATCATCGAAAAAATCCGGTCCAGTGCTTCGCGACATCGATATGGGACGAAACTCTTTACAAAGCATGGTCAACAATTGTCCACACGCTCATTCCCAACATGGTTCGTTGGCTCGGTCGTGTTGTCTTGTGAAGCTATTGCAAGACATAA
>ENA-OWNT01003854-OWNT01003854.1-seawater-metagenome-genome-assembly--contig:-NODE-3854-length-13714-cov-6.521889_pt1 | contig 13714 bp, 14 predicted proteins | sample MGYA00238136_ERZ651165 | MGnify/ENA primary metagenome ERZ651165 (study PRJEB26861, sample SAMN08777766) | seawater metagenome | isolation source: coastal seawater | place: USA: Florida | collected...
TGACGCCGGTGCCCTGCAGCTCCGCCGCCAGGTTGTCGCCGATGATGCGCACCGCGTGCTTGCTCGCGGCGTAGGCGCCGTTGCCGGGCAGGGTCAGGTATGCCATCACGCTGCCCACGAGCCCGATGCGCCCGCCGGTCTTCTTGAGGTGCGGGAGCGCCGCGTAGACGGTGCGCAGCAGCCCGAAGACGTTCACCTGGAACTGCCGCTCCCAGTCGGCGAGCGTCAGCTTCTCCATCCGGCCCGCGACCCCGTAGCCCGCGTTGGCGAGCACCAGGTCGAGCTGGCCCCACTCGGCCAGGATCGCCTGCACCGCGGAGTCGACGTCGTCGTCGCGCGTCACGTCGCAGGGCACGGCGATGGCCTCCCCGCCCGCCGCGCGGATCGCCTCGGCCACCGCTTCGAGCTTCTGGGCCCGTCGCCCCGACACGGCCACCTTCGCCCCCTGGCGGCTCAGCTCGTGGGCGCACGCAGCGCCGATGCCCGAGCCGCCACCGGTGACCCAGGCCACCTGTCCATCGAACGTTCCCATGTCGTCTGCTCCAGCCGGGTCAGTCCGCTGCGGGCGCCTCGGCGTGCTCCTTGACGTACGCGAGGTACGACGTGAGCGAGTTCTCGGTCAGATCCTCTTCGAGCCAGCGAGGGATCGCCTTGCCGCTCTGGATCTTCGCGCGGTAGACGAGCTGCAGCTTCCCCGGATCCGGCGCCGGGAAGACGCTGTAGCTGCCTTCGGTGTACTTCAGGTCGTTGGGCTTGCCGCTGTCGATGAGCCAGGTGAGGTAGCCGTCCGAGCGGTACAGATCCCGCCGCACCCAGTAGTCCAGCGTGCTGAACCCGACCTTGAGCTCGAACTTGAGCCCGAAGCTGTAGTGGTCGCCGTCGTCGGTCGTGTCGCCGTAGTGCACGACGGACTTGACGACGCCGCTGCTGTCCACGAGGTGCTGGCGGCTGAGGAGGATCTCCCACACGCGGTCGACCGGGGCGGCGATCTCCACGAGCCCCATGACGGTGGCGACCGTCGACTCGCCGGAGCGGTCGTGCGCGCTGATGAGCGCGACCTTGCCCGCGTCGAGCTTCGCCCTGGCCTTGGCGTCGATCGTCGGCGGGCCGGGCTTGCCCGCCACGAGCAGCACCGTGGATGCGATGAGCAGCAGCGCGGCGCGTCTCATGACCCGAACAGCTCGTCGATGGCGTCGTCGTTCTTGTCGAACGCGTTGTCGATGCCGGACCGCACGGTGGACCGGATGGTGCCCTCGTCGCTGACCCCGGGGATGAAGATGTCCGTGTAGTTTGCCTCGAACCGGGTCGTGGTGCCGTCGTCCTCCTCGATCCACACCTCCACGGTGTAGCTCTGCAGCAGCTGCGTCTGGCCGTTGTCGGCGGTCCACGACTGGTCGAGCCACGACCGGGCGGTGAGTCCGCGCCGGCCCAGCGGGGTGCCGCTCGCATCGACCAGATCGGCCCACACGATCTCCTTCGGCATCACGTAGTCCACCGTATAGAGGAGGTTCGCCCGGCGGATGTCGTTGGACGTGCCCAGACGCGCGCAGCCCCCGTCCAGGAAGCACTCGGGCTCGCCGGTCACGAACGTGCGGTCGTAGCGCTCGGTCGAGGTCTGGGCGGGCACCTGGTCCTGCTGGACGAACAGGGCCGCGTGCAGGTCGATGGGGTGCCGCGAGCGCTTGGTGACCGCCACCTCGATGCAGTCCGCCAGGGGCGCGTCCGGGTGCTGCACGGCGTCCACGTCGGCGTCCTCCAGGTCCTCGAGCTGGAAGGCGCGATCCGCCGACGCCTCGGCCGTGTAGTCCACGTCCAGCAGGAGCTGCTCGAGGTTCGCGATGCCGTGACCCAGGTCCAGGACGTCGGCCTCGGTGTGCTCCCGGAAGAAGAACGCCGCCAGATCCGACATGCCCGACGGCGCCTCCGGCGTCGGCGCGCAGCCGAGCAGGAGGGCCATCGGGATGAGGAGCAGACGACGCATCGGCGCCGATGGTAGCGCCTACCAGGCGTCCTTCTTCAAGGAACGGATCTGCTTCGTCCACTTGCGCCCACCGACCCGGTCCTGGGACCGGGTGCGTCTCCGCTCGGCGTACGCGGCTTCGCGCTTGAGCTTCAGGTGGTGCCGCCACCGCCGCTCTTCCAGCCGCCCCTCCCGGAGCGCGTGGGCCACCGCGCAGCCGTCCTCGCCGCCGTGGCTGCAGTCGCGGTACTGGCAGCTGCGCTCGAGCCGCTCGATGTCCGCGAACGCGTCTGCCAGCCCCTCGCTCGTCCACAGCCCCAGCTCGCGCATGCCCGGCGTGTCGATGAGGAGGCCGCGGTTGCCCGGCAGCACGAAGAGCTTTCGCCCTGTGGTCGTGTGGCGGCCCCGGTCGTCGTCCAGGCGCTGGCTCTGCACCGTCTGGACGTCGCCGCCGATCAGGTGGTTGGTCAGCGTGGACTTGCCGACCCCGGACGATCCGATGAGCGCGATCGTCTCGCCCGGAGCCAACAGGGGCTCCAGCGGCTGCAGCCCGCCGTCGAGCACAGCGGACGTGAACACCACCCGGAACGCGGACGGGATGGCCCCGAGCTTCGCCCGGTACCGACGCTCGCCCGTGGGATCCAGGTCTGCCTTGTGCACGACGAGCACCCCCTCCGCGCCGCTGGCGGCGACGACGGCGAGGTAGCGCTCGAGGCGGTTGACGTTGAAGTCCCGGTTCATCGAGGTGACGACCAGGACGCGATCGACGTTCGCCGCCATGACCTGGGGTCGGGAGGCGAGGCCGGTGCTCTGCCGCACGAGGACCGTGCGGCGCGGCAGGAGGGTGGTGACGATGGCGGGGGGCTCGCCCCCGGTGCGTCGGGCGATGACCCAGTCGCCCACCGAGGGGCGGTCGAGCGGGTCGTGGACGGAGGGAGGACGGGCCACCACGGGGTGGCTCCGGCCGAGGAGGGTCAACAGGGCGCCGTGGTCGGCCACGACGCGGGAGATGAAGGTGTCCCCACCCAGATCGGGGGGAACGTGAGTCGCCAGATCCGGGCCGAAGCCGAGATCGTTCAGATCGTGAATCAACGCAGTGCTCGCTCGGGCCGCACGACGGAGGCCGTGCCGGCCGGGAGCGCGTGAGTCGACCACCACCATGGTGGACGCGCGTTGCAGATGGAGAGGGGAGTCGGGGGTCGCGGCTCAGGGAGCGGTCGACGCAGGACTCACGCGCAGGCTGCGCTCAGCGTGAAGCAGTCCCGGAGGCGACCCGAGGCAGGGAGACAATCGGCATCAAGCACCTCCAGGCAGTCCCGACGGATGTGTCGGGGAGCGGGGACACTAGGTGCGGCCCCGCGGGCCTGCAAGGGCTACTCGAGCGGCCCGCGCGCCAGGAACGTCACGGCGTACCGGGCGAGCTCCTTGGCGCCCTGGACGTTGCCGCCGTTGGCGTCCCAGTGGGCCAGGATCACGGTGCCGTCGTGGCGGATCGTCTCCTGGTAGCGCCGGCCGTCCGGCAGGGACACGTTGGCGGAGAGGATCGGTCCGTTGCAGAGCACGCCGCCGTTTTCGTCCACGGTCACGGCCGAGCAGTCGGTGACGCGGACGGGGCCCTCGGCGTTGACGGGGCGGAACGTGACGCGGATCGACGCGCCCTTGCCCACCAGCGCGCGCAGCGCGTCGATCTGGGCCGGGTTCGGCTCCGAGTGCAGGGCCGGGTCGTGGCTGTAGACGACCCGCAACTCCATGGCCATGAGGCGCGCGACCTTGCCGTCCAGCGCCTGGACCTGCTGGCCGACGCGGGACACGGCGCCGCCGAGCTCGGTCTTCATGGCGGCCTGGGCGCGCTTGAGGTCCTCGATGTCCTTGCGGGTCTGGGCGATGTCGTCGGGGAGCCGCGTCAGGGCCGGACTCCCGATGATGTTCTTCACGATCGCGGACTGGCTGCACACGTTCGACGCGAACACGACCACGGCGATGAGCACGATCATCACGGCGAAGCGGACGTTCGTGGGGTGCAGCAGGGGGCGCTTCGGGGGCGCCGCGGCGGGCTTGGAGGGGCGGTTCGTGGTCACGGCGGAGACCATAACCCCCAAGCCCGCGGCGCGTCAGCGGCTACCCAGGGCGCGCAGCTCGCGGACCTGCGCCACCTCCCGGTCGCCGAGGGTCGACGCGAGCGCGTGGGCGCGCGCGAGGAGCACCTCCACCTGCGCCAGGATGGACTCGATCTCGCGGGGCGCGTCGGCCGGCTCGGTGTTCGCGCTGGTGAGCGCGACGGTGGCGGAGGCGGGCGGCTCGAAGCGGTAGCCATGGCCGTAGACCGTCATGATGTGCGCCGGCTCGTCGGGCTGCGCCTCCACCTTCGCGCGCAGCCGACGGACCGTGTGATCGACCGCCCGGGTCGTCCCCACGCAGCGGTAGCCCCAGACCTCGGTCAAGAGCTGCTCCCGGCTCACGTCCTGGTGCGGACGGGCGGCCAGGTACGCCAGGAGCTGCGCCTCCTTCGTCGTCAACCTCACCACCTCGGTGCCTCGGTGGAAGCGGCGGCGGGGGAGGTCGACGGAGCCGTGGTTCAGGGCAATGCGATCGGACTGGTTCATGGCGTCTCTCCGGTGCGTCGTGCCGTGGAGCGGCGTCGCACGAACAGAAGTGCCATGGCGGCCCGGGAGCACAGTGCGACAACTTGCGACGGAATTGCGTCGCATCCCCCAAACGCCAACGGGGAGCGGGGTTCCGGCGTCGGATCGCGCGGGGGAACGAAGTTGCCCCTCCATCGTCACGCGGGATCGATATCCTCCCGCCGCCTCCGGTCCAGACCGGGCGCGTGACTCCGCGGTGCCGACGACGCGCCGATCCCAGAAGGGGACCTCGTGACTGCTCTTCGCTTCCTCCTCCTGCTCCTGCTCCTCGCGCCGGCGGCGCTCCTCACGGCCTGCCCGGCGGACGACGACGACGACTCGTCGATCGGCGACGACGACGACGCCACGGGGGATGACGACGACGCCACGGGCGACGACGACGACGCCACCGGGGACGACGACGACGCCACGGGCGACGACGACGACGCCACCGGGGACGACGACGACAGCACGCCCGATCCCCTGGACGCGGACACCGACGGGTACCTGCCCATCTCGGCCGGCGGCGACGACTGCGACGACAACAACTCCGGCGTGAACCCCGGCGCCCCCGAGGACCCCACGAACGGCATCGACGACGACTGCGACGGCGCGATCGACGAACCCCTGTCCATCGCGAGCCTCACGCCGGACAACGGCATCGAGGGCGGCGGCACCACGGTCACCATCTCTGGCGAGGGCTTCCTGACGCTCGTGTCCGTGGAGCTGGGCGGCGTCACGATCACCAACCCCAACCTCATCGACGAAGAGACCCTCGAGATCAACGCGCCCGGCGGCGCGGTGGGCGACGCGGACCTCACGGTCACGACCCAGTTCGACACCATCACGGTGACCAACGCGTTCATCTACACGGGCACGGCGTCCACGCTGGACGAGGCGATCCTGGTGGGCCCCGCCAGCGACACCGTGGTGCTCGGGACCGCGTCGACGGCCTTCACGGGCACGATCCTCGAGTCGGGGATCACCGGCACCGGCAACGCGCCGGTCGGGATCCTGGCGGAGATCGGGTACGGCACCCAGGGCCAGCTGCCCACGACGTGGCCGGACTTCTTCTGGTCGCCGGCCACCTGGCAGTCCGCAGGGAGCGCGCTCGAGGACACGTTCTCGGGCACGGTGAACCCTCACACCTACGGGAGTTACGTGGTCACCTTCCGCTTCTCGGACGACGGCGGGTACAACTGGCTCTACGCCGACACGAACTCCTCGACGGCCCTCGACAGCAACGAGATGTCGATCATCAACGTCACCCCCTGAGCTGACCCCCTCTTGGCCAAACGCCCCGCTCCCCCGGACGACCTCGGACCCGTGCGCTTCTCCGTCTCGACGGAGTACGGCCCGCGTGACGTGCGCCTGCAGGCGGACGAGTCGATGGGCGGCCCGCTGGCGGCGCTTCAGACGAGCCACGCGGCGACCTACAAGGGCAAGTGGACCGTGCACTTCGGCCACGTCCCGCTCCAGCTCAAGACGCACGTGCACGCGGACGCCATCGAAGAGCTGTTCATCTTCCTCATCGAGCTCGTGGACGCGGGCTTCGGCGAGTGGACGGTGCGCGACAAGAGCCAGACGCTCGTCATCGAAGCCCAGGTCTACGGCCCGGACGCGGACCTCGAGTTCGGGGACGGCGAGGGCGGACCGCCTTCGTTCAAGCGTGTGCAGTTCCCGAAGCGCGCGAAGGTGCGGCTGCGTGCCCTCGTCGAAGAGTGCGCGCGCTTCCTCCGGCGGCTCCTGGTGGACGTGACGGTCGCGGATCCGACGTTCGCGGGGGCCGACGAGGTCCGCGCGGACCTGGACGCCCTCGTGGAGGCCGTCGCCGCGCTGCCCCTCGAGTTCCGCGCCAAGGACGCGTCGTGAGCGGCCTCACCCACATCGACGAGCACGGCGCGGCCCGCATGGTCGACGTCGGCGGCAAGGCCGTGACCCGGCGCAAGGCGCTGGCCCGCGGGCAGGTCCGGATGAGCGCCGAGGCCCTCCGGCTCGTGCGCGAGGGAAGCAAGAAGGGCGACGTCCTGCAGGTGGCCCGGATCGCCGGCATCCAGGGCGCCAAGCGAACCTCGGACCTCATCCCCCTCTGTCACCCGCTCCCCCTCGACAGCGTCGTGCTCGATCTGCAGATCGATGACGCCGCCGGCGCGGTGGTGGTGACCGCCACGGCCGCGACGTCCGGCCGCACCGGGGTCGAGATGGAGGCGCTGACGGCCGTGTCCGTCGCGTGTCTGACCGTGTACGACATGGTCAAGGCCGTGGACAAGGCGATGGTCATCGACCAGGTGCTCCTCCTCGAGAAGGAGGGAGGCCGCAGCGGCCACTGGATCCGGGAGGAGGGCGCGTGATGTTCCCCCTCGGATCCGGGCAATGGGCTGCCCGATCGATTCAGCGCGGGAACCTGCCGCGCGCAGGGCGGTCCATGCCTCCCAGAAGCTGGTTCTCCATCTCGGGGGGCCGGCAATGAACAGGAAGGAGCTCGAGGCCGCAGACGACAAGGAGCTCGTCCGGGCCTTCAACGACGGCAACCGCCTCGCATTCGAGACACTGGTGGTCCGCCACCAGGGACGGGTGTACGCGGTGTGCCTGCGGACCCTCGGCAGCCCCATCCGGGCGGAAGAGGCGGCGCAGGAAGTCTTCGTGAAGGTCTACCGACACCTCGGTCGCTTCCGAGGGGACAGCAAGTTCACGACCTGGCTCTATCGGGTCGCGCTGAATCACTGCCGCAACGTCCAGGCCTACCGGGCGCGACGGCACGAGAAACGGCACGACTCGCTGGACGCGGACCTCGAGTCGGAGGACGGCTCGACCCGCAAGCGGGAGCTGGCGTCGGAGGGACCGGACGCAGAGGATCAGCTGCTCACCTCCGAGCGGCTGGTCATCATGCGGGAGGAGCTCGCGAAGCTGGACCCGATCTGGAAGGAGATCCTGATCCTGCGTGACGTCGAAGGCCTCAGCTACGAAGAGATCGGCCAGACGCTGGATCTGGCGGCCGGGACGGTGAAGTCCCGAATCCACCGGGCCCGGGGCGAGCTGAAGGTTCGCCTGACCCGGAGACTGAAAGGAGACGAGCGCGCCGTCTGACGGCGCGCGAACACCATGCCTGTCGCAACGAACCCCAGGGACGAGCTGAGCGCCTTCCTCGACGACGAGCTGTCGGACGAGGAGCGGGCGGAGCTGGAGGAGGCCATCGCCTCCGATCCGTCCCTGCGCGCGGAGCATGACGCGCTGACCGAGCTGGTCGGCGATCTCCAGGCGCTCGGCGACATCGAGGCCCCCCCGAACTTCCTGGCCGGAGTCCTCGCTCGCGTCGATGCGGGCGAGCTCATGGACGCGCCCCTGTTCGGCGACCACGCGCCGGACGAGGCGGAGAAGCCCGGCCTCCAGGTCGTGCCGGACGCGCCCGAACCCGAGACCGAGGTCGAGCCCGTGCCGGACAACGTGGTCCGCATCCCCTGGTGGGTGAAGGGCCCGGCGCTGACGGCGGTCGCCGCCCTGCTCCTCGTGGGCATCGGTTACCAGGTCCGCGGCCCGATGCTCGGCGCGCCCCCGGCCTCCGAGAGCGTCGCGATGCGGCCGGTCGGGGACGTGGCGCCCATGCCGACGGGCGCCGTCGCGGAGGATCCGCTCGCCGACAGCATGGACATGGACGCGGTCGCCGTCGCCGAGGAGGCGCCGCCCGCAGAGCGCCTCCGCATGGACGGCCCGGCCGGTGAGGCCGTCGCCGTCGGCGGCGCCGGAAGCGGAGCCAGCCTGCGCGCGGCTCCCCCCGCTCCGAAGCGTCAGAACGGGATCCGAGAGGTCACCAACGCGCCGCCGCCGGGCGTCGTGATGGGCAACTTCGATCGCGCCGAGCTCGGGTACTCCCCCGAGCCCGAGCCCGACGCTCCTGCCGAGGCAGAGGCGGACGCAGTGGCCGACGCCGGCGACCTGATCCCCGAGCCGGCGCCCGGCGCGCTCGCGATGGCCCCCGCGGCGGAGGCTGCGGCCGGCGATCGTCCCGCGATGGCGGCCGTGGCGAAGCTCATCACCGCCGACCCCCAGAGCATCATGCAGATCCGCGACACCGCCGAAGCGCGCGGGTGGGGCATCCGCTTCATCTCGCCGGCCGGTGGTCCGGTCGTGCTCTCGGACGCGCAGACCGAGCAGGTGCTCGAGCTGGTCGTCCCCGGCGGCGCCGAGGCCGCGGCCCAGGGTGTGCTCGAAGGGCAGGGGACCTTCAGCTTCTCGACGACTCCGGCGGCGTCCGACTCGTCACAGTCGAGGCTCCGCGTCACGATCGTCTTCAGTCGCTAGCGCGACGCCGGACGGCGTTCCACGCGATGCGTCACGGCCGCTCGACCCCGAGCGGCCGTCGCTCGTTCTGATCGATCGATGCGCTCCGCCGCACACCACAAATGCCGGACGAAATCCCACTTTCTGGGAACCCATGGTGTGTTCGGGGGTCCTGTACTTCAGAGAACGCACGGACTTTCCAAGCTTCGCGACACGTTGGCACGGGGTGTCGCGAGGGCCACCGGAGTGGACACCGGGCGCTCCTCTCTCCGGTGGACGGCCCTCGCTGAGAATGGTCTCAGCGGGGGCCTCCCTCCTTGGGGCCTTCGGCGAGGCGTCTCGGCGACGCCCGGCGTCGGAGGGGCTCGTCCCGGGGGACTCTGGCCCCGAGGGGCCTTGCCCTACAGCCGGTCGCGCTGCAGCAGCAGCACGTTGCGGATGCGTTGCTCCGTGCCGTCGTCCAGCCCCACGAACCGCAGCTTCAACGTCGCCTTGCTCCCGCGGATCTCGAGCCGGCCGGCCGCGTTCGTGTGGCGCGCGACGTCGCGGAGCTCGCGCAGGGCGCTCGGGATCAGCTCTCCCCGGGTGACCGTTGCCTTGCCCCCGCCGAGCTCCACCACGATGCGGGCGCGGGACACGAACCAGACGAAGCCGCCGACGCCGAGCGCGAAGGCCGCGACGAGCGCCAGGAGGCTCACCGGCCCCAGAGCTTCTTGAGGCGGATCCCCGCGCTGGTGCTCTGCTCTTCTGGCGGGGGCAGCGAGGCCAGCGCCTTCTTCGCCCACTCGGCGGTGGGATCGAGCTGCACCAGCAGGTCCAACCGTCCGCGCGCGGAGTCCACGTCGCCGGCGTCCACCGCGATGCGGGCCAGGTACTCCCGCGCCTTCACGCTCCGGCTGTCGAACGTGGTGGCCAGCTGCAGGTACTCCTCGGCCTGGTCCCGCTCGGTCTCGGCGCTGCTCTTCCAGACCGCCCAGCCGAGGCCCGCGAGGACCGCCGGATCCGACGGCCGCTGCACCCGCAGGTGCTTGTAGACCGGTAGGGCGCGGGCCCAGTCGCCGCGCTCGAGCAGGTGCTCGGCTTCGCGCAGCGGATCCCCCGGCGGCGGCCGGGCGACCGTGGCGCTCGGGCTGGTCTTCGCGATCGTGCGCGCGGCCTTCATCCCTCCCGCGAGGGGCGCCTGGCCACGCTCGAGTCGACGGTCGTACTCCATGCGCCGCGTGGTGTCGGCGAACATCCGGCCTGCGAGGTGCGCCACTTGAGCCAGCTCGCGGGCCTGCTGCCGCACCTCTTTCGGCAGGGTCGGGTTCTTCGACGCCACCGTCCAGCGCTTCAGCAGCCGCGTCCACGCGCGGTCGATCACGGCCTGGCCGGCCCGCGCCGGCACGCCGAGGAAGGTGTAGTAGTCCGTGCCCATGCGCGAGCTGTAGTCCCTCTTCACGGCGTCCGCCGAGAGCGACATCGGCACCGACCGACGGGGAACCGAGCGCGTCGCCCGCGGCGGGGGACGGGGCGGCTCGGGCCGGCTCGGCCGTGGGTCCGGGGCGTTCGTCGTGACGACGTCGTCCTGCTCCGCGGGTGTGAGCAGCGGACCGGGGGGCCGGTTCGGCGGGGCGTCGGGGGGCTCGGTGAGCGCTTCTGCGGTGGGCGGCTCGGTGGGCGGCTCGGTGGGCGGCTCCGACGGGCGCTCCACGGTTCCGAACGGGTTCGAGGCAGGCGCCACGAACCCGAGAGCCTGCGCCCGATCGCCGTCGCGCCGCACCCAGCCCATCGCTTCCATCATCCACAGGAGCTTGAGCAGATCCTCGTAGTCCGCGGCGTGGGCCGTCATGAGGTCGTCCAGGCCGCGGGGCTGGTCCAGCGCGCCTGGCAGGTAGGCGAGACGTCCATCGATCTCGAGGAGCCCGACCCGCTCCTCCAGCCGTGGGAGCGGCTGGATCGGACCCGCGTCGGGGGCGGTCACCACCGTGATCAGCTCGTCCGCCCGCAAGGCGGTCTGCACGCCTCCCCAGATGGGCGCGAGGGGACCGCAGTCGAGGAACGCCATCTTCTGGAGCACCTCCGCGGGGAGCGCCTCGCGCGGCTCGAAGGTCCAGCCGCCCGTCTTCCACAGGAGGGGCACGCCGAGGCCGCGCTTGAGGAGCCGCAGCCGCTCGTCCGGATCCGCGAGGCGGTCCCCCTCGAGCGTGTCCTGGGGGCGGTCCGACTCGTACCAGACCGGCGCGCCGCCCACGAAGAAGAGGCGCCGGAACCGCTGGCCCCGCCGGATCTCCAGGATCCCGCTGCGTCCGTCCTCGACCAGGCGCCCGAGCAGTGCGACGTAGGCCCCGCGGCTGTGGTGTCCCATCGACGGCACCGTCGACCCGGCGTCCCAGAGCGCCATCAGATGACCATGCCTTCGTGCGTCTCGCAGGTGCGACCGACCTGCAGCGCGCGCAGGTCGATCCTGCGTCCGCCCAGCTCGATGGCGTCCAACGTCCGTCCTGCGAGGGCCATCTCCGTCACCGCCGCCGCGGTGAAGGGGCCCATCATCGCGCCGTGCCCCGAGAAGCCGACCGCGTGCAGGAGCGCCGGCTGGGTGGGGTTGAAGCCCAGGAAGGGGTTGTGGTCGGGGGTGACGGCGTAGAAGCCGGCGGTCGTCGCGCGCAGCCCGTCGAACTCCATGAACGGCGGCATCGACTCCGACAGCTCCATCCAGAGCTGCATCCCGTAGTTCTCCAGCCCGGACTTGTGGAAGAACTCGGGCTCGATGACGTCCTGGTCTTCCCAGTCGAAGTCGTCGTCCGACGCCGAGTCGTGGGCCCAGCCGAGCAGGAGCTGCTCCGAGTTCTCCGGCCGGCAGTACGCGCGGCGCGGCGTGATGGTCATGGGCAGATCACGCAGCTGATCCGGGGTCAGCGAGGGCCCGCGCTGCAGAAAGTACAGGTACCGCTTGAGGGGGCTGATGGGCAGCGTCCGGGCCCCGAGCAGCTCCGTCAGGCGGGGACTCCATGCGTTCGTGGCGTCGATGAACAGGTCCGCGGCGACCTCGGCCCCCGCGCCGGTCTTCACCGCGACCATGCGCCCGGCCGCGTCGAACACGCCGCCCACCACCGGCTCGTTCTGGCGGACGACGCCCCCCAGGTCTTCGACCCGCCGGAAGCCCTCCATGTAGATGATGTCGGGGCGCAGGAAGCCATCGGTCGAGCAGAAGGTGGCGCCCACGAGGCCGCTCGGATCCACGTGTACGAAGCGCTCGCCCACCTGCGCCGGCGTCAGCAGCTCCACCTCCGCGAGACCCGCTTCCCGCTGCATCAGGACGTTCGCCTGCGCTCCCTCCCAGCGGGCCGCGGCGGCGGCGGGATCGTCGGCGCGGCCCGGATCGGCGTACAGGAACAGGTAGCCGTTCTGGACGAGGACCCGCCCCTGGCCCGGCTCGCAGTGGAACTCCGACTCGAACGCGGCGTAGCGCTGGGTCGAGTACAGCATCGCGGCGACCGTGGCCGGCGTGGAGAACTGCTGGCGGATGCAGGCGGCGGAGCGGGACGAGCTGCCTGCGCCCTTCTCGCGCGCCTCCAGGACGGTGACGCGGACGCCTCGGCTCAGGAGCCGCTCGGCGATGAGCGCCCCGGTGATCCCTGCGCCGATGACAACGACGTGCTCGGGGCCTGCCATGCCGGTGATTCTACGGCGATTCGCCACCCGATGACGAGCGCTCCGGTGCCCCGGACCTCGTTCCAGGGCACGGCGACTGCGCGGCCGTCCGGGGTCGGGACGAAGCGCTCGACGCCGTCGGTCAGGCGGTGCCGCGCGTCGCTCATGGCCTCGAGGCGGCGGCGCAGGGCGCGCACGGCGTCCGGCGTCGGGTCGGACAGGGTGGCCTGTACGGCGGCATCGGGCCGCAGCGCGGACAGGACCACCACGAAGTCATCCGTCGCGCCCGTCGGAGTCACGCGCAGCCAGCTGCCGGGCCCGGGGACTGCGTAGCTGGTGCCGGCGGCCGTCCAGCCCTCCTGGTCGCCCGTCGGATAGAGCGGCACCACGCGGTCGTCGCCCTCGAACCAGAGCACCGACGTCCAGGAGTCGAGGGACGGCTGGAAGGTCAGCTGGAGTCGCGAGCCGGCCTCCAGCGGCTCGCCGCTGCGCAGCGCCTGGAGCGAACCACCGATCCGGGACTCGGTGACCGCGGCGGCGGCGAGGCGCAAGGTGGGCGTCGCCGGGGGAGGTGGGCTCTCCGTGAAGACCACGACCGCCGCCTGGGCGAGCAGGGTGAGGACGAGCAGCCGCAGTCCGGCGCCACGGGCCTGGTGGGGCAGGGGGGCGATCATCACAGGCCCTCCAGCTCGTCGATGCAGTCCTGGCGGGCGGTGAGCTCGCGCTCGAGGGTCAGGAGCGCGCCCAGGCGGGGCCGGTGATCGCTGTCGGTGCCGGCGCTGGCGCGGAGCAGGGTCGCCCGCAGGCCCTCCTGGTCCCAGGCGTCGGGCCGGGTCTCCTTGGGCGCGTAGGTCTGCACCACATCGTCGGCCACTTCGTCCATGATCTGCTCGACCAGGCCTTTGAGCTCCACCCCTTCGAGAAACACGAGCTCGACCTTGGTTCCGCCATAGAGGGAGACCACCGGCTGATACTGTTCGGCCCGTTTGATGTAGTAATCTGCCAGCGTGCTGGCCGCTTCTTCCGCTCCGCCGGCCAGTGTGCCTGCGCCTGCACTCTGCAGGATCTGGCTGACCGAAGCGTTTTCCTGGCTGAGAGACGCGGTAGCTCCGGCGCTCAGTCCTTTGCCCAGGCCGCCCAAAGCACCCGCGATGGCAGCATTCCGGACGTTGGCACCTTCACGGCTCACGACGTGCCCGCGCACACCCTCTTTTCCGGAACC
>ENA-OWNT01003855-OWNT01003855.1-seawater-metagenome-genome-assembly--contig:-NODE-3855-length-13713-cov-3.667571_pt1 | contig 13713 bp, 13 predicted proteins | sample MGYA00238136_ERZ651165 | MGnify/ENA primary metagenome ERZ651165 (study PRJEB26861, sample SAMN08777766) | seawater metagenome | isolation source: coastal seawater | place: USA: Florida | collected...
AGGTAAGCCAGCAAACACAGGCCCAATCCTTTTGTGTTTTCACCCGGCCAAGCCTCTGCTATGCCCGGCGCAAAAGCGGATAGGTGCGGTGAATGAGTTTGAAACTGGTTTTGTTCGATTGCGATGGCACGCTGGTGGATAGTGGTCATGCCATTGTCGACTGCATGACAATGGCGTTTGAGGCTTGTGGACATCTGGCGCCGCATCGATCGGAAATTCTGCATGTCATCGGGTTGACCCTGGATCATGCCATTGCCGAAATCAGGCCATCCCTGAGCAAGGGGGATGTTGCCGACATTGAACATCACTACAAAACCGTTTTCCGTCAGCAGCGTCTGGCGGGTGATCTGCCGGAACCCCTGTACCCCGACGCGGCGGAAGTTGTGAAACAGCTGAATGCGGCGGGGTTCCTGCTGGGTGTGGCGACGGGTAAATCCCGCCGCGGACTGGATGCCGTGCTGGCCCGTCATGACCTGACGGATCAGTTTGTCACCCTGCAGACCGCCGACCGTGTCCCGGCCGGAAAACCGGCACCGGACATGGTGTTGCAGGCCTGCGGTGAAACCGGCGCGGAACCGGTCGACGTGATTGTAGTGGGTGACACGTGTTACGATATGGAAATGGCACAGAACGCTGGCGCACGCGGCGTAGGAGTTGACTGGGGCTATCACCCCGCCGAAATGCTGCACAATGCCGGTTGCCTTCACGTCGTGGAGGAATTCAAGCAACTCCCCGGCATTATCATTGATGCGTATCAGCGGAGGGAAAAATGAAGCGGTTTTACAAGGACGTGACGGTTTCCCACGAAACGGATGGTTATCTGGTGCGGCTTGACGGGCGTGCGATCAAATCGCCGGCAAAAAAGCTGCTGGTATCCCCGACGTTGCATCTTGCCGATCTGGTTGCTGCTGAATGGGATGCACAGGAAGATCAGGTGCGCCCGCAGAACATGCCGCAGACGCGCTTTGTCGGAACGGCAGTTGATTCCTTTGCCCACAAGCGTCCGGAAACCGAAATCGCCATCAAGGCTTATGCCGCCGGGGATCTGCTGAGTTACTGGGCTGATGCGCCCGAAGGGCTGGTGTCTGAACAGCACCGATTGTGGCAGCCGGTGCTGGACTGGGCGGTGGACAAGCGACCGCAGTATCCGGGGTTGTGGCTCGCGCTGGCCGATGCCGCGGCGAGAGCCGGTGACGCGGAGAACGCCCGCGCCGCGCTGGACGTGCTCGATCGCATGGGGTTCGGGGTTGATCTGCGAACAAGGGCGGATGCCGAGGCACTCCGGGCGTTGCCCGGCATCATGTCGCGGCTCGACGCGCTGGCCGGTCATCTGGATTCTATCGGCGACGCATCGCTCGCCGCCGAGTTGCCGATTCCGGGCGGGGTGCCGGAGGGCGTGGCCTGGGACGTCCATGGAGAGGCGCTGTTCGTCAGCTTGGTGCGCGACCGGGGCATTCGCCGGGTCGAACAGGGGCGGCTGACCGACTGGACGCCCGATGCCGAGCTCTGGAGCGTGCAGGGTCTGGCGCTGGATTCGCGGCGGCGCCTGTTGTGGGCGGTGACCTCGGCCCTGAACGAAACGCCCGACCTGGATGACGGGGAGCAAGGGCATGCCGCGTTGCTGGCCATCGATCCGGACACTGGTGTGCTGCGTTCGCGGTTCGATGTCGCCACCGGCGACCACGCCTTCGGTGATCTGGTGCTGCTGTCCAGCGGTGACGTCGTCGTTTCCGACGCGGTGACCGGCGAACTCTGGCGTCTGCGCGATGACCGGTTCGAGGTGTGGATTCCCGCAGGAATGCTGGCGTCTCCGCAAGGGCTGGTGCAGTGGGACGAGGACACGCTGCTGGTGGCCGACTATGCGCTGGGCCTGCTCCGGGTCTCGCTGGCGGATGGGCGGGTGCAGCCGCTGCGGGTTCCGCCAGGCACGGCCTTGCTGGGCATCGATGGCCTGGTGCTGGGCAATGGCCGCCTGCTCGCCATCCAGAACGGCATGCAGCCGGTTCGCGTCATCGAGATCGCGATCGACGCGGCGGCCACGCGGGTTGTCGATGTGACCGTGCGCCTCGCGGCGCTGCCCGAATTCGCCGATCCGACGCTGGGAACCTGGGCCGGTGACCGCTTCCTGTTCGTGGCCAACTCGCACTGGCCGTCGCTGCGAGCCGGCGGTGAACTGCTCGGCGACGAGGCACCGGCCGCGCCGGCGCGCATCCTGCAATGGACACCGTAGCCCGTCCCGCACGTGGCGTCTGGGCCTGGGCGCTTTACGACTGGGCCAATTCGGCCTTCGCGACCTCGGTGCTGGTCGCATTCTTTCCGGTGTTCTTCGCCCGCTACTGGGGTGAATCGCTAACCGGCCAGCAAAGCACGTTCTGGCTGGGCATCGGCAGCTCCATCGCCAGTCTGATCGTTGCGCTGCTGTCGCCCGCGCTCGGCGCTGTCGCCGATCAGGGTGGTCTGAAGAAATCGATGCTGGCGGTGATGACCGCGCTGGGTGTGGTCGGCACGGCGGCGCTTTGCTGGATTGGCCCCGGAGCCTGGGGGTGGGCGATGACCGCGTTCGTTGTCGCCCAGGTGGGATTCGCGCTGGGTATCTCGTTCTACGACGCGCTGATCGTCCATGTCTGTCCGCCGCAGTCGCGGCACCGGGTATCCGCGCTGGGCTATGCGCTGGGTTATCTGGGCGGAGGTCTGCTGCTGGTGCTGCATGTGCTGATGACGCTGCATCCGGACTGGTTCGGCTTGCCCGACGCGACTGCCGCCGTGCGTGTCGCCTTCGCTTCCGTGGCCGTGTGGTGGATTGTCTTTTCGGTGCCGCTGTTCCGACGTGTGCATGAGCCGAAACCCGCCGCGTCCGTGCCGCTGATGGCCGCCGCCTCCGCCGGCATGCGGGAATTGGTCAGGACCTTGCGCCGGGTTCGCAGCTATCCCCAGGTCTGGACGTTCCTGATCGCCTACTGGTTGTACATCGACGGTGTCCACACCATCGCGCGAATGGCCGTGGACTACGGCGCCAAGCTCGGCTTCGAGTCCAGCGCGCTGATTCAGGCGCTGGTCATCACCCAGTTCGTCGGCTTTCCCGCCACGCTGGTGATGGCTCGTCTGGCGGATCGGGTGGGCACGCGGAAGGCGCTGTTCGTCGGCATCATCGTCTACGTGGGCGTGACGTTGTGGGGTTACTTCCTGCAGAACGAGATGCAGTTCTACGTCATGGCGGCGGTGATCGGCCTGGTCCAGGGCGCGGTGCAGGCGCTGTCGCGCTCGTACTTTTCCCTGTTGATTCCGGCGCAGCACGCGGGCGAGTTCTTCGGCTTCTACAACATGATGGGCAAGTTCGCGGCTGTGCTCGGGCCGGTATTGGTCGGGGTGTCCGCGGTGGTGACCGGCAGTTCCCGTCTGTCGATCCTGTCCATCCTGGTGCTGTTCATCGGCGGTATGGTGTGTCTGGCTCGCGTGCGCGGGCCGGAGGAGGCGAGATGACACAGACAGTGGGGCAACGCTTGGGTCGATCGGCCGTGGCGCTGGTGCTCTGCCTGGCGCCGGTGCTGGCCGCAGGCGCGTCGCTGACGGCGCAGCAGAGTCGTGCGCTGCACGCCGCGCCTGAAATCGAGTTGATTGATCGCCTAGTCCAGGCTCGATCCTGGGATGCCGTTTACGAGCAGGTCGCTCGTTTTCCGACTGCATCCGCGCCAGCCGATGCGGCGCAGGAACTGGCGGCCTACCGGCTGGCCCGCGGGCTGGTTGAGGCGCCGATGCGCGAATCGGGACGCCGCTGGCTGAACAGCGTCGCGCAGTGGTCGGTGTTGGCCACCGAAACGTTACCCGACGCCGGTCGCGGTGTGCAGGTTCCGGCGTTTCCCGCGGCCCACGCGGCACGGGCGACGCTGCGCACCTGGGCCGCGCGCGAGTCCGTCAGAAAACTGGGTGATGCGGTGCGTGCGGGCGTCTGGCCCGACAACGTGATGTTGACCGCCGAGACCCTGGCACGCCTGGATGACGCCACGCTGGATGCGCTGCTGGTGCTCAGACCAGGCGATGTTCCGGTGCCGGCGGCCTGGGCGTTGCGCTGGGCGGCGCTGGCGCCGTCAGTCGAGCGTGTCGGCCTGTGGTTGGAGATGGAATCCCGATCCGATGCGATGCCGAGCGCTCATCGGCGCGTGCGGGCATTCACGAAACTGTTGGCGACGGGTGATGGCGCCGTCTTCGCCCAGCTCGCCGCGGCCGCGGACGCCCGGGCCGAGCTCGCGCCAGCCTGGCTGGCGGCGCTGGCTGACGTGCCGGGCCATGCATCGCTGCGCGAGTTGCAGCGCTGGGTCGCGCATCCGCATCTGGGGCTGGGTGCCCTGCACGCCCTGAGCCGGTCGGTAGCCGGACGGACGTGGATTCGGCGGCAGGTGACGGCCGATGCGCAGACGACCTCGGATCGCCTGTTGCGCCGCATGCTAATCGTGCTGGCCCAGCGGGATGAACAGGCATTCCTGCGGGCCTGGGCCCGTGAACGGCCGTCGTCGGATCCGCTCAGCATGGAGGTGCTGGCATGGCTTGGCGACTAGTTGCGCTGCTGGCCGCGGTGGTGGCGGGATCGGCCGCCGCAACGGTTCAGACCTACGTGGAATCCAATGCCGGGTCCAACGAGATCGCGCTGGGCTACCCGGTGCCCGAACCGGTGGGCAGCGTCGTACCCGTTGACGGCTTCCGCGACTACAGCAGCCTGCAGGCCCGACACCGTGACCTGGCGGGCAGCCCCGTCATCCGCGAGGAGCGTGTCGGCACGACGCTGGAAGGCCGCCCCATCTGGGCTTATGTGGTCGGCGACGCCGACGCCCGGCTGGCCGACGGCAGCGGCTCGGAAGGCGTGGTGCTGTTCAACGGCGGGATTCACGCCCGGGAGTGGGCGAGTCCGGAAGTCTCCACCGCCGTGCTGGAGGCGCTCGCCGCGGGTGCGGAGGATGGCGGCTTCATCGAGTTTCTGGTCGACCAGGTGGAGATCACCATCGTCCCGGTGCTGAACGTGGACGGGTTTGTGCAGACGCAACGCACGCCGACCCAGGTGCTGAGGACGACCTTCAGTGGTGACCCGTCGAACTGGCCGCGCGACGGTCGCATGCGCCGCAAGAACATGCGCGGCGTCGATACCGATCTGACGACCGAGAGCGACGGGATGCGGGGCGTGGACGTGAACCGGAACAGCAATCCGTTCTGGGCAACGAGTTCGCGGTCCAGTGGCAACAGCGCGTCACTGGTCTATCACGGCGCGGGGCCGGCCAGCGAACCGGAGACGCAGGCGATTCAGGCTGCCGCCGAGCTGGTCGACGCCGACCGACTGCGATTTTTCGTCGACATCCATTCCTTCTCGCGCGTGTTCTTCGCCGCGGATACCGGCAATACGCGACGCGATGCGATCGCCCGCGAGCTGGCCAACACCATCCGCGCGGCCACCAGCGGGTACGACTACGACCCGACGCCGGCCGGCGTCGGCATCGGCGCGCTGGACGAGTACTTCGCCTACACCTACCAGGTGCCGTCATACACGCTGGAGATCGAGCCGGGACCGAACGGATCGCATGCTGACTACTACGGTTCGATCGGGGTGACGCATGACGGCTTCATCCTGCCGGAGGCGGAAATCGCCCGGGTTCGGGAGGAGCTGACCGACGCGCTGCTGCTGGGTGCGTACCGGCAGTCCGGACCACCGGTGGCGCTGGCGGCAACGCTGCGCAGCGGCGCGGGCGCGATCGTTTATGACGGCGCCTGGCAGCCCGAGGGCGCGGAGGGCCGGGCCGAGACGTCGACGCGTTTATCCGGCCTGCCGACGGGTGAGCTGGAACTGCGCATCCGGTTCGATCGGCCGATGCGGCTCCTGTCCGGTTCGACGGTGGTGCAGTATCGCGGGCAGTCGGTGCCGCCGCTGCCGGATGTTCGCTTCGTCGGGCTGGACGCCGACGGGCAGGCCTTCGAGTTCGTCCCGCCCGCCAGCGCGATGCAATGGTCCGATTCGACCGACTCGACCCGCTACACGGGTGACACGTTGAACATCGCGCTGTCCGTCACCAGCGGCTCGGAGCTGGCCACGGCCAGCCGCCTGGATCTGGTGATCGACGCGCAGGACCTGTCGGGCCAGCGGCTGGACGCCAATCCCAGCACCGTCGCGACCTGGACCAATGGCGCCTGGTCGGCTTACGAGGATGAGGACGGCCGGGACACCGATCAGGGCGGGGCGAGTCCCGCTTTCCGCCTGATCGGTGACGGGCTCGCCGTGCCCACGCCCGTGACCGGCGGGGGCGGCGGTGGTTCGGGCGGCTTTGGTGTTGTCGGGTTGGCCGGCTGGCTGGGCCTTTTACTCCTGACGGGGCTTCAGCGGCGCCGCAAATTCCTTTCGGCCTCGCGCAGCCTGTCCAGTTCCGCGCTGTCGGCGTAGCGCACCGCGACATAGGCGTCGACCAGGGCGCGCAGCCTGAGCGCCAGGTCCGGAGATTGTCGGGCCGCCCGCTCGCAGTAGTCGCGCGGGCCTTCGTGCGGCAGGGGCTGGTGGTCATGGGGCGGCGCGCGCGCCCCGGCCTGGCCGCGCTGGCGGATGTGGCCCGGATGGACAGCGCGCCTGCGGCCTATCACCTGGGATACCTTCTGGGACCGCGGATCAACGCGGGCGGGCGGATCGGCAAGGCCGATCTGGGCGCGCGGCTTCTGGCGGCGACCGATCCGCATGAGGCGGCGGCCATGGCGGACCGGCTGAACGAGCTGAACGCCGAGCGGCGGGAGATCGAGGCCAATGTCACCGCAGCCGCACTGGCCCAGGCCGAGGAGCGCGGGCTGGACGCGCCGCTGGTCTGGGCGGCGGGCGAAGGCTGGCATCCGGGCGTCGTGGGCATCGTGGCCTCGCGCCTGAAGGAGGCGACGAACCGCCCCGCCGTGGTCATCGGGTTGGAGGGGGACGAGGGCAAGGGATCGGGCCGGTCGGTGGCCGGGGTCGATCTGGGCGCCTCGATCCAGCGGCTCGCGGCGGAGGGGCTGCTGATCAAGGGCGGCGGGCACAAGATGGCCGCCGGGCTGACGGTGGCGCGGGATGCGCTGGAGGGCGCGATGGCGCGGCTGACGGAGCTTCTGGCGAAACAGGGGGCGGGTCTGGGTGGCGCGGCGGACCTGCGGCTGGACGGCGTGTTGATGCCCGGAGCGGCGACGGTCGACATGGTGCAGCGGATCGAGGCGGCGGGGCCCTTCGGCGCCGGGGCCTCTGCCCCGCGCTTTGCCTTTCCCGACGTGACGGTGAGCTTTGCCAAGCGGGTCGGGGAGAGCCATCTGAAACTGCGGTTCGGCGACGGGCTGGGGGCCACGCTCGACGCGATCTGTTTCGGGGCCTTCGACGGGCCGATCGGCCCTGCACTGTCAGAGCGCTCGGGCGGGCGGTTCCACCTTGCCGGGCGGCTTGAAATCAACACCTGGGGCGGGCGTCAGAGCGTCCAGATGCGGCTGGAGGATGCCGCGGCGGCCCGTGCCGTCTAAGGGCGTCACGGCGCATGTCCCGGTCGGGCGCGCGTCATTTTGCGGGATGACAGAAAATCTCTCCGAAACCGCAAAAATACCCCTTGCAGAGGATCGGCGCTTTGCTTAGAAGCCGCTTCACGCCAAGCGCGGCCCGTTCGTCTATCGGTTAGGACGCCAGGTTTTCAACCTGGAAAGAGGGGTTCGATTCCCCTACGGGCTGCCATTGGCGGGTTTTCCCAAAAACGCTGAAACGACCTGAACGCGCCGGGTGACCTGCGCGTTCCGGCGCCTCGTCGGAGCGGTCGGCTAGTAGTGAACGGGGATCAGCGGGTCGCGTCGGCGGCGCGCGCGGGGCGGCCGGGGGCATAGTCTCCGACAAGCCAGACCTTGCCATCGCGCAGGGCGAGCGGGACGGGTTTCAGGCTTTGTCCGAGGCAGGGGCCGATGGTACAGCGCCCCGTTTCTATGGCGAATTCCGCGCCGTGGGCGGCGCACATGATGCGGCTGCGGTCGCCGTTGAGGAATTCGTTCTTCTTCCACGCCATGCGGGCGCGGTCGTAATGCGGGCAGGCATTGCGATAGGCGAAAAGATCATCGCCCTTTCGGACGATGAACATGGTGTCCCGCCCCTCGCTCAGGGGGTCGAAACCGCGGGACCGGCCGTCCGCCAGGTCTTCGAGCCTGCACAGCAGCCGGTCCCCGTCTTCTCTGCTCTGACAGGTCATTCCTTGCCCGGAGGCGGGCCGCCGGGGGCCCATTTCTCGACATTCTCGAACAGGAACATCTGGGCCTGTTCGGGGCCCATGGGGCCTTCGCGGTGGATCCAGTCACCGTCGTGCAGATCCATGTCCGCGTCGTATTCGACATGGGTCCCGAGGGGCGAGTTGAAATACCAGAACCAGTTCGATCCGAACTTGTGCCGCCCCGGCCCCCAGAAGCTTTCATAGCCCTTCTTGACCATGCGCGACCCGGCGAGCATCAGTTCGGTCGGTCCCTGCATGTGGAAGGCCAGGTGTTCCAGCCCCTGCATGTATTCCGGTGTCTGGATCATGAAGAGGACATGGTGGTCACGGTTGGCCTGCGGACGCAGGAAGGGGCCGGTATTGGTGAATTTGTCGGTCACCACGAAGCCCAGGCGATCAATGTAGAAATTCGCCATCTCGTCCATGTCGGGCACGAAATAGACAATGTGGGAGAGGGTGCGCGGCCTGGCCTCTGCCTCTTCGTTGGCGCCGATCACATTGGCGGCCCGGCCGGGTTTCGCCCCCGGAGAGTTGATCAGTTCGGCCGGCAGGTCCAGCTTGCGACGGGTGGAGACGCGGAAGGCGATTTCAAACCCGCAATCGTCCTGGCAGTAGAGCGTGCCATTGTGGTCCCTTGTGACGTCGCGGTCCTTGGCCAGTTCTGCCTCGATCGCGTCCAGCGTGCCCTGATCCTCGACACCCCAGATGGTCAGGCGCAGCATCGTGCTGGTCCTGAGGGGCGCGGGCAGCGTGTCGTCATCGCGACGGCGCAGGGTGAGCGCGGTGCCGTCCAGCGCCTCGAAACTGCTACCCCGGTCGGTCTTGTTGACCTCTGTCAGGCCGTAATCCGCCAGAAACTCGGCGCAGGCGGTCATGTCGTCGACGCCAAAGACCAATTCGTCCGGTCCGATAATTCTCATCCTGGGTTCCTCCTCTGGGGCCGCCGCATCAGACCGGGGGCCGTCGGACACCGAAGATAGAAGCGGTGGACCTATTGCGGAAATTGTTAGTTTGGATGATAAGAATTGATCACATGAATGCAGATCGACCGGAAAGCGGGGCCGTCCGATGCGTTTCAAACAGCTCGATCTCAACCTTCTGGTGGCTCTGGATCATCTGCTGGCGCTGCAATCGGTGAGCCTCGCCGCCGACCGCATGAACATGAGCCAGTCGGCGATGAGCAATGCGCTGACCCGATTGCGGACCTATTTCGACGACCCGCTGCTGGTGCAGGTCGGGCGGCGGATGGAACTGACGCCGCGGGCGGAATCGATGCAGATGGCGGTGCGGGACATTCTGGTCCGGGTCGAGGCGACGATCCAGAGCGCGCCGGTCTTCGATCCAGCGAATTCCAACCGGGAGTTCAAGATCCTGCTGTCGGATTACACGATGTCGGTGCTGATGCCGCATGTGCTGGCGCTGGCGGACGAGGAAGGGTCGAGCGTGCGGTTCAACCTGCTGGCGCAGACCGATCAGCCCTATCTGCTGCTGGATCAGGGCGAGGCGGACATGCTGATCGCGCCGTCGGTGATCGTCTCGCCCGATCATCCGTCCGAACATGTCTACCGGGACCGCTATGTCTGCGTCGTCTGGCGGGACGGACGCTATGGCGATGCGCCGCTGACGCAGGAGATGTTCCGCGAGGCCGGACATGCGATCATGGTGCCCCCGAACCGGGCGCATTCCTTCGAGACGGAGGCCCTGGCCGCCCACGGGGTGGAGCGGCGGATCGAGGTGCGGACCTTTTCCTTCTCGGTGCTGCCCAACCTGATCGTGGGCACCGACCGGATCGCCACGGTGCACGGGCATATCGCCCGGAACCTTGTCGGGAAACTGCCGCTGAGCGTGCATCCCCTGCCCTTCGATATCGGGGTGCTGGACCAGACGATGCAATGGCATGGATACCGCGACACGGACCCCGGCCTGATCTGGCTGCGCGGGCTGATGCGACGGGCAGGGGCGATGCTCGACGAGCATTGAGCGGATCAATACATAACTTTTGAAAGTTCCATTTTTCAAATACCCGGCCTTTCCTTAGCCTGTGCAACGCAGGAGTTAGGGAGGACGCCATGCAGTTGAAATCCGTTCTTATCGTCGGTGGCGGGATCGGCGGGCTGACCGCAGCCATCGCGCTGCGCCGCAAGGGATTTCCCGTCGAGATCATCGAACGCGATGCCGAATGGACGGTCTACGGCGTCGGAATCATCCAGCAGTTCAACGTGATCCGGGCCATGGCCCAGCTGGATCTTCTGGACGCCTATCTCGAGAACGCCTTCGGATTCGACCGCACGACGATCTATGGCGGGCCACAGGGCGTGGAGATGGCGGATTTCAACACTCCGCGCCTCGCCGGAGAGGCCTATCCCTCCAATGCCGGGATCCGGCGCACCGACCTGCAAAAGGTGCTGGTGACCCGCGCGAAGGAGCTGGGCGCGACCGTGCGCCTGGGCCTCACCGTGTCGGAGATGCGCGAGGATGCCGAGGGGGTCGATGTGACCTTCTCCGACGGGTCGACGGGGCGGCATGACATCGTGATCGGGGCGGACGGGGTGTTTTCCCAGATCCGCGGCATGATCATGCCCGACGCGCCCAAGCCGCGCTACACCGGCCAGTGGGTCTGGCGCTACAACCTGCCGCAACCCGCCGATCTGGACGGTATCCGGGTCTTCGCGGGCCCCTGCAACGCGGGGCTCGTCCCGCTCGGCAACGGGCTGATGTACATGTTCCTGCTCAGCCAGGAAGAGCCGGGGTTCCAGCTGGAGCAGGCAGGCGCGGCCAAGGCGATGCAGTCGCGGGCGAAAATGGCCCCGCCGCAGCTGGCTAAGCCGCTGTCGCAGATCACCGACGATGCCGGCGTGGTCGGCCGACCGCTTGAGGTCGTGTTCCTCGACGGCGACTGGCACAGGGGGCGCGTGGTTCTCATGGGCGACGCGGTCCATGCCTCGACCCCGCATCTGGCACAGGGGGCCGGAATGGCCATCGAGGATGCGCTGGTGCTGGCCGAAGAGCTGGAGCGCGCCGAGACGCCCGAGGACGCCTTTACCGCCTATCGCGCCCGCCGGTTCGACCGGGCCAAGTTCATCGCGGAAAACTCCATCCTCATCGGTGACAGCCAGATGGGCAAGGCGGAGGGCGTCGATGTCGGGGCCCTCAACGGACGCGCGATCGGCCTGATGGCCGAACCGATCTGAGCCGACAGAACAGCACGTCAAAGAAGGAGCCAGCCTTATGGCCATGTTCGACTATTTCCCGAATTACGTCTGGAATCTCTCCGTTTCCATCGCGATGGCGAGCGGCGCCGAACTGGGCGAGATCATGGACATGTGCCAGCCGCTTCTGGCCAAGGCCGAGGCGGGCGAGGATGCGGGAACAGGCGATTTCATGCAGGCCTGGCTGGCGGTGGCGGACAAGCTGGTCGCGCTGGCCGAGGAGGATGAGGCGAAGGGACGTCTGCTCTCTGCCGGGCCCAAGCTGCAACGTGCGGCGCTTTACTATCTCACGGCTGAGCGGATGCAGGGCCATGGTCATCCGGGCCGCGAGGCGACCTTTGCCAAGGGGATCGACGCCTTCGGGCGCGGCACCGCGTTTTCGCGCGACAACGTGGAGCGGGTCGAGGTGCCCTATGGCGACACGGCGCTGCCCGCGCTCTACACCCGCGCCGAAGGGGTCGATGGCCCTGCCCCGGCGGTGGTCTATCTGAACGGTCTCGATAGCTGCAAGGAGCTGCTCTACTGGTCGCGCCTGCCGCATGAACTGGCCAGGCGCGGGATTTCGACCCTCTGCGTCGATCAGCCCGGCACCGGGCAGAGCCTGCGCCAGCGCGGCCTGCCCGCCCATCACGACAGTGAAAAGTGGGGCACGCCGGTCTACGACTACCTCGCAGGACGCGATGACGTGGATGCGGCGCGGGTCGGCGTGACGGGCATTTCGCTTGGCGGCTATTACGCGCCGCGCGTCTGCGCCTTTGAACCGCGCTATGCCTCGGGCGCGGTCTGGGGCGCCAACCACAATTGGGCCGAGGTCCAGCAGGGGCGGCTCAAACGCGAAGGCGAGAACCCGGTGCCGCATTACTGGAACCATGTGCAATGGGTCTTCGGCGCCAGCGACATGGACGATTTCTTTGCCAAGGCGGCGGGGATGCACCTCAACGGCGTGATGGAGAAGATCAAGGTGCCGTTCCTGGTGACCCACGGGGCGCAGGACCGGCAGATCAGCGTCGATTACGCGCAGCAATCCTACGATCAGCTGGTGAATGCGCCCCGGCGGGAGCTGAAGATCTTTACCCCGCGCGAGGGGGGCGTGGAGCATGTGGGGGCCGACAACATGTCCTTCGGGCGCAGCTACATCGCCGATTGGTTCGCCGAAACGCTCGGGGGGCGGCTGGCATGAGCGGGCTGAGCCTTTTTGCCGCGCCGGGCACCTGCGCCCGCGTGCCGATGATCGCGCTTGAGGAAGCGGGGGCGGAGTATGACATCCGGCTGGTCCGCTTCATGCGGGGCGAGCACCGGTCGCCGGATTTCCTCGCCCTCAACCCGAAGGGCAAGGTACCGACGCTGGTCGTGGACGGGCGTCCGCTGACCGAGAATGTCGCCATTGCGCGCTACCTCGCCACGCGGTTTCCCGATGCGGCGCTGCTGCCCGACCCGTCCGATCCCTTTGCGGCGGCGCAGGTGACGGCGGATCTGTCGTTCTGCGCGGCGACCCTGCACCCGCTGGTGACCCGCATCCGCATGGCCCCCATGATGGTGGAGGGAGAGGCGGCGGCGGCTTCGCTGCGATCGCGCGCGATCGAGGATATGCGCTTCCTCGCCACGGTCGTGTCGGACAGGGTCGGCGATGGCTGGTGGTACGGCGACGCCTGGTCGGTTGTCGATGCCTATGTCTACTGGGCCTGGTTCCGGATCACCGGCGCGGGCTTTCCGGCGGCGGATTTTCCGGTCTGGGCCGCCCATGCCGGGAGGATGGAGGCCCGTCCCGCCGTGCAGCGCGCGCTGGCGCATGAGGCCGCGATGCAGGCGCAACTGGAGGCCGAGGGCGCGGCCTTTACCCCGCGCTGAGGAATGAGCATGGACGAATATCCCGAAATCCGCCGCGTCGTCACCGGGCATGATCCCGAGGGCAAGGCCATCGTCCTGTCGGACGGCCCCCTGCCCCACGTGACCCGCCCGCCGATGCAGCCCGGCCTGGCGTTCCACGAGATCTGGAACACCGCCGCGACCCCGGCCCCGGTGAGCTTCACCGAGGCCGAACCGACGGACCGGCACCGCCGAGCATTGGGAGGGGTGCCGTTTGTGGAGAGTACGTTGCCAGGGCAGTGCTTGCCGGTGGTGTGGGGTGTCACATCTTTGCTGGGGGGGTTTTTTTCTTTTCCTTCTCGTCGTCCATGTGTGCTGTGTTTGTGTCGCCCTCGTCGACGCTGTTCTCATGTGCTGCACCCCTGTGCGTTGCGTGCTCAGAGCTTGCCAAGTTGTCTGTGAAGGCCCGTGTG
>ENA-OWNT01003856-OWNT01003856.1-seawater-metagenome-genome-assembly--contig:-NODE-3856-length-13710-cov-5.773564_pt1 | contig 13710 bp, 12 predicted proteins | sample MGYA00238136_ERZ651165 | MGnify/ENA primary metagenome ERZ651165 (study PRJEB26861, sample SAMN08777766) | seawater metagenome | isolation source: coastal seawater | place: USA: Florida | collected...
CAGGTAAATCACAAGTAGAACTGTAAACATGATTTCCACCTATGTTCCAAATTGTTGAGCCAGCGCCGCTCGAAAACTCTTTGAAAGACATTTTTGAACAAGGCTAGCGACCTCCTTATCGAAGGCCGAGCAATACTAGCGAAAGCCGATTACGCTGACAAGTAGATTTTTTCAAAAAAGTACATGTTGAGAGCTAAGCGGTCAAAAAAAGGACAAAAGTACACATTAAGTACTGTGCATTGACCCATTTGAAATTAAAGCTCTGAAAATTCTGGGCAGTACTCGATTAGACCGGAGCGATGGTCAAACTCGCCTTCTACCAACGACAGAACTTGAAATGCCCCCTGCGGTACGTCCCATTGACAACGCATTTGATGTTTTTCACTGTCGATAAAACCAAAGCGACCATAATAAGCAGGGTTACCCAAAACAACGCAAGCGGGGTAACCAAACTCGCGCAAAGAAGATAGCCCTTCTTTGACCATTTCAGCCGCTAGGCCTTGATTGCGATACTTTTCATCAACCGCTAAGGGCGCCAAACCTTGCCAGTTCAAATCACTGCCTTCTAGCGTAACTGGGCTAAATAAAACATAGCCAACCACTTCACCCTCGTCATTACAGCCGACTAATGACAATGTGCGGCGACTATTTTCTCTTAGCTTCATGACTAAATTAGCTTCAGCCTCTGTTTCAAACGTCGATTTCAGTAATCGATCAATGGCAAGAATATCTGCCGGCGCTTCAGTTCGAATAAGCATTTGCTACCTCATTATGTGTTGCAGGCGATTGTAAGCCTTTTTGCACAAAATCGGCTAGCTGATTTAATAAGGTTTGCAGAGGTTTTGGCAAAGATTCTAGATCGACACTATCCATAAGGTTCTTTACCTCTAGTCCCAACTCAGTATCTCCTTCAATCGTTAGGCGGCGCTGAAAGAATAAGGTGTCTGGATCTTCTTTACGACCCGCGATAAGTACCAAGTCGTTAAGACAACCACTAAACAAAACATCCTCTTGCACTACTTTATCTGCAACGACAATTTGCTCGTTTTCATAACTAATTAGCCAACTCAATTGCAGATCTTTTACTTCAACTCTTAACCACTTACCTTCGAGAAATTCGAAGTCACCGTCTTCAAGTGCTTCTTTAAACACAGTTTTAAGCCCTTCAAGCAAGGCTTTTTTTTGTACAATTTGAGGCAAGAAGTGGACTGGAGATCGCAAAATTGATGCGGCATTTTGAACTAGTTGAGTGCGAATCTTGTTAATCACGCGAGATATCCGTTACTTTGTTAGCTAGAATTACTCATCATAGAGGATGTTTGACTAGGTATTCCTGTTATTTATCAAAGAATCTGCGCTAAGCCTTAACTCTTTAAACTCTGCGCAAGGACAGTTATAGTTAACACATCACTCACATTCGCTCCCTAGTGGATAATTTGCTCTTTGGAGAGTCGGAAAAAACTTGATGCTATCGCAACAAATTCAGCACTGGTTTACAAAAATTACGGCCAATAGTCCGTTTTTTTTCGCCATTTTGGATAACCAGCATAACTATGCAATGGTTAATGGCCGCTATTGCGATATCGCAGGGCTAACTCCGACTGAACTGATTGGCATGTGCGATAGTCAAATCATGGGTCAGCAGTTTTATGAGCACCTTAAGCCTTATTATCAAAGGGCATTTAAAGGTGAGTCAATAGAAGCAGAGATGACCATGGGCGATCTCGACTTAGAGACAAGCCTACATTTCAATCTTTCCCCCATTGAAACCGAAGGTAAAATCGAGCATGTCATTTTCCACGCTCTTGATACCTCCGAAAAGCAAATCTTAATTCGCTCACTTGAAGAGTCAGAAGGAAAGTTTGCCAAGCTCACCTCACTTTTGCCAGAGGGCATTTTTTTAGTCGAGGATGACTGCATTCTTTCCGCAAACCCTGCCGCCTTAAGGTTATTGGGATTCGATTCTATCCAAGATGTACTTGGGGAAAGCTTATCGCGTTTGTTTGTTGATGAAAAAACTAAGACCGTTTTTTCTGAATCATTCGCCGGCATGCTTGGGGAAACCCCACTGACCTGTTTAACCAGCCCTCGTTGTGGTTTTGAACGAAAAGTTCACTTACAGGCTGATGCAGCGATGATTCTTGGCAGTGACTCACAACTTATTCTGATTCAAGATGCCGAGTCTGCCCCCACTGCACTCGCCACCAGCAAGCAAGAAGATATTCATCTCGACTCGCTAACAGGCCTGTACAACCGATTTGGCTTTACCAAACGTTTAGAGCAATTGATCCATAACGAAACGCCGTTAATCATGCTCTACCTCGATATTGATAACTTTAAGAATATCAATGACTCGCTAGGTCATCACATTGGTGACAAGGTGATCAAAGAAGTCTCTTCACGCTTAAAGCGTTTGTTACCACAACAAGCGGTGTTGGGGCACTTGGGCGGCGACGAGTTTGGCATTATCTTGCCTGAACCGGAAAACAATCGCATGGCAGAAATGCTGTCTGAGCGAATTATCTCCCTGATTAACCAGCCCTTTGATCTACACCATTTTAGCAAGCGCTTAGCGTGTTCGATTGGTAGTGTCGCTTATCCTGGTGACGGTAATGATGCGCGAATCTTATTGCAAAACGCCGACACAGCCATGTACGAAGCGAAAGATCGCGGTCGTAACCGTTTGATCAAATTTAATGATCAGATGAACAAAGAAGCGCGAATGCGTCTCTGGCTTGAGATCGAGCTACAAAAAGCGCTACAGCAAAACGGTTTAGAAGTTTGGTATCAGCCTAAAGTTAACGCCCGCGATTTTAGCATTAACGGTGCTGAAGCACTGATCCGTTGGAAACACCCTGTAGAAGGCTATATCAGCCCTGGCGCTTTTATACCTGTTGCGGAACGAGCTGGTTTGATCGAACATCTCGGTCGCGTCGTAATGCGCGACGTTTTTAGTACGGTTAAGCGCTGGAAACTACAAGGTATCTTACCTGGTCGTGTGGCAATCAACTTGTCTCCTGAACAGTTCGGTAACCCCAAGCTTATCGACTATATGGAAAAACTGCTGCGTACAACTGAACTCGATCCTGCCTGTATAACCTTTGAGCTGACTGAAAGCGCAGTAATGAGCGACAGCGAGCACACCCTACAAATGCTTAATGCCATCAAGAAACTTGGGTTTGCTCTATCGATCGATGACTTTGGTACGGGTTACTCATCCCTCTCTTACTTAGCTCGCTTCCCAATCGATGAGCTTAAAATCGATCGCGCCTTTATCTCTGATATCGATACGCTACCTAAACAGATTACCGTGATAGAAAATATCATCAACCTGGGTAAGTCTCTGGACTTAACGGTGGTTGCAGAAGGTGTCGAAACTCAGCAACAAGCCACTCTGCTGTCTAACCTTAACTGTCACTCAATTCAAGGCTTTCATTTCTACCGTCCACAGCCAAGGCAAGAAGTGGAAGAGTTGTTTGCACAAAATCGTCGCCACAAGAACTAACCCTATTTGAGTAAATAAACCAGAAACTCACGCAAACCTGCTGTATATCAAATTTGCCGTTCATATTTCTTCATAAAATGCTCTGCAAATTCAGAATAGACAGTCATGGTGCGAGCAATGGAACTCCTATGCCCAGCAGGTAATTTGCCTGCCTTAAAAACGGCAATTGATTGTGGCGCTGACGCGGTATACATCGGCTTTAAAGATGATACCAATGCCCGCCACTTTGCCGGTTTGAACTTTACGGGTAAGAAACTCGAAAAAGCCGTTCAATATGTCCACGCTAACAACAAAAAAATCCACGTTGCGCTAAACACCTTCGCTCATCCGAATGGGTTTGAACGTTGGACTGAAGCCGTAGACCGAGCAGCAGGTAACGGGGTTGATGCATTAATTGTTGCTGATATCGCAGTGTTAGAATACGCCGCACAAAAGTACCCACAACTCGAGCTTCACCTTTCTGTGCAAGCTTCTGCTACTAACGTCGCGGCCATTGATTTCTACAAACAGAACTTTAACGTCAAGCGAGTGGTACTACCGCGTGTACTCTCTATTCATCAGGTTAAGCAGCTATCGCGCAATATGACCAGTGATGTCGAGCTAGAAGTATTTGCTTTTGGTAGCCTGTGTATTATGTCTGAAGGTCGCTGTTACCTTTCTTCCTATATGACAGGGGAATCGCCAAATACGGTTGGTGCTTGCTCGCCTGCCAAATATGTTCGCTGGCAAGAAACCAATCAGGGGCTAGAGTCACGACTCAACGATATCCTGATTGATCGTTATAGTGATGGTGAAAATGCGGGTTACCCTACGTTGTGCAAGGGGCGCTTTACTGCCGACTTACAAGAGCAGACCAAGGCATATCATGCGCTCGAAGAACCGACCAGTTTAAACACACTTTCTATGCTGCCTGAACTTTTCGCAGCCAATGTCGCGTCAGTAAAAATAGAAGGCCGCCAACGTAGCCCCGCTTATGTTGAGCAAGTAACCCGAACATGGCGCGCCGCCATCGACCGTTACTTAGCCAATCCAGACAACTATCAAGTTGAGCCAAGCTGGGATGCCACACTAGCAAACGTGTCAGAAGGCACGCAAACCACGCTTGGTGCTTACCACCGCAAATGGCAGTAGACCAGTTAGCAGCAGAGGAAAGAATGGAAAACAACATGAAATACGCACTTGGTCCGCTACTTTACTTCTGGCCAAGACAAGATGTCGAAGCGTTTTATGAGCAAGCAAAAACCAGCTCGGCGGATATCGTCTACCTTGGAGAGAGCGTTTGTTCAAAACGACGCGAGATGAAACCCGCCCACTGGTTTGAGATTGCTAAAGAACTAAGCGGTGTCGGCAAACAAGTGGTACTTTCCACAATGGCATTGCTCGAAGCACCAAGTGAAGTCAACGTGATGAAGAAGTATATCGACAATGGTGATTTCGCCATTGAAGCCAACGATGTCTCTGCGATTCAACTTGCCTCTGAGCGTAAAGTACCTTTCGTTGTCGGCCCTGCTGTTAATACCTACAACGCGCACACCTTAAACTTGTTCTTAAAACAAGGTATGACTCGCTGGTGCATGCCGGTTGAGTTGTCACGTGAATGGTTAGGCAATGTACTAGGCCAATGCGATGAAATTGGAATTCGAGGCAAATTCGAAGTAGAGGTATTCAGTCACGGCTATTTGCCACTCGCCTACTCAGCTCGTTGCTTTACAGCTCGCGCCGAGAACAAAGCCAAAGACGATTGCGAAACTTGTTGTATTCGATACCCTACGGGGATTCAAGTCAGCAGTCAGGAGGGGCAAGAGGTATTTAACCTCAATGGTATCCAGACTCAGTCCGGCTACTGTTATAACCTTATCAACGACCTACCCAGCATGCAGGGGTTAGTCGATGTTGTGCGTTTAAGCCCACTCGGTATTGATACCTTCTCGCAAGTAGATAAATTTCGAGCGAACGAGCATGGGAACAACCCAGGCAAAATAGAGAGCCGACAATGCAATGGTTACTGGCATCAACTGGCTGGGCTAGAAGTTAAAACTGTCTAACTCACCACCAAAATTGCAAACAATAAAGGGCTCAACAGAGCCCTTTGTAATATCATGCCACGGCTTGTTGTGGTTGTAACTCTCTGAACTGGCGTAAATCTTTCAGCAGAAGAATGATGACAACGATACTCAAAGCGATATTTGAAAGTGGGTAGGCAACCCATATCCCCGGTACACCAAAAAATTTAGGCATCATATATAGGAATGGTAACTGAACTAACATATTACCTATGGTAACAAAGAGCGCCTTACTGCCTTTATTAATCGCTTGATAGTAAGCCCCTGAGACAACTAGAAAGCCATCTAAGAATAGAGTAAACATGTGCAAGCGAATACCAAGTACGGTGTTCTCGATAAGCTCAGTATCGGTAGAGTTAAACACCGAAACAAACTCACGAGGAAACGCATTTAATACCACGATAAACACAATGCCCACTAAGATCGAGGTTGTCATAGCGACCTTAAGCAGTTTGCGTATATTGGCTTGATTTCCCGCACCGTGATTAAAGCTCACCAATGGTTGCATCCCGTTGGCAATCCCTTCAACAGTCAGATAATAAACCGTAATAATGTAGCCCAATATCGCGTACGCCCCGATAATCAGTACATCACCATATTGAGCAAAGAGGCTATTATGCACGGCAACCATTACCGAGCCATAGGCGTACATAAAAAAGCTCGATGTACCGATGGCAAATATTTGTGGCACGACCGAAAGTTTCAAACGTAAATCGAAACATTTTAGTCTCAATTTCGCTCTCGATGAGAAAAAGTAGCCGAAGCCAAGCAAGGTAACAACAGCCTGAGCAATCGCTGTCGCCAACGCTGCTCCTGCCAATTCCCAGCCCCAGACTGCAATCATCAAGTAATCGAGAATAATATTGATACAGGCGCCAATGACCATCAAGAGTGTTGCTAGGTTTGGGCTATCGTCGTTGCGCAATAAAAACGGCATCGCGATGGAGCCTAACGTAAAAATACATGCCCCAATCAAAATTTGTAAATATTGTAGTCCTAAGTCAAAAACGCGTCCCTCTGCCCCTTGCCAATGTAGGAAGCTATCGGAAAAGAAGTACAACACAATCGAAACTAAGGGAGCTAATACCACTAAGAGCGACAGACCCGTTGTCAGCGACTGTTTTGCCCCTAAGTTATCTCCTTCCCCTTGACGAATGGAAGCCAAAGCACCAGTACCGACCCCTAACAGCATACCAATACCTAAAATGGTACCAATAACAGGCCACGCAACATTGATCCCAGCCAGACCATCGGCACCGACATATCGACCGATAAAAATTCCATCTACCACTTGATATAAGCCGTTAACCAGCATCGCTGCCACGGTTGGGATAGTGTATTTCCAAAACTGTTTATAAATGGAACTTTTCATGTTTCTCTTTACTAGTTAGCAAGGCTAACTAAATAGTTAAATTTAAGTAGATAATGACTTTTTCAACAAGCGAACCAATTGCTCCGCTTCTTGCTCTGATAATTTAGCGTTCATGACTTGCGCCACTTCTTGATAAACAACCTGCTCTAGCGACATCGCTTGCATCGCACTTTCTGTTAAGACAACCTTTTTTGCCCGAGCATCTTCATGGCAAGAAGTACGCTTAACTAACCCTTTTTTCTCCAACCTTACCACCATGTTAGAGGCAGAAGGCTTAGTCACTTTTATCTCGTCAGCAAGGTCTGTAATGCGAATACCTTCAGGGCAAGATTGCACAACACGCAGGTAATCGAACTCATTGAAGCTGAGCAATGACAAGGGATCTTCTTTCGCATATACGCGCCAAGCCTTAGAGCAAAAGCGCTCGAGTTCTATCAAGCTAGTTTCCAAACTCATCGCCAAATCCATTTAGTTAGCTAAGCTAACTATAGTACGCCATTTTTTTTAACAAGCAATAAAAAAGCGCTGATACCAGCGCTTTTCTAATCTGCATTAGATTTGCTAATCAAGCCGATTAGCCGCTTGTTGTGCTTTCGCTCTCGCAATCACTTGCGCTTGGAGGTCTTCATAGATATTTGTCAGCTCTAATATCGCGTAACGATGCTCAACATACTCAAACACATTGAATGAGATTGCGAGCCGATAAAAAGAGATCGCTTTTGCAATATCTTGCTCTGAATCACCTTGTTGGTAGCGCTTACCTAAGTAGAAATAGGCTTCTGTTAGGTGCTGGGCAAGAACGACTTTATCGCGCGTGCTTTCAACAATTGCTTTAAAGGCTTGTTTTTCAGACACTTCACCCAAAGTCAGCGCAACCATAATCCAACCCCACTTATCATTGCGGTTTTGATAGCTCTGCTCTAGCTCTTGCTTCGCCACCTCAGGCGAGAGCTTAGACTTAATGATATAGAGCCATAAAGCACTGAACGGGTCGCTTGAGTCTTGCTCATACTGCTGTTGCATCTCTTCTAAAGCGAGATCAAAACGACCACCATAATAGAGCGCAATTGCTCTGTTGCGAGCGGCGTAGCTGTTATCCGGTGCAAGCTCTAAAGCTGAATCAAACGCATCATAGGCGGCATCAAAATTTCTCTTCTCGGTAAAGTAAACGCCGAGCAAATTGAACAGATCAGCTTGAGCCGGGTAAATGGCAAGCGACTGCTCATAGTCTAATCTAGCAAGGTTTCTCAGCCCCACGCTGTCGTAGTAATTCCCTCTTTCATAGAGTATTTTAGCGCGCGTTTCGTTGGGTAAATCGGTTCGACCAAGTAGTTGACTTAAACGTGCGATCTGAACCTCTTGCTGCAAGCTCGGTTGAAGCGCCTCAACCATTGGAGGTAACACCCACTCAGCTTGTTGGCTCGATGTTGACGCACAACCTGCTGTTACTAACAAAGCAAGGCTAAGTGTTGCAGTTTGAAACCATTTCACAAATAAATACTCCTGTTGCTAAGCCTTCTACCTAGCGTCATCCGCATTAAAAAAGGGAGCCTAGTGCTCCCTTTATAACATGCTTTTAGCAAAATTGGCTAATTCACCGAACCAGCCAGTTTAATTGCTTCGCATTATGCGTCAGTTGCTGGCTTCTCTTCAGTAGCCGCTTCTTCTGTCTTTTCAACCGCTTCTTTCATGCTTAGACGAACGCGGCCTTGGCGGTCAATTTCAAGTACTTTCACTTGAACTTCTTGACCTTCAGCTAGGTAGTCAGACACTTTCTCAACACGCTTGTCAGCAATTTGAGAGATGTGTACTAGACCATCTTTACCAGGCAAGATTGTAACGAATGCACCGAAGTCTGCTAGACGCGCTACTTTACCGGTGTAGATACGACCTACTTCAACTTCTGCAGTGATCTCTTCGATACGGCGGATTGCTTCTTTCGCCGCTGTACCTTCAGTTGCAGCAATCTTAATTGTACCGTCGTCTTCGATTTCGATAGTTGTACCTGTCTCTTCAGTTAGAGCACGGATAACAGCGCCACCTTTACCGATAACGTCTTTGATCTTCTCAGCGCTGATCTTCATTGTGTGAATACGCGGAGCAAACTCAGAAATATCGTCACGAGCACCAGAAATCGCTTCATCCATTACAGATAGGATGTGCTTGCGTGCACCTTGCGCTTGGTTAAGTGCAATTTGCATGATCTCTTTAGTGATACCTTCGATCTTGATGTCCATTTGCAGTGCAGTGATACCATCGTTAGTACCTGCTACCTTAAAGTCCATATCACCTAGGTGGTCTTCGTCACCAAGGATGTCAGAAAGAACAACGAAGTCGTCGCCTTCTTTAACAAGACCCATTGCGATACCTGCAACCGATGCTTTGATTGGAACACCTGCATCCATCAGCGCTAGAGACGTACCACATACAGAAGCCATTGAAGAAGAACCGTTAGATTCTGTGATTTCTGATACAACACGTACAGTGTATGGGAACTCGTCTACAGATGGCATTACTGCAGCAATACCACGCTTAGCTAGTTTACCGTGGCCGATTTCACGACGCTTAGGAGAACCTACAAAACCAGTTTCGCCTACACAGTATGGAGGGAAGTTGTAGTGTAGTAGGAAGTGATCTTTACGCTCACCAGTTAGCTCGTCGATAATTTGAGCGTCACGCTGCGTACCTAGAGTCGCAGTTACAAGCGCCTGAGTCTCACCACGAGTGAATAGTGAAGAACCGTGAGTACGTGGAAGAACGCCAGTACGAACGTCCAGAGCACGAACCATGTCTTTCTCACGACCGTCGATACGTGGGTTACCAGCGATGATGCTGCGACGTACAACTGTCTTCTCTAGATCGTGGAAGATAGTGTGGATTTCTTTAGTGTTCGCTTCTGGATCTTCAGCAAGTAGCACTTCGTTAACTTCTGCCGCGATCGTGTGGATACGGTCGTAACGAGCCATCTTTTCAGTGATTTGGTAAGCTTCTACAAGCTTAGCTTCTGCTAGTTCAGCGATCTTAGTTGTAAGAGCTGTGTTCTCTTCAGGAGCAACCCAGTCCCAAGCTGGAGTAGCAACTTCAGCAGCGAACTCATTGATTGCAGAGATAACAGTTTGTTGCTGGTCGTGACCGTAAACAACTGCAGCTAGCATCTCTTCTTCAGTTAGGTTGTCAGCTTCTGACTCAACCATTAGTACTGCAGACTCTGTACCTGCCACAACAAGATCAAGCTTAGAAGTTTCTAGCTCAGTGTTGCTTGGGTTAAGTACTAGCTGACCGTCGATGTGACCAACACGTGCAGCACCGATAGGACCATTGAATGGGATACCAGAGATTGCTAGTGCAGCAGAAGTACCGATCATAGTTACGATATCAGGTTGAACGTCTGGGTTTACAGACACAACTGTTGCGATAACTTGAACTTCGTTTTTGAACGCATCTGGGAATAGAGGGCGAATTGGACGGTCGATTAGACGAGCAGTCAGAGTTTCACCTTCAGATGGACGACCTTCACGCTTGAAGAAACCGCCAGGGATTTTACCTGCAGCGTAAGTACGCTCTTGGTAGTTAACTGTCAGAGGGAAGAAGTCTTGACCTTCAACCGCTTCTTTTTTACCTACAACAGAAACGAATACTGCTGTGTCATCCATAGTTACCATAACGGCAGCTGTAGCTTGACGCGCGATAACGCCAGTTTCTAGAGTAACTGTGTGGTTACCGTACTGGAACGTTTTAACAACTGGTTTTTCGAACATTGTTATTCCTTTCTCTAAGCATGCGCTTAGATTGAGTTAATTGAGTTACTCAAGGCATTACGAATCGCGACTAGTAAAAGAACACTAGCAGGCAATGACCTTTTAATAGTCGCGACCTTTTGGCCGACTTCGGTGACTGTAATGCAAAAAGTATTGTGGAGATAAAACCACCAGGGCAGTTTTAACCGGACGTAGTATAAACTACTTAGCAGAGGTTTGGCACAATTTAGGCAACAAAAAAGGGGCATATAGCCCCTTTTTCGACAAACTGTTCTATGCAGCCGCTGATTAGCGACGTAGGCCTAGACGCTTGATTAGATCTTGGTAACGAGAAAGGTTTTTGCCTTTCAGGTAGTCAAGAAGCTTACGACGGCGAGAAACCATACGTAGAAGACCACGACGGCTGTGGTGATCGCCTTTGTGCGCTTTGAAGTGACCTTGTAGGTGGTTGATAGAAGCTGTAAGTAGAGCTACTTGAACTTCTGGTGAACCAGTGTCGCCTTCGCCTTGTGCGTATTCTGCAACGATTGCTGCTTTAGTTTCTGCATTCAGAGACATAATTCTCTCCTAATAAGAGTAGGTTTAAAGTTGTAGCAGCCAATCTCTGATTCAGCCACTACGCGAAGCGCGGATTATATGGGATGTATAGGGCTTAAGCAATAGGTATTTTCTAGGAACTTATTTGATTTCTGGTACACTTAGCGACCTAAATTATATACCTAATTGAACATACAGGATTCACTATGAAAATCGGCATCATCGGTGCAATGGAACAAGAAGTTTCCATCCTTAAACAAGCTATTGAAAACTGCCAAACTGTGACTAAAGCAGGCTGTACTTTCTTCTCTGGTCAACTTAACGGTGTAGATGTTGTTCTGCTTCAATCAGGTATTGGTAAAGTTGCCGCCGCGATTGGTACAACTATCTTATTAGATGAATACCAACCTGATGTTGTGATCAACACAGGCTCTGCGGGTGGGTTTGATTCTAGCTTGAACCTTGGTGATGTCGTGATCTCGACGGAAGTTCGTCACCACGATGCAGACGTGACTGCATTTGGCTACGAAATGGGGCAAATGGCTCAACAACCAGCAGCATTCCTAGCAGATGAAAAGTTAATGAACGTTGCCGAGCAAGCGCTGGAGCAAATGGAAGATAAACACGCGGTACGTGGCCTAATCTGTACCGGTGATGCATTTGTTTGCACTGCTGAGCGTCAAGCGTTTATCCGCACGCACTTCCCATCCGTTATTGCGGTAGAAATGGAAGCCTCAGCGATTGCGCAAACTTGTCACCAATTCAACGTACCGTTTGTTGTCGTACGCGCTATTTCTGACGTTGCTGACAAAGAATCTCCAATGAGCTTTGAAGAGTTCTTGCCGCTTGCAGCGAAAAGCTCGTCAGAAATGGTCTTCAAAATGGTTGAGCTATTGAAATAAGCTGAACATACATCATGGAAGATCTGTTCAACCAACTCTATTCAAACGGCGCACTCCTAACTTTATGGGGTGCGCTGTTATGTCACTTTTTACTTCCTTTTCCACGCGAAGCACACCCAGCTATGCTATGGCGGCAGTTTGCAAAACTGTTAGCTGACAAGGTCAATACTAATACCAGCTATTCACAGAGCCTACTCTCCGGCACGCTCGCGTTTTTGCTCATGATGCTACCGCTACTGGCGGTACTCATCGCATTAAAGCCGTTAGTTTGGCAGCCGCAGCTTTTCGAGCTGGCTTTCCTGCTCCTAGCGATTGACTGGCGTAACACGGATAAATTTGCGGCTCAGTTTATTGCAGCGCTCGCTCGTGAAGACAAACAGCAAGCCAAGCTCTTACTGCAACCTATCGTTAATCGCTCAACGGAACCACTCTCCCCACTCGGTCTTGGCAAAGCAGGGGCCGAAACACTGATCATGTCGTACGGACGAAACGTGATTGCCGTTCTTTTCTGGTTCGCTATTGGTGGGGGCACCGCGGCTTTCGCCTATCGCATGGCTGTGGAATTAGCACGAGCTTGGTCTCCTTCTCGTGAGCGCTTTTCGCCATTTGGCTTACCAGCGACACGATTGGTTGCCATGCTGGAGATTATTCCGCTCAGACTGTTCGCAATAATGGTTGCTGTAGGCCACAAAACGAGTGTCGTATTCTCGCTGATCAAACAGCAAGCCAGTTCATGGCCACTCCCCGGACCTTCCTGGTTACTGGTCGCGGTGGGGGCAAAACTCGAATTATCTCTTGGTGGACCGGCCATCTACGAAGGGAAAAAAGCGGTCAGAGCCAAGCTTGGCGGACGCATTGCACCTTCGGCATTGCACCTTGCGCAGGTTCAGAAACTGTTAGCGTGGCGCATATTAGCTTGGCTTCTAATCCAAAGCCTCATTATGGCTGCGATCTATCAAGGAATATAGATGAGAAAACTGTTTTACCTATTAGCGGCACTCTTGCCATGCAGTGCGATATCTAAACCCGCTGAGCGTATTGTCAGCTTGGCGCCACATGCGACCGAAATTGCTTTTGCCGCAGGTTTAGGCGACAAACTTGTGGCGGTCAGTGAACACAGTGATTACCCACCCGCGGCGACTGAAATAGAGAAAGTAGCTAATTATCAAGGGATAAAAATAGAGCGTATCATCGCTCTTCAGCCAGACTTAATTTTAGCGTGGCCTTCTGGAAACCCAGCCAGAGAAATAGAGAAGCTAGAGCAGTTCGGTCTCAACATTTACTACTCTCATTCAAGTTCCTTAAATGATATTGCGACGAATATTGAACGACTCAGTCAGTACGCAGACGACCCTAGTGTAGGTGAAAACTCAGCAAAGAAATTTAGACAGTCATTGCAAGCGCTCAAAGCAAAATACCATACCGAGATTCCAGTCCGTTATTTCTATCAGTTGAGTGAGCAGCCAATCATCACCGTGGCACAAAATAATTGGCCAAGTGAAGTATTCAGCTTTTGTGGCGGCGTCAATGTCTTTGAGCAGAGTTCGGCTCCCTACCCTCAAGTGAGCGCAGA
>ENA-OWNT01003857-OWNT01003857.1-seawater-metagenome-genome-assembly--contig:-NODE-3857-length-13707-cov-3.967131_pt1 | contig 13707 bp, 16 predicted proteins | sample MGYA00238136_ERZ651165 | MGnify/ENA primary metagenome ERZ651165 (study PRJEB26861, sample SAMN08777766) | seawater metagenome | isolation source: coastal seawater | place: USA: Florida | collected...
AGAGCGCGTTGCAAACGATCAGAGCCCTCGCTTCGACGGCGCGCCCCCTCCCATTGACAGCGACGGCAGCGATTTGTCGCCACCGCCGTCGCCGCGCGGCGTGACTCCGCCGAACGCTGCGCACACGCCAATGGGCTCTGCACCAAATGATAGTGATTCAAGTTCTTCGTCGCTCCCACCGCCTCCGGCCGGTGAACAGGCCCGCGAGAACCAAGCTTACACTGTGCGGCAGCCCGGAACCGAAGAGTTCAGTCGCGGAAGCGGTTCCAAGACCGCTCCTCCGGCGGTTGTCGCTCGCGCTTCCGGCTCTTCTGTGCTTGACATGTCGTCAGGTGCTTCGGCGAGCCCTACGCAAGTGCGCGACAAAGCCGATCATATCAGCACTGCTGATCCACCTCCTGCCAGTGACAGTGATTCGAGTTCTCTGTCCCCGCCTCCCTCACCTGTGCAAGCGGACTTCCGCAATGCAACGCAGCCAGCTAATGTTGCCAACCCTAGCAGCGATCCCAAGGCCGCGGCCGTTGAAGGTCTAGCTGTTTCTTCACCGGCGTCCCAGACCGTACTAGCCGACAAGCTGAATCGGCTCAACAATGATACGGTATCGCCAGGGAACGCCAGTGTCGCCACAAGTGAAGTATTGAAGCCGCCTGTGGTTGCAATAAATGTCCGTGGCACCTCTACACATGCGGAGTGTTCTGAACCAGCACGTCTTAATGATGCAACTCCGAGCGCCCTTCCATCACAACAAAAGGATGCAGATGACACGTCGGTCGTCCGCGCGCCTCAACCGGTGATGTCTGGTGACGAAGAAAGTTCTCTTCGTAGTGAGGACAAAGTGTCTCCAGAACAACCGGCAACACAGCTAGATTCAAGTCACGGAGTTGTTTCAATTACAGGTCCTGGCAACGGCGAAGCCCCTGCGATGAATAACGCCACAGCTGATGAGCCCTCCGACAAACCGATTGGTGGGTCAGCGAGCACTGCAACACGTATCGCGGCGGCGGGCGACGACACTGCGACCAGCACGGCAGATGCTGTCGAAAGCCCACCGTCTTCCGATAACGAATGGGGATGGCATCGCCGACAGTCCACTGCCCGACGAGTGTCTATGCGTGTGGCAGAGCGCCCCAAGCACCGCCCGATGTTCACACGATCGGAATTGGAATGCCAGCGACTGTCTGCATTGCGGAAGTTGGCTTCGAAACATCGGCTGTCGGTGCGTGGTAAGCTGTCACCGGAGTTGATTGAGTCGCTTCTACTCCTCAAAACTATTGACACAACAACCAAGAACGATGCTCACCCAGCACCGTCCTCTGTTCCTGAGCGCAGCCCGAAAGGTGCGTTCACTTTGCTTCAATCGTTCGCTTTGCTTCAATCGTTCGTTCGTTCGCTTCGCTTGCTGTGTTCGTTCGCTTTGATCGTTCACTTCGTTTGCTTTTGATCGCTTCAATCGTTCGTTCGTTCGCTTCGCTTCGCTTCGCTGTGATCGTTCGTTGTGATCGTTCCATTGCTTCGTTCGCTTCGACTGCCCACACAGTTCGCTGTCTGTTGGTGTTCGGTGAACGAACGAACAACGACGAACGATGAACGAACGGGTTAAATGACAGACGGAGAGCGGCGAATGACAAACGTGCTCCTCCTCCTCCTCCTCCTCCTCCTCCTCCTCCTCCTCGTTGTTGTTGCTGCTGCAGGCATCGTTGTTGACATTGCTGTTGACATTGCTGTTGACATCGTTGTTGACATCGTTGTCGGCGTTGTCGGCGTTGTTAATGCTGTTGCCTTAACGTCTTTGGTTTTTTTGGTGTTGCCGCTTTTTTCTTGTTTTGTTTCTTTGTGCGCCCCTGGTGCTCTGGCTCGTCCTTCGCGCGTTCGCGCTTCGCCGTGGTGCTCTTTGGCTGGCTCGCCCGCTTGCTGCTGGACATCGTCGCCGCCTATTGGGCTTGCGTTGAGTTGCAGCTTCGCTGTGTTCGTGCGCGCGGTTGCAGAGTGCACACGCACCCAGATTTCGTCGGCCTGAAGACTTCGACTTTCGCGCACCCGTCGCCGTCGCCGTCGTCGTCGCCGTCGACTCGGCCCAAGCTTCCACCATGAGCGGCTCCAAAGTGCGCGTCGTGTGCCGTTTCCGGCCCCAGAACAAAATCGAGAACAACCGAGGCGGCCACCTCGCTGTGAAAATCAAGCATGATTCCGAAATCCTCCTCCAAACGGACAAGGGTCCCATGAAGTTCACCTTTGACAAAGTGTTTGCGCCGTCCGAGATCGGCGGCACGGACTGGGCGCAGAAGTCCGTGTTCGAGTATGCCGGCAAGCCCATCATCGAGGACATCTTCACTGGGTAAGCTCCATGTAGATGCGGCTCTCTCTCTCTCTCTCTCTCTCTCCCCCCCCGTCGCCTGCGCGATCGGCCTACTGTGTCTCGTTTGCTGCACCCTTTTCTGACTTGCTCTGTTTTGCTGTGAATGAACCCCAGTTACAACGGCACGATCTTCGCGTACGGTCAAACCGGCAGTGGTAAAACCCACACCATGCAAGGTCCCTCGCTCTCTGACCCCGTCGAGCAGGGTATCATTCCACGCTCCATCCACGGCATCTTTGAGCGCATTTACAAGACTGACGAGCACATCGAGTTCACTGTGCAAGTGTCTTACGTCGAGATCTACCTCGAGCGCGTGCGCGATTTGCTGGACCCCAAGAAGTAAGTCTCGAGCAAGGACGAGCCCCCGTGCCGTACCTACCTGGCGTAGTCACCCCGTCGTGTGCGCGCTCGCCCTCTAACAATGTGTGGTCCGCTGCCCGACTCACCCCGCCGCTCCCCTTTTTGTTTTTGCGTAGGCACAACCTGTCCATTCGTGAGCACCCGTCACGTGGTGTGTATGTCGAGGGCATGAGCGAAGAGTATGTGACGTCTCCAGCAGAGATGTTTTATTTCCTGGACCTTGGTGCTGCGAACCGCGTACGTGTGGCAAACAACATGCGCATTGGTGACTGCCCGCCTGCTCGTTCCTTGCCCTCTCCTCGAGCAATGCACGTCCTCCTATTCATGTCCACTACGCATGCTCCACGCACAGGCCACGTCCGCCACCGGCATGAACGAAGGCAGTTCCCGAAGTCACTCCGTCTTCGTCGTGGCAATCACGCAAAAAGACACACAAGAAGGAACCAGCCGCCGCGGTAACTTGTACCTGGTCGATCTTGCGGGTTCCGAGATGGTGCGCAAGACTGGCGCCTCCGGCCAGCAGTTGGAGGAAGCTAAGATGATTAACATGTCGCTGTCGGCGCTCGGTGCGTTTTGTCGGGCATGCTGTTGTGCCACCACCCCCGTCCGACTCACATGTCGCGCTGTCGGTTGCTGTCCCGCATTCGTGCAGGAAACGTTATCAATGCTCTGACGGACTCCAAGATCACCCACGTCCCGTACCGTAACTCCAAGTTGACCCGTATGCTTCAGGAGTCTCTTGGTGGTAACGCCCGCACGGTACGTTTCAGCGAAAGGAAGGGCAACAGTACTTGCAGTGAACCGCTCACACCACATGATGCTTCACTTCTACGCAGGCGCTGATCGTCTGTTGCTCCCCAAGTAGCTACAATGCTCCCGAGATCCTGTCAACTCTTCGGGTGCGTCGCCCCACCTTGCCGCCGTCCATGAGCGTGACCACGCTTTGCTCCTGCACCTCCGTCACCTCCGTCACCACACCGCCCGTGCGACTGCTTTTATCTTTTCTGTAGTTCGGTAACCGAGCCAAGAGTATCCAGAACAAGGCACGTGTCAACGAAACTCGCAGTGTGGAGCAGCTCACCAAGCTGCTGGAAGCTGCGTACGCCCAGAACGCTCTGTACAAGAAGCAAATCGCTAGCCTGAAAGCCAAAGTGTCCAAGTACCGCCAAGCAGTACGTGCACGCGTGCACAGCTCGCTCCGTGTTGAGCTCTTGGTGCTGTGGTTTTGTGTCCCAAGTCTGACTTTCTGTTGGTTACATCCCAGGCTGGCCTCCCGGACGCTTTCGAAGACGACGAGGATGACTTCGTCAGCTCGGAAGAACTGAAGGCCAAGGTTGCTCTGAGCGAGCGCAAAATTGAAGGTCTGGAGCAGGAGCTTGAGCAAGCCACTGGCGAAATCGGCTCTCTCAGTGCGATCATCCACGAGAAGGACATGGAAATTGCGCATGCTGACCAGACAAAGCAGCGACTGCAGGCCGCGGCTGAGTCTCAAGGACAACAGCTCGATGAAGTCATGGCCAACGTGAGTGATCCCTTGAGCTGTTTGGTTTTGTGGTGATCTGTCACTTCTTGACAACTCGGCATTTGGAATACCTTGCAGGCGAGACACTTTGCTAAGCGCGTCGCCGAATCGTTGAAGCTGGAGGCAGTGTCGGCGGTGCGTGTCTGTGGTTCATGCCGTGCACGTCGTGACGCCAACGTGGCGGGGTCGTTGACAGTCGTTGCTACCGTCTTTATGAACAGGAACTGACTGGCGAGGAGGAGCTCGATTTGAAGCACATCCACGACAAACTTGGCCACGAACTGACCGAGCGGTTGATGAGCAATACGTCGTCGGAGAAAAAGGGCGAATTCGTCGCTGCAGAGGTACAATCACTCTCTCCCGCAAGGCATCAACTTTGACGACGGTGACAACGGCGATCTCATGTTGTCGATCTATGGTGTTAGGCAAACTTGATGGCCCAGAATGAGCAGTTGCAGGCTGAAGTTGCTGAACTGAAGGTGAGCACGTGTTGCGTCGATGGGCACAAATGCAAAATACTTCCGTTGCTGACGTACGAACTCTTCGGATTCGTCACACACAGGCCCAACTCGCGGCCTCCGGACCAGAAGGCCAATCCGCCAAGCGATCTCAGATGGCGGCCGACTTGAACGCAATGAAAGAGCGATCGCAGAAAGAGCTCGATGAGCTTGCGGTACGCTCCTCGTCATTGCCACCTGCGCCAATGCTTGCTGTGTGTCGCCGAACTCACCAGCCTCTGCTCGTGCTCGTTTGCAGGATCCTACGCCCTCCTCGGAAGAGTACAAGTTACTCCGCGAGCAATACGAGAAGAACAAAAAGAGCACCAATCTACTTGTGGGTTATCACCGCGCCTTGCTGCGTCGTTATGCAACCCTCGAATACGAACTGTGCGACGCGAACGACAAGCTGCAAGTGCGCGCACAGAGGATCAGAGAGCTCGAGACAGATTACAAGACTTTGATGCACAATGCGAAGCTCCGCGCGAAGCTCCACCTCAAGGACATGGAGAAACTACGTCAAGAGCACGACAAGAAGATCTCGCAACTCAAAACGTCCGCAGACTCGGGCGGTGCCCCGCGCAATATTGCGCGCCGAGTGCGCGGCAAAGCTCCCGAGTGAGTGCCGAGAGTTAGACAGACAAGAGTTGCGTTGCACCACCAAAAAACGAGGCGTTTTGGACTTGCGCACTGACGTAAAACTAACCGATTACGCAACGAATACATGCAGATCGTTTGGATCTGTGCTTTTTTTGTTTTTTGTTATTGTCGTCGATGCCCAACGTTGCTGTTGTGCTGGTAATGATGCTTGTTCAGGATGTCGTTGCTGGCAGCAAGAGCGGCTTTCAACCGGTGCTCCATGGCACCCTCGAAGGCGTCAATCTCGGCCAAAAACGAGTCGTTTCTTGCAGAGTCGTATCTAAGGGGCAGGACACAACATGGGAACTCAGTTGCACTGGCTTGGCGCTACGCTTAAGGGCAGTCTTGGCGCTACGCTTAAGGGCAGTGTGTTCACCAACAACAGTTAGCTCGAACGCACCTATCCACCGACGGCGAAGGCGACGACTTGTTCGAACGTCCATGTCCGTGCTTGGTTGACGACCCCCGCGGGGATTGAAGCGCCGACACGTTGCCCAAATCATCCACGCTGTCGTGCAGTTGAGGTTTGGCATGGCGATCTTCGCGTGCCGGTTTCCGAGACGAATGCGACGACCTTGGCCGGTGCGGCGAAGATCGGCGGTGTGGTGATCCGGTGCGTTCGGGCCGAGGCGAAGGCTTGCGCACACGCGACGGAGACTCCACGCTACGGTTGTGGTGTGAACTGGGAATGAAAGGATTCAAAAGAGCGGCCCTCTCCCTTGTACCGCGCCGCGAGGAACTGCTTGATGGCGAAACTTGATGCGTGCCGGGTCCGTAGCGGTCGCCCACGGCTTCCACGCGCTTCTCTGGGGCCACATAGTCGCCCTGGGAGGTGGTTGCATGGCTGTTGGTTCGCGCAGTGTGATGGCGCAGGGTCTGGAGGAGTAGGTCGGTATCCAGCACGGCATGGTTCAGCTGCGACAAAAAGACGTGTGTTAGAGAGGCAGTTCCACACGAAACAGTGAATGCGATTCAACACTTTTGTGGTTGCTGTCACTCACCAATCGTTCTCTGCGCAGCCGAACTCCGACGTTTTCTAAGCCGTTGCCTTTGACGAGGATCATGGAGTGGTGGCTTCTGTACTCAGAGGACATGCCGGTTTGCTGCGAATATGTGCTCGCTCCGCTGGCAAAACTGGCGTCATCAGGGTCGTTCGCTGCTTGGCCCGTCGCGAACGCGTAGTCTTGGAGAAGTCCCTTCAATTTCTGGGACAGCGGTCGCAGTTCGGTGGCTTGAATGGACTGCAACAGGCACGTGGTGTCAAGTTAGAGCGGGTCCACAATCAGCACCAGCCCGACTGTACATATCTCACCTTGAAACAGTCGTTGGCGCTTCGCACGACGTTACGAAGCAACCGGAACTGGTGTTGCGACAGTTCACGATCGCGGACCTGCAGCATCGAGAAGTGCCAGATTAGCATTTCGCGCCGAAGGCGCTGGAAAAAGAGCCGTGCCGCAAAGTTACCTTTGATGGCGCCGTTGGGAGATTGGGCACACCTGCCAGAGACAACAGCCTGAAGTCCATCGCAAGCGCATTTTCAGGGTCGTCGACCCACTCTTGAATGCGCCGAGCGGCACCGACAGCTGCACTCCATTCTGCATGAGCAGCCTCGATCTGGGAATGGATGGACTTTTGACGCGCCAGATGTGTCAGTTTGGAACGCATGGTTGCCAGAACTTCTGGGGACGTAAATGGCGCAGCTTTAGACATCGTACTCTTCCCAAGACCTATCGACCGAAACAGAACAAGAGTGAGGCGCGGACGAAGCGAATCACTGCGCCGACCTCGAGCATAGCGGACCTGATTGCGGCCGTAAATTCAGCAGAGCTGTGAAAAAGTCAAGAATGCGCCCGCTTGTAATCGTCTGGGAACCACGCCAGCTGACGCGAAGCTGGTCCTGCAATTGTCGAAGCCTGGCGATTCTCGACTCGTACACGCCCCACTTTTGAGCAAGGGCATGACGGCGAGATCCCACCTGCTGTAGCTCAAAGTCGAGCTGCTTCAGTCGTGCTCGGAACTTTTTGTTTTGCTCTTCGTAAGAGCGCCGCGCCGACGCGTGGTCCCCGCTGGTACGCTGCATTTTCAGCTTGAAGTCGGAAGCCAACTGCTGCACAGAACGATCCATGTCCTTCTTGAATTTCGCCTGAAGTCTCTTCTTCGCCGCTTCGATTTCAGCATCCGCGTCGTCCGATCTCTTCTGCAAAAGTTTCTTGCGCGTTTCACGGAACTGGGTAATGTGGCGCTCGTAACGAGCGAGCTGGTCCTTGTAGCCAGCATCGTCTACAACGACGGCGGAAGGCACAAAGGAAGTATCACTGTGATTGCCGCCTTGCTGCAATGCCAATGAGTCATCTTGCACTCCGATGACGCCGCGCAGTTCATTTAACTTCCTGGTCAATTGAAGATGACGCCTACATACACAAATTCCGTTGGGTGTCAAACGACGAGCTCCCGAAGGGCACAATATCTTGTGGGCATGTCACGCACCTGCGAGCTTGCTCACACTTGCGCTGCAGCACTTCTTGTTCGCGAACTTTCGACTGGTGTTCGTCCTGGAGAACCTTCCGCCGCGACAGCGCCTCTGCAACAGCGCGCGTCGACACTTTTTGCGGTTGAGAGGCGATCTCTTGAACAGCTTTCGATACTCGTGACAGCGCATTCCGTGCGCGTTCTCCTTCCAAGTCCTACCGAATCGAACAGACAGAACCGCATGCTTCATCACGCCACCTCCACGAACATTTTGGTCACACGCATGGTCTCATTCAAACCTGTTGCTTGGTTTCATACTCGCACAGGCGTTTGGCATGGTCAATGCGCGACTGCAACATTGCAGGGGTCAACGATGTAACGTCAAGCACGCGACGCCTCCGCTCTTCCCTCGCCTCTTGGACCATGGCGGCGATGGCCTTCGTGCGCTCGGCAAGGAGCATTTGGCTGTACTTGTCGTGTGCGAACGCAGCAGCACATGCTTGCGTAAACGCATCGGTGGGCTGTTCTTCGCCGTTGCTGTTCTGCAACCTGACGGTCGTGGCAGAAGGTGGTGGCGAAGAATCCGCTCCAAACCGAGCGAATGGGTTGCGTGGCGTTCCCGCGTGACTGGAGGCACCGCGTCCGACGATGGCCTCGAACACTTTGACCTTGTGGAATGCAACACGGTTTTTGGATTGCAAACTGTTCTGACGGCGAAGCTCCGCATCATGCACGACACGCAGCTCTTCTTTGAACGTCCGAAGCTTCGTGTCGCTTACCTGTGCACCGCCATAGTCCACCCATAATGCCCGCGTCCCGCGTTCCAACATGCAGACAGTTGCTCGTTCACACAAAGTATGCAGGCGCTACGTACTTGCAACTTGCTCTTCGCTTGTTCGAGCTTCCGACGCAGATGGTGACGATGCCGCAGCAAAATATTGTATCGCTCCTTCGCATGCAGTCGAAACCTCTCAATTTGTTTGCGCAACGAGTCAGTGCGCTCCTGTTCATCGCGAAGCTTCTGCTCTTCGGCTTGAACCTGCGCGGCACACGTGCGAACACGGACACGGACACGAACACAAACACACAATGCATGACGAAAACGTCGCCGTCGACGCCATCACAGCGCAGAGCACACTTACAACTTGCTGGACGCGCTGATTAATTTGAGTGCGCGTGTCGGAGATTTGCCGCGTCTGCTCGTCGATTTGCTGACGCAGTTTGAACTCCTGCTGTTGCGTCTGCGAGTGGCCGCTGAAGTAGCTGTGCGAACGAACAGAAAACACACGCACGTTCAGAGCGGGAAGTCTGGTGGCGGTGACAACCCCAGCGCGACGACGCCACGTACCCTGCGTCTGGACCAGAAATCTCGTCTTCCCGGAGATGGACATCGTGACCATCTGGTTGAACTGCGACGGACAACCCTTGAGCTTGGCCATACCGCCGAAACTTATTCTCGTCTGGCGACGACGTCGCGCTATCTAGGAGTCGACTGGGAGACGGACTGGGATGGTCGGAGAGCGTTTGCAAGTCTTTTTCAATCTCCTCTAGCAGGTGGACCATGCCATCGTCTTGCTCCGGTTCGTCAGCCGTGCCCTTTTCTTGAAGTCCGGGCGGCGCGCGACTCGTGTCCACTAACTGCTGCTGGACGACAGCAGGGGATGCCGCCTCCACAGCTTGCACGTCGCGTTGGTACGCATCTTCGTCGAAACGGATGTTGCTCTTGAACACTTCCTGTTGCCGACGGAGGTCTGCAATTTGATCTCTGGCTGCCTGTAGTTCGTCGGTTTGAGCTTGCTGCTGTTGTGGCCCTACGCTGCTGCCAGAAGCGCTGCGCGACTCGAGGGAGCCTGCACCAGTGTCTTCCCACGCGTACGGCTTTCGTTGCCCTTCATCTGCATCAAAGTCGAACTGAGCAATGGCTGCTTCGGCAGCAGCTTCGGCGGCAGCAGCGGCTTGTTCGGCAGTCAAGCGGCCGGAACCACCGGCGTTGTCGTCCACCTGCGGAAACGACACCCGTCGATTGTCATCGTCATCATCGCTGGGGAGGATACCATCGCGTTGCATCTCGGCGAGTGTATTGGGGTCAAGTTCCAAGTCCGCGTCCTACGACATCGCCACAAAACCGCATCAGTTGGTGCGATCCACGGCTACCGGCATGACGATGCACACCACAACAATGCCCTACCTCGCTTCCTTGCAATGACACATTGCTGGAATCGCTGCCGCGCCTCGCGGCGGGTGTACCACCACCGTCGGGCTGCACATCATGGTTCTCAACGATACTTTCAAGACCCGGCGGCATCGCCAAAAACTGTGGCTCTGCTGAAACTGCGGTGGGATCACCGCTAGGTGCAGCGCTGTCATCGTCTTGTGCAGGAAAGTCGCTGCCACGCGAGTCAATGCCATCAGCGTTGCTGTCAGTGGTCCAGGCTGGCGCCGGCGCCGGCTCCTCGTGGTCTTTGTTGATCCCCAAGAGATCCACCGAAGGATCACTGAGGCCCGCATCGTTGTCGCTACTTGCAGCAAGATCACCGTTTGCGTCTTTGTCAGCGTCGCCGGTAGGATGGTCGTCCTGTGCATCATCGTCGTCGTCAGCAAGAGCCGACAGGAGCTCCGAGAAACCTGATCCAAGGGGCACAGCGGTAGCGGCAGCCTGATAACGAAAACGGAAACGGTGTTACGCGCGAGTGGATGGGGAAACACTCGGCGCGTAATTCAGCAACTTACCATCTGCGCCTTTGTGGATTGCCGCAGCACTGCGAAATCCGGCGCCGTCTTCGCATCACCATCTTCCGCTGCGTCTGCAGCGAGGTCAGCCATTTCCACGGACGCGGTTTCATCGTCATCGTCGTCGTCGTTGTCGTCGTCACCTTCTTGTTCTTCATCTTGCACAGGTTTCGACGTCTCCACGATCGGTTCGAGCGCGCTCCCAGCAGGTCTGAATTCAGAATCAAGCTCCTCATCTTCCGTGTTCACAGCAACCGTCGCGTTGGCGTCAACATCTGGTTCTCGTTCTGTGACTTCCTCGTCTGTTGACGCCGCGTCTGTGTTCGCAGCGCGTTCGCCTGCACTGTAAGTGGTTTCTTCGGCCTCGTCAGCATTTCCGGGGACCTCCTCGTTCGTTTCGAACACCACGTCAGCCGCGGAACTCGTTGGAGTGGCGTCGTCAGTCGGGGCAGGTTCGACATCGGCTGAAGTGGCAGCTTGATCGCCGCCATCATCGTTGCTAGCAGAAACTTCTTCGTTCGGTGAGTCCTCGTTTGACGGTGCTTCTGCCGAAGTCTCATTGTCGTCTTTCTCGATGATTGGTGCCGTGGCTTCTTCAGCGACCTCTTCCGCGGAAGGTTCAGGTTTTGTGTCGCCGTCGATTTTCGCTAGAGTGGCAGCTGCCATCGCCTCCACAGCAGCGTCGATGCGTTGCTGCTCATCATCTGCACTGTTGGATTCAGAATCTGCGTCTTCTTCGACAGTTTCTAGTCCTTCGGCGCCGTCGTCACCTGGAGATTCTGCCGGTTGAGCCCCGGAGTCCAACTCTGCAGCCATGTCGGAGTCGACATCGTCAAAGTCCTCCGGCATTTTGAGCACAGACATTGCACGGATCATGTCCGTGGTGGTCGTTCCCAATACTGGCGTCATGTCCGTTGGCAAAGGCGCCAGTGACATAAACTCATCGTCATCGTCGTCGTCAGAGTCGCTCATTTCTGGAAACGCCTCCTCCGCTGGTTGCTTTTGCTCCGACGCAGCTTCCTGTGTATCGGGCGCAGCCGTGGTGACATCCGCTGGGGCGTTAGCATCACCCGCGTCCGCGTCTGCCGGTGCCAACGTGGTCTCCGTCGCTTTCTGGTCATCGGTATCAACGTTGGGACTCTCTTCAGGCACTCCTGGGGAGTCGCCTTCTGCGGCGTTGTTGGAAGGTACGCTGTCGGACTTGGCAGCCAGGAGCACGTCGGAAGTGGTCTTTCCCAATGGTACATCCGGGCTTGTGTCGGGTCTCGGCGGAGCGCCCGACGGCGATTGCGCGTCTTCGTCGGAAGGCAAGTCGGGAAAGTCGTCCTGCCCTCCAAGAGGCGAGATGGTATCCGACGCCATTGTTGCCAATACGGAGTCATGGCTTCCGGCAGAAGATGTGCGGTCTCTTTCAGTACCACGCGGAGACAAGTCGGGAATATCCGAGGTCTCGTCAGCACCACCAGTGGTGTCCCCGTTGTCTGCCGTGGACTCCGAGGCAGGAGCTGGAACGTCGTCATCGGCACTTTCTGGACCTGCAGAGTTGGCTTCCGACTCGGCCGCCTCACCCTCCTCCGATCCACCTTCTTGTGCCATTGCTTCAAGTTTTCCCTTTTCCTCCTGCTCGCGCTTGGCTTTCTCTTCTTGCTCGAGCTTGGCTTTCTTTTCTTGTTCGCGCTTTTCTTTCTCCTCTTGCTCGCGCTTGGCTTGCTCTTCCTGATCACGCTTGGCTTGCTCGCGAAAGTTGCCGGACCCGATAGAGTCCATAAACAAAATGGCGGTGACAATAATGGCCCATGCGACAACTGCTGCGCCGCATCCGGCGACCATCAATTGAGTGGCTGGCTTTAGTCGAATAAAGCGCGTGTCCGTGTCAGACCGCAGAAACAAGCGGCGCTCTGGAAACCAACGTTCCAAAATAACATTCACACTAGACGCAAGTCGACTCAGCACGTCCTCGTCCCTTGATTTCCCCGTTGTGCACCAAGCATCCCCGTGGCGCTTTGAATTAATTAACGCTCAGGTAACCTCTGGGCAAGGGTTTTACGGGCTTCGGCGGAAGTCTGCGTTAATTGTCCACGAAACCTCTATGTATGGCCAATCTAAGAGCTTTTTGTTTCCTCAGCGAGCGCTTCCTGTTTTTCAGCTAATTCTTCAAGCTTTTCGGCCATGTCCTGCATGTCCTTTTCCATTTCGAGGGTCTTGAATAGTTCCAGAAGACGTTCGTTGTTTTTTTCTACTGCTTCTTCAGACATTTCAAAATCCTCCATCATCTGAATCATTTCTTCCTTATTAAGTTCTTCCATCAACTCCTGGATCTTATCCATGAGCTCCTGGGTTTCCTGATCGATGGCTTCTTCAAACAGTTCTTGTAATTTTTCTTGCTTTTCCTTCAGCTCTTCTGATCGTTCGGTAAACTCTTCCTGGTTTTTGAGGTTTTCATCAAACTTTTCTTTGGCATTTTTTAGTTCGTCTTCCAACTTTTTTTGCCGCTCCAGTAATTTTTCGAGCTCCTTTTTGTCCTGCCAGTCGGGGTCTTTTTTCTGCAATAGGTTTTCACGGATCTTTTTCAGTTCCTCTCTGATTTTTTTGGATTCCTCAATGGATTTTTCGAGTTTTTCCTTTATATCTTCTTCATTATCGGCTTCCTGATCCTGATATTCTTCTACTGTTGGTTTCAAAAATTCCATGACGGAGGTTTTGGAAGATTTGCTTCCATTGACACCATCGTTATCAAAGACTTCAAAATAATAACTGACATTGTCACCGGGCTGCAATCCCAATTCTGCAATATCGAAGGTATGATCGTAAGATGTCTCACGTCCATTCTCAATAGGAACGATGACTGAGCCTGCTTCCTCCTGACCGGAATTCTTTTTGTGGATATAATTAAAACTTAGTTTGACCAGACCATAATCATCGGATGCGTTACCTATGAAATAAAGTAAATTGGACTCCAGGCTATCTGTAAAACTTTCAACAGTGATATCCGGAAACTGATCCTTAGCCACATTTAAAGTGTAGCTGACAGAGTCGGGTCTGGGGATTAGGGCATTGGCATAATATACCTTGTAAATATCGTTAGCAAACACCTTTTTAGTATACCGATATCTTGAATCTGATCTTCGCTCGGT
>ENA-OWNT01003858-OWNT01003858.1-seawater-metagenome-genome-assembly--contig:-NODE-3858-length-13706-cov-6.910705_pt1 | contig 13706 bp, 7 predicted proteins | sample MGYA00238136_ERZ651165 | MGnify/ENA primary metagenome ERZ651165 (study PRJEB26861, sample SAMN08777766) | seawater metagenome | isolation source: coastal seawater | place: USA: Florida | collected...
TTCTACCGGAACGACCTGGGCATCAGCCCCACCACGAACATCAGCGGCGGCACCCAGGGCAGCAACGGCTGCGAGTCGGCGGATCCGGGCGATCCCGGCTCCTACACCACGACGGACACTGACCTGGACGGCGACCAGGTGTCCGACACCGCCTGGGGCGGCCTCGACTGCGACGACACCAACGCAGCCATCAACCCCACCGCCACCGAGATCTGCAACGGGTTCGACGACGACTGCGACGGCTTCGTGGACGCCGCGGACTCCGAGACGGACACGGACAACGACGGCTTCTCGTCCTGCGGCGGCGACTGCGACGACACGGACGCGGCGGTGTTCCCGGGCACGGCCGAGGTCTGCGACGGCGTCGACAACGACTGCGATGGCCTGACGGACGGCGCGGATCCCGAGACGGACGCGGACGTGGATGGCGTCTCGCTCTGCGACGGCGACTGCAACGACCAGAACCAGCTGATGTACCCCGGCAACACCGAGGTGTGCGACGGGCTCGACAACGACTGCCAGGGCGGCATCGACGAGGGCTTCGACTCTGACAGCGACGGCGTGCCGGACTGCCAGGACCAGGAGACGTGCGACGGCGTCGACAACAACGGCAACGGGCTCATCGACGAGGGGTACGACCTCGACGGCGACGGCTTCACCTCCTGCAACGGCGACTGCAACGACCTGTCGCCGCTCGTCTACACGGGCGCGCCCGAGCTTTGCGACGCCATCGACAACGACTGCTCGGGCTCGGTGACGGCCGACGAGGTCGACGACGACGGCGACGGCCTGTCCGACTGCCAGGGCGACTGTGACGACAACCAGTCCCTCGTCTTCCCCGGGGCGCCCGAGGCCTGCGACGGGCTCGACAACGACTGCGACGGCACCGTGCCGGCGAACGAGTCCGACGCGGACGGCGACGGGTACGAGATCTGCGCGGGCGACTGCGACGACACCAGCGCCGCCCTCAACCCGGGGCAGGGCGAGGTGTGCGACGGCCTCGACAACAACTGCGACGGCACCATCCCCTCCACCGAGGGCGACACGGACGCCGACGGGTTCGCGCTCTGCGACGGCGACTGCAGCGACTTCGACTCCACGACGTACCCCGGCGCGACAGAGGTCTGCGACGGGATCGACAACGACTGCGACTCCATCCTGCCGCTGGACGAGGTGGACGCGGACGGGGACGGCTTCGCGGTCTGCGCCGCGGACTGCGACGATCTGCTCGCGACGGTCTTCCCCGCGGCCCCCGAGCTGTGTGATGGCGTCGACAACGACTGCGACGGGGTGATCCCGGCCACCGAGGTGGACGCGGACGGCGACGGCGTCCTGGTCTGTGATGGCGACTGCGACGACGGCGACGCGTCCGTCTTCCCGAGCGCGGCCGAGATCTGCGACGGACTGGACACCAACTGCGACTTCGCGCTCGGCGCGGGCGAGACGGACTTCGACGGCGATGGCGTCCTCGCGTGCGCGGGCGACTGCAACGACAACAGCGCGGCGGTGAACCCGAACGCGACCGAGGTCTGCGACGGCGTCGACAACAACTGCGACTCGGTGCTCGCGGCGGGCGAGTTCGACGGCGACGGCGACGGCGTCCTGGTGTGCGCGGGCGACTGCGACGACACGGATCCGACCGTCTACCCGGGCGCCCCCGAGACCTGCGACGGCACCGACAGCGACTGCGACGGCGTCCCCGGCGCGGGCGAGTCCGACAGCGACGGCGACGGCGTCACGGTGTGCGCGGGCGACTGCGACGACGGCGACGCCACGGTCTTCCCCGGTGCGGGCGAGACGTGCGACGGGCTCGACAACGACTGCTCGGGCGCCCCGGGCGTGACCGAGGTGGACGCGGACGGCGACGGCGTCTTCGTCTGCGGCGGTGACTGCAACGACGCGAACGCGGCCACGTTCCCCGGCGCGGTCGAGGCCTGCGATGGGCTCGACAACGACTGCGACGGCGTCGTGCCGACGGACGAGGGCGACGCGGACTCGCTGGGCGGCATCGACTGCGCGGACAACGACGGCGACGGCTTCACCGAGCTCGACGGCGACTGCAACGACAGCTCGGCGGCGATCGCCCCGACCCTGGTGGAGATCTGCGACGGGCTCGACAACGACTGCTCCGGCGCCGCGGACGAGGGCTTCGACGCGGACGGCGACGGGGTCGCGGACTGCTTCGACCCGGAGGTGTGCGACGGCGTCGACAACGACGGCGACGGCATCATCGACGAGGGCTTCGATCTCGATGGCCTCGGCGGCCCGGACTGCACCGACGCCGACGGCGACGGCTTCAGCGAGGTGGACGGCGACTGCAACGACGACGAGGCCGGCGTCTACCCCGGCGCGCCGGAGGTGTGCGACGGCCTCGACTCCGACTGCGATCCCACGACGACGGACGGCAACGATCTGGACGGCGACGGCATCACCGAGTGCGACGGCGACTGCAACGACTTCAACCCCCTCGTCTTCCCCGGCGCGGCGGAGATCTGCGACGGGCTGGACAACGACTGTGACGGCTTCGCGGACGACAACACCGACGCGGACGGGGACGGCGTCAGCGTCTGCGCCGGCGACTGCGACGACGCCGACGGCACCGTCCTGCCGGGCGCGGCGGAGATCTGCGACGGGCTGGACAACGACTGCAACGGCGTCGTGGACGACGGCTTCGACGCGGACGGCGACGGCGTCAGCGCCTGCGCCGGCGACTGCGACGACGCGGACGCCACCGTCTTCCCCGGAGCCAACGAGCTCTGCGACGGGCTGGACAACGACTGCGACCCGCTCACGGACGAGAACGCGGACCTGGACGGCGACGGCGTCTCCAGCTGCGCGGGCGACTGCGACGACGCGGACGCCACCGCGATGCCCGGCGGGGTGGAGATCTGCGACGGCGTCGACAACGACTGCAACGGCATCGTGGACGACGGCAACGACCTCGACGGAGACGGCGTCTCGTCGTGCGATGGCGACTGCAACGACGGCGAGCCGACCATCAACCCGAACGCGCTCGAGCTCTGCAACGACGGCGTCGACAACGACTGCGACGGCACCATCGACGAAGCCGAGGATCTGGACGCGGACGGCGTGTCCTCCTGCACCGACTGTGACGACACCAACCCCGTGGTGAACCCGTCCGCGGCCGAGGTCTGCGACGGCTTCGACAACGACTGCAACGGCACGGTGGACGACGGCTTCGACGGCGACGGCGACGGCTTCAGCAGCTGCGCGGGCGACTGCGACGACGCGGACGCGAGCATCAACCCCGACGCGGAGGAGATCTGCGACGGCATCGACAACGACTGCGACACCACGACGAACGAGGCGCTGGACCTCGACAATGATGGCTTCAGCGTCTGCGACGGGGACTGCGACGACACCGACGCGACCGTGTCGCCCGGCGCGGAGGACGTCTGCGGCGACGGCATCGACAACAACTGCGACGGCTTCGCGGACGACACCACGGACGCCGACGGCGACGGCGCGCTCGTCTGCGACGGGGACTGTGACGACACCGACAACACGGTGAGCCCCTTCGAGTCCGAGGTCTGCGACAACATCGACAACGACTGCGACGGCGCCGTGGACGAGGACTTCGACGTCGATGGCGACGGCTTCAGCGTGTGCGCAGGCGACTGCGACGACACGAACTCCACGGTGAACCCCGGCACCGGCGAGATCTGCGGCGACGGGCTCGACAACGACTGCGACGGCACGGTCGACATCGACCAGGACCTCGACCTGGACGGCATCAGCGTCTGCGACGGGGACTGCGACGACAACAACCCGAACGTGAACCCGTTCGAGGTCGAGGTCTGCGATGGCTTCGACAACGACTGCGACGGCGTGATCGACGAGGACTTCGACCTGGACGGCGACGGGCAGAGCACCTGCGAAGGCGACTGCGACGACGCAAACAGCAGCGCCTTCGTCGGCAACACGGAGATCTGCCAGGACGGGTTCGACAACGACTGCGATGGCGAGGTCGACGAGGAGCAGGACGAAGACGGCGACGGCTACAGCAACTGCGACGGCAGCGACTGCGACGACACGAACGTCGACATCAACCCCTTCGCGACCGAGCTGTGCGACGGCCTCGACAACAACTGCGACGGCCAGGTCGACGAAGGCTTCGACAACGACGGCGACGGCGTGAGCTCCTGCGACGGCGACTGCGACGACGACGACCCGCTGGTGTTCCCCGGACAGACGGAGGAGTGCAACGGCATCGACGACGACTGCGATCCCACGACGTTCGAGGACGAGGACAACGACGGCGACGGCGTCAGCGCCTGTGACGGCGACTGCGACGACACCGAGGTCACGGTGTTCCCCGGCGCGGACGAGGTCTGCGACGGCCTCGACAACGACTGCGACGAGGACATCGACTTCACCGAGCTCGATCTCGACGAGGACGGCGTGCTGGCCTGCGACGGCGACTGCGATGACCTCGACCCGGACGTGAACCCGGACATGGACGAGCTCTGCGACGAGATCGACAACAACTGCGACGGCGTCATCGACGAGGGCTTCGACACCGATCTGGATGGCACCACGGACTGCGTGGACGACGACGGCGACGGCTTCACCGAGGACGACGGCGACTGCGACGACCTCGACGACACCGTCAACCCGGACGCGGTGGAGGACTGCATCGACGGCGTCGACAACGACTGCGACGGCTTCATCGACTCCGCCGACGAGGACGACTGCGACGACCCGACGCCTCCGCCCCCGCCGATCGATCTGCCGGACACGGTGGGCGGCGCGGGCTGCCTGCGCTGCGGCGCGTCCGTGAGCGCGGTCGAGGGTGGCCAGGCGGGCGTGTTCGCGCTGCTCGCCCTGGCGCTGGTGGGCGTCAGGCGCCGCCGGCGCTGAGCCTCTCCTCCAGGAGCGCGGCCAGATCCCGTCCGTGGTGGGTGCCGCGCGCGCGGATCAGCGTGCACGCCCTACGTGCTCGGTCCAGCTCAGCGGGACTGGCTGCGTCGATGAGGGCGGTGAGATCGGCGGCGTCCAGGGGACGGTGAGAGCCGGCCGACAGGAGCTTCAGGGCGATCAGGTGCCCCAGCCGCGCGACGGGTACCAGCAGGCCGTCCGCCAGGTCGAGGAGCTCGGCCTCGGCGACGATCTCCGCCTCGATCCCGGAAGAGAACAGCAGGAGATCCAGGAACAGCCCGCCGTCGGCCGGATGCATGCGAACCATCGCCAGGCGGCCCGTCGCCTCCTGGTCTACGAACAACCCAGGCGTGAGGCCGCGTTTCGCGAGGGCGGCGATGACGCGCGATGCGTCCTGGTCGGTCTCGACGGCCACCACGACGTCGACGTCGGCCGTAAACCGCGGATTCGTGCGCGCGGACACGGCCAGACCGCCGACCAGCGCGAAGGCTGCGTCCACGGCACGAAGGTGGGCGATCGCTCCCTCGAGGGCGTCGATCATTCAGGACGAGGCCAACTGCCCACCCGCCCAGGCGCGTCCGGGGGACGGTTGGCGATCCAGTCGGCCAGCTGGAGGTCCAGCTCGCCCTCGGAGGCCTCCGGGTGATCGCGGCGGAGCTGGGCGCGCTTCATCGCGAGGCCGAGCCGGGTCAGCTCCAAGGCAGTCCGAAGTCGAGTCGCCGCATCCACGCTCACGAGTATAGGAACGATCGCAGTTGCCCGGATCGATCCACGCCGGGCTGTGCTAAATCGCTCCGGCGCGGAGTCCGAGGGGCTCCGAACGGAGACCTCGATGAAGCGACGCACGATCCTGGCCCTGTCCGCCCTTGCCCTGGGCACGACCTCCCTCGCCGCCGGCTGCAAGCCCGCGCCGCCGCCGGCCCCCGAGGGGCTCGACGCCTCGGCCAGCTACATGATCCGCGAGTTCTATCGGGACGACGCCTTCTTCGGCGCCGGCATCCAGGGGTTCATGGGCTGGTACGAGGACGAGGGCTACCTGCTCGTCGGTGAGCAGGCCAACTCCGAGAACACGGACTCGTTCACGGTCAACGACCTCGCCAACAGCGACATCGAGCACCTCGCCCTCGCGGACCTCGAAGGTGGCCGCGACGTGGCCACCGCGGCCGGCGTCGTCTCCCTCGCCGAGATGGACTGCTCCTGGAAGGAGTCCGAGGCGCTGCTGACCCGCGCGGATCAGGACACCGTGTTCGACGGCACCTGGGAGGGGTACTCCCGCGAGTTCCAGACCAGCCGTCCGAACTTCGAGGCCGCCCAGGCCGAGGGCGACATGGCGGAGGTCGACGTCGACCTCGGACGGTTCATCGAGGGCTTCGACATGACGCCCTACGAGAGCTCCATCCTGCTGACGCGCAACTTCCCGGACCCCGCCTCGCTGCTCGGCGTGAACATCCCCGAGTACGAGATGTTCCTCGACCTGCGGCACGGCTACTTCGACATCGACGGCGAGATGACGCCGGTGCTGGCGATCCTGACCTTCACGGTCGACGAGTCGTACGGCCCGAACGGCGAGAACGGCCTGCGGCAGAGCTACTCGATCGAGCTCAACGTGGCCCGGCCGGACGACAAGACGCTCCGCATGCTCGCGGTGTGGGCCGAGCCGGTCAGCAACATCGCCGACCCGGACGACCCGTTCGTCCTGAACTACGCCGTCAACACCTCGCTCGCGGCCTCGGACCGCATGACCGAGGTCTGCACGGGCGCCGTCGAGATCCCGCCGGAGGAGTAGAGCCTCAGCGCTCCGCGCCGCGCGCGCACTCGATGCACGTGGTCGCGTAGGGCAGTGCCTTCAGGCGCGCGGGAGCGATCGGCTCCTCGCACGCGTGGCATGTGCCGTACACGCCGGCGTCCAGGCGCCCCAGCGCGCCGCGGATCAGCCCGATCTCGGCCCGGGCGTCGCCCTCCAGCGCGTCCACGACCTCGTCGTTCTCGAGCAACGCCGCCCGATCCGACCAGTCCTGCTCGTTGCGGCCGTCCTGGTGGCGGATGTGCTTCTGCAGCGCCGCGTCACGCCGGGTGAGCTCGTCGAGCTTGTCGAGCAGCTGCTTGCGGATGGCGTCCATGGTGTCCTCTTCTCCGCGGCGCTCCATCGGGGGCGGTCCGCGCTCCTACCCTGGGGATTTCCCCGAGCGGGTGTGATGACGGACGTCATCCCTGTCCGCGGACACGAGGCGCGCTGTCCGCGGACGGCGCGGAGCGGCCGGTGGCGGCGCTCCATCGGACGGAAACGCGCGACGTCTCCACAGTCACGGATCTGGCACGGGCCGTGCTCTTCGAACCAGGCATCACCTTGTCCTTCGGAGTCACCATGTCCCTTGCCCACCTCTTCCTCGCCCGCGCCATCCGCACCACTGCTGCCTACGCCGCCTTCGTCATCGTGCTGTGCGCGTTGGTGCTGCCGGCGGTCGCCTTCGCCGACGAGGCGGACAACGGTCAGCAGCCCCCCTGGATCACTACGCAGGAAGGGGTCAACCAGGCTCCCTGGGTCACGCTCAAGTCGCCCAGCAAGGCGGATCCGGACATGTGGACGGCGCTCGCCACGGACCTCGAAGGCGACCAGGACCTGCAGTACTTCTGGGACTTCGGCGACGGCTCGTTCTCGCGCGAGAAGGCCGTGGTGCACCGCTACACCGAGCCGGGCGTCTACACCATCACCCTGAGCGTCGCCGACAGCCGCGGCGCCACCACGCTGGCGACCAAGACGGTGCTCATCCACATGGGCGCGGTGGCCGCGCGCCGCTGAGTCCTTGATCCCTCCGCGACCTCCCTGCCACCATGCGCGACGGCGGGAGACGCCCAGGGAGACTCATGCGCTGCAGTCAAGTGATCCTGATCAGCCTGGCGCTCGCCGCCGGTTGCAAGCCCGCCCCGCCCGAAGCGCCCGAAGGGCTCGAAGATACCGCGCGCTTCCTGATGCGCGAGTTCTACAGCGACGACGCCACCATCGGCGCCGGCCTCACCGGGCTCATGCAGTGGTACGCGGACGAGGGCCAGGCGCTGGACGGCCAGACGCCGACGTCCTCCGACGAGAACGTCGCGGCCGACTTCCAGCTCCAGCCCCTTGCGGCGTCCGACCTCGCGGTCACCCAGGTGAGCTCCACCGATCGCGATCTCGAGCTGGCCGCGGGGGTGATGGCGGTGGCCACGCTGTCGTGCACCTGGGACCAGATCGAGATGCTGGGCGGGCGCGCGGATCAGGACGTGGTCTTCGAGGGAGAGTGGGCCCACTACGCCCGCACGTTCGACACGGACCGGGCCGCCTACGACGCCGCGACGACAGCGCGTGACTTCCCCGCGATCAACCAGGCCATCGACCCCCTGGCCGAGGGCTTCGATCCCGCCGACACCGCCGAGTCGATCCTCTGGACGACGAACCCCCTGGGGACGAGCGAGTTCGGGGTCAACCTGGACTACACGCTCAACATCAACTTCCGCCACGGCCTGTACCTGGTGGGCGAGGACGAGCGGCACGCGACCCTGACGTTGACGTGGCAGCCGGACTCCACCACCGGCAGCGGCGGCAACAACTCGCTGCATCAGAACTGGGGCGTGGACGCGCTCGTCGAGAACGCAGACGGGCAGATCGTTCGACTGGTCGTCATCTGGAGCGACATCGAGTCCGCCGCGACCGGTACGGATCTGCTGGTGAACCTGCAGGTGGGCCGCATCAACCGGTTCGCGGAGCGGATGAGCGAGCTCTGCGACGACCCGTCGCTGCTTCCCGCGGAGTAGCACCCGTCCGGGCGCGACTCAGTCGAGGAGTCCACGCTCCGCCAGCAGCGCGACGATCGTGTCGACCGCTGCGTCGACCGAGGTGTCCTCGGTGTTGATGGTCAGGTCCGCGTCCTGCGGCTCCTCGTACGGCGCGCTCACGCCGGTGAACTGCTTGACCTCGCCCCTGCGCGCCTTCGCGTAGAGCCCGTCGCCGTTCGGGAACAGCTCGGCGTCCCGCGCCTCGCAGGCCTCCACCGACGCCTTGAGCCACACCTCGATGAACCGATCGTCACCGATGGTGGCCTTCGCCGACTCGCGATCGGCGGCGTAGGGCGAGGCGAAGCCGGCGATCGTCAGCAGGCCCGCGTCGTTGAAGAGCCGCGCGACCTCGGCCGCCCGGCGCCCCGCTTCGCTGCGCTCGTCGGCGCTGAAGCCCAGGTCCTTGCTCAGGCCGAGGCGGATGTTGACGCCGTCGAGCACGTGCACCGCGATCCCGCGGTCCCAGAGCCGCTTCTCGAGGGCGTACCCGATGGTGCTCTTGCCGGCTCGGGGGAGGCCCGTCAGCCAGACCGTGGCGGCCGCGTGGCCGAAGCGTGCGCTCCGCTCGGCGATCGTCACCGAGCCTTCGGCCGCCTGGAGCTCCTGCAGGCGCGCCTGCTGCTTGGCCCGGCGCGACTGGATCAGGTCGCTCGGCTTGCGGTCGAGGATCATCCCCGCGCCGATGGTCACGTTCGTGAGGCTGTCGATGATCACGAAGGCGCCCGTGGCCTTGTTGCGGGCGTACGGGTCGAACAGCATCGGCCGCGTCGTCTCGAACATCAGGCGCCCGACCTCGTTGAGGCGGAGCCCCGGCTGGCCGTCGATGTCGCTGGGCTGCTCCTTGCTGAGCGTGTTCACGTCGAACCGGTAGCGGACGACGGCGGCCTCGGCCGGCACGACCTGCGTGCTGCTCTTGAGGACGTAGCGGCGCCCCTCGCGCAGGGGCGTGTCGTGCATCCACACCACCATGGCCTCGAAGGCCGATTCCACCGTGGGCGTGTTGTTCGGGCGCACGATGACGTCGCCGCGCGACACGTCCACTTCGTCGGCGAGCGTGATGGTGACGGCCTGGGGCGGGAAGGCCTGCTGCAGGTCCCCCTCCCAGGTGACGATCCGCTCGACCGTGGACTTCGTGCCGCTGGGCAGCACGATGACCTCGTCCCCGACCCGGACCACGCCGCTGGCCACGGTGCCCTGGTAGCCCCGGAAGTCGAGGTTGGGCCGCAGCACGTGCTGCACGGGGAACCGCAGGTCGATGAGGTTGCGGTCCGAGGCGATGTGCACCGTCTCGAGGAAGTGGAGGACTGAGGGGCCCTCGTACCAGGGCATGTTGTCGCTGCGGTTGACGACGTTGTCGCCGAGCAGCGCCGACAGCGGGATGAAGTGGACGTCCGTCACCTCGAGGCGGGTCGCGAAGTCCGTGTAGTCCTGCCGGATCGCCTCGTAGACAGCCTCGCTCCAGTCGACCAGATCCATCTTGTTCACGGCCACGAGCACGTGCTTGATGCCCACGAGGCTGGCGATGAACGAGTGGCGCTTCGTCTGGGGAAGGACGCCGTAGCGGGCGTCGATCAGGATGACCGCCAGGTCCGCCGTCGAGGCGCCGGTGGCCATGTTGCGGGTGTACTGCTCGTGGCCGGGCGTGTCCGCGATGATGAACTTGCGGTTCGTGGTGCTGAAGAAGCGGTAGGCGACATCGATGGTGATGCCCTGCTCCCGCTCCGCCCGCAGCCCGTCGGTCACGAGCGCCAGGTCGGTCTCTTCGCCGACGGTGCCGTGCCGCACGCTGGCGGCCTCGACCGCCGCGAGCTGGTCTTCGTACAGGAGCTTGCTGTCGAAGAGCAGCCGTCCGATGAGCGTGGACTTCCCGTCGTCCACCGACCCGCAGGTGATGAAGCGGAGCAGGTCCTTGTCCTCGTGCTGCTTGAGGTAGCCGAGGATGTCGGACTCGATGAAGCCGCGGTCCTTCTCGTTGATTTCCATCCTAGAAGTACCCCTCGCGCTTCTTCTGCTCCATCGACCCGTCCTGGTCGAAGTCGATGACGCGACCCTGACGCTCCGACGTGGTCGTCAGGAGCATCTCCTTGATGACGTCCGGGAGCGTGGTGGCGTTGGACTCGACCGCGCCCGTGAGCGGGTAGCAGCCGAGGGTGCGGAAGCGAACCATCCGCATCTCGGGCTCCTCGCCGGGCTCCAGCGGGAAGCGGTCGTCGTTGACGTAGATCAGGGTGCCGTGCCGCTCCACGACGGGGCGCGGGGCGGACAGGTACAGCGGCACGATCTCGATGTCTTCGAGGTGGATGTAGAGCCAGATGTCGAGCTCGGTCCAGTTCGACAGCGGGAACACGCGGATGGACTCACGCTTGTCCCGGTTCACGCGGCCGTTGTAGAGGTTCCACAGCTCGGGGCGCTGGTTCTTCGGATCCCACTGGTGGTGCCCGTCGCGGAAGCTGTAGACGCGCTCCTTCGCGCGGGACTTCTCCTCGTCCCGCCGCGCGCCGCCGAACGCCGCGTCGTACTTGCCCTTGTTGAGCGCCTGGAGCAGCCCGTGCGTCTTCATGGCCGTCGTGTAGACGTTGCTTCCGTGGGTGAACGGGGTGATGCCCTCCGCCACCGCGTCCTGGTTGGTGTGGACCTCCAGATCGAACCCGTGCTTTTCACAGAACTCGTCCCGGAACGTCACCATCTCGTGGAACTTGTAGGTCGTGTCGACGTGCAACAGCTTGAACGGCAGCTTGCCCGGGAAGAAGGCCTTCCGGGCCAGGTGCACCATGACGGAGCTGTCCTTGCCGATGCTGTAGAGCATCACCGGGTTCTCGAACTCGGCGACGACCTCCCGGATGATGTGGATGCTCTCGGCCTCGAGTTGCTTGAGGTGCGAGAGGTTGTAGCTGGTCATTGGTGTCTCTCGTTCATCGCAGGATCTGCGGGGCGCGCGTTCTCCCACGCCCGGCGGTAGGCCGCAAGGTAGCTCCTCTCATGGTACTTGTTTGGTTGAGTGGTTCAACCAATCTTGATGTCTCCAAGTGCACCTCTACGCCGACGGGTCCATCGAGTTCCACTACGCCGACACGACGCTCGGCAGCACCAGCGACGACGGCGGGAGTCGATGCGGACGGCTTCATCGACAACGCCTGTGGCGGCGACGACTGCGACGCCCGGGTTCGCCCTTGCCGGCATCCGCCTGAGCACCGATCATCCATGGCGATGATCTCCACGCTCCGGCTCGGCCTGCCCTTCGCCCTCCTCGTTCTCCTGGCCGGATCGGCCGCCGCGGCGCCGTTCGACGGCCCCCGCTGGGAGGACTTCGGAGGCGAGCGCTACCCGCTGCACGTGGTCCCCGGCGCGATCTCCGTCACCTGGGCTCCGGGGGTGGTCGCGACCTGGCCAGAGGACGCGCCTCCGCTCGGGCCGGACACGCTGCGCGTCGACGGCGTGGACCTGGTCCGCGCTGGAGCCATCGGCGGGAACCGCTTCTTCACCGAGCGCTACGAAGCCCGCGTTTCGCTGGACGCTGACGGCACGGCCGCGGTCGCACGCGCGCTGCTGAGCCATCCCGATGTGCAGGTGGCCAGCCCCCTCTGGTCCACCTCACCGACCGATCACGCAGACCCCTGGGCGGTCACGGACCAGGTGCTGCTCCAGCTGTCTGACCCGGCGGGCGAGTCCGCCATGCGCACGCTGGCTGCGTCCATGGGCATCACGACCCTGCGCGAGCGCGGCCTCGCTCCCCACCAGTGGCTCCTGAAGATCCCCCAGAACGCAGCCGTGGACCCGATCGAGGCGGCGATGACGCTCGAGGCGGCTCCGTTCGTTCGCTGGGCGGAGGTGGACTGGCTGGTCCCGATGTACGAGCGGTACGTGCCGGCGGACCCCGGCTACGCGGACCAGTGGCACCTGAACAACACGGGGCAGCAGGGCGGCCTCGTCGATGCGGACATGGACGTCCAGGAGGCCTGGGACCTGACGCTCGGGGACGTGGACGTCATCGTCTCCGCCCAGGACTCGGGCGTCGACGTGGACCACCCCGATCTCGTCCAGGATCTGCTGCCGGGCTACGACTTCGTCAACGGCGACACCGATCCCTCGGGGTCGTCCCACGGCACGAGCGTCGCGGGCTGCATGGCGGCGCCGGAGAACGGCGAGGGCGTCGTGGGTGTCTGCCCGCTGTGCAAGATCCTCCCGCTGCGGGTCATCGGCGCCAGCAACTCCGCACAGGCGGACGCGCACGACTTCTCCGTCACGAACGGCGCGGCGGTCATCAACAACAGCTGGGGGCCGTCGGACAACGCGGACCCGAGCACGCCCCAGCCCATCCCCGACGTCGTGGCGACGGCCGTGGAGTCCGCGGTGGCCACCGGGCGCGACGGCAAGGGCGTGGCCATCTTCTGGGCCGGCGGAAACGGACACAACAACGGCCAGACCTGCTCCCAGGACGGGTACGTCAGCCATCCGGACACGATCGGCGTCGGCGCCAGCACGAACATGGCGGAGCGCTCGGGCTACAGCGAGATGTGCCCCGAGCTCGAGCTCAGCGGCCCCAGCACGGGCGGCAGCACCGGCATCCACACCACCAACAACAACGGCTACACGTACACCTTCGGGGGAACGTCCGCGGCGTCGCCGAACACGGCCGGGGTGGCGGCGCTGGTGCTGTCCGCGCTGCCCGAGCTGACCTTCGACGAGCTCCGCGAGCTCCTCTGGTCCACGGCGGACAAGATCGATCCGGGGGACGCCGACTACGACGCGAACGGGCACTCGCTGTCCTACGGCTACGGCCGGGTCAACGCGCTCGAGGCGCTGGAGGGCGAGGTCGCCACGCTCACGATCCCCACCGGGCTGCAGCGCTGCGACGCCACGCTCGACCTCGCTGTCAGCATTCCGACGACCCCGGGCCTGGGCACGATCACGGTGGATGCCTGGTCGGACAGCGAGAACAGCGTCGCCGAGGTGGTGACGCTGACCGAGACGACCGACGGCCTCTACGAGGGCTCGGT
>ENA-OWNT01003859-OWNT01003859.1-seawater-metagenome-genome-assembly--contig:-NODE-3859-length-13705-cov-4.391914_pt1 | contig 13705 bp, 12 predicted proteins | sample MGYA00238136_ERZ651165 | MGnify/ENA primary metagenome ERZ651165 (study PRJEB26861, sample SAMN08777766) | seawater metagenome | isolation source: coastal seawater | place: USA: Florida | collected...
TGGCTGCTCCCAAACAAACACAGAAGGACGGACACACAGACGGACGGACGGACGGACGGACGGACAGAAAGACAAGAGAGACGGACGGACACGTGGCCACGTTTGTTTATGGTGCGTTGTTTGTTTGTTTGTTTGTTTGTTCGTTCGTTCGTTTGTTTGTTCCTTCCTTGTGGTCGTCGTGTTCGTGGTCGTTGTGGTCGTTGTCGTCGTGTTCGTGGTGGTCGTGTTCGTGTTCGTGTTCGTGGTGGTCGTAGTCGTGGTGGTCGTGGTCGTCGACAACAAACAAACACGATTCGGTTCGGTCCACAACACGACCGCCTGTATGTTCTTTTCTGTTCTGTTCTGTTCTGTTCTTTTCTTTCTGTGTGTGTGTGTGTGTGTGTGTGTGTGTTGTGTTTTTGTTTCGTTTTTTTGTTCGCGAAATAGTTTCCCGTTTGCAACGCGCACTTCAAACAAACACGCTTGGAATTGTGCACACAGAAGCTGACCCAGCGTAGAACACGGCGTAGTCATCCAAGATGAATTTCGGCGGGCAAAACAACCTGCAGCAGCAGATGTTCCAGGAAGCAGTCCAGGAACTGAGCATGAGGGATATGTTCAAGCAGTACAACGCCTTGGTACGTCCCGATACCCTCCTCTGTCTGTATCTGCGTTGTGCGTGCCACTGCTTGTCGGCAGGTGGTGTCGTGACCGTGGAGGGTTTTTTTGTATTTGATTCTTGCGTTCGCGTGCAGGTGGAGCGATGCTTTGATGAGTGCGTTACAGGTTTCCGCAGCAAGAAGATGACAGGAGGGGAGCAAGAATGCGTCAAGAAGTGCGCGACCAAGTTCACCACATTCACCCAGCGGGTAGCCAGCCGCTTCCAAGAGCTCCAGGTCAAAATGAACGAGGTGAGTGTGTGGACACCTGCAGCATGTGTGCGCTTTGCCTCGTTCCATGGGCTCACGTTGATGGTCTCTGATTTTCTGTTGATGCAGCAACAGCAAAATACGTTCGGGCGTTGAAAAATATGCTCCAGGGTGGCGAGCCCAACGCCATTGGATGCACCAGCGCGGGCCACCGTGGGCTCAGGCTGAGTGCCGAAGCATAGACCTCTTTCTCGATTGCGCGGTGACAAGTCGGAAGCATAGAACATGTACAGATAACTTATTAGGTTGGTAACTAGACAGGCTGGTAAGCCGGCGCGCTGGCAATGTCGGCCACGTCCCGACGTTTCGACGGCACGGCGCGTGGTTGCGCACTTTCGTGCACACGCTGTGGGCCGGCAGGACACCGCTATACCTTGTCCACAGGCATTGGTATTCTTTGAAAGTATGGCGCGATGGGCTGTGCTCCGCGGTGTAGCTTGTGCTTTTTCACCTGATGGGCACGCCGTGTAGGAGAAAGATACGTCATCAGCCAATCGCATCGCGACGAGTGAGCAGACTTGGACACGGCGCGACGAACCTCTTTGTCAGACAGGGACGCTCGGATGAAAACGTGCTCCTTGTGTGCCCAGTTTACAGGGGTCGATACCTACATACATACGGCATGGGCGGCGGGTGTTGCAGATAATTAAATGACAACGGCTGTTGACGAGCATTGCTGCAGTGTTCGTGACCAACGGACAAACCTTGAACTTCTTGGTCAGCTTCAAAGCATCGATGCTGCGGCACACCTCCTTCCAGTTGCGCCCAACAACTGCTGGATACCTGTCGTGTCGCACAGATGCCCGTCATATGGAGACGTCATAGTGCGAACAACGCCACCGGCTGCAGAGAGTCGGGGTGGTGTGATCACAAGACGCAGGGGGACACGTACTCGCTGACGGCAAACACCATGCGCTTCTGGTCAAGAATGTAAGTCGTCGGCACGTGGATGCCGTGCAAATCTATGCATTTGAGCATTCTCGACAAGGCACCGTCCGTGTCCACGAGGATAGGAAAGTGAACTGTGAGGCCGAATGCCTGCACACAACGCGTAAGGGCAGCAGAGCACACACAGCCGGCCGGTTTACACAACGCCTTCCTCCGCGACAAACAGGCAGACATTTTGTGCTCTCTCGTCATACCTGGTCGATGTCCTTTGCAACTTGCTCGATGTTCTCGATGGTATCCTGACACAAAACAACGATGGTGGTCTTGCGTTCTGCAAAATCGTTCTTGTTCTTCGTCAGCGCGACAAGTTCGGACGTTGCGACTGGGTTCAGCGCCTGCAGATGCACGAATCACGGCAAACAAAGTCAAGCGGCGGAACACAATGATAGCAGTATGGCACCAGCACCAACACGAACCGACGGTATTGTAACAAAGGCAACCCAGCGTCCACGATTGTGCTTGCAGTGCTCGTAAAAAGCGAACTTTCGCCGACCCACATTGTGGACGTACGAAAGCGCCGTGAAGTCTGGAAATTGCTGCCCAACTTCGATGTTCATGGCTGCGAAATAGCGAAGCAGGAGCCACTGCCTTTGTCGAATCTCAATCTTCCGCCATCTCTGACAACAGACAACGCATTCGTGGCGGAGTTCTGCTGACGGTATGCTCGAGAAGCAGGCGGCACTTTTGATTTCAGTTCAACTTTTTCTGCCGCATGGTGACCAGCAAAGCGGATCACGATGGCAATTCACGACTGTGTGCACACGACACGGTCCACTACACAGCCATATTCATGTGCTTATTACATCACCTGCGTGCGTGTGGGGTATGCTTATTTTCAAATGTTCGAATTGCATACAACATCAGCACAACAATTCTCATCGTTGCAGTGTCAGCGCAGTGCCCGTTAAGCTCTATGTTTCAACGTCAACAAAGACGGGATGTCGGTGCCCAATTAACGTGTGCGAGGCTTGGCTCGAACGTACACATCTGGGCCCTTGGAGTGGTTCAGACATCGTTCATTGGACGCAGGAACGCAGTGTCGAAGTCAAAAAGTTGTGACGGCGTCGTCGTTCGTCGTTCGTTGTAACGTCGTTGTAACTGCAACAACGACGACGACGACGACGGCAGCGACGAATGGACAGTTTGTGAAGTGAGTGGTCAACTCAATGGTCAGTGGTCAATAGTCAGTGGTTAGCGCATGTTGAGTGGTTAGCACTGAGTGGTTAAGAACGACCTATTGGTCAATGAGTGGTTAACTTTCAGTGGTTATAACATGATCGCTCAATTGCACGTCCAATGGTTTAGATCGTTCGCACTCTGAGTGGTCGCAGTGACTGAGTGAGTGGTTGTACTGAGTGGTTGATGTCGCATTCAATGGTTAACTTTATCCACTGACTATTGGATAATGAATGGCTCACATCGGAGTGAGTGGTGAACTTACTCACAGTCAGTCAGTGAGTGGTTAGTTCGGCGTCAACGAATGAGTGAGTGAGTGAGTGAGTGACCGCAGTCAGTGACTATCCGTCACTGTCAGTCACTGTCAGTCACTGTGGCCACAACAATCCGTCGTCGTCGCCGTCGTCGTCGTCGTCGTTGTGGCCACAACGCAATTTTCGTTCGTTCGTTCGTTTGTTCGTTTGTTTGTTCGTTCGTTCGTTCGTTCGTTCGTTCGTTGTGGCGATGCACAGCACGACACGACGGGGATGTGTGGCGGCAGGATGGGAGTGGTAGCGGGCGTCACAGAGGCGGATGTGTGAGGGGACCAAGTAGGAGTGGATGTTGTTTGAACGGATGTGTGGATGGATGCTTGTGGGTAAATGCAACGGAACGCCGACAACACGCAGACTCAGACCCGGACTCAGACACGCACACGCACACGCACACAGACACTGGCACGGGCACAGACAGATAAACAGACACAGGCGCAGACAGACAAACGACCACGCAAGCTGCTGTGCCCACTCCGTTCCGTCGATAAGCGTTTGAAGGGACTGCTGGCTGGTTTGGTGGACACGCTCAAGTGCGCGCGATGGCGTGGTAGTTGCTAACTTTGTCTGCTATTGAGTTTTTTCACGCGAACGTTTCTGTATTACATTGACCCAACAACAAGTCAGCGCACTCGGAACAAATAAGAGGCGAGTTCTTGCAGAAGCCTGTTACAGAGCTGTTGCGGTCCACATCACAGGGCAGGACTTGACCTGCAGGTGCAGCGGCAGGCAACAAGATGGCCGCACAAGACAACTTCAGTGGGCTGTACCAGTCACTGGCAGCGACTGACAAGAAAAAACGCGACAAAGCTTTCCGGAAGCTGCGCTCGTTTTTGGTGGCTAAGGAAGATCTCGACGAAGGCACTGCGTTGAAAATATGGAAGGCTCTCTTTTACTGCATGTACATGTGCGACAAAGTTGGACCGCAGCAACAACTCGCCGAAGACATCTCGCAGATTGCGGTGCGCCTCCGCCGAGACGAAGCAGGCGCAGACGGCAAGACAGCAGGGCCACAGTCACCGAAGTACGATGCCAAGAGCTTCGCCAGATCCATGCTCTTTGTGAACACGTTCTTTGCCACGATCATTCGCGAGTTCCCCGGCATCGACCAGCACAGGAAGGACAAGTACTTGTCTTTGATTCGTAAAATGGTGCACGGGGCGTTGGTGCTCGTGAAGTCGCATGCGTGGCACCCAACCGCTGTGGCAGCGTTCAACGACTTGATGGAGACGGTTCTGCAGGTGAATGGAAAACAAGTTCCCGGCGTTCTTCGCGTCACCGCAGATGTGCGCCTGCAGGTAGTGGACGTGTTCAACACCGAGCTGAAGCGGGCAACGACTGATGCCGGCGACCCCCTCCCCGCAACCAAGTTGGCACGTCTGCTGGAACCTTTCCTTGTCGCAGCATGTGCTGGCCACCATCGACCGACCATCACCCGCATCGTGGACAATGTCCTCCTTGCGCTCGTGAACTCTCTGGAGGACTTTCCCGAGGCCAATGTGTCGCTATTGCGTGAGCGCATCTTTGACGCTGCCTCCGCGGACTCGACTCGCGACTGCAACCGCCGCGCGATGTTCCGAGTACACAAGCAATTGAAGCGAAACCTCCGAGGCCTGACGATCGGTCGCGGAGGTCGCATCGTCCCACATACCTTCAATGAAATCGGAGAACCTTCAGCTCCGGAGGACAGCGGGGATGAAGACGATGGCGAAGAAGCCAATGCCGACGAAAGTGCCATCGAGGCGGCGATCTCTGCGTCTCTGAACGCAAAGCTCGCCGTCACTGCGGCAGCAGCTGAGGCACCGACACCAAAATCGGGAGTCCGGCCTGCAAAGAAGAAGAAGAAGAAGCGCAAAGCCAACGAGATGGCGCAGCGCCTTGTCATTGAAGGCGTCGATGACGACAGCGATCGCGAGACCATAGAAGCAGACCCGTCCCTCAAGCCCCCGTCTCAGAAAGAGCTGAAGCGCGCACAGAAAAAGTTAGCCAAGCAGCGCCAGCAGGCACTGGACGAGGAACGTGAAGCAGAAGAGGCTGCCGCAAGCCGCCGTGAAGGTCGCACGTCGACCTCCAAGCAAGTGCGCTTTGCGTTAAAGAAGAACAAGGTTTGCGCAGTTGCTTGCCGCAGTCGCGGCGTCTGTGTTACTGGTAGAGTGTTTCACAACGTCTTGCCATTGCAGGAGGTTTCTGTGAAGAAGATCACAAAACGTCTGATCAAGAATGGGAGGAAGGGCACCGACCTGCAGCCATCCCCTTCGAAGAGTGCAATCAAACCTAGCTCGCCCGATGCCGCGGCAAAAGAAGCTGCAGAGAAGAAAGCTCGACGGCTCAAACATGAGGTATAGTCATGGCACAACCAAATTGTGTTGCTCGGGACATTTGCAAACGACAAATGCTTACCCCAACTGTCATCCCATGCTTGCCAGGCCATGCTTAGAGCACATGCTCAGCGCAAAGCAAACCCAAGCAAGCGGGAGAAAAAAATAGCAAAGAAAAGAGCTGCTAAAAAGAAAAAGCACCTGAGTCAGGCTCCGGGTCCACGGGTGTTTCAAAGTAGATGAGGCGAGAACCAAGGTTCTTAGTGGTGGTGCGCGCGCATTTAGAGTGCTGCAAACTGTCGCAGTTATTTTATACGTCCTTGATTGAACTGCAACGTCATATTAAAAACTAAAGATCGCGGTTTTGGACAAAAAATCCAATGTTTGCTTGGACCCATCAGCAATCGTTGTACACCTCTGTGGCGTACCCTGTCGTTTGTTCTAAATTGATGGTGGCGTGTGACCAAAACGAAGGCACGAATATTGTTTCTCCTGCCGATTGGGTACAGATGCTGACATCAGGATTGCGAGATACGCGCTCCAGGTTGTCATGTAGCCACCGCAACGGGTGCACATTACTGTAACCCCACGCGAGATTGTCGCTTTCGCTGATGTCAAGGCTGGGTGGTACGAGAACCCACAGCTTTTCACCCACAGTAAGTGTGTTGAAAGCTTGGCAATGGTAGTGCAGTGGCGATCCGGAACCGGCCGGTCCCAGGTAATACTGATGCCATAGCTGTCCCGTTGCTGCTTTGAGGCTCGATAGCAGTGACATGTACGCTAGCCCAGCCTCAACTTCTGGGCTTCGCGGCAATGAGTCGGTGCTGCATTGTGGCAAGAACCATGCGTATGGCTGCACGTTTGGAAGGAGGTTCGACATCGAACAATTTTGTACAAAGTCTGCGTCGTGCAGAAATTCTGAATCAAACACGTAGTCCGGCTCTGCAAGCCCGTCAGCTGCGTTACCGCCAGTTGCTCCAAAAGTGCTGTTTGCCAGAAATTTGCCGACAGTAAGTCGTTTCTGTTCGCGCCCAAAGTTGGCAGCGTACGGAATCACAGATACTGCAACTTCTCGATCCGTGAACCACTCTCGCAACTGTGTCACGTTCCGCAACGCAGCCCAAGCTCTCGGAACAGCCTCGCCGTGTGCAGGCAAAGTGGGAAATAAGTTGCGTACCCGCAGAGGCTGACCTCGCATGGCATACTCCTGCACTGCTTCTACGACAGCCGAGAAATTGCCTGCGTATGTTGCAACAAATAATAAGTAAAGAATAAGCACGGTGCAAAACACTGCGCTGCGCACGGGGCCTGAGGCACTAACCATGATGGTTCCGCGCAATTTCTCTCGCATCAATCGAGTCGATTGCACATTTCGAAAAGGCTAGCTTTTGTGCGAGATCTGGTGGTAAAACTGCTCGCTCATGCTCAACTGCTTGCTCGCTGTGACAGGATTCTTCGCTCTGACAAACGGACTGATGGTCGGGCAACGTAGTCAAAGTCGGTGGTTGTGCTGTGGTGAACTCCCGTAAAAGGTTGTGCAGTCCACTCGCATCAGGATACCACGAGCCGAGCAGCGACATTGTGTGTTGCAAAGTCGATTCCTGCGGCCGAAGTTGCAATATTGCTGTGACCTCTTCTAGTAGTCCCAGGCGAGCCGCACGCGCCAGCAACGTTTGATTGCTTGACTCGGAGTTCAATGTGTGAGGTCCAAGCACCTGCTCATGAGCAGTGACGTAGTTTGCACTGGCAATAAACGGCAGAGGAGATGCAGGGTCGCCGATGTGACAGAGCACTTTGACCAGCTCGTGGAAAAAGTTGCTGCCTTCTCGCAAAGCTTGGTTTCTGCGCGGCAATGAAGGAGTTGATGTCAAACATACTGTTGCTGCAGCACAAGAGCAAATAGCATTGTCATACCTCGACGTTGCTCCTACATCGTAAAACCTCAACGAGTTTTTCACGGCCCAGATAACTGCGTTGTGGACGCCGTCGACGGCTGCCGCAACAATGTGCGAAATGTCCATTGGCGGGACGGAACTGTCCTCATGCGCAGCGACGTAACTCAAGATAACGAATTGGAACTCGGCGTACAGTTTCTCCATCGTTAACTGATCCCTCTCCGACTCCGCGACGTTCTGCACGAGGCTCCATTCTTGAACGAGTTCTTCTAAGTAGTCGAGCACCGAATCTTCCGAACGGAACCAGCCGTTGAAGACGCGCTGTGGAGGAAGCCGCAGGGTGACTGTCATGTTGGATAGAGTGCTCGAGCTTGACTCGGGGATACTTGTTGACGAGACCAGCTCGTTTGTGTCGAGTGGATGCGAGTCGGACAACGTTGGTGGATAGGGATACTGCGACACAAGCGTCGGAGGATGCCTCTGCTGAAACGACGAGAAATATCCGGCCATGTCAAATTTGGGTGCCGCTTGTTCGCGGAGGTGCTCTGCCGTCGGCAAGTGCTCCATAAGTGCCGCTTTCACCAGATTCGACGCATTCGCGGGGACAAAGAGCGACAAATTGGTCACGAAATCAGTGATGCCAGTGCCGTCTTCGAATCTTGTATCGTGCAACACCATCCACCTCCATTTCCGCGAATACATGTGCATTATGCTACAAGCAGCCCCACCTCTCCCACCCCCGCATGTGCACGTTTGGTTTTCCACATTACATGTGCTCGCTGCCCCCACGCAGTCTTCGTCACGGACACATTGAAAATCAGCAATTTCAACGTCGTCGACGTCGTCGTACATCGCGACGTGAATATCACGGCAATACTCGTCGTAGGTGATGCAGTCTGGAAACGGAGGCGGGGCTTGCTCATTGTAGGCGTTCCAATAAGAACTAGCTGCTGCTGACAGTACCACACAAGCGCTAACTATCACGACTGCGAAGATGATGTCCATTGGGCGTCGACCGAAGCCCATAACTGAAAAGAGTGGCGGCCCAATCCCACTCAAGAATGCGCCAACTCTACGTCATCATCACGCGAGCTCGCGCGTCCACAGAGGACTACATGGCATCGACTAAAACTGAAAAGTGCCAACAATATCTTACACAACTGTATCACCCGTCCGAAACATTACATATTTGCAGACAGTGCCGGCAACAGTGCAACGATGCAACGAACCGTTTGCGACAGTCGCTTGCTCATTGAGTGATGGAGAGCGATGTCGATGTGATGGCTGGAGCGCAACACTCACGCTTCCACCAGGCAAGCCCTCCATCACAACATCGCACGCAGTTGCCCTCCCTGCGCGTGAGTCAAGTATCGTCTCGCGACTCCGGCACCGGTTGCGTCTTTTGCTCGGGAAAGCGCACGCTGTGTCGACGTTGCTGTCATCGTTGAAAGTTTGTGTGTGTATGCGTGTGTGTGTGTTGGCAGTTACTGTGTTGTGGGCGCGAGCGCGGTGAGGGCGCGGCCGCCACTTTTGCCGTGCAAGCCAGCCAGCGCGTTGACGGCAGCTGAGCTGAGCTGAGGTATGACAGGTCACACCAACACTGTCAACTACTACTTTCTGTTTCGAGCCACACCACAACGCAACGCACACTGCACCACAACGCGCCATGTGGAGCGGGCAGGTGGGGACGGGCGACGACGGGGAACGGGCGGCGTGGCTGCTGGGTGAGTTGTGGGCGAGGTGCGATGAGTGACAAAGATGCACACGCATGAACGCACGGCGCAACAATGCATGTGAATTGTGCGTTGTTGGTCCTTACTTTGTTAGAAAATCAAGTGGCTGCAACCCCGCCGCTGCGCACGATGGTAACAAGAGCCACACCACCGCTCGCTGGCGAACCGTGAAAACATTTAGTGGCTGTAAAGGTCGGAGACTTCCGAAGTAAGTTCGGTGCCGACGAGCTTGTGCTGGAACTGCTCGGGGATGGGGCGTTCGAGCCAGTCCGCGTCTTCTGCGTCGCTGTTCGGGAAGTTGACGTTCATCTCTGACGACTGCGCGCACACGAAGTGGCAGCCCAGCGATGCACGAGAGAGGTACACCTGGCATCCGTTGGTCTTGTCGATGGTCATGGCCGGGCACTTGCCGCGGCTCTGCAGCTTGACGGACGTGCAGTTGTTGACTTCCACGACGGCCAAAAGGTCGTCGAAGAGGACCTGAGTCTTCTTGCAGTTGACGACGTTGAGGGCCTTCAGGCGACCGTTCAGGCGCACGACGCAGTTGCCGCACTTGTACAAGTACACCTTGTCGTTTGCTTCCTTGATCTCCACCTCGACGTTGGCATCGTCTGGTTGGTTCTCAATGAACCAAGTGTGTTGGCGGCGGTCGTACTCGCACTTCGGGGGCAGCACCTTGACCGGGGCCTTCTTCTTCTTCTTCAAACCGGTCTTCTTCTTCGGCGCGTCCGACACCTTGCTGGTCTTCACCAAGGAACGGTTCTTGTAGGCCTTTTGTTTGTCCGACACGTGGCGGAGGCCAGCGGTCTTGCCGGAGCTCTGGTCGATGCTGCGGACCTCGGCGAACAAACCGGCCAAGCCGCCGCCACCGGCGGGGGGCTTGCTCAGTCCCTTGGCGGTTGCGACTTTGACCTTCGGCGCTGGCGCGGGCACTGGCGGAGATTCTTCCTCCTTAGGAGCGGGCGCCGGGGCGGGGGCGGCTTCGGCCTTGGCTCCGCCGGCAGGTGCCGCCGGGGCGTCGCCGGTGGGGTCGTTCTGACCCTTCCACTGGAGGCCGGTGATGGAGGGCGCGAGGAAGGCGCGGAAGTCGTTGAGGAGCTTCTCGGAGGCCTTCACCCACTCGATGTGGTGCTTCTGGTCGTCCTTGCCCTTGCTCGCAGAAAGGACCTTGTTGGTGTAAAACTGCATGGCCTCGAAAGCATCCTTGACGGTCTGCACGGGCTTCGGGTGAAGGAGCGCAGCCATTGCGTTGAAGATCTCTGACAGACCCTTCTCCATGTTGCGGTCGGGGAACTGCGCACGAGCGGCGTTGTTGGAGAACTTCTGGAGGGTCTTGCCGAATGCAGTAAGTTCGTCCGACTTGGGCTTGCGGCACGTCTCTGCCTTGGCGACGAGGCCGGCGTTGAAGTCGAGAGCCTTTTGCAGGTTGTTGGCGGCCTTGTTCGCCTTCTTCCCGCACGCCTTGGTGGCGGCAATCCAGGCCGCACCGGCGTCGGCCACGAACGCGGCGAAGTTGGCCACATTCTCGCTGGGACCTGCGCTAGCAGCAGGGGCACTGCCGCCGCCGCCGCCGCCGCCGCCAGAGCTCACAGCGATCTCGACGCGCGCGAGACGCTCCGAGATGGAGTTGAGGAGTTCCAGGAGTTTAGCTTGGTCTGCCATGATGAAGCGTGGCGCGGTGGTAGAAGTTTGGTTGAACTCAGAAAACTCGGGGCGATCGGTGGGGGGAGGACAGGCACGATTAAATGCACGGGCTCACGGCAAGGGGGCAAGCAGGGCAGCGGGGAGGAGGGCAGCGGGGAGGAGGGCAGCGGGGAGGAGGGCAGCGGGGAGGAGGGCGAGAACACACGAACAAAAACGACGACGGGACGAAAAGCGAAAGGAGAAGCGAGACGAGAAACAACAGCAACACGGAGAAAACGTCTCATCTGTGACATACCTCTCCACACACAGTTAAGGGAGGAAGCAACAGCGAACAACAACAGCAGCAGACGACGACGAACGGCGATGAAGACAGAGAGCGCGACAACACCGCATGTCCTACAGAACAACAAAGCACACCATCAACAACAACAACAAAGTCAACGAGTGACCGTGACAGTGCAAAGAAAGAAAGAAAGTCCACGAGTGAACGAACGAACGAACGACCTAACACAACGAGCGAACAACAACAACAACAACGGCATGAGTGAACCGTATGCACTTTGACAACTTTACGGCAAGCACCATGAACAACAACGAACAACCGCACAGAGAACAACGACGAGCGAACGAGCGAACGAACACACGAACACACCAACACAACGACGACCACCACCAACAACACAACAACACAACAACACAACGACGACCAACAACAACACCACAACAACACAACGACGACCAACGACGACCAACGATGACGACGACGACGACGACGACCACCACCACCACCAACAACAACAACACAACAACACGACAACAACACAACACAACGACCGAACGCACGAACGAACGCGAACACTCATCACTCACTCAACCGACTAAGTGCGTGAGTGAGTGACTGTGAGTGAGTGAGTTGGTATCTTCTCTCTCTCTCTCTCTCTCTCTCTCTCTGTCCTTCGCTGTTACGCTGTTACGGTGACAGACAGACAGACAGTGATCAGACAGACAGACAGACAGACAGTGAACGCACCCACTCACTCACTCACTCACTCACTCACTCACTCAGGCGCTGACTGACTGACTGACGGACGGACTGACTGACTGCATGCACTGGTCGCCACTCGCTGAGAGTGAGTGAGTGAGTGAGTGAGTGAGTGAGGAAATCATTCGTTGGCGTTGACGATGAGTGAGTGAGTGAGTGACTGTAAGTGAGTGAGTGAGTGAGTGTGCGTGAGTGAGTTGGCAGCCAGCCTCCACTGGCTGGCTGGCTGTCTCAGTCAGTCGCTGTGAACTGTGAACTGTGAACTGTGAACTGTGGCTGCACTGTGACTCTATGGCATACTGCACTGTGAGTGAACTGTGACTGTGAGTGTGAACTGTGAGTGTGACTGTGAGTGTGAGTGATTGTGAGCTGTGAACTGTGGCTGTGGAGTGACTGCGGGAAGGAACTGTACTGCACACACTTACTTACCTCTTCACAGTCATTCGCAGTAACTCCACTGTGACTTCACATTCCCATTTATAGGTACTTCGCCCGTACTGCCACACACTATCCACACACACCCTGATATGACATACGTGCGTTTAAAGATCGATCGATGGACGGATTGATGATTGATGGAGTCAATGCGCGTGTTCGTTATTACGTTGAATTCCCGTTTACAGATACAAACACATTATGGGTTATAGTGCAGAAATAGTACCCATGGATAGTTATTCCCATATTTACCCACTCATTATTCGCTTGCTCATTCTGCGAAGAATACGCAGATTGCTAAAGAAAGGTACCTTTATGTCACAAAGATACCATTGTATAAAAATGTCCTTTTACGGTATTTACGGTATTTACGCATTCACGATGTACTCTCGGTCAGTGCCCTGCAGCTTTGTTTGCTCCCTTCGTTCGTTCGTTCGTTCGCTCGGTTGGTTGCTCGGTTGTGGTCTCGTTGTGCGTGCACTCGTAGTCTCACTCTCACTCTCACTCACTCACGCGCACACAACTCACCGCCACAAAGATTATGGTTCTTTAAATGACAAATCTTTGAGCTTATTCGCATATCCACTGTATGTCCCAAACATCGGCTTTAAAGCCATAGTCGGCCTTGGTTTGTGGTTGTTTGGAGACACTATACCACGGAAATCGCAAAAGAAGATATATATCATGTAGCCGACATTGGACAACTACACTGTGGTGGGCCACGGTATACTATCTACAACCGGGATATATCGCTGATGACCACATTGGAGACACAGTGTATTGGCGGCATGGATGCGGTGATGCGATGGTACATAGGAGTGAGTCTATCATGGTTTGATAAGTACTGGTGTACAATGGTTTAGTACAAAAGTACAACGGTGACTGTGTTTGATCCATTTGTGTTTGCCGTGGTGCATGCACACACCCTGGGTACATCATGGAAATACAAAAAGTGGACGGAGGGCGGAGGGTTGCTTCGTTGCTCCGCCTCGGGCTGGCAATAATAATTATTGATCAGCTATGATAGCTAGTCAACACTTTCTTGAAGGAAACAGTCATTGAGCCGCTAGACGATTTTTCATCGAGACTGGATGTTAATTCTTAGAGGTTTGCAAAAATGGGACACGTTTTCGGGGCCAACCTAACCAGCGGAACAAGCACGGACCTGCCGTCGATTCTCCAAGGGGACTTTAATTAATGAAGGAGGGACATTCTCGGGTCTCGAAGATGAATTAAAATCGGCTCCGGGCTGAGTGGTTTTCTTTCAGTCAATCACCAGAATAAACGTCGATGCC
>ENA-OWNT01003860-OWNT01003860.1-seawater-metagenome-genome-assembly--contig:-NODE-3860-length-13705-cov-3.983123_pt1 | contig 13705 bp, 15 predicted proteins | sample MGYA00238136_ERZ651165 | MGnify/ENA primary metagenome ERZ651165 (study PRJEB26861, sample SAMN08777766) | seawater metagenome | isolation source: coastal seawater | place: USA: Florida | collected...
GGTGGGTGGGTGCGTGGGTGGGTGGGTGGTGGTAAGTGAGTGAGTGGCAGTTGGATGTTGGATGGATGGATGGAGTCCAAAATTTTGGCTGTGCTCCAGTTGGCTGCGCTGACTCTTCATTCATTGTGTGTGGCGCTGCGTGCGCGGGTGTGTGGGTGCCGAGTGCCGTGTGCCGAGCCACTGAGTGAGTGAGTGAGTGAGTGAGTGAGTGAGTGAGGATGAGTGACTGTGAGGGAACGAGTGGCGCGTGAGCAGCACTGCGACACTCACTGTGGCTGTGAGCTGAAGGCCCAACGAAGACCTCCTCAACTCAACTTCACCTGCAAACGCTTCACCGTCTGCACTAACCCAAAATTGGAAATTAATGTAAATGCACAACGCCGTCGTAAAGTACGGAAGTTTGTACTGTACGTTAATGTGAGCCTCCGGTACTGTATGGCATAGTGTGGAAGTCCGTCTGGTGAGTGGTGAGTGGTGAGCTGTCCGTGAGTTGGAATCCCATACAATATTGACTACGACATGTCTTCCAAGAACACTACAACGCACTGATTACATGAAAGCCCACAATACCACTAGTACACATTACAGTACTAAGTACTAACATCACCGCAATTACTAACATCCTCACGCGTGTGGGTGAGTGAGTGAGCGAGCTGAGTCTGAGTTCTGAGTTCTGAGGGTCTGAGGGTGTGTGTGGGCGAGCGAGCGGAGCGGTCAAAGTTCGCGTTACTTGCCTAAACGACGGACGACGGACGGCGGACGACAGACGACAAACTCGACAAGACTCACTTCACTCCTCACTCCTCGCTCCTCATTTCTTGATTCTGACTATCATTAGTTTTAGTTCGGTCTCGACGACCGACGACTTGCCCGATGTTTTGTTGTGTGTTGTGTTGGTATGCCTCTGGATGCGTGGATGTCCGAAGGTCTGGACACTTGGACGCTGCATGAAGAAGTACGAAAGGCACACAACACAACTGCTTGGCAAAGCAAGCAAAGTCGGTAGGCGAGTCGGCGTCACCGCGGAGAGGGAACAGTTGACACAAAAAGGGATCAAGGGTCGGGTGAGGGTGGTTGTGTCGAAGGCAACACACGTGAGCAGCATATGTCGACGTCAGGTTCTTCTGCTTGGAGTGGGGGAATTTTTCGCGCAGGAAAAGTCGACAAAAAGAAGAAACAACGGAAGCTCAGTGACAACGACAACTGTTTTGAAGCGCGCCTGTGGACGACAAGGTTCGCGTCTCCACCTAGATCGACGACTGGGTGCTCACGTCGCTGAGAAGCTGACCGAGAACGACCGTTGGCTGGCCATCGAAATCCTCAACTCGATCCGTGGGACTAACTGTTCACATCATTATGCACCGCTCCACGGAAAATCGCTGCTCATGGATTGTGGATGAAGCGGAGCGTAAACGCCTCGCGAAGAAGAGCAGGGCACGCATGGCTGCGGTCCGCTCACCAATGAAAATTGTACCTCCCAAAAAAGCGAACAAGAACACGAAAAAAATCATTGAAAGGAGAGCACGAGAACAGGTGTGTCGGCACATAATTTTGTGATTGTGACCTGCAACCGGAAGCTGGCGTTGAATACTCGAGCTTGTGTGTCGTTTGTGTAGCGATTGGCTCTGGAGAACTTCCACATGCTGGAGCGTTTGAAGCGAGCAAGTGCAAAGTCATCACTCAACACGTATGGAAATTGTGTTTTTGTTACTTTTTTTTCTGTTTTGCATTGATGACATGTTTTCATTTTGAACTTGTTTGTGCAACTATCACCCGTGGCTCTCAAGTTGGAGCAAAATGTCAAAGTACAAAAAACAATTCAAGCACAACAAAAGTAAAATTCGTCAGTTGAGATTGCAAGCCGTGGTGGAAGACAACATTAAGATTGCTGCGCGGCTTGTTAAAACGCCGGTGAGTTCCACGATGATTGTCATGTTGCACGACTGTTCGCCGTGTGATGTGTTGACGGACAACATTGTGTCGTTGTGCAGTCAACTATTAAGACCGAAAGCATGGACAGAGATTACTACAATCATGTGCACGTGATGTCACGCATGCGTGATATCAAGACCACGGAGGTACGGCTGGTGTCGGCATACTGTGAGGTGTTCAGTGGTGAACGTGGAATATGATGTGATGACTGCAGGGGTTTCATGGGAATCTAATTCCCCCTCCATTGGAGGGCGAAGGAGCCGTTAGCCCTGGCACGTTGGCGTACACATGGCGACCGAAGTCGACAGCTAAGCTTCGGGATATGCCCCCAGACATCTTTGCAAAACCACGGGGCGACCCAGCTGTGCTTCCACGCTCAAAGTTGGCCAGGAACAAAAAAGGTCACCGATCCAAAGTGAAAAAGAAAGTTTTGAAGGGATATGCGAAGCGACGCAGTGCGGGGGAATTCATGCCCGAACGACAGTTTAAGAAAGAGCACGCACCGGCGCTCTGACAATTGATGCTACATATAATTATTCTTGATATCACGTGTCTTTTCGAACTAATTGTCGCAGATCATAGGCAGTGAAGACGCGAAATGCCACTGGAAAATTGGCGCCTATATACGTGCTGCTATGTCGTCTGCAAACTTTGTGTGACGGTCGACGACATCACTTGCTATTGGCTACAGCTCCACCACACACAGGGGCCTGTCGTCGTTGAGTCATACACGATCATCGGTTCGTCCGTAGTTGTGCGTCCTTCTGTGTACGCAAAACACTCCTCGCATTCACTGCAGCGTGCTGAGGCGGTATCGGCATGTCCGTTCTATTACAACATCGAGACGACATGAAACACACCAAACCATGACAGAACAAAGAAATCAGAGGACAAAAAAGCAGAGAATGAGAATGGGAACTTGACGTGGCACACAATGTGCATGAACCGACCTGCAACATGTCAGCGCATGTTGCCTCGCCGCACATCGCAGCGCAAGGATTCTCTTCATCGAAGCAATCCCCACATTGCTCGCAGCCCTGCGAGATCTCTAGGTAATCCTGCGTGAAACCCAAATCGCGCCAATCCTCGCACGACACACCGTTGCAACTGTAGAGTGCACACGCAGGATCGTAAACTTCATCAGCTGAAGCGTCGGCCATACCCAAGAAAGTACCGTCTACCAAATCAACGGTAAATCGATAGACGCAAAAGGCACCACTTGACAAATCGACAAAGAACATGCTCATGCGCTGCGACAGCGGCTCTCCAATGTAGATTGTCATAGTGTTGTCAGCAAGAGTCACAAACGTCGCGCCATTGATATTGTAAATGCTGTCGTAAACTTTTGCGATGTCGTCATCCGATACTCCGTATGATTCCAAGCAAGAGTCAGGCAAGGACACATACACTTCTTCTCCATCATAGATGTATATTGTCCAGTCACCATCGCGCATAGTATCTTCGAGGGTTGCGCAGGCTGCCTCGAGAGATGTACCGCAGAAATTGACATCGTCGTCGTCGTTGTCATCCACATAACTGTCAAGCGTCACATCCGCATGGCCATTGCTCAAGGGAGGCGATTCTCCATCTGGGATCTCATCCCACCCTAAAAAGGTCCCTTCAAGTCTTGCAATGGTAAACTCAAGAACGAATTGGGCGTCCAAGCCAACGATATTCCATAACATTTGAACAGTCCCATCCCCTGCGAACAAAGACAATCGTCTGATGGTTCTCGTGCGTGGACACGAGAAAGGCAGCACCAATTTTTATCAACTCACCGGCATTTGCTGTCAAGAACAAATAGATCGCGAGGTCGGAGTCGTCATCACTGTCAAGGATTTGCACTCCAACAGAGTGCTCACTGAACTTTGTATATTCTTTGGGACCGGGATTCATAGATTGGTGGCAAGCATCTTCGTCGAAAATTATTTTCAAGTAGTCCTCGCTAAGACGAAGAGACATGCCGGCATCGAAGCAGGCCTACAAAATGGTTCGCCACATGACGGTTGTATCGCGTAAGGCAAAGTGAAGCGGGTCATTCACGGGCGAACCTCCCAGTCAAATTCTGGTTCAACTGCGGTGTAGAAGTCCTCGCAGCCCTCACACGCAACATATGACAAGCGTGCTCGCCCAACCCAATCGTCGTCAGCAGCAGATGTGGTCTCCAGAGCGTCATGACCTGATTCGCCGCAGGAGCCGCAAGTGGCTGCACATCCAGCACGTATGTCCGAATTCGTTTCGCAGAATTCCTGCTCCTTTTCGCAGCTCACGAAATCGTACCACGGCGGCTCCATTGTTCCAACGTCATAGGCATCGACACACTCCGTGCATATGGTGGTGTATGCTCGCCAGTCTCCACGGTAGCAAATGCCGTCTTCGGAATCGTCGTAGCTGTACGTGTAGCCATCAATACATCCCGCACTGGACGGGATTGCACAGCAGTCATCATCTTCTTCACCGTTCTCCAAACATGGATTTATCTCGCCGTCGGTGACGGAACTGGCCGTCGTTGTTGCTTCGTCCACGCAAAGTGGGATTTCGCAAAAGTAGGCCAAGGGTGTCTGTGCAACAATAGGAATTAATCAATGGCGAAATAAGCAGGACTGCACACCGCGTTGCTATGAACGGCCAAAAACGTACATCAGTCACGCAGTCAATGTCGTTCCATGTCCCGTCAGTGTACACGTGAACGCAGCACTCGCCGTCTTCATTAAATGCGCCGTCACATGAGTCACAGCCATTTGGCTCGCCGTCGGCCCAATTTGTGTAACGCATCTCAGTGCCGTCCAATTCCACGAACTCACAGCCATCTTGGGCATTGAGCCCGAGCCACCATGTATCCTGAGTGGTCTCCAGCGCAAATTCATTCATTGCTTGAAGCAAATCACCATCAGATGAGAAAGCAATGTGCCCCCCAAGAGCTGCGCACGTGGCTTCCGCGTCAATCGCCGACGACTCTGCATCTTGTAGTGTGTAGCACATTCCGTTGGCTGGATAACCTCCTCGCGCATTGCAGTCATGTTCGGTAGTGCACTCTTCTTCACACGTCTCCGTTTCACAAAAGTACAGCAACCCAACACCTGCATCACAGTTGATGTCGTTCCAGGACCCTACGTGGTGGCGGATTCATATGTCGACGAGTTATGTTGATGCACATGTCGCTCGAGAAATGAGTTTGCAGGTTACTCACCATCCTCCGTTACTTGGACGCAGCACTCTTTGTCATCATCTGTATCAAAGCCACCAGTGCACGTCGTACAACCATCGGGCTCGCCGTCAGCCCAGTTAGTGAATTTAATGCTTTGGGTGTCGTCCAGAGCGGAGAACTGGCAATTTTTGCCAGAGGTTAAACCTAACCACCACGAATCTCCTTCCTCGACGGTGCCGTTCAAAACAAAATCATGCAGCATTTCAAACAAATTAGAGTCCGTGGTGTACGCAACGTGTCCACCAATGCTGAGACAGTGGTCCTCGGCTTCCTCAAGTGACGAAACTGGGGCCTGCATGGTGTAGCAACTGCCGTCAGTGGCCAGCTGCCGACGATGTGCTGCGACTGTTGCGCCAGCGGCCGCATAGAGGAGCCGCTTCATCAGGTGCGAGCTCGACACGAAATTTTTCGCACCAATCCCGTGGCGTTGATGTAGATCAAATTTAAAATTCGACAGAACTAAAATATCTCAGTCTTTCCACATCTTTCATTCTCCACCTTTTTTTATTGTGGGCTCGCGCAAGAAGTGATGACACACCAGTTTGGGAAATCCTGTCCTCGACTCTTGGTTCTCTCGATTCGATGTTGAAACACAGGGTGAAGTGCCAGCCACGCCCGCCAACCATCCATCGCCATCGCCGTCGCCACAGCGATGTCAGTGGTGACAGTTGTGACACGTGTATCGAAGCTCACTCATGGTGTGTGTTCACGTCCGTCACGCTGACGCAAACGTTCAGACAACACTCCAACGTTCGTTGTCATCAAATCAAACAGTCAAAGCAAGCAAGCAAGCAAGCGGCGGAGAATTCGCGGTGTGCTGTGCTGTGTTGTTGTGTTGTGTCCACGAGGATCCAGTGCGTCACTCACTCACTCACTCACTCACTCAGACAGGCAGCACACAGACACCTTCACTCTCGCCTGCCCGCTCCCGCACTCACTCACTGTGTGTCCCGAGCTCACTGCGTTCTCACACTCACTCATTCATTCATTCATTCATCATTCATTCATTCTCACTCACCACAACGCGCAGTGTGTGTTGGTTGGTGCGTCTGTCAGCTGCTGGTGTTTCCACCATTCATTTGTCCGCCAGCGCACCGCACCTCCCTCCCGCCCACTCACTCACTTCCTTGCGAACTTATTATGACATGCAAACCATCGAACCAATAGCTTGACTGACAACTGACAGCACACAATCACGTGACTTTGTGACTTTGACTCATTGACTGGGGACCACTGACAGATAGCTGACAACTGACGACAGTGCGACGGTGCAGGACGATGAACTGAATGACGACATGACAATGGAGATGTACGTACAGTGAGTTTACCCGTAGTTGTTGGATCATCATCAGATCGAGATTGGCCGATCGGCGCCTCGACCACGCATTATCGCGTAGTGCCGTGCAACCACAGTGCGGTGTGATAGTGCGGGAGAGCTATAGGGATTCACAACCCACAACTGAAAGCGAGCAGCTCTTGAAGCGCTGAGACCCTGCATACACAAACATCACGAGTGCGAAACATGAACAGATGTTTGCGGACTTTGGGTGAATAGCGAGGTGGACTGTCCGTGAAAGAGTGCAGCTCAGGTAATATTATGACAAGAATTCCGACATTCTGCCAATCCAATTGCTGTGGTCTATGATATGATGCACGCAGCTCGGTTTGTTCTAAAATTTGCAGCTTCAAATTCCCTGAAGCTCTTGGACGTTGGTTGCCAATTGTATCTGTGCACACAACCATGTAAAATAAGTACCGCGCCACACAGGGATGGCATGGACTAAGTTGTTGACTTACGCGCGGTATGAAACGCGTGCTGTTCCAGCGTGTACTATGTTTTCTATTTCTGCTTTCATATCCGCCTTAACCCAGTCGCCTGTCAATGTGCAATTGCCGTGAGTACTCAAGGACTACCGCGTAGTTGCAACATGCTTGGGTCGAACATACATATCCGCAGCAACATCGTATCATTCGTCGATCCAAAGTCGCGTGCATACCTTCATCACCACAGTGCTAGCGTGACAATTTATCATCGAAACGACTGAGTTTTCTCAACAACACGCACCATTTGAATATTTTCGACAATCTCACAGAAGTACCACAAACGCTAACATTTTCAGGCTGCTGGCAGAAAGCACACGCCGCGGTGTTGAGTTCGTCCTAGACCATGGCACATCAAACAGTGTCGATGCAAAGCAATTAATAATCGTCGGCCATCTTTGAAAGCCACACATCGTGCATGGGACACACCTCTAAGTGCTCTACAGAATACACCTTGATGGCCTGCCAAACACACGGTAAAAGAGACTGAATCCATATTCGAGGATTGTCATCTTGTGACACGAGCACGCTTCGGCCACGTACCGGGCACGACTTAGCTCCGCAGTTCAACGCGAAATGAATTCGCGGATCGACATTCCGGATCGTGAGCGTCACACGAGGATCCCCGCGTGCTTGAAGATAACACGTTGCACAAGGGTCAGCACACCGCAATCACATGTACAATATGTTCGTAGTCACAATCATACCTGCGAATTGGCGATAGAACCGAAATACTCCAAAAGCGTTACCACGAAGGATACCATGCTCAACATCGTTGAGTGATAAAATAGCGCCTCCGACAGAGTACCTGCGGTCACGATCGACACAGTGCACACAAATGAGCAAAGGCCTAAGAATCCTGAACTTTGACTACCAAACGCACTTGACTGCATCGAAGAAGAATAGCCGCTGTCTCACACTTTGCGGAACACCCAATTCCACAAAAGCATGCTGGACCATCAAGTTGTACCTATGCGACAAGACAGCTGGATGAGAACGAGTGCTGTGTACGAGAGACAGGGCAGTACTCACAGATTCAGAAAGAAAGCCAGTTTTTGACGCTCGGAAAAAGAGTGGATGTCACATTGTTGGAGTCGACACACCAGCTACGCACAACATGAATGTAAGCTGTCAGATTCAGTGCCCACGCGACGGGGCCCTTGATGTGATTGTTCATACCTCCTGAAACTGGCAGAACTCTTCTTTCCGTACAATAGCAACGTAGTCCACAAGACCCGTCGTCTGATCGGTTGCCGAAGAAACCAACTCGTCGAAAGTGGTCCGACTGGAGACAAACAATGCAATTCACACGTCGATGAGGACCAACGTTGCATTGAATTCGATTGACGACACAAAGTACATACCAGCGAAGGAGGACGCGAAGGGCGTGACGGCCTGAATAAGGAAAAAGTTGTTTTCTCGATCCTGTCTGGTCTGTGTCCACTCCATCATCATCACGTAGTGCGAGGGGGTCTTCATTTGCTCCAAACTTGCGCCACGAATTTAATATCAACGGTTCACTGTGCAGCTGCAACCGATAAAACAAATCTCCGTCTTCAAAATCGTGGTCATTCGTGACATGTTTAAATACGTTGAGGTGCAACAGTTCGCGGCCAGCAGCGACAGCTTCCTCTCTTGTGTCGAGACCAAAAAACTTCTGAAACACGGTGGTTGCCTGTAAAGATGATGAGGCCTGAGAAAATGCGCGAGGGTAACCAGCAGAACACCAAAGTCGTGGCACGCACCTCGCTGCCAACGAAAACATGGTCGTACACCACCAGCCGATACCGACGTGAGCGAATGTCTAATACCTCGCAAAGTTGCTTCAACAGTTCAGAGTACTTGAAGTGCTTCTCGGCAATATAAATAAAGTTGTCGATTCCAGCGCTGTCAGTGCTGAGAGATCTACTTGAGCGGCTGGAGCGCGCGGAGTCGGCAGCGCCAGCGCTGGCCCCATTTTGCGGATTGAATAAGCTACCACAGCCACTGTTGTCTGCTACCACATTTTGTGGAGGTGGCAGCAACCGTTCGTCAATTCTAACAGGCTCCGTACCTTCACGGAGTGCTTCGTCCATCGCTGCTTGATGACTCAAAGCCCTTGCAACTAGTTCACCCGAAGATCTCAACTCAGCCACCTGCGAGCCGTCTCCAATATGCTCATTGTCGAAGAAGACCTGAGGGACAGTGTGTGCGCCGCTGAGCTCAATCATGCCTTGGCGGCGCTCAGGGTGAACACCAATGTTGATTTCTTGCCATTCCAGGCTAAGTTCTTTCAAAACAGCCTTTGTACGAATACAATGGGGGCAACCACCGATTGTAAAGATGGTGATCGAAAACTGAGGGATAGCTTCGCCATCTTTAATGCGCCGCAGCGTTGGTTCGGATAGATCGGCAGCGACGACGCTATTTTCGCTTTCGGAATCAGTGCTGTCGGCGTTGACTTTTGATTCCTCGTCTTCCGACCTCTCTCCGCCACCACAAGCTTCACCGCAGTCTTTGGTGCCAATCATGGTGAACCTTCTGCCACCATCGGCGCGAACGAGCCGCAACCAATTTTGCTGGAAGCGAAACGAGTCCCTCACATGTATGCGACAACTTAAATCAGCACTGCTGCTTCGTGAAGAACACTTGTTTTTCTTTTCGTTGTTGCCCAGCTGCGACAAATTCGCCACGCTGCGCCTCAGACATCGGGATTGTTCGTGTCCTGTGCAGACAGTTGAGCTACGTCTTTTTCGGCTGGTGTGGCCACTAATTTGTAACCCTATTCGGTTGCCCTCAGGTGACTCTCGTCACAAACCACATTTGCAACATCCCAGAGGTGGTCCGGTGACGTCGTGACGGTCGAGTGCGTGTGTGTTTACCGCACCTATATTTCTTCGTAGGTTCGTGCGTGCGCTGCATGCGTCTAGCACGAAAACGCCGAACGGAACTGTGTCGAACATCGCGTCAGGACGTCGCGTGTTATCCCGAATCCCCTATTCACTGCCTGCAGCTTACGCCCGCGCCCTCAGGCACCACGGTTCCTGAGCTGATATGATAGTGTCCGTGGTTGTGGGTATTATGACGTCTGCGGTGCTTTTCTGTCTCGACTCTTGTAGACTTATCAGCTGCCAACCACCCTTTATGTGCGGGCGGAGCGCGGCGCGCTGTATGTGCGTGCGTGCGCGATTGACAGAACGTGTGTGCGTGGCAGGGAGCGAGGGACATTCGCGGCGTCGGTCGCGGTCGCGGTCGCGGTCGCGGCGTCGTGTGTTGGTTGGTTGGTTGGTTGGTTGGTTGGTTCGTGGTTTGTTGTCGTTGGTTCGTACAAAAACGAGCCAACGTCAAACGGGTCAGTCCACCGCGTGAGGTCGGACGTCATCCCCTCGCTCGAATCACGAACTCACCAAGTTAGTCAGCACAGCACACTCAACACTCAACCTCCCTCAACCTCACTCACTCTCCCACAGTCAGTACAGTCCCACAGTCACGCAGTCCCACAGTCACGCAGTCCCACAGTCACTGTGCCACTCAGTCATCAGTCACTATGCCACTCAGTCAGTCAGTCGTCGCCGCTGTCAGTCGGTGTCGCTCACGCGCTCTCACTCACTCAGCCAAGCTCCTCCCTCCCTCCCTCCTGTCGCTCGCTCACCGTCGTCGGTCGCGGTGCTGCCACTGTGCGTCGGTGAGCGACGAGAGACAGTGAGGGAGTGAGTGGGTGGGTGAGTGGGTGAGTGGGTGAGTGGGTGAGGGAGTGACGCAGTTCTCTCTCTCTCTCACTCACAGCCATTGATAATCAACCAAATGTACAGTACTATACAGAACGTTGTGTTGTTTTGTTGTTTATGTGGGTCTGACGTCACTGGTTGGCGATGACCGTGTTGCCGTGCTGACTGTGATGACGACGTCACAATCAACCAACACACACGCACACACGCCAACCGCAGGGACGCAGGGACGGCGTGGGAAATAATGTTGGTGTCGCTGGCAATCGAACAGACTGAAATGTCGGAAGTGTAAACGAATGATTAGAAGGAACCAGACGCAGGTGAGTGACCGTGGAGAAAGTTGGAAATATCAGAAATCCGATCAGTAAGCGGTTGTGGTGCACCTCCCGCGGCGGCGGTGGTGCGGGGTGGACGCGCTGACTGGTTCCCTTCCTCCCTCCCTCCCTCCCACTCTCCCTGGTTGGCGGTGTGTTGCTTTGTGGGTGTTCGTTGTCAGTCCGTCAGTCCGTCTCCCCTCACTCACTCACTCACTCACTCACTCACTCACTCACTCACCCACTCACTCACTCACCCACTGACTCCCTCGCTCGCTCACACACTCGCTCACAAAGTCACGCACTGACACACGGTCTGGCAGCGACCGATTGTCCTAAATGACTGAATGAACACTTTAGAGGGTACAGTATAGAAAGTGGACACAGCAAATTGGGCGTCGCATCCAGGGATGTTGTCTGGAGTCGTAGCACGCTGAAACCAGCAAATAATTTCAACCACTCTGAGGTGCAGAAAACGAGCCATTTCCGTGGTTCCGCGTGTGGCTTGAACTTGTGAGCGCTCGCTGATCGAGGCGAGTTTGCTTTTCTGGATCATTGCCAAACTGCCAAAGTCGCTGCACTCGCTGCTCAGTCAGCCAGTCCGCCACACGCGGTTGTCATGAATAGAGATTTCTGGTCGTCGCCGACGCCACTCGTTCCCACTCAGCCACTCAAATCAGTCCGCTTGCTTCTGCCTCGGTTCGGTGGCCGGGCGCGGCCGCTGCACGGTTTGTCAACGGACGCATGCGCGGGCCTCTCGAAAAACCGATCAAAACAGAAAATCGATCCGAAAATTGAGCAGAAAACTCGGCGGTAAATGCCTTTTCACACAAGCCTGTAATGGTGACAAGTAAGCAAGTGACAACAAGTCCACAAAGCAGCGACGAACAACACTCGTGATGCGAGATGGTGACTGGCGACTCATCACCGCGATCACCACGACGTTTGTGCCTCATGTCCGTGGAAAATTTCCGCTATGTTGGGGCGGTGGCAGCCTTGGTGGACGGCTTTGCTGCGAACTGCACGCAAAACTGTGCATACGACGTGGATTGCATGCTGTCTGGCGATGTTGCAACAAATGCATGAAAGCTCGGCATTTGTCCGTCACAACGCAAGTAGGTTCCGGTGAATCCTGATGCGATATGTGAGAGCGTGCAACACACCCACAGAAACACTCTTGTGCACTTTGAAGCAGTGGGTAAATGAGTAGACGGCGTCATACATTGGCAAAAGCGTGAAGAAAATACCTCTCGGTATGAAGTTTTGAAAAAGAAGGACATGTTTGAAAGTTGAACGTTGAGCAACTCTGCCCAATGCTGACATTTGGAAGGTTGACGTGAAGTTTGCAACTTCCAAGAAGTTTTTGTTGCTCGCTGCCAACATGAGCTGAGCAATGTTTATTCTTGTGTCGGCGGTTTTGTTTTTGTCAATGGCATCAGCAAGATTATCTCTTCACAAGTCATCCCAGAGAAGTCAGCAGGACATTGATGAGGAGCACATGAGGAACTTGATTGGTTTGGCGAACGCAACCAACCCAGCTGCTCCCTTCGGCGCAGCTATCGTCGACCGTCGCAACAACAGTATTGTCTGCACCGGTGTGAATAGTGATGGTCCACTCACAGCTCCCTTTTTGCACGGAGAGATCGTCGCCATCAATAACTGCAGCAACATGTACGGGTGGAATAAGACCTTGGCACGCAACTACACTCTCTACACCACGGCGGAATCATGCCCGATGTGCCAAAGTGGTTCGTTCCGACCGTCATCGACAAACTGTGATGTTGACTCAATACACACGCACTACGTGTTTAACTGTGCGTGTGAAAATGTGCAATTTTTTTCTGTGTAGCTATTGAATATGCTTGCATTGGGCGCATGGTGTTTGGGTCGTCGATTCCATTTCTAACGCAAGTGGGTTGGAATCAGATTGACATCCGCGCAGTCGAGGTCAATAACCGCACCTTGTTCACGTCGTGTGAGGTCGTCGGTGGAGTTTTAGAAGAAGAGTGCAATCCGCTCTTTGCTGCGGGTCCTCCGGTCAACTGGGACACTCATCATCATGACCACGCGCACGACGTGGTGTCGCTGTGAACACAAAGAGTGGGGGACAATTGCTTGCAACACACTTGACCAAGACCACGCGGATGAATGTCAATCCTATCACCAATTGATAGGTCCCATGGCGCGATTGGTTAAGTTCACGAGTGCGCCACCGGCTTCCAGCTCGAAATGAATTGGCGAAAAAAGCCGTCCACGTCGACGCGACCACTGAGCGCCGTCCCCAATCCACCAGAATAATTGTATAATTGCAGACAACTGCTTGCCGTGAAATCCTCCTTTTACGCTGTTGATGCACCAGTGCTGAAGCAAGTGGCTTCTGATGATGTCCTTGTGACGCTGTGACATTGTGAAGGTAACGGCGAAGACGACAGCTCCAATGCGGTGCCCCTTCTGGCAAGGAAATTAGCCGCTCTGGCCGGGTCTGAACGCTATCGCCCACTGGGGATCCGCTTTTTCTGCGCCACCAAAGAAGACGCTGCGAATGTCTGCACGTTCCGGTGTGTGTGTTAGTGTGTGGAGTTTGTATTTTGGAGGTGGTTGCTGTGGACAGTCCTTGCGTTCTACAAAACATGTTGATACATACATATGAGGCGCCGGATTCAGCATCACGACTTCGGGCTCCGGTTTCCATACATTACATTACATCAAAGAGTTGATGCTGA
>ENA-OWNT01003862-OWNT01003862.1-seawater-metagenome-genome-assembly--contig:-NODE-3862-length-13701-cov-6.280608_pt1 | contig 13701 bp, 12 predicted proteins | sample MGYA00238136_ERZ651165 | MGnify/ENA primary metagenome ERZ651165 (study PRJEB26861, sample SAMN08777766) | seawater metagenome | isolation source: coastal seawater | place: USA: Florida | collected...
TATCTCGCGGGGCGCAGGGCGTCGGTCCGGCCGTGGATCGGCGAGACGGCCCAGGGAATCACGGGCAGCACGACCCCCAAGGATCTGGAGACCGCGCTGCAGCTGCTGCACCTGACGATCGCCCAGCCCCGGTTCGACGCAGATGCGTTCGCGGTCGTGCAGTCGCGCCAACAGGAGCGGGTGCAGAACCGGGATCTGGACCCGTCCACGCCCTTCTACGACCGGTTCAACGCGCTGCTCTGGCAGGGGCACCCGCGGACGGCGCCTCCGTCCATGGAGCAGGTCGCCCAGATGGATCTCGCGAAGAGCGAGGCCGTGTACGAGACGCTGTTCTCCGGGGTCGGCGACATGACCTTCGTGTTCGTGGGCGCGGTGGATCCGGAGGTGCTGGAGCCGCTGCTGGAGCGCTGGATCGCCTCGCTGCCGTCCGGCAAGCGGCTGGAGTTCCGGGACGTCGGCAAGCGCGCCGCGGAGGGTGCTGCGGCCGACTCCATCCGCCGGGGGATCGAGCCCAAGGCGCGGGTGCGGCTCCGGTTGCCGGGGGAGTTCGAGTCGACGCCCGTCAGCCGCCACAAGCTGCGGACGCTGGGCAGCGCGCTCTCGATCGTCCTCCGGGAAGAGCTGCGGGAGGCCCGCGGCGGCACGTACTCCGTCGGGGCGCGCACGCGGCAGACGCACGAGCCCAGCGGTCGGTACAGCGTGACCGTGGACTTCCAGTGCGATCCCGAGCGCGTGGACGAGCTGCGCAAGGCCGCGTTCCAGATCCTGGAGCAGGCGAAGGCCGCGCCGATGCACAAGTCCGTCACGGATCGCGTGGCGGCGCAGGAGCGGCGGTCCTGGGAAGAGCAGCTGAAGACGAACAGCTACTGGCTGGGGGCCATCCAGGGGAACCTGCAGCGCGGCGAAGACCCGGTGTCGCTGGCCGCCTACCGCACGTTCCACGCGCAGATCACGCCCGAGTACGTGCACGCGGCGGCGCAGCAGTTCCTCGATCTGGACCGCTACGTGCTGGTCACGCTCCTGCCGGAGGCGCAATAGCGGCCAGCGGGGACGGCCCGGTGCCGTCGGCGTGCACCGGGAAGATCGTGTCCGGCACCAGCGTGTTGACGAAGCGGGCGATGACGTACATCTGCTCGCTGCCGAGCCCCTTGCCGATGTACTCGGCGCCGTAGACGAAGAGCACGAGCGCGCAGGCGCCGGGGAAGCCGAGCAGCATCCATGGGGGCTCGTCCGCGATGACCTGCGCCCAGCCGACCATCAGCGCGAGCACTCCGAGCAGCGCGAGCACGGCGTACACGAACATGAAGCCCGTCCACACCCCCGGGTGCGGGCCGAAGCGACCCGTGGCGACGGTGCCGTCGCCGTCCGCGCGGATCTCGAGCGACAGGTAGGGCGAGAAGAACGCGCGCCCCTCCTCGGGCAGCCAGAGGTTCACGAACCCCGGCACGGCCTGGCCCCGCACGGCGCCCTGCTCGGCGAGCGCGGCCTCGAACCGGCCGAGGATCACGTCGGGCGGCTCTGGGGACCTCGCGGTGATTCGGGGACGGGCGGCCGGGCGGCGGCGGATGGGGGCGTTGCTCATGGGGTCGTCTCGGCGAGGAGCGCGCGCACCGCGTCCACCCGGGCACGCTGGTTCTTCGGGCCGTCGATCGCGTTGGCGCGGGCGCGGCCGTCCAGGTCGTCGGCGATGAGGGGACGCAGACGATCGCAGGTGGCGCGGCAGGCCGCGATGACGTCCTCGGTCGGCGGCGCGAACCCGGCGACCACGATCTCGCGGGTGTCGGGATCCCACTCCCACAGCCCGATCCACTCACCCCGGTGGACGAGCGGACGCTGGTTCATCCAGGTCGCGTTCGCCACGGTGATGCCGGTGCGTCCACCGATCCCCAGGACCTTGCGCCCGTGGTGGGCCGGGTCCGCGAGCACGCCGGGGGCGCTGCGCAGGGCGAGCAGGTTGTCCTGGGCCGTCAGCAGGTGCACGCCGTCGTCCGCCGCGGCGGTCAGCAGGTGCTCGTCCTGGGGCCTGACGAGGGCCTCGCCCAGGCCGTCGATCTCGATGGGCAGGAGGCCGAGCGCCCCGGCCGCGGCCTTCGCGACCCGCTTGCCCACCTTCGCCCAGCCCACGAACTCCTCGAGGGAGGCGACGCCGGCCCAGGCCCAGAAGCGCTCCGCCAGGGCCTGCGCCTGCCCCGCGGGATCGTCCGGTGCGTCGCCCCAGGTCAGCGGAGACGCGCCCATGCTCAGCGTCCACAGGTAGCGGTTCGTGTCGAGCCGGCCTCCCTCGGGCTGGCGCCGGACCAGGCCGTCCCACTCCAGGCTGCGCAGCACCGCCGGGAGCGGGGTGGTGTGGCCGATCTTCTTGCCCGCGGCCCCGAGCGAGCGGGGCATGCCGTCGGGGAGCGCGGCGCGGAGGGCGTCCGTGGACAGCGGACCGCCTTCGAGGGCAGCGCGGACCGCGTCGGCGATCTGCTGCTGTTCGTCGGGGGTGACGCCGAGCTTCTCCAGCTCCCGGTCCTGGCGTCGGCGGGCCTGGGCGCTGCTCACCTTCAGGGCGAGCGCCACGTCGTCCCGCGGGACGAGCCAGATGCAGCCCCGGACTCCGGGGACGATGTGGATCTGGCCCGCCGCGAGGCTCGCGTCCATGTCCGCGCGGCGCGCCGAGGGCACCCGGGCCTGGAGCGCGAGGTACGGATCCACGCCGCCGATCGCGCGGATCCATCCGCCGGGGACCGAGGAGATCCGGGCCTCCGCGCCGAGCCCCTGGGCGGCGGCCCAGGCCACGCGGGCTTGTGCGAGCGAGATGCTGGTCATTCGTCTTCCAGGCTCCTGCGCTGGGCAATGGTCCTCGCCGTGGTGACGATCGCCCTGGGGAACTCGGTCACGACGCGGCGGACCAGCCGGCCGGCCACCTGGCGCCGGCTGATGTCGCCCTCCTCGCCGACGGCGTGGCGCAGCAGATCGGGGCCCCGGGCGCTCAGGGCCTCGCGCGGGTTCGGGCTGAGGAGCAGCTCGGTGGTCTCCAGCGCGATCGCGATCGTCGCGCGCACGGCCTCGTGCACCGATCCCGTGGTCGTCGGGTGCTCCGGCAGGATCCCGCGCGCGCACAGCGTGTGGGCCTGGCAGTTCTCGCTCAGGTGCATCCCGTGCAGGGCCGCGATCCGCTCGGCGTCGGCCAGCAGCATGTCGCTGTGGCCCATCCCCCACTTGAGCTTCGGCCCCCGGTCCAGGTGCACCCCCGTCACGAGCACGGTGGTGCCGGGCAGGTGCCGCTGACCGGCCATGTGCACGAGGTCCGCGTCCCCGATGTAGTGCGTCACGGTGTGGTTGGCGCCGTACTTCCGTCGCGCCGCCTCCCCGCGGAAGGCGTTCAGGCGGGTCAGCCCGGGGGCCTGGAAGGTCACGACGTCACCGATGTACTCCGGCCACGTCAACGCCGCCAGCTGCGACAGCGCGCCGCCCAGGCTGTGGCCCGTCACGTCCACCCGGCCGTAGCTCGCGTTCAGCGCCTTGAGCACGGCCACGAGCCCGAGCTCCTGCGCCGAGGCGAAGTGGTCCGCGCCGATCTGGAATTCCAGGTCCGTCTTGATGTCCTTGAGGTCGTCCGGCTCGGTGCCCCGGAAGACGACGACCGGCGGGAAGCCGGCGCGCAGGGGCTCCATGACGAAGAAGTTCAGGCCCGACTCGGTCCGGTACGGCAGGAAGTCCTTGCGGTAGCCGTTGTGCTCGAGAACCTCCGGCGCGCTCGGGTGGCTCGGCATGTACGCGAAGCGGTGCGCCAGGAACTCGTAGAACTGGTGCCGCATCTTCACGTCGGGCCCCGGGAACGGGGTCGCGCCGGCCTTGCGGATCCGCTGGACCAGCCGCTCCATGCCGGGGATCGGATCGCTCTTTGGGCGCGGGCCCTTCATCCGTTCGAGGAGGGCCTCGATGGCGGCGTCCGTCCGCTCCTTGATGAGGTGGGGGTCGTCGATGACCGGAGGCAGGGGGATGAGCGCAGACTTCTGGGGTTGCACCGCGCCGAGGGGCCCGCCGTCCGTGATCCAGTCGACCCGCAGCGTGCGCAGGAGCGAGGTCACCGAGTCGATGTGGTGCTTGATGTTGAAGCCCCGCATCGCGGTGAGCTCGCCGATGTCCACCGCGCGCAGCAGATCCACGCCGTGCTCTTCGAGCGGCAGCAGCTCAGCCACGCCCGCCTTGGGATCCGGAATGGTGGACAGCGCGGTGTGCCAGATCTCCATGTACTGCTGGAACTGGCGGGCCGTCTCCACGGCCAGATCGCGGTCCCAGTGGTCGATGGCGACCTGGAAGCCCGCCTCGGCGCGCCGCGTCACCCACGGCGCCTTCGTCATCATCGTGGTGATGTGGCCGATCAGCGTGGCGACCTGCTCGGGGGGCATCGTGCCGAGATCGAGACTCGCAGGGTCGAACGGCAACATCAGGGAGCCCCTTCGTCCATGCCTCCCACGTCGATGCCGAATCGCTCGATGTAGTCGGCGAACTGTCCGTTGATCGCGTCTGGGGTCAGGCCCCACATGGCCGGGTCGTACCGATGCTTGCCGCGCGCGTCGGCGCGCTCCTGATCGAGCCAACCCTGCAGCAGCGTGCCATCGGTCTGCTCCAGACCGAAGTACTCCTCGATCCGATGGACCATCCCCACGCGATCCTGGATCAGCTCGGAGAACGGGACGTCGAAGAAGCGGCTCTCGTCGCCGTGGGCGGCGCGGGCCGCCATCGCGCGGGTCACGCCGGTGTTGAAGCGATCGGCGATGTGCGGGCCGATGTCCGCCGGCACGATCTTCCCCTGCAGGGTCCGCCGGGAGAGCGAGATCATCGAGCTGTAGCTGGCGATGCAGTCGAAGGGCGCCCGGTGTGTCCAGGCGATGCAGGCGTCCGGGAAGACCTTCAGGAGCGAGTCCACCGCCCACAGATGCTCGGGGCACTTCAGGACGAGCTGCTGCGCCGGGATCCGCCAAAGCAGCATCTGGAGCATGCGCCGGTACTCCCGGTACGCCCACTCCATGTCCTGCTCCATGAGCCAGTGGCCGTAGGGCTTGAGGCCGTGGCAGATGTCGAAGTTCACGACGTTGAACGTGTTCGACAGGAGCGGCCAGCACTCCTCCGCCGTCGTCGCCTTGACCTCGTGGACCTCGCCCATCTCCGGCACGAAGCGGTAGGCCCAGAACAGGTCGGACTCGATGCGCTTGATCCGCGCCCGCCGGTCCCGCTCGAGATCCGCGTGGAACGGGATGGGCGACGTCAGCTCCCAGAACTGCAGGGCGCGGCGGTGGGGCGCCTGCTCCAGCATGTTCTGCATGACGGTCGTGCCCGTCCGGGGGAAGCCGAGCACGAAGACGGGCTTCTCGATGGGGATGTCGAGGGCGTCGGGGTGGTCCTTGAACCACTGCTCGATGCGCAGCCGGTGCACGACGGCGCGAATGCAGATGTTCGCGATGAAGACGCGCGCCAGGGGCGTGTAGGCCGTCTCGCCGACGACCTTGAGGGTCTCCTCGAGGCCGACCATGAAGCGCTCGTCGCCCCAGTCCGACAGGCCCGTCTTGCGCTTCGCCGCATTCAGGATGTGATCCAGGTCCAGCCGGGTGAACGGCAGGTTCAGGCGCTCGCTGACTGCGCACGCGCCGTTGGCGACCCGCTCGATGAAGCGGTGCTCCAGCACCTGAACGGTGACGTCGTCGCGGCGGATGAGGGCGGTGGGCGGTGTCTCGGTCAGCGGGCGCTCCGGGGGGCTGGCGGGCTGGGGTTCGGGATACCAGGGATCGGGCCGCCCGTCAGCCTGGGCTACGCTCGCCGGCATGAACAACGCGCGTCTGCTCGCCGGCTCCGCGGCCGTGGTGCTCCTGCTGCTCGGCCTGCTGCTGTGGTTGATGCAGGCTCCGCCGGAGGAGTCCGCGCCGGCCTCGTCGGCCGCGTCCGGGGATGAGCCGATCCGGGGAGATCGCCGCTGGTCGCGGGACGCCGAGGGGAAGGCCGAGCCCGTGGTGGAGTCCGTGGTGCAGTCGGAGGCTGAGCCGTTGGCCGAGCCGGGGGCTGAGCCGGGGGCCGAGCCGGAGATGGCCGCGGAGGACCGGCCGGCGAGCGCGTCCGGTGAGGGCGGCGCGGAGCCGGTCGTCGCCGACGACGACGACAGCGCGTCGGACGCAGACTCTGGGGACCCGGTGATCCACCCGGTGAGCCCAGTGGGGATCGACGGAGCGATGCGAGGCGAGCTGGTGGGGATCCGGGAGTGCTACCAGGCCTGGCTGAACCAGAACCCCGACCTCGGCGGCCGCCTCGTGGTGAGGTTCACGATCGAGGACGACCCCGAGCAGCCCGGCGAGGCGGGGGTCAGCGCCGTGGCCATCGACGACGACTCCACGGTCGACCATGTCTTCATCGAGGGCTGCGTGATGAACGCGGTCAGCGACCTGCGGTTCGAGCCGCCGGAGATGGGGAGCCCCGTCACGGTGACCTACCCGTTCCAGTTCACCGCGGAGTAGCCGCCGGCTTGCGCGCCAGGACCTGCACCACAGCGGCGTCCCCGGTGTGGTACGGGCCCTCGGTCACGGGGCGAACGAGCTCCTGGGCGTGCACGAACTCCAGCCCTGCGAACTCCTCGCGGAGCGCGTCGAGGCTCATCAGCATCGACTCCACCGGAGGGCCGCCCGTTCCGCGCCCAAGCTGGTCCGGGGTGTAGGCCTCGAGCACCAGGAACCCGCCCGGGGCCAGAGCCTCGACGAGCCGGGCGTGCACGACGCGGCGCAGCTCGGCGGGCAGGTGCACGAAGATGGCGACGATGACTTCCCAGCAGCCGTGCCCCGGATCGAAGGTGGCCAGGTCGTGGAGGATCCACTCGACCTCCACGTGCCGCCGTCCGGCGAGCTCCCGGCCCCGATCCAGCCCGACGCCAGCGCTGTCCACGGCGGTCACGAGCATCCCTCGCTGGGCGAGGAAGACGGCGTTGCGCCCCTGCCCGCAGCCGATCTCGAGGGTGCGCTCGGGGGGCAGCCGTGCAGCGACGGAGGCCAGGAAGTCGTTGGGTGCCTCGCCGTAGGCGAACAGCTCCTCCGCGTACCGCTCGTTCCAGAAGTCAGGGTTCATTTCGCTGGAGCACCAATCACGGAGTCCTCGGTCGTTCGGTGGACGCCTCCGCCCGATCTCTTCGTCGCTCCTCTTCGAGCATTCCCGATGCGCTTCATCGTCGCTCCTCGACCTCGGGCGGACTCGCCTCACCGAACTCGGTCGAGACTACGCGATGGGTGCTCTAGGCTGCCGGGTCCACGGAGGAAGCGCATGATCACCGCCGCTCAGTTCTTCGATCGGGCTGCCCAGCACAAGGGAGGGCCCGACGCCCTGGAGGAGCTGCTGGCCAAGCCGTCGCCGCGGGCGAGCCTCGCGGACGTCCCCGACGATCGGTGGCTGTCCCGGGCGGCGTTCGGGGTCATGGCGGCCGGCTTCGTGTGGAAGGTCGTGAACAACATGTGGCCGAAGCACGAGGAGGTGTTCCAGCACTTCCAGCTCGAGCCCGTCGCGTTCCTGCAGGACGCCGACATCGACCGCATCGCGGACATGGACGGGATCATCGGCCACCGCGGCAAGCTCAGCGCGATCCGCGAGAACGCCCGCATGATGCTCGATGTGTCCGCGGATCACGGGTCGTTCGGGGCGTTCGTGGCCGAGTGGCCCGAGGACGACATCGTCGGGCTCTGGACCTGGCTCAAGAAGAACGGCAGCCGGCTCGGGGGCATGACGGGGCCCTACTTCCTGCGGGGGATGGGGGTCGACACCCCGCTCATGACGCAGGACGTGGTGCGCGCGTTGGTGGACGCGAAGGTCATCGACAAGGCACCCACGAGCCAGAAGGCGCTGCGGCAGGTGCAGGCGGCGTTCACGGCGTGGCGGGCCGAGTCGGGGCGGTCGTACACCGAGATCAGCAAGGCGCTGGCGTACTCGATCGGGTAGCGCGCGCGGGGTGGGTCGGCGCCGAGCGTGCGGCGGGTGGCCAACTTCAGGGGTGAGCTGTCAGCTCCCCCCGGTGTCTGGCCGCGATCGCGGACCCAACGCGCCCAACCCGGCCAACTTCCGGGAGGAACAGTCAGCTCGTGGGGTGATCTGTCCGGATTCCGGCGCCTGGGTCGTGTCCAGCGGCCAGCTTGGGGGGAGGAACTGTCAGCTCGTGGGGTGATCTGTCCGGATTCCGGCGCCTCGGCGGCCAGCCTGGCGGAGGAACAGTCAGCTCGTGGGGTGATCTGTCCGTGTTCCGGCGCTTCTGTCGTGTCCAGAAGCCAGCTTGGGGGAGGAACAGTCAGCTCGTGGGGTGATCTGTCCGCTTTCCGGCGCCCCGGTCGTGTCCAGCGGCCAGCTTGGGGGAGGAACTGTCAGCTCGTGGGGTGATCTGTCCGGGTTCACCCGGGACCGGCTCGCTCCGCCCCACCGTTGCCGTCGGGGCCGGCCTCCTGCTGCAGCGCCTCCCACCGGAACGGCGACGCGAGGTGGGCGAAGTAGCCCTTCGGGAAGTGCGGCAGCGCCGCGATCCCGATCTCCTCCGGGGGCTCGCGCTCGGGCAGGAAGCGCGTCTGGAAGACGATGTCCCAGAAACACGTGTTGGCGCCGTAGTTCGTGTTGCCCTCCGCGATCAGCGTGCTGTGGTGCCATCGGTGCAGCTCGGCCATGGAGAAGACCCAGTTCAGCGGGCCCAGCCGGATGTCGAGGTTCGCGTGCTGGAACATGCCGTGGACCGCTGTCCACAAGGCGAAGAGCGCGAGCACCTCGGGCGACGCCCCGAGCAGGACCAGCGGGACGCTCTGGCCGATGTACTGCAGCGCCGTGTCCAGCGGGTGGAAGCGTCCGGCGTTGAGCCAGTAGAGCCGCGGCGCGCTGTGGTGCACGGCGTGCAGACGCCACAGCGCGTCGTGCTCGTGCATCAGCCGATGCGCCCAGTAGCTCCCGAACTCGCTGATCACCATGGCCAGGGGCAGCTGCAGCCAGATGGGAGAGCCGCTCGGCCACAGTGGCATCCCAATCCGCTCGGTCAGCCAGATCGAGGCTCCGGTGAGAGCGCCGATCGTGAGCGCGCGGATGATCTCGGGGGGCACGATCGTGGAGAGGAAGGTGTGCGCCAGGTCCGCCGGCCAGTCCCCCTGGGGCACCCCCCAGGACGCGAACTTCGGCTGGACCTTCTCGGACAGCCCGATGATCAGGGCGCAGGGAAAGACGACGGCGCCGGTCGCGATCATGGGCGAGACGCCGTGCTCCATGAGCGTCCAGCCGACGGCGATGGCGCCGAAGAAGACCACGGGGAAGAACCCGTAGCGGAAGGCGGTCGCGAGGGGAGCGGGGAGCACGCGGCAACGATGCCACGCGGGCGCATCACCGAGTGGCGATGACCACGCGGCAACAATGCCAGGCGGGCGTTCTAGGGAGTGGCGATGACCACGTCGTCGAAGGCCACGGCGGCGTCTTCGGTGTACAGGCCCACGGCGCCGGCGAGGTAGGGGCGCTCCGTGTCCTCGAAGGTCGTCAGGGCGACGCCGTCGACGATGACCGTCATCTCGGCGCCGTTCTGGAGGATCTCGACCTCGGCGGCCGTGCCGACGGGGAACGTGACGTCGCGGCCATCGGCGAGGAAGCGCTGGCCGCCGGTGTAGGCGGGGTCCCGCTTGCCGAGCTCCCAGCCGTTGGTCTTCAGCGCGACGTAGTAGAAGTGCTCGGCGTCGGTGTAGCTCCACGCGACCCAGGCCGTCTCCCAGGGGTTCGGGTCGGAGCCGGTGCGGACCTGCGCGAGCGTCGTGGCGCGCACCTGGAGGTCGAGGGTGTCGCCAAACTCGGCCGTGGTGCGGATCAGCGCGGCGTGGGTCATGCCGGGGTCGTCGGCCCGGGCGGGAACGGCGGTCAGCGCCGGCGAGCCGTCCACCTCACGCACGGCGACGCTGCCGTAGCCGTCGAACTCGTTCAGCCAGCCGCCGAGGACAGCTCCCTCTTCCCAGACCTCACCGATGGGGAACGACGCGAAGTCCTCGGCCACGACCGGGTCCTGGAGGGAGGTGGACCGCAGTCCGGTGTCGGACATGCAGCCGGTGCTGGCTACGGACAGGATCAAACCCATCGCGGGGGCGGCGAACGCGCGCATCTCTGCTCCTTCGGCGGCCTGGCGATCCACGTGGGACCCATGGCTTTGCGGACCCGCCTCGCGACGGGGGTGCCTTTGTCGGGGGCTTCCCGGACACGCTCTTCAACGGTCGGGCCGCGCTGGATCTGAAGGGATGGGGGCGCCAAAACAGGGTGCGCACGACCCGAGGTGTACGAAACCGGGGTGAGACAGGGTGTCTGCCCCCGGTTTCGCTCAGGTCGGGTGCTCAGTGCGGAGCGGACCCGGGGTGAGACAGGGTGTCTGCCCCCCGTTTCGCTCAGGTCGGGTGCTCGGGGCGGAGCGGACCCGGGGTGAGACAGGGTGTCTGCCCCCCGTTTCGCTCAGGTCGGGTGCTCGGGGCGGAGCGGAGCCGGGGTGAGACAGGGTGTCTGCCCCCCGTTTCGCTCGGCTTCGCCCGCGACTGGGGCTCAGCCGAGCAGCGCGACCGGGTTCGTCGGCGTCAGGTAGCCCGCGACCAACGCCGCGATCTCCCGTCGGACATCGGGCTTCCCTGGCATCTCCGGGTCGTCCCGGCTCATCCGCTCGAGGACCCCGGTGACGCCGTGCACCAGCACGCGCGCCGCCAGCTCCGGGTCCAGCGCGCGGGTGTGCTCCGTGTTCCGGCGTAGCTGCTCGGCGACGATGCGCTGCATCTGCTCCTGGTAGAGGTCCAGCCGCGCGAGCCCCATCGACGCCTCGTACCGGTGGAGCTGGTGCATGAGCTCCGGGTCCGTCAGGTGGATGGCGAGCAGCTCGTCGATCAGTCCGAAGATCGCCGAGCCGAGATCATCGACCTCCATCTCCCGCGAGAGCACCTCGGCCCGGGTGCGCACGCGCTCGTCCAGGAGGCGGTCGATCAGCTCCGTGTACACCGCTTCCTTGTTGGGGAAGTACTGGTAGAGCGTGCCCACGCTGACGCCGGCGCGCTCCGCGATGCGGGCGGTGGTGCAGTTCTCGAGGCCGTCGCGTCGCAAAACCTGAGCGGCCGCCTCCAGGATCGCCTCGACCGTCGCCTTCGATCGGGCCTGACGTGGCCGCCGTACCTTCTTTTCTTGCGTCATCACCGCCTCCTGGCCTCGTGTCTGAAACGCGAATTGCTGAACCTGAATTCAGATTCATATTCTACTCATGAACGCGGCGCCACGCGGCGCCCGATTGGAGGACGACATGACCATCAGCCCCCTCGACCGCATCCGCCTCGCCCGAAGCTTCGTTGCCATCGTCCGCGACCCGAAGAACCTCGACGACGTCCTCGAGATGGCCGACCGCATCGCCGACCAGGAACTCGATGAGGATCTGATCCCGGCTCCGATCAAGGACGCCGCCGCGACCCTGACCGACGTCGCTCCCTTGCCTGGCCTCGAGACCTTGCGCGAGCTCCCCGAGGGCACGCTGGGCCGCGAGTACGCCCGGTTCATGGACGACAATGGCCTGACGCCCGACGCCCTCGAGTGGCCCGCCGACGACACCGACCTCGCGCGGTTCCGCGCCCACATGCGCACCAGCCACGATCTGTGGCACGTGGCCACCGGTTGGACTCCGGATCTGCTTGGCGAGCTCGGGCTGCAGGCCTTCTATCTGGCTCAGCTGCGGGTTCCGTTCCCGGCGTTCGTGCTGGCGGCGGGCCTCATGCACACGGTGCTCAAGCAGCGCGCGCACTTCTTCGAGATCGTCGACGCGATCGCCGAGGGCTGGCGACAGGGCACCGAGGCGGATCCGCTGCTGGTGGTCGACTGGAACCAGTGGCTCGATGTCCCCGTGGAGGGTGTGCGCGAGCACCTGGCGCTGCAGGCCGCGCGGCGCCGGCCCGAGCCGGTGGTCCCGCTGGTCGCCTGAGCGAGGGTGTTCTCAGCGGGCGGAGCTCTGAACGCTCCGCCCGCTCTGGAAGGATCCGTGCGTTCGGTCGCTCTCAGCGCCTGGAGCTCTGAGCGCTCCGCCCGCTCTGGAAGGATCCGTGCGTTCGGTCGCTCTCAGCGCCTGGAGCTCTGAGAGCTCCGCCCGCTCTGCAAGGATCCGCGCGTTCTGCCGTTCTCAGCGCCTGGAGCTCCAAGAGCTCCGCCCGCTCTGCAAGGATCCGCGCGTTCGGTCGTTCTCAGCGTCTGGAGCTCTGAAAGCTCCGCCCGCTCTGCAAGCGCCCACCCGTCCCTCGAGACCCTCGGACCGCCCCCGCCCTGGCCTCGGCCACCGGCCCGTGGTCCCGCTGGTCGCCCAAGGTTCGGCCAGCCGTTGACCCTGGCGGATCTGCTAGACACCTCCTCCCGCCAACACCCGGAGGAGCGCGTGAGCACCGATCTCTTCAACCCGACCGCCGAGCACCGTCAGCTGCGCGAGATGGTGCGCGACTTCACCGAGCGCGAGGTGGAGCCCCAGGCGGCCGAGCACGACCGGACCGAGGCGTTCAACCTCCCGCTCTTCCGACAGCTCGGGCAGCTCGGCCTGCTCGGCATCACCGCGGATCCGAACCACGGCGGCTCGGGCATGGACCCCACGGCCGCGTGCATCGTCCACGAGGAGCTGAGCGCCTCCGACCCGGGCTTCGCACTCGCCTACCTCGCCCACTCGATGCTCTTCGTGAACAACCTGTCCGTGAACGGCAACGAGGACCAGAAGGCGCGGTTCCTGCCCGGCTCCTGCACCGGCGAGCTCGTCGGCGGCATGTGCATGAGCGAGGCATACGCGGGCACCGATGTGCTGGGCATGCGCACCCGGGCGCGCCGCGACGGCGACCACTACGTCCTCAACGGCAGCAAGATGTGGATCACCAACGGCGGCGTCAGCGCCACCGAGCTCGGTGACATCTTCCTGGTCTATGCCATCGACGAGGAGCTCACGCCTGACGGCTCGCCCCGCCCGAAGCTGACCCTGTTCCTCGTGGAGAAGGGGATGGACGGGTTCTCGCTCGGCCAGAAGATCCACGACAAGCTGGGCATGCGCGCGTCCACGACGGCCGAGCTGGTGCTCGAGGACGTGCGCGTCCCCGCCGCGAACGTGGTCGGCGGCCCCGGCGGCGCCATCGGCTCGATGATGCGCAACCTCGAGATCGAGCGCGTGACCCTGGCCGCCATGAGCCTCGGCATCGCCCGTCGCTCCATCGAGATCATGAACCGCTACGCCCAGGAGCGGACGAGCTTCGGCAAGCCCCTCAACCACTTCGGGCAGATCCAGCGGCACATCGCCGAGTCCTACGCCGAGTACATGGCGGGCCGCAGCTACACGTACGGCTTCGCCAACCGCATGGGCCTCAGCGACAGCGGCACGCGCCTCGACAGCGACGGCGTGAAGCTCTTCTGCAGCACCATGGGCAAGAACGTCGCGGACCGCGCCATCCAGGTGCTCGGCGGCTTCGGCTACGTCGGCGAGTACGTCGTGGAGCGCCTGTGGCGGGACGCGAAGCTGCTCGAGATCGGCGGCGGCACCATCGAGGCGCACCAGAAGAACATGACGCGCGATCTGACGCGCTTCGAGAAGCTCCTCTAGGCGGCTCCAGGCGGCTCCAGGCTCCTAGAGCACCGATCAGGTAAGCGCCGACCTACTTCAGGGATCGACGTCCGGATCGTCTTGTGATCTGGTGGGGGCGG
>ENA-OWNT01003863-OWNT01003863.1-seawater-metagenome-genome-assembly--contig:-NODE-3863-length-13701-cov-5.214107_pt1 | contig 13701 bp, 13 predicted proteins | sample MGYA00238136_ERZ651165 | MGnify/ENA primary metagenome ERZ651165 (study PRJEB26861, sample SAMN08777766) | seawater metagenome | isolation source: coastal seawater | place: USA: Florida | collected...
AGTTGAAAACCCGTTGCTTCTTCGCAAAGGTTATTACACCCTTGAATTTTACCTTCTGGCGACAGCTCAATAAACAACATCTCTTCTCGAAGCTCTCCCTGCACTGTCTTATATGCCTCAAGCTCTTTTCTCAGACGTGCATTCTCTTCTATCAACTGTTTATTTTTGAAAAACATCCACTACTCCTATCGCTCCCCAATCTATGCGCACTGACAACAAGGGGTTATTCTCATGACCAGATATCAACAAAACACATTTAACAATGTTAGTCATATCACTTACAAAATACCGTTAACTTTTATCGGCGTTTGATTAAAAATAGCAGAGCATTTTAGTTTTGGGGCTAATTTAAGAAGACTAATTTATGAAGACTAATTTATTAAACTACAAAACACACTTACGCTTGGTATTACAGGAAAACACTATCTATTAACGATGCGAAACGAATTTACAGCAATTTCGTCCTGAAGCTTTGGCTTTATAAAGCGCAGCGTCTGCCTCGTTCAACATTGTCGTCAGCGACCATTCATTTACATTGCTAAAGTAAAATGTTGCGACCCCTAGACTCATTGTCACGAAAGGGGAAACCGTGCTCTTTTTGTGTTCTAGCTCTAACGACTCTATCGACTTACGGATCTCTTCAGCCTTTATTGAAGCACCGCTTTCATCAGTACACGGTAATACGACAACAAACTCCTCCCCGCCGTACCGGGCGCAAAAGTCGGTGTCACGAGTTATGGATTGTTTTAACCCCCCCGCTACTGCTTTGAGGCAAATATCACCTTGCGTATGCCCATAGTGATCGTTGTATCCTTTAAAGCTGTCCACATCCAGTAAGATAAGCGTTATCGGCCAACTGTGGCGCTTTGCTAGCGCCATCGATTTTTCAATTTCAAGTTCAAAGGCACGCCGATTGGGTATTTGCGTAAGTGCGTCACTTAACGACAATCTTATTAGCTCGTCTTCCTGTGTCTTAACGCGTTTGAAATAGGAGGCAAAGCTTTTCGCTAACCTAGCTATTTCGTCACCCCCTTCAAAATTAGCGACTTCATCACTCCCTTGCTCAACAAGTTTAGTAAGCTGAATGAGCCTTAGTATTAGTCGTTTATATATGTAAAGTATGATGATGCAGCATATGAGCGCAACGACACCAGACAGCACTAAAGACTGAGCAATTTGCTTGGTTACGCCGTCACTGGCTTGCTGTCCTTGGGATGCCGTTTGCGCTGTAATTGTTGCTGCTTTGAATTCAATATTAGACGCCACTTCCTCAGCTAAGTTTTCAACAAAATTTCCCCTGCCGCGAGAGCGCCCCCTAATACGTAATATGTTGGCCTGCTTGTCGACCATGCCTTCATCGCCGAGCACAGAGAACGACAGGGAATTGACGATTTCTTTATGACGAGCATTGGCGGAAAGCCCTCTGAACTGAGAGATGGCATTTTCAATTTGTGTTTCCAATAGCCTTAGTTCATGTAGCTGATGCTGCTGATTTATCTGTGCAATTTGAAGAATAAGCGACACCAACACATCAGCACGGTTTTCTGAAAGGTAATCGTTAGACGACTTGTCCACTAGACGGTTTAGAAATAAGAAAAGTGCCTCTCTCTCTGCTCGCGCTTCTTGTTCTACTGAAATTCTTGTTCTTACAAGTCCATTTAATTCGTCTATTTCCAGCGCGAGTACGTTTAACTGTGTACTTAAATACCGCTCACTTTCCTCGTTAATGAGAGAAGGCGACTGCAGTCTTGTTAAGGTGGCGTCGACTTCCGTTTTAACGATGCGACGCACCGACTGGTTTTCAGATGAGGTTAGACGAGCGGTAAGTGAAATAAGGTATTGAACCTCTCGAGTAATTGCTGTTGCTTGAGTAAGCGCAGGTACTGCGTCACCCGTTACTGTTGCAAGCACTGAACGCACGTCGTTAAGACGAGCAAAAGACAACACTAAAATAAGTAGCATAAGACCGATAATACTGCCTTGTGCAATGATAAACATTCGAAGTGTTGCCTTGTTATACCGCATGTTATTCGCCACCTTTTGCTAGGTTACGAATACGCCCTTCAAGCATTGGTGTAACATCGAATTGTTCAACAATAGCCTGTACAACCACATCTGATATTTGCGGCGGTCTGGCAGATGCGTTTTCTTTTCTGCGTGCGCGCGTCAACGACTCAAAGCCATCCCCACCATTGGCAATAAAATCAGTGGTGGCTAACGTATAATATTTCTTCATTTCAACAGGTTTACCGTTAACAGCAACGCGCTTTATCCGCTGAAACGGTTTAGCTGAGCTGTCGAAGGTATAAGACATTCCTGAAACATGAGGAAAACCGCCGCGACTGTTCTCATACTGGGAAACACCCTCTTCTAACGCTTGGATTAGCTCTTCTCCCGTTAAAATAAGCGTAACAATATGGGCTCTAAATGGTAGCTCTGTAACAATGTCTTGGCGCGTAATCTTTTGCGATACTTGATAAGAAGCATTACCCCGTATGCTTCCTCCATTCACTAAACCAATATCTGCATTTGCATGTTTTCGAACAGTGTCGGCAACAAAGTTTACAAACGCATTTTCTTCACCTCTTACGGCTCTGCGCTCTGTGGTAAAAGACGACTGCCATTCACCTATTTGAATATTCAAAAGACGCTTTAAACGCGATTCATAGTCGCTCAGTTGTTGTTTAACGGTAGGGTCTGGCTCAATATCGACTAGCGAAGCGTATTCTACGTTTTTGACTGACCATGTAGATTCTTTGCTAACGCTGGCCACAATAGCCGTTGCTGGTGTTGTTAGTTTTAATATGCTTGGGTGGTCAATTCTGTCATCAAGGGGTCTATCGCTTAATCGACTGTCTGAAATAAATGCGATGTCAATAACGCCTTTCTCAAGAAGATTACTTACAAAAGGAAAAGGGTAGGAATAATTTAGCAGAACAATATCAGCGCCACGCTCTTTCAATGAACTCGCAGTTTCCAACACGGCTTTTTGCGGGGGCTCTACAACCACGTCATTCAGTTGATACTCGCTAATTACGCGTTCATGTAATATAGAAATTACGCCTAACGCGACATTTTCTTTTCGAATGATCGCTGACGACAATACCCCTTCTGGTGCCTGCCCCACTCTGCTGTCTTTCACATTACTGGTTACAATGGGAAATGCGGCTTCATAAGACCGCAAGGAAAGCTCATCTTCAAAGAAGCTAAACTCGCGTTTTGTAACACCCATTACGTCAGGTTCGAGGGAATTGAGAAGGTCGATAATATGTGACCCTCTATCGAAGGAAGACAGCGCGCTTGGTCCTATTGACCCTCCGCCAAAAACAAAGAATACATTTTCATCGGTGCTTCGATGCTGCTCAACCAAGCTTTTTAACTCGGCATAACGCCCTGTGCGCTCATCACTGATATTCGGCATATCGGCTGCAAAAATGAATGAGACAGTAGTATCTATATCCTTGGCACTTGCGGCCCAGGCTATAAACACAAACAGTAAAAGCAGAATTCTTTTACGCATAACACCGTTAGTACGTTAATTGTTAACACCATTAACAATTATATACACTAATAAGTCAAGTTGAGGTTCGGTGTTGTAAACTATTGTCTAAAAACAGGGTTTCTCATCAAACTATTGATGGAATGGCAAGTATTGCTGATTACGTCCATTCCAATATTCACGTGCATAGGCAAGTGCGTCTGCCGTAGTTTTCCCTTCTAGTAAAATAAGATAACTGGCAAGTGTTGCTATTATTGCTTGCTCACCGTAGGTGTGCGCTGACTTTCCGTGCCAAACATCTAACATTGTTTGTACGTTCATTTGCGTGTCTTTAAGCGCCCACTTGTCTGCTATTACTGGCAGGTCTACTTGCTTCGTTTCACCATTGTGCGTGATAAACAGCTCGGTCTCGCGTTCACCATTCACCTCAGGATCACCCCCGTCCCCTCGAAAGCACAGCGCATTGATCTCTGGGTAGTTCTCGTTAACCTTGCAGTGCTTGTGGTCTAAATGCATATGATAGACCCCCTGCACCGCGTGCTTAGCCTTAGTAGGATTGAGCAGTCGCGCTAGCGTATTTGCGCAGGAGCGCAGGCCAAACACTTCTCTAAGTTTAATGATGGTATCTAGGGCCGGTAGTAAGTGAGATAGGTCAAGATAGGTTACGCCAGTAGTCTCAAGCTGCAACTCAGCTTGCTCTACACTTTCGGCTTCGGGCAAACCCAATATCGGCAGCGCTTTACTTGCATATAGGCGTCCAGAACCTGGTTCATGAGCACCATGAAGAAGAATCCTTTGGCCATGTTGTGCCAGTACAGCGACAGATAATAAATACCACGGCAGCTGGCGTCTTTTACCCGCGTAACAACCTATATCCAATGACGGCTTTAGCTGCTTAACACCTGGCACAATAAGCTCACGACAAGCATCCACAAAACCTATTACTTCCTCTGGCGTTTCTTCTCGTGTGCGAAGCAGCATCAAAAAGGCGCCTCGTTGATCGCCCGTCACTTCATTAGCTAACACCATCTTCATGGCGTAATATGCTTCTTCACGGGTAAGGCTGCGGCCACCGTTCTGGCCCTTTCCAATAATTTTGATGTATTCGCTAAACGGCTGTTGCATGTTGGCTTGAGTGTAATAGCAGTGTATTAAAAGCGAATTTGCACCAAACAAACGCAATGTTGAGTTTGTTTGGTGCTCGCTGTCTATGCAAGTTTGTCTGTTGCTACGCGATAACGCGGATCTTCAACCACGTTAATCTCAACAAACTTGTCGGCCTTGCGTAACAAACAGCGACATTCGTCACTAATATGACGAATATGAAGCTTTTTACCTTGCTGTTCGTACTTGTCTGCCAACGTATCTAGCGCGTCTATGCCTGATGAATCCCAAATTCGTGACTCTTTAAAATCAATCACGACATCTTCTGGATCGTTCGCAATATCGAATAAGTCTTTAAAGTGCGATACCGAACCGAAAAATAGCGGCCCGTCTAGTTCGTACACTTTCCAACCGTCGTTATCAATGTGTGACTTTGCTTCAATGTGTCGCGCGTGTTTCCACGCAAATACTAAGGCAGACACAATTACACCCACCACAACTGCAATAGCTAAATCAGCAATAACGGTTACACCTGTCACTAGGAAAAGGACGAAAGCATCTTCCTTGTTTACGCCGCGAATAATTCTAAAAGAGGCCCACTCGAAGGTAGCAATAACTACAACAAACATTACGCCAACTAGTGCCGCTAGAGGGATCATCTCAATAAGTGGTGCTGCAAATAAAATAAAGCCAAGCAGCACTACTGCTGCGGTAATGCCCGACAGGCGTCCACGACCACCAGAGTTAATATTAATCATACTTTGACCAATCATGGCGCAACCGCCCATACCGCCAAAGAAGCCATTTACGGTGTTGGCAACACCCTGACCAACACACTCTTTGTTGCCTCGACCACGGGTATCCGTCATCTCATCAATCAATGAAAGTGTTAGCAGTGATTCAATAAGACCTACCAAACAAAGAATGATTGACGTAGGCAAGATGATCATGAAGGTTTCCCAAGTGAACGGTACCATCGGTATCGCGAAGCTTGGTAGCTCACCTGCCAACGTCGCGCTGTCGCGCTGATCTTGAGGGAGAAGGTCACGAACAAAGTCAATAACGGTACGCGCTTCTAAGTCTAAGCCGTGCACCAATGCCGTTACTGATACAATAGCCACCAGCGATGCGGGTACAGCCGTTGTTAGCTTAGGCAATAAATAGATAATTGCCATCGTGAGTGCCACTAAACCCAGCATCCAGTAAAGTAACGTGCCTTCCATCCACTGCAACTCGCCTGCTGCATTGATAACTTTAAACTGCCCAAGCTGAGCCAAGAAAATAACGATGGCAAGACCGTTTACAAAACCAAGCATTACAGGGTATGGCACCAGCCTGATAAACTTGCCGAGTCTGAATATGCCGCAGAGTATTTGAAGTAAACCGGCAAGAATAACCGCCGCGAATAAATACTGTACGCCGTGCTGAGCTACAAGAGCAACCATCACTACGGCCATGGCACCTGTTGCGCCTGAAATCATGCCAGGACGACCGCCTATGGCAGACGTTATTAGCCCCATCATAAATGCCGCGTACAAACCAATCATTGGCTCAACACCGGCTACAAATGCAAATGCAACGGCCTCAGGCACCAGTGCTAACGCAACCGTAATACCCGACAACACATCGTTTTTAACATTGCTGTCTTTGCTGGTAATTAAATCGAACATGTTCTCTCAGTAACTAAAGTGTGAAACACAAAAGCCTTTCGAAGCGCAGTCTTAAACATAGACGCACTCAAAAGGCTTGAAAAATTTGTTGGCGATTCTATCACCATTAACACTTAAAATCTTTTAATAGATTGTTATCACATTTATTCGATTATTGGACGTGTTGTGCTGACAAATGCGGCTGCACATGGCAAGGTTAGCGGCTCAACATTAACAGTTGTGGTTTTTCTACATTTATACAGCGTGCTAAAGGAGTTTTTGTGGTCCCTTATATTCTAACCATTTTGTGTGTTTTCGTTGCTACCGCTATTCACTGGTTTGCACCAAAAAATTATTGGAAAGCCACATTAATGTCTACTGCTGTAATCCTCCTTTTCTGTGTTGCCGCACTCTTTATCTTTCAAGCATCTGGCACGTTGGTCAGTGACCAAACGGGGGAGACCGCAGATTTTACTGGGCAAATGCTGACCATTACCACGCTAGTCGCCTTCTTCGGCTTCCTAATTTCACTATTTGTCGGATGGTTCTTAAAGGTAGTTCGAAACCAATAAACCGGGCCAAATGTCCCCTTAACGCCTCAAACAAAAGTAATACGCACAACGAGTAACAGCCAAACTCACACCTTTAACTGTAAGTTTGGCCATTGTGTTAGCCACGCTTTTTGCTGCACCCGCTGCATTAATATCTCTTTGCGCTTGAACTTTGGGCTTAAGCTAATCGTGCTAGCAAAATTGGCACTAAGGCCGAAAGGTGCAAGTACCTCTATGCCATCTTTATTGGTTAAACGCACCGCCACACAGGTTTCCTGTTCAACCCAATATGAAATTGCCTGTTCGCAGTTTTCATAAGGTGCATGACCGTGCTTTTTATGCATGTGCGCCTGATTCTTTACTTCCCAGTTTACACTTGGCAGCGCATTGGCTAATACCGTTTGTAGTTTTGCATCTGCTGATTTTGCTGAGGATGGACAAAAGTAAATAACATCCACATCGTTGAGCTCAGTGGATGCATTTTTAGCGTGTAGATAATCCCATATGGCGTTCCGTAAAAAACCTGCGCCAATGTAACCTTGTGGTAAGGCTAATTCTCGAACCGCTCGAAGGCATTGCATTCGAAGCGCATCGGTCTGCATCAAGCTTGTCACCACGTCGCGGAAGTACCTGTCGTCGTTACCATGCTGTAATGCACTATTATTAGGTTTCATTAGGTAGGTCTTAAAACGTTTTTTCAATTTAAGAACAACGCATCATGCGTCAACAACTTACAGGTCGTGTTTACTGCCGCCCAAACACTTTGGAGAATTAAGTGCCTCGCCGCCTCGTGCTTCCCATTCTGCAGGCGTATAAGTATGTAACGCTAAGGCGTGTACCGGCCCTTCAAGTGCTTCGGCTGCTAGCCCATTTATCACTCGATGCCTTGCAAGCAAACGTTTCCCGTCAAAGCCATCGCTCACTACAGTAACCTTAAAATGACTTTGCGCTCCCTCTGGCACATTGTGCATAAAGCTTTCGTCAACCACCTCTAAATATTGTGGTGAAAGTGCCGTCGTAATGGCTGATTCAAGAAAGGCTTTTACTTGCATACGAACTACCTGCTTGGCTTAATAAGATGTCGAAAAGTGAGATTAATTCTACCACCAATAGGCTTGGTCGTCTTGGCTATACCATGCACATAATGGCTTTGCGTTGTGCCCGCCATAATAAGAACACTCCCGTGTTCGAGCACCTGAGTGTAACGGACTTTGGTTTCTTTGTGTTTAAATACAAAAGGCCTTCCTTCGCCTAGTGTTAACGACGCTATAGTGGGATTAATACCAAGCTCTGGCTCATCATCAGCATGCAGGCTCATACTGTCTTGCCCATTGCGGTACCAATTAGCTAAAACACTGTTAAACGCAGTACCAGATATACCCTCACACTTGTCACGAAGCAATGAAAGGGTTTCAGTCCAAGGGTTAGGTGTCATGGTCAAATTTGAGTAGGTATACGAACAGTGAGCGTCGCCATGCCAACTTTGTAAACGGGGAATATTGACCGATTTGCCGAATAACTTAATGGCATCTTGTCGCCATGGCAATTCATTTTGTAATGCCTCAAAGCACGCTGTTGCAGCGTCATAAGACAGCGCATTCGGGTAATATCTAACATCAGCCTCAGGCAGAGGTAACTGTATAAAATGCGTATCTGATAACGTTGCACCATCATCGCCAAGCTCACGCTGACTTTGATCGCTTTTATTGTCATCATCAAACAAAGAAAATTGCATTTTGGGTAACGGGCTCAATAGTGTGTTGGATTAACGTACTAAAAAATCGTACTACGAGGTACGTGTGGTTATTGTACGTGAAAGCGGTATGAGATGTTCACGCCAAAGCAGTAATATCTTTTGGCATTACCTGAAGTGCTTATTAGGAGATTCTGTGGGGCAGAATAGTTGATGATATATACTGAAGAAAAATAGGGCGTGAGCTTTCACTCACGCCACCAAAGTTGCGTTATAAACGTGACTTTTCTTTGAAGTCATCATCGCCAGGCGTGGCGCTCCACGCCCCACTGTCTTGAATAACGCCTTTATTCTTATTCATCCATGTTTTAATGACGCTTGCACTTGCAGAAGCACTAGGCACCTGTGTTGTGCTTCTATCTAGTGTTAATGGGCTAAAAGCACGAGTCCAAAAATAATGGGTCACCGCTGCGCCGTGTTTTTCAGCCACCTGCCAAAACTGGAAATTCCAAGGTTTCAGCTCTGAGAATGCAATGCTGTTCATAAGGCTCGCGTTATTGTCACCTGCAAGGAAGGTACTGGTAACCGGAGAGCTTCTATATGCTTCAATTGCAATACCTCTTGCTTTTAACGTATCCACAATGTCTTTGCTTCTCTCGCCAGTCCATTGGTTGTTTAGGTAAGACTTCTCGCCATTAGAGTAAAACGGGTCTAACAGGGCAATACGGTCTGGGCGATACGCACTAGATAAGCCGCCCTGGTTCACCGTGCTGTTAAGTTTATCTGAAATGGTTAACGCCAGCTGATTACCCAGCGAGTGCCCTGTTATTCTTAGCTCAGAGCCAGAAAAGCTCGGCATACCATCTACTAAAGAGGTGTAGAGCAGGTCTGTCACCGATGTGTTAGGGCCACTGTAGTAGCTTCCATTACTCGATTTCCAGCGCATATTTCTTGGGCCATTGGCAGAATGAATTTTTGCTTCAGCGTCTTTTACTTCGCTTTCATCTGCAAACTGGTTCCAATAAAGAATGCCTACGTTGTAGCCGCGATCTAACCAATACCAGGCAAGGTCCTGATTCGGGCCACCTGAACGGTTACGGTTTAATGTTTCACGATTGCGACTGGTTACCGAGCCATTTTGCCAGCCGTGTATATAGATAACGGTTTTTTTGCTACTGCTGTAATACGGGTTTGGCTCGTTTTTGTTCGCTTTTCTCGCATCGTTGTAATCGAACCAATACAATCCATAGTCCAAACTGCTGTAAACAGAATTTGGAAAAGTAATCTCTGCATTTGCTGACATTGAAAAGGCTATTAGGATCATAGCCCAAAGTAGGGTTAATTGTTTTTTCATGGTTTACTCGTTCTTCTTTATTATTTGATTTTAGTGGTCAGACAAGCTTATTTAACAATATTTTCACAATTTGATTACAAAGTAAACGTTTACCTTTTGTTCAATTTGTCATTTTTAAACATTAATGGCACGTAGTGCGTTCACACACCATTTATGAACAATGCTCTTGAGAGCTGAAAATGTTATTCTACGGCTACAGCGACATTGACTGCGCTTTAACGAATTAAATGACTTACACCAGCAGATTACGTACACGTTAATGAATACAGAATTTTTATTTGCCGATCGCCACTTCTCGCTTATTCGCTATCCCGAAAAGCACCAGCACGTTAGCTTGCAGGCCTGGGATAGTGCTGACGAATTGGTAATAGAGCACGTAGAGGCATTACTTAGTGACAATGAGTGTACGGTAAATAGCCACAAACAAATGATGCTGTTTAATGATGATTTTGGCGCACTTGGCTGCTGGTTTGCCCATTTGTCTCCTTTATGGGTATCAGATTCCTATATTGCCCTTCGTTCTTTGCAGGAAAACCTTGCCAATAACCATTTACTGACAGACCACGCTGACAGCGCGACACTTCCGATTACCGCGTTAACAAGCGTAGACAGTTTAACGTTTACTCCAGCCGAGATACCAAGTGTGATTGTCATTAAAGTGCCCCGTGCTTTGGCACTACTCGAACAACAACTTATCGACATTCAGCGCTATATAACGCCAGATACAAAGGTAATTGCTACAGGTAAGGTGAAAGCAATTACAAAATCAGTGCTAGGCTTATTCGAGAAGTATGTAGGCCCAACAACCACATCGCTGGCGAAGAAAAAATCGCGCCTTATTTTTGCTACACCAAGAGAAACCCAAGCGAATACCAGCTCGCCGTTCCCCACTCGCTGGCAATGCAAAGGCACAACGGGAATATCGCTGACCCTCGATAACTTAGCCAACGTATTTTCTCGTCAGTCATTGGATATTGGCGCGCGCATTATGCTTGAGCATATGACAGTCAGCGCAAATGATGTGGTGGTGGATTTAGGCTGTGGTAATGGTGTGTTAGGTGTTAATGCGCTATCACTTGCGCCCGATTGTAAGGTTATCTTTGTTGACGAATCTTACATGGCACTTGAAAGTGCGCGACTGAACGTACTCAATAATTTTCCAGACAAAATTGACCAATGTGAATTTGTTGCAAGCAACTGCCTTGAAAGCTTACTTAATCGAACCAACACACCGGCTGTGACTAAGGTGTTGTGTAACCCTCCGTTTCATCAGCAAAATGCTATTACCGACCATATAGCATGGCAAATGTTCACCGACTCTCGCGCGCTGTTGGTAAAAAGCGGACACCTTGTGGTTGTTGGCAACCGGCATCTGGATTATCACATTAAACTTAAAAAGCTGTTTGGTGGCGCCAAAGTACTTGCCAGTGACAAGAAGTTCGTTATTTTAGGAACGGCAAAGCGATAAGCTCAATATTGCGATTTCCCTTAATTACTAAGCCATATACACTTTAAGCAAATGAAACTAGAGGACGATTTCATGAAGCATTCTTTCACAACCCTTTTAGCGGCATGCTGTGCACTTACCATGATGGTAAGCTTTTGTGCGCTAGCGGCGAAGAAAGACGATGGCTCCCATGTTCAGCCAGATAACTATTACCCACGCGTTAAATTTGAAACATCCATGGGCGACATTGTGGTTGAATTAGACCGCAGACGCGCGCCAATTACGGTGAATAACTTCTTACGTTACGTAGATAAACGCGCTTATGAAGACACTATTTTTCACCGCATTGTACCTGGGTTTGTAGTTCAAGGGGGTGGCTATACCGCGGATTTTGATGGCAAATCTAACTTCCCCGATATCTTCAATGAGTCAGGCAACGGCCTTACAAACGACCTGCACACGATTGCGATGGCACGACAAAGCGATCCGCACACAGCTAATCGTCAGTTTTTCTTTAACGTGAATGACAATAGCAGCTTAAACCCGGGCAGAGACTGGGGATATGCAGTTTTTGGTGTCATTGTGGAAGGTGAAGATATTGTGGATGCCATGTCAGAAGTTGAGACAGAATACTCAATTCGTCTGAACGCCAACAATGTGCCTATCGAGCCCATTATTATCAAAAAGGTGACGGTGCTACCGCCGCTGTAAGTGTTTTACAACGGCCTACTACGCTTCGTTACAGCGATAGCCAATAAAGCGTTTGCTCGGGAAAGGTTTTGTCGAAATAAATGCCGTGCCGTGTAAAACCAACTCTCTCTAGCACATGTTGCGATGCACTATTTTGAGGGTGTGTCATGGCGGTAAGAAATTCGTATCCCTGCGACCGACTCCAGTCAATGACAGCGCCACAGGCCTCTACGCAGAGGCCTTTTCCTCTTGCTTGAGGGAGTAAAGCAAAACCTAAATCGGGATAAGAGAACGCGAAGCGATTGAATAGACCGCATACACCTTGAGGCAACCCTGTATCTCTATCTTCTACAGCTAGCAAGCCATAGCCCCATTCCTGTCGCTGCGCATTAGTATTCTCGATATAGTCACACGCGTCATCTATGCTGTTCACACCTCTGCTGCCAATAAACTTCTGCCATTGTTCATCTTGTTGAAGCGACAAGATCCAGTGCTTATCCGCCAAGTTGAGTGGGCGCAAATGAAGACGCTCGGTATATAAACTACAGCAGCAATTCATCAATAACCTCTGTTATTTCGCGGCTCACATTAGCCGCCCTTGGATAATTGGGTGATGCTCTGTCATTCACACGTGGATGCTCCCAACAACGTGTTAGGTCAATAAATGCTTTGGCTTCATCACGTCCACCGTGCTCTAAGCACCCCGCTAAACATGTATCTATATAGCTTTGATTAACGGGATATGCGGCTGTAGCTTCAGCGCATGCAAGCGTTTCACAAATCCATACAGAAAAGGGGGCAAGCGCTTGATGAAACACCGTCATATCGGTATCGCTGTCATCACTATTTGCCGAAAGTGTAGCAGCAACGTTTGGCAGAATGTGTTTGTGCTTCACTTGTACAAAGCGATAGTCTCGTTCTCGCTGTTGTAGTGCAGGGCTAAGCTGTGCGGGGATAAGCTGCGCATTAAGCTGTGTAGACGAAGACGGTACGGCGCCCACATAGGTTTGTTTTTCTTGTTCGCTTCGCGTAACCCAAGCGCGCTCAAACCCCTCTACGGTAACCGGAATACCTTTTGTGAATATGTTTGAGAAGCGCTCACGGCTGTCTTTACTTAACAGACTTCCGTAGCCCAATACAATATGGCGCTCATCGAGCGACGCCAGCCATTGAACAATTTCTTTCACGCTCTGATTCATTTACTTCCTTTCGCTATATGACCTAATAACGTAAACACTTTTCAATGCAAACAAAAAAGGCGATGTCATTTACATCGCCTTTTCATACGGAAGTTAACGCGTTTTAGTGCTTAGAACAAGGCGCGCACACCAACGGTTACATTTCTACCAGGTAGTGGCGCTTGGTCTTTTAAGAATGACGTGTGAACACGCGCTTCTTCGTCTGTCAGGTTCTCACCACGTGCAAACACTACCCAGTCAACGCCTTGACCACCGAATTCATACTGAACGCTTGCATTCACTAGCGTGTACCCATCGGTTGCCGTTTCAAATGACGCCACCTGAGTTTGCTCGTCATACCAAGTAAAGCCTACATCTGCACTTAAGCCATCGTTGACATAGCTTAACTCAGTACCAAAACGCATTGGTGGTGTGCGTGGCAGATTGTCGTCTTCAATTTCAGCGCGAATGTAGTCACCAAACACCGTTAGGCGAAGTGTGTCACTTAAATCGAAGAACGTTTCTGCTTCGAAGCC
>ENA-OWNT01003864-OWNT01003864.1-seawater-metagenome-genome-assembly--contig:-NODE-3864-length-13700-cov-3.914556_pt1 | contig 13700 bp, 16 predicted proteins | sample MGYA00238136_ERZ651165 | MGnify/ENA primary metagenome ERZ651165 (study PRJEB26861, sample SAMN08777766) | seawater metagenome | isolation source: coastal seawater | place: USA: Florida | collected...
TCGTTCGTTCGTTCGTTCGTTCGTTCGTTCGTTCGTTCGTTTGTTCGTTCGTTCGTTCGTTCGTTCGTTCGTTCGTTGATGGACAAAGCAAGCCACGCTGCTGCTCGGTTGAATCGCTTGGCGTCGCTTTGCTTCAACCAAGCAACACGGGCGGACCAACGGCGACGTTCGTTGGCGTGCAGGCATGCGCGTGTTGAAAAGGCGGTTCGTTTGGTTGTTGAAGGGGTTGATTGAACCCTGAGGTGGGGCTGGGTTGGGTGCGGTGGTGACGACCTCGACCTATTCACCGTGATGCTTGTGGCTGACTGATAGCGTGGCGATGTCTGTGTGCTAGTGGTTGTGTGGTCGTTAGACTCACTGGACACGCGGTACTCCCCTGCTTGGCAGGTACTACCTGGTGTCTTGCTTTTCGTGGTTGTTGGTGGTCTTCCAGGTAGGCGTGGGTGTTGTGAGGCTTGGGAAGTGTCCCGATCTGGCGGTTTTAGTTGGGAATGCTTGCGTTTGCGGGCGTGTTGCCGTGTTGATGTTGCTCATGGTGCGGTGTTCGTCCTTGTCAGATCAGTCGCCGTGTTGTTCACCGTTTGTCGAGTCGAGCTGTGCGCCGAATGGACGTTGGTGTTGGTCGATACAACGTTATCAAGAGGAGGTGTGATGTCGGCGAAACTAGCGTGTTACGTCGAAGAGCGGCACTCAGGGCCCTGAGGCGACGAGCTTGAACACACGTCCGATCACGACAGAGGCATCGTTGACACCACCAATTGGTTTGGGCGCGCGACGACGTCGAATGTGACGCAATGCAGTAGTCGCAGGTAATTTATTTGTACTCCATGTGCATTCGACGTCTTCCGGAATCTTCCACTACCACAAAAGAACTTGAAAATTTTTCGAGTGCCATTTTGAGGAGTCAAGTCTCCTTTCTGAGCAAGTGAGTCAACAATGTCCGACGCACAGCCGACGAGCCGCCGGATGCAGAAGCTGCGGCAGGTGCTTGAAAAAGTACTTGTTGAAAGCGTCGACAGCTTCAGTTTCGCGGACATGCACGAGTGCTACCCAGAATTAGCGAAAGAGAATGGGAATTTGCTGAGCAGATTCTGCACAGATCTCTTGCAGGGGATAAGATATAACGTCGTGGTACGTGATGTATTCTGCCATGCTGGTTTGTGCGCTGTTCTACGCCTTACTGTGATTTTCTCCACAAATTTTGGCAGTCTGAATTCGAAGCCATCGCGAAAGAAAACCAACTGGACGCACAGCTGCAAAAGTTGGAGCAGCTACAAGACTCACGCCCTAAGTCACTGAAAACCGGAAAGCGGCGGTGCGTCTGCCATTGCCCTGCTGTGCTTGTGCCTCCTGTTGTGTCGTGCATCCCACTTATTCGATGTGGTTGTGGTGTCAATAGAGTTGCGACTTCGGCTCTTAGCCCAACAACACTGTTGAGAAATCATAGCGTGCGAGAAAAAAGGGCTTCTCTCAAAGATTTACAAAACGAAATAGAACAACTTGAAGCGAAGAATGCGGCTTCGAGGAAGACATCAGACGAGAAATTGCAAGCTTTGCAACAGAAAGCAGAGGAGTTGCAGGAACTCCGCGCTGAGGTGGACAAACAAGCGGAAGAGGCCAAAGCGGCGTTGCCATGACCGCAATGTCACGCCCAAGACACACGGTATATTTTGTTGTTTCGGCACCAACCGAAAACACAAAACAAAATAGATATAAACTTGTGATAAATTTAGAGTGCCTTTTGCCAAAGCACGTTGGAGACGGGGCGTCGTAACTTCTCGTCACAGTTCCGATGGATTCGTCTTGGACAGAGAGTGGCGTGCATCAATTCCGCTTCGTTGCACAGATCTACGACTTCCCGAGGTCTTCACCTTCACAACAACTATTGAATCGGGATCCAAACCAAGCGGACTTAGCCAAGGAGGACCCGGGCTGTCTTGGGTGGGTGACTCTGCTGTATGCTGCGGTAACGCAACCCGGAGCCGCTCGTGGCTGTCTCGCAACTTGACCAAATACTGGTGTTCGAGTCGAAACACGGACCACATAGTGCGGCGGCCTATTTCCACAGCACCGACAAATGGCCTGCGAAAACACAGAAAGCGGCACAAGTTATGACGGCGTGGCGCACTCTTTCAATGTTATGTGCAACAACAATCCCCTTTACCCAAGATACGACGAGAAAAATGCGGAGAAAGGTGACGTTATCGGGGTCAAGTTCAGAGCCCACACAAATCTTAAAGCGAGATCTGTAAGAGTAGCTAGTGCGTAACTACAATGCCAAGCACGATGTCACAGGTTTGTACGGACAACCAGCACACACACATTCAGTATTCCACGAACACTGCCAGGCCGAAACGTCGGCGTTTCTTGTGACGTAGCACCGGCTGACAAACGATTCGACATTTCCCCTTGGCCAAGCAGCACATGCAGTGCCTTTGGTGTTTGCTTGACTTGGACGGGGACTTGATACGAATTACGAATGTGATCAAACCCCAGTCCATGAAAATATCCCACAAAAATGCGTACAGTGTTGCCACAACGTAGCAGACAACGTAAGTAATGAACAGACTCCCTGTCATTTCTGCCTCCCCCGAATGCACCTGCAGCGAGGTAATTATGGACAGGGAGAGCGCCATTGCATATTTCAAGGCGTTTGCCAGCGCTGGCCATGCACGGCGAGTGTGGACAAACACCCGGATGTTCTGCATCAACCGCCACCACAGTGGAAGACCCAGCAATGCTGCAGTGACCACCTTGGTACTATCAACAGCCGAACCACCGTCCGCTACCGATGCAGGTTCAGCAGTCCTAGAAGGGACCAGACTACTGTTGCTGTGCAGGCTCGTGATAGTTTCCTTGCATGTCCCCCAATCCATCAATGCACTGTGAACTTCAACACTTGTTGCAAGCGTAGCCACGTGGTTGAATGCCTTCGTGTAACTGGTGAGGACATCGCCAACCCACGAGTCAGCAAAGGTGGGGAGACAAAAAGGTGCGACTACTACCCGGGGAAGGGTTTTCCACACAAATTTTCTGCTCCGAAAACAAGGACAGCCGAGCGTGAGCGCCAACACACCGACGGCGCAGAAGATCAAGAAGAAAAGCGGACAAACACTGGCGATTCCATCGCGCATTTGCTCCAAGATGGCTTGCGATTCAAATGAGTCTACCGTCGTGTTGTAAGATGGCGCGGCATCGTCGATGGCCGGGCTAGCAGACAGCAGTGAGTATTGGTACAGGAGAAATGTGCTCACAAAAAGCATGGACACGGTCATTGCTGAGTCGAAAATACCCTTCGAGCTCCAAGAAGTTCCCACTGGAAGGTTGAATAAATGAGCGTAGGGAATTGCCAGTTGATTCATCGAAACAACAAGTGCGCCAACCAACCACCATCCCAACACAATCTCTCCAAACCCTTCGAATATTTTGTCGACGTCAGAATTTGGATCGTCCCTATTTTTCACTGCAATGTGCAGCGCAAGCCCGAATGTTATGATGAATATCAAACGCTTCAATGATTTCAATACTGTGGCAATACAGTGAGAAATAGTACAACACCGGTGTGTACTCAGCTCGCCTAACGTAGCGGGTTTGTCATGAAGCTTGGCATGCACTGGTGCCGTCGACACCTTTCCCTCGGTCGCTTCAGCGATTCCTTCGGACGCGACTCGTAACGATCGGCTTCTAAGTGGTGGAGCAGAAGATAGAAAGAATTTCGAGAGCGTGAAAAAGCGGTCCATCAGCTTGGTGACACGGCTTTGAAGAAGAACATTTTCAACGTCGCTTAGCTGAAACCTCGTCAAGGCCACTGCTCGCCCGAACGACCGCGATTGAGCGATGTCCGCCATAACTCTGGTCTTCTGCTGCAAGAGGCTTGCAAAGTTTGACATCTGGGACAGAAACCGCTGCTTCAACTTCACATAGTAATACCCATTTTTGTCATACAGGACTTCATAAAGAACAACCAGCAACTCGGAGACATGATCAAGCTGTTTGGAGAAGAGCCTGATATGTTGCTCCTGAGCAACGGTGACGCTTCGAATCAAATCCGCCTCACTGACAGCTGGTCCCAACCGCGTTACACGGTCAAGGATCGGGTCGTCGCAAAGAGAGTGAATAACTAGGGCCCGATCCGTGGCCAAAAAATGGGCCGGACATCCAGCCCGGCTCTTGCCATCCCTGTTAACTGATCGAGGTGAACGTAAAGTCCGTGTGGAGCCATGACTGAGAGCCCGCAGCAACTGAGTTGTCCTCCAAAAGTACGACGGTCTTACATCGCTCATAGTTGACCATCAACACAGCCAACGCCACATCGCTCTACGAAATGTTCATCGCGAGGCGGATCCTCGTAACATGTGTCACTTTCGTGGAGTGTGGTAAACATAAAACTCAACGTCGGCTGTGCGAGACCTCGCTACCAGCGCGCAGCGAACAGACCGCAACGGAATTGCAGTCTGTGTTTAGTGCCACGACCACTATCCATGCTCAATTAACAGCCTAGTGCAAGAAAATTAAAACATAGGTGATGGTGTTTCATTCTAATTCCACGCACTTCCGATTTATTTCTTCAGCTGGTTGCGTATCCGATATGTGGTTGGGGACGTGCTTCCTTGCGCGATCACTCTTGCTTTTCAAAGACCCACAACACGACTGAGTCCACGGTGACCGATTGCTTCTGAAAGGTGCAACTGCGCTCACGTGTACGTGCTCTACGACAGCGACAACGTGACAACGTAGCGACTCATCGTTTCATTGATCGGCAACGCACCGACAACGACGACGACGCGACGGCGCGACGACAACACAACGACGACACAACGACGATGCAACGACGACGCAACGACGACGACAACGCAACGGCCAGCGCGCACAGCAACGGGCAAGCAGCGCGACACCGTTGTGTACTTTTTGTACGACACATCTGTACTAATGGTTCTATGTTTTGTTGGATTGTGAGGTGTGAGCTGAGGTGGTGCGGGTGGAAGGGGGGGGAAGGGGGGAGGGGGAGGCGAGGGATGCGGTTGAAGGCTGGAATCGGAACGCAAATTCGCAAATTCAAAAACGAACGCTGCAACGACGAACGCAGCGTTCTCTGACCTCGCTTGTCTGTGTTACTTCTGCTGCTTCTTCTGCTGTGGTGCTTCGGTCTTCGGTCGTTGCAAACTGCAAACGGCAGCCGACACTCGGCCGACCGGCCCTGCAAAAGATGTGTTAGTTAGTTGAGGCAGTGTTTGTGTTACGAGATGTGGTGGTTGCAGTGAGTGAATGGATTGTAACGACATGCCCGCACAAGGCAGGCAGCTTGGCAAACGGTGACGACAGTGTTTCTTTTAACCGCCCGGATCAGTGGCCAGGACGCATACCAGAGCCGTTTCCTGGATGCACACTCCTCGCAATCATCACAATCAACTGCTGCCCCAGATACAAGTCACCGTGGACTCGCGGTGAACGTGAACGTGATCACACAAACACAAAATATGGAGCTGACAAGTGTTTTTTTTTTTCGGTTCGAAGCCCAGTCGAATGCGCCACACGTCACGGTAGACGCGTGGTGTCGTGACGACGTGCAAATATGGACCTCGACATAGATGACCTTCTCAGTGAAGAGAATAGGGTCCCAATCAAAGTAATTGGATCCCCAGCGGCTCTTGCATTTGTATTAGGTATTGAGGATGAAGAGGATCTGCCTGAAGAGAACGAAGTGCCCTATTGGATATTGAACTGCCTGAGGGATGCAAAAGTTGCACACCCAGACACTCCAAAACAATTTGGCCAGAAAATGCAGGGCCGACTCAAAGCGCAGGCGTGGAGTGTCACACTACGAGAACTGAATTACTACTATTATGAGTGTGCTCTCAAGCTCTCACGCATGGCGTACACAACAAGAACGGGCGGAGGCAATATTGGAACGACCACCTTCCGGCGCGTATTAAGGAAAGCTTTGGCCTCTCGATACGCGGAAATCATGCGCCAGTCGCTGAACTCACGGGGTGAAGACACATCCGACTTCTGTGACGGTAGGTTCTTTTGTGCGCACTATCGTGAAAGTTTATTGTACGACGGCATCTAACCCTTCATGCGTGGATTTTGGTGTGCCAACCTTCGGCGCTGTGAATGGTTCCCTTCATGTTGTTGCGATGAAAATCGAAGACTTGACGTACATTGAAGAAAAAATGTTCGCGGCCGGACACGACGCCGTTGACTCGTAAGTTTGCTGATGTACGGCACCGGTGACTGCTGTTGAATCTGTTCCCACAGTGCGCCACGTATTTTGTTGTAGGTACCATGATTGGGCCAGTGGCAAGGCACGCCAAACACGTCGATCCGAGGTGCAATGCAATTCCCTGCTCAAGTCCCTGCAACGACCACCCTCATGACGTGTATTTCGTTGTCGTTGATTTGTTGTTCAATTGTAGGTTTTGAACGTCAGTGAGCTCGTTCAAAAAGGTAGTTCTTCCACCGCTGCTACCATTGAAGGACCTCCTGCGTCTGGCACGCCCACCCCACGAACCCCGAGGTAGTAGTCAATGCTCACGTTTCAGACGAAACAGAACACCAAACGGACACACGAGCACATACATTAGATTTTTGATGTGGTTTACTTTATTTGTAACATTGGAAGTGCCTTCGAATGTGACAGCCATTGTACTCGGTCACTGGAACTAGAACTAGAATTCGATGGTTTATAGTTTATGTGTTTGGTTTTACTTTGTATTCACCAAGTCGCTACGCAAGCGAACACGTGCTCGCACAAGAAAATAATAGTGCCGCTGTGCTCCCAAAAGTTTGCTGCTACAACGATAAAGCGTCCTTAGAACCAAGATTAATCAACAACTCCGCAATCCGGTCACATCAAACTGAACCGAACCAAACACATTCCCACACCACACTCTGGTCTTGATCAGATGAATGCATTGTCATGCAAATGCAATGCAACAAGCCACGCGTAGTGCAGGCTGTGTGAGGACGAGACGACGGAACGACGGGTGATCGACGCGTGGTCGTGAACAACTCGCGTGTCTCGTGAGTAAGTTGTGAGTCCGTGAGCCATGTTGCACGCTTTGTGGTGGCTGGTGGCATGAACGACGACATGCGTCGCCACAACATACTTGCACTGCGATTGCATCTTTGCTCCCGCGCCCAAAGACGAGTCAATTGCACCGTTCAGTGTAGTGTACACGCGAACACTCCGGACCACGCTTGTCTGCTGACTTTTGTGCATTTGTGCGCAGCACCGTATGTCGCACACATAAACTCCTCGGCTCCTCACAAAGAAGTCGCGACAGAAGGCGGGAAGAAGGGGAGAAGAAGGAAGGCGGAAACATCTTGTGATCACAGCTCTGCTACTCTGTCCTGCGTTCCTGTGTTCTGCCCTCAATGAGTCCCGATTGCTGATGTCTCGATGTGCTTCCGGGTTGGGACAGACAAAGAGCGCCTGACATGACAGACAGACGTACAAGAGGACACGGCGACGACCAACAACAATCGACAACACGGCGACCGACACCTCTCAGCCAGCAAGCCGCCTGCAGTCAGCCACTCAACCAACCACAACACCGCAACACTCACAACTCACAACTCACACACAGAACTCACAAAACACAACACCAACATCAACGTAGTGACGCTGTGACGCTGTGACTGTGACGCTGCGACACTGTGACGCGCTGAGTGAGTGAGTGAGTTTGTTTCGCGCGCAAATTTGAACTCAAATCGTCTCGGCGAGGCGCCAAACCAAACCAACCCCAAACTCACTCACTCACTCCCACTCACACTCACACTCACACTCACACTCACACACCTTAAAGTCTGACCCACCTCACGCTCACCCAAAGTCCACAGTCCACAGTCCACAGTCCACAGTGCAGCGAATGGCCTCAGTCACTCCCACAGTCAGTCAGTCAGTCAGTCAGCTTCTCTCTCTCTCTCTCTCTCTCTCTCTCTCAGTCAGTCAGTCATTCAGATTCAAAGTCCGTTCGTCGGTCGGTGGTCGACGCAACCAACAACGACATTCAAATTCGCGCGGCGCCGACTGAATCACAGTGCGTGGACGCGGAAGAGACGGAGACGCTGTCTCGACACCAAACCTTCTCCTCGCGCGCAAACTTGAACCCTCCCTCCCTCCCTCCCTCCCTGCGCCTCTCTCGACAAACACACACACACACACACGTGCGTGCGTGCGTGCGTTTGTTCGTTCGTTCGTTCGTTCGTTCGTTTATGCGCGCCTCTTCAGACCTCCCTGCCTTGCGTTCGATCGTCCCGCCTGCCTCAGTGTCACGCACGCCGTAGACGAAACATCGCCCACCTTGCTCCCCCGCCGAGACCAATGGAACTGGCGACGGTGGCGGGAAAAGCAACTGGTGCTTGATTGACGCTGAGCAAGAAGCGTTGTGTGTGTTGTGAAGTGTTCAGAACTCACGAGCTGGACGCAGCAACAAACGAAGGAGCAGACTTCTGCGGGAGCGCCGTGGGGCAGTGGTGCGGGCGACGGTTGCGTGCCGTCGGAAATGCTGGAGGACATGGACGAAGATCGCACTCAACAAAAGCGTCGCAACCAAACGTGCCGCGGCTTTTTGTGCTCGTTTTCGCTTGTGTTTGCGTTTTCTTCGCCTTTTGCGTGTTGGGTTACCTCTGCCATTGTTTTTCTTTCCAAGTTCGATCGTTGCCTCGAATTCAATTCGTTTTCGTCTTCCACGATGTTTGAAGCCACTCTTCCCCAAGGAACCATCCTGAAGCGTCTCATCGACGCGATGAAGGACATCGTCAGCGACGCAAACCTCGACTGCGCGGAGACCGGCATCTCGCTCCAGGCCATGGACGCCTCCCACGTTTCGCTGGTGGCAGTCTTGCTGCAGCCTGACTTGTTCAGTCACTACCGTTGCGACAGCAGCAAGTCTCTCGGCGTGAACTTCACGTCCTTGTCGAAGATCATGAAGTGCGCGAGCAACGACGACAAGATCTCCATCCAAGCTGATGACGACAACGAGGAAGTGTCTTTCGTTTTCGAATCCCAGGACAAGATCACCGACTTCGACATGAAGCTCCTCACGATCGACGCTGAGCACTTGGGCATCCCCGATACTGAGTACATGGCGACTATCACCATGCCGTCTGCAGAGTTCATGCGCATCTGCCGCGACCTCGCCATTATTGGCGAAACCTGCACCATCTCCGCAGCCAAGGAAGGTGTTCGCTTCTCTGTCCAGGGTGATTTGGGCAGCGGAAACATCACCCTGCGCGAAACTTCCACTTCCGATGCGAAGCAGGAGGAGAAAGTTTTCATCAAGATTGATTCCGCCCTGGAATTGACGTTTGCTCTGACATACCTCAACATGTTCACAAAGGCCACCCCTCTGTCGCCCACCGTCACCCTGAAGATGGCTCCCGAAGTTCCTCTTGTCGTCGAGTACCCAATTGACAACGGTGGCCACATTCGCTACTACCTTGCGCCAAAAATCGACGAAGACGAATAAGCAAACTGACAGATCTGAATCATCATACACTCACCGCAGGGTGAAAACACCAATACCCTCTCTTGTAAAAAGTAAAAAATATTATGCAGAACAATTCATCGCTTGTTCACCGACGAAAACGACAGCGTGCAACCACCGCAACTGCAATTCTCTCCCTCCCTCCCTCTCTCTTTGTCTCTCTCTCTCTCTTGACTGTTCGGATTCACCACCGAATGCCGAGAGGGTTGCTCTCTTCCATTTTCGGCACGGTGTGGTACCGCGTGTGCAGCCATTGCCGAGCTGCTGAAGACCCTGGCTTGGTGCCTCTGAGCAACTCGCTGTACACAGCGGACACAAAAGAATCGGCCTCGCACGCACTAGAATCTTCGTCGCGAGCTCGGCCAATCTTGTGCAACTGAAGTCGATGCTCGCGGGCTTCTTGAAAACGTGCTTGCAAACTCGGGATTGCGCTCTGACTTTGACTATCGACGACTGTCGCCTCGCTTGATGCAGAACTTGAGGAATTGGCCTGCAGGCCTTGGCCACCTCCATTCAAGCAACCGGATGGACACGCCATCACCTCGACGTAGTCGTAGTTTACACGGCTTCGCTTGATATCCCGCATCACTTTTTGGATGTTTCGAAAGCCATAAGCGAGAGCGAATCTCAGGACAACCTAAGGGCGAATGTGCGTCAACGCAATAAGCGGCACGACGCGATCGCAACGCAACGTGGCGTTGTGACTTGAGTGGTGGCAGGCTGTGCGTACCTTCCCCTCTACCTCCAGCACGACTTCCCGCCAGTCTTTGTTCTTGCCTTGGACGTACTCGAGCGGTCCCTCGATGGTCCGGCCATGAAACTCCTTCGCTGCAGATCGGAAAATATATTCAGCATATCCGCCAGAACCACCTTCAGCGATGGAAGGCCCGGGTCCTGCAGATACGCCTAACAAGCCAGGCATCGATGCATGAGCACTGTCTACTGCGCTACTGGAGGGCTCGGCCAGCTGAGAAGACGACTCAGTGCCGGCCTGCGATGGCGGCTTAGTCATGAGATCCAGTACCTCAGTTGTTGTGAGTACTAAGTCCACCTCGCGAACTCCAGCACCGTCGGACGTGTCTGCGTCTTGAGACCGGCCGAATTCACGCAGCGTGTGACGGAAGTCGTTGCGAGAAGCTTCAAGTTTTTTGTCATAGCATGGCATCACGGTCGCATGGTACACTTCATGTGGCTGAACACCCAATCTACAGCAACAATTGTCACCAATTTGCCGCACTTTATCAACATCCTCGAACCTCAACACTACACTTGGTGAGAACTGACCTTTCGGCAACTACGGTTTTCACGAACGTGCCCATGATTTCTTGTGCCGACTTCACTGTGCTGACGTATGGTAAACTTTCTGGATGCCGCTTTTCGGCGTAGCATATCCATCCCGGGCACTCCGACGTCAGCATGGGTAGAAAGTTACTGCAGGAGACAGCACAGAGCGCAAAGAATTCGGAGCACTGGTGAATGGGATCGAACCGATAGAATACAGCACAGCGTCAACGCCTTACCTTGATGCCTGTTTAGTGGCTGGCACAGCATTGCCCTCAATGTCAACGACCTCTGTTGCGGACAGGGCCTTCGTGACTGGCGGCCGCACCCATGGCAGCCGTTTCCCCGAAGAGCGGTTGCCCCGTCGCTTCTTGCGCTTGTTTGTTGAGCCAGCGGCAGCCTGCTGATCTGCGACGATGTCGTCTGCCTTTGTCGTGGCGATCTCACTGGTGGCTTGTGACAAGTGGTGCCGATATCGTTCGAAAAACTCCGCTCGGGCCTCGGCCAGCGCAACATTGTGTGCGCTGCTGCAGTCGAAAACCAGCTCAACTCCAAAACGTGTTTTGAAAAACTTCACGAGCCTACGACTAGCATCGGCCCCGGAGATTCCCAAATGATGGGCAACTGCTGCTTGCGATGCAGGAGAAATGGATACAACCCTCGCCTTGTAAGAAGGAGAGGCTAAATCTTTGGAAAATTGTTCGCTACTCTGATTTTGAACAAGTACTGTTTCTGCAGAAGTGACACAGCCGCTACATGCCAGGCAGTCACTAAGCGAAACTTGGGCAGTCTGAGCGGCTGATGACTTTATCAAGTCAGGCTGCGTCGTCTCCGCGGTGGCAAACAGCGCATCGCTCTCTATTTCAATTCGAGCGACCCCAACACTTGCGCTGGCGCCATCAGTTGAAGTGCCGTCGTCCTTGCCACTGTTGTTTCGAGGCTGCGTGAAAATTGGATTTACACAGGCCTGCGAAGGAGCAATGAAATCGTCCAAGTTGCCCAGAATCACTGAGCCACCAAAGTCGGTGTTCATTGTGCCCTGGGGCGATCGTCGAAGAAGGCAGTTTCGGCTCTATTTGCTGGGCGTCAATGTACTACCGAAATCCCACGAAAGAACCATGACGATATTAAGCATACCAACTGCTTATTCTCGCTTTCCACCCTTGAACTGCGCGCCCGCGACCTCCAACGGTAACGCCCGCCTCGTTTTTCTTCGTCTTCTCCTTCGGCGTCTATGTCTTCGTGGCTCACATGACCTGTTGAATAATAACTCACTACACGACGACAGACCATGCCAAAAGGAGACAGCGACAACCATGAGAGCAGCGCAGTGGCGTGTTAGTGCTGTGCCCGTAACACGGCGCGGCAAGCAAGCAAGACGCAAGAAAAGTATGGCGGTACAATTTAGTGAGTGCTGTGTCACCACGGACGGCAGGCGGCGGACGGCAGACGGCGACGGGCGAACGGGCGAACGGCAGACGGCACAACTGTGTCACCACGGACTGCAGACAGCGGACGGCGAACGGCAGACGGCGAACGGCGGACGGCGAACGGCGAACGGCGAACGGCGGACGGCGAACGGCGAACGGCGAACGGCGAACGGCACGACCAACGCAACAAAAAACCACGAACGAGTTCGTTGGCCAACTCAATCAATCAACACCAGTGCGCCCGACAATGTACAGGTTGTTGTATACTCCCTACAAAGTGTAACTATTCAGGTATTTGACGTACACAGTACAATACGAATAGTACCTGGGTACTTTCATCTTCTGTGTAGAACACCTTTGGCAGGCTGAAAGAAAGACAGTCTGGAAGTCTGGAAGTTGGAGTTTGGAGTTTGGTACTTAGTTAGTGCACAGTACTAAAACCAGCAAACTTGGAGAGGTCATCCGTGAGTGCGTGGACGCGTGTGCCGCGCTGTGTGTTCTTCATGAAACAGGTTTGTACACAGCTCGTGTCTGAGATATTATTTCGTGATTTCAGTCATCCCATTCATTCATTCACAGCCAGCGCACTGTGAGTCAAGTGAGTGAGTGAGTGAGTGAGTGAGTGAGTGAGTGAGTGAGTGAGTGAGTGGGGAGAACGAAGGAGACAGACAGCTGGACTCACTCACTCACTCCCTCACTCACTCACTCACTCACTCACTCACTCACACCCTCACTCACTCACACCCTCACTCACTCACAGTCAGTGAAGGAACCGCAAGGAGGCAATGTTGGGCGGGCGGGTGGGTGGGTGAGTGAGTGGGCGGTTCAGGTGCAGGTGCAGGTGTGGGTAGGTGCAGGTGCCGGCAGGAGGAGGGAGGCCAGCTGACTCATCCTCTCTCACCCACCAAACCCACCCACAGTCACTCACAGTCAGTCACTCAGTCACTCCGTCAGCCAACGCAAGAAACGAAGCGGCAGCCACCCACCCTCACACTCACTCCCACACACACTCCCACACACTCTCTCTCCCGTTTCGTCGGTTGCGGCGGTCTGCCTCCCAAACCCACACTCACTCACTTACTCACTCACTGACAGCCGCTGACTGACTGACTGACAGCCTGACGATGATGACACACGCCTGTGTGTGTGTGTGTGTGGGTGGGTGTGTGGGTGGGCAGGCTGGCATGCTGCTGCTGCTGCTGCGTGCTGCACGCATCCATCATCACGCACAACGACGTCAGCGACGCAACGACGCAACGACGACGCGACACGCGCCACGCGCCACCTAACGAGCGCCCTTTTCTGCTGGAGAAGACGGCGACGTCGACCGAATTGCAGTGCTGTGCTGTGCTGTGCTGTGTCGTCGTCATCGTCGTCGTCGTCGTTGTTGTTGTTGTTGTTTCCGGGGGGGCGTGTATGCGTGGGTGTGTTTGCGTGTGGGTTTGGATGGATGGATGAATGGATGGATGAATGGATGGATGGATGGATGGATGGACGG
>ENA-OWNT01003865-OWNT01003865.1-seawater-metagenome-genome-assembly--contig:-NODE-3865-length-13698-cov-13.278761_pt1 | contig 13698 bp, 11 predicted proteins | sample MGYA00238136_ERZ651165 | MGnify/ENA primary metagenome ERZ651165 (study PRJEB26861, sample SAMN08777766) | seawater metagenome | isolation source: coastal seawater | place: USA: Florida | collected...
GAATTGCGCCCAACATGAGAGGATAAACGCAGTTCCGCGGGCCTCAACGAGGACAAAGTTGAGGATCTGGTTGAGGTCTTTGGAAGCCGGAAGCGACCGGACGCCGTGAGCTGAGGCCCGCGGAATTGCGTTTATCCATTGTTGCGCGATGTGGCGGTGGCTATCCCACCGCTCGGGTGATCGACGCCAGGAGATTGCTGAAGGCGTCAGCTGACTGCAGAGTTTGCTTGGGCGCCGGGAATACTAACTCCATTGACGAGCCAGCAGTCCCGAGCATCCCACTTCGTCGAACTGTTCCGCCGAAGTTGCGGCTGTTGAACCTGTTCTTGTAGCCGTCTACTTGGCGCCGCGCAGCCTTGCGAAATCCGTCGTAGTTGACGCCCTCCATGGAGGGCATCGTTGACATCGAAGCGGCGGCAACTAGGGCCTGCTGCTTGGTGACTTGGTCGAAGCGGGGCGAGAAGTGCCAGACGACGCCGCCTGTGACGGAGGCAACTTGGTCGCCCTGAATCGCCGCCGAGGAGTGAGCGAGGAGGTATTTGATTTGGCTGACCCAGTCGTTCCACGTCATGGGCGCGTCCCCGGCGATTCGTCGTGAGTGGCAGCTGACGAGCACGTCGACGATATCCTCGACGGTGGTGGTTCGTTTCGTTGGGTTCCTTTCAGAGCATGCCTGGATTAGATCCCAGAGGTCGACGAGAACAGTCGCTGGGACCCTGTCCTGAAGCGCGGTCTCGAACCGCTGCCTGTCTTCAGTGGCGTAGTGGCCCAGGGTCGGTGGGTCGTCTCCGACCAACAGGAAGAAGAGGAGCGCTCCCAATCCATACACGTCGACGGAGGGTGTGCGACGGTGATGGGCCCACTTCTTCTCGTGAAGCTCAGGCGCCCCATACTTTAGAGTAGCGTACTGCTCCTCGGTGCTGCTGGAACGTCCGTCGATCCATGCTAGGTCGAAGTCCGTGAGGACAGGCAGGGGGGTCTCTGCCCCGCCGGAGTAGTCCAGCAGGATGTTGGCCGGCTTGATGTCACGGTGGAGGACTCCTTGGCCATGCGCAAATGCGACGGTCTCTGCGATTTGCTTAGCCATCAGAATGCGGGCCCAGGGGTCGCTGACTCCAGCAGCGCCGTCGTGTAAGTCCGGCCCGTTGACGTACTGCATGAAGAATCCGAACGGCACTTTGAGTAGTTCGTAGACATCCACGACACGGGGGTGAGCGGCCAGCTTCCGCATGGCTCGATGGCCGCGTTCGAACAGGCGCCTCTTCTCGGCATCGCCAAGGTCGTTGACGTGGTAGCGCTTGAACACCTGCGTCGCGCCATTCTCGATCCGCACAAGGAAGACCTCGCCAAAACCGCCCTTGCCGATGGATCGGTCCACCTTCCCTCGCGAGAGTGGCACTCCTGTCCTGAACTTCGCGTACGCCGAGATTTCGAGTTCGCGGAAGTCGGGGCTGTCGAGGCGACTTTTGAAACGCTTCACATCTCCCGGTAGGAGTTCATCGCGTCTCGCATCGAAGTCCTGAAGAACGCTGTCGATCAAGTTCACCGCGCGGAACAGACCCAATGAGTCTCTAGAGTTAAGGCACCTGTCGGCGGATTCGATTGCAGATTCCAGAGACGCCGAGAGCTGGTCGAGGGCCCGTCGGGAGGTACTGAGCTCTTCAAGCTTCACTTCGGCAGTGGCCTGAAGCAGCGCGGGTCGGGAATACCCAGGCTTCGACTTGATTAGATCCTCAACGTCATCCTGATCCAGCCAAGCACTGAGGAGCCGGATCACCGAACTTCTAGCAACTCCACGATCGTCCTTTCGGAATCCAACGCGAACGTAGTTGTTGTCTCCCTGAAGCAGGAAGTCCCTCGATGGGAGCGAGGGTCGGTACCGCCGATTGGGGTAGTTTGGGACGAAGTGATGTCGATCCCAGTCCTGCAGGGTGTCGCAGAGGCCAAGGAAGAATAGGTGGGGCTCCGTCGAGAGGGCAGCGGCGGGGCGCTCGCCAACTCCCAGTTCGCTAGACCAAAGTTGTTGGTCTAGCGATCCGAAATCCAGGTTGTGGTAGGCGATGGCCTCTGCTGCGAGTTTCACCAGCGGACGAGCCCTTGTGAGTTGATGCCATTCGTCCAGGAGACGATCGAACGCAGAGTTCTTCAGCGTCAGGTCCTTCGCTGTGCCTTCGCCGAGCCGTTCCAGAGCCTGAAGGCTCTGCTCGTACAAGCGCCAAAGAAGAAGCCCCCCCATCAAACCATGGTCGTGGTAGCCCGGTCTGGGTGCCAAGGAGTAGTGAGTTGTGGCCCGGTCAATGGCTGTCACGAGGGGTCGAGGATGGGAGTCCGGCAGGAGTCGAATCCATAGATCCTCGACCGGGTTCTCGGTTTCATCGTGCGATGGAAGTATGTCTCCGAGGCTGAATAGGTCGTACCCATGAAACCGGGCGGCGCGCTCCAGCTTCCTCAGAAGCTGTGGGGAATCATCGGACCAGAGCTGCCGATGCCCCGCAGAAAACCACTGGCTGTCGAGGTCGTCGCGGATCTGCTCAAGGATCTCATTCACCCGTTCCGGAGAGGAGGCGACCCCGTCAGCTTCTAGCGGGTAGCCCAAGTCATGCCAAAGACTCGCGATTGTCCACCATTCAAGAAAGAGCTCCTCGGGAGGAAGGATCGAAGCGACCGCTGTGGAGAGATGGCTGTGGAGAGCCGAGCACAGCGGTGTGCACGTCTCGTAGAGGTAGAGGCCGAGCAGAAAGACTTGAAGCGAGTGGATTGAGTGGTCCCGATACCCCGGATAGAAGTCGCTCTTGTACTCATGATGTGCGAGATTCGAATAGCGGGGGATCCACTTGCCGATTCTCGACTCAGCAACGAACTCCCGAATCAGGACGTCTGCTGGCCCGATCCGCTCCTCTGCGGTGCGCGAGGTGTCGAGAGCGGCGCAAGCGGCGGTAAGCCGAGTCTCGGTGAGAATACCCGGCCATAGTGCAGAATCCGAAAGGACAGACAGGATCTCAGCATTGACGCCCCAAAGGGTGTGGTCCTCTCGAACGTAGATGACGGCGTCTTTCACAGGACCCTCCCGCGCGGAGGGTACCACCCGCGCGGATGTCGGGCGCCTGGCTTGAGCCATTTCGCGCAACATGTGGGGATAAACGCAGTTCCGCGGGCCTCAACGAGTACAGAGCTGAGGATCCTGGCGGTGCCTGACCGAGGCCGAGCGCTGCTCCCGCCGTGAGCTGAGGCCCGCGGAATTGCGTTTATCCATTGTTGGGCGAGGTCACGGGGGTTCTCCCGCGAGACCCCGGACCACCCGTGAGTGGCGCGCAGCATAGCACTCACGCAGCCTCACGCCCACGCAGCCGCCGCCTGCAAGGGCGGGAGAGGGCCCCCATGAGCAGCGGGGCCGAGCGAGCCAGCAGCCGCCTGGGTCTCACTGCGAGGTCAGGGCCCGAGCACCCAGATACTGCCTCGCTGCTCGGCAACCCGGTCCGTGATGAGCAAGTCCGTCGCGGAGCCGCGGAACTTCGCCTCGACCAGGTCCTGGCTCGCTCGGTTCTTTCTACCCGCGCTCGGCCAAACGCACATGTGCCCTCTCCGAGAATCGCTGGACGTGCTGCAGGGCCGTCCGAGCGCAAGAGCTCGAGACCGCACTTCAGCGCAGGGGAGGGGAGAGAGTCCGAGGCCCGAGCACCCAGTCATCAGCGAGCCCCTATCCACGCAGCCCGCCCAAAGCCCCGACTATTGCTGCATCAACAACGTCCATCGCAGCAAGGGACGTGTTTGCCTTCTGCTCTGAACGCAGCCCGCCTCCGAGCTGCTCCCTGAGCGCAGGGCGAGCGACAAGAACACCAGCGGACACCACCAACCACCACGCCCCCCTCCCCGAAGACGAGAGCGCAGTCCGACCCCAGCGCGAGGGCGCTCCCTGGTCGAGCCCGGGGAGGACGACGCCACGGCTCGGGCCCACGGCAGGCTCGGCGACGCGTTGGGCGTTACGAGCGGCCGCTCCCCGCAGGCTCCTTGCGAGGAGCGGCTGGTTTCCTTGCGGAACCAGCACGGCTAGCCAGGCCGGGACGAGCACTGGCCGATGGACGGCTCTTTGCGGGGAGCGGCTGGTTTCCTTGCGGAACCAGCACGGCTACCAAGGTCATCAACGGCACCGGCGCCCAACGCGTTGCCGAGCCCCTCGGGACCAGCAGCGAGCCCGGAGAGCCCGCGAGGCCCCGGGCCAAGTCCAACGAGTCCGTGCCCTCGCGCACCTCGGGACAGGCAGGCTCGGTCGAGGACCTGGGGTTGCTCAGCAGCAGACGACCCAATCAGCTCCTGGCTGCGTGTTCCTGGCGTCGTCCCAGCAACCGGCCCGGCGGTACGGGCATCACCCGCCGCAGCACCTGCTTGGAGAGCGAGCGGCACACCGCCGGCCGCCGACCGCGCTGACGCTGCTTCCAGTTAGGCGCCAACTGGGTCCTCGCCCCACCACTCGAGGCCAGCCGCCAGCTGGACACGCTCTTGGGAAGCGAGCGCAAGAACGGCAACCGCCACCATGAGCCCGTGAGCCGCCGGGCAGAGGAGAGCGCCAGCCCCCAAACTGGTGCCTCCACCGCCGACGGGACCACCAACAGCGCAGACCCCGCGCCCGGGCTGGACGCAGCCACAGACCTCGAGGAACCAGCGGTGGGCTACTTCGTAGCGGGGCTGGCCAGCGACGAACCAGACCCGGTCGGGCACCTGGCGCTGCCCTGCAGCCAGCCGCGAGCCGCAATCAGCGTTGAGCCGAGTACAGGTCTCGGAGCCCGCGCTCGAGGAGCGCGCCTGGGCCCTTCGGGCAGGAGAGTCGGTGCGGAACCAGCGAAGACCGAAGCGACCGGGGTGCGGTCCTCGGCAAACGGCGGTGCTGTCACCGATCGGAGACGTGTTGTCGGACGTCGACTACCCGGCCGCTCTACAACGCCGGCGAGCGGAGCTCTGTATGCCAGGACCGGCCGGCACTCGGTCACGAGTGATCTCGCCCAACATGAGAGGATAAACGCAGTTCCGCGGGCCTCAACGAGACCACAGTTGAGGATCTGGTTGAGGGTTTTGGAAGCCGGACCCGACCGGACGCCGTGAGCTGAGGCCCGCGGAATTGCTTTTATCCACTGTTCGGTGCAGTTCCGTGGCTACTTCGCTGGGCGAAGCACCGCGGCCCGGCCTGCCGGGAAGCGGGCGGGTGCGGCAGTAGGCTTCGCCTTCGGCTCTCCGGTTACACAGCTCGAACCATCAGGTCGGTCCGAAGGACGTACTTGACTCCGCGGGTCACGACGGCGCCGCAATGCTCGAGCTCATGGAGGAAGACAAGGCATGTGCCGGTCCTCGGGGTGATCTCGAACCCCCCGAAGCCTGTTGCACCTCCTTCGAACTCGTCGTTGAGGTAGACCATGACAGTCCAAACGCTCCACACGTCAGGCGAGGGAGACCATGAACCGTCTCGGTGCCAGTAGAACTGCTGACCCGGGTGGTAGCGATAGAGACGCAGCCGCTCGTTAACGCCGATTGTTCTGCCGCGCCGGATTCCCGGAAGTCCTGGTGGGTACTCGAGACAGTGTCCTTGGGGGAGCTGTGGTCTGAGCCGTTCGAAGAGCGCTGCGGAGGCGCGCCGGTCATCGAGAATCACTCGGTCGTTATTCCTGACCTCCGGGACCCTGACCTGCCCGCCAAGCCCGTTGATGAGTGCCTCGGAGAAGCCGATGCGCTCGGCGCGCTCAACCCACCCGCGACACTCCCCCGTGGTCAGGGCTCCATCAATGGCGAAACAGCCGTGGTGTGGGATGAACTCGCGCATGGTCGAACGATGGGTTGTTCGGGATAGCCGTGCCAGGTCCCTAGCTCGTGTGTTCCTGAACAGTGACACCTCCTTGGAACCGCCAGAAGCCCGTGGCTCGTTCGTGCCTTGAGGAGCCCCTACTTCACTGAGGTAGCCGCAGACTGCGGTCCAGGGTCCCGACGGCTAGGAGACGTTCCACCAGACCAGCCGACGGCGGGCCGGAGGTCAGGTACCACCTGGAATGGGTGAACTCGCTGGAGACCAGCTCATCCTCTGTATCCACCTCGAGAGCATCCTTCCAGGAGATCAACAGAGCAGCGCCTCCGAAGTCGACAAGAAGCAGGTCTGCTACGTAGAGGACGGATGCCTCCTTCCAGAAAGTGAGACCCGCAGGCTGCCGGGAAGAGGGGTCCGTCCACTGTGCGTAGAGACCAGCTGGGACTCCATGGGCCTTGGAGACCCACGGGTAGAGGCGCTCGAAGTCCTGAGACTGCTGACGAACCTCAAGTGCCGCGACAAGACTCGCAGCCCGATGGTTCACAGTCACCGCGATTCGCGTCCACTCGGAGCCGTTCCACATGACTGGGCGCCACATCAAGGGCGGCGCTTCAGGTGGTAGAGCCAGGAAGGTCTCTGCCACGGAGGCGAGTGCGCCGAGGTCCTGGCTGCCCAGTATGTGCACGCTGTCCCTGTCGCCAACCAGGACTACCGTCTCGCCGAGGAGGTCTCTCCCTACGGTCTCTTCGAGGATCTGTGGGAGTAGCAGCAGACCCACAGCCTCGTCGGGACCAAGCTGGGGCGTGAGGGACCCATCTTCAAACCTGGCGAACCTGAGCTCGGACGCACCAAGACCAGCGGCGAGGTTCTCCAGGTTGTCGACGCGGAGGCCATCCGTCGCATCTGCCATGTGGAAGGTGCTGATGTCCTTCTCGATGCGTCCGACTTGCTCGATGTAGCGGCCATGGATCAACCCCTTGTCGATGAACCGCAGACCGAGATCAGCTTGAGAGATGCCGTCGCCGAAGAGTCTGCGGAGAATCAACTCGTCGACCCGTTCGGTCGTGCAGACGGTTGCGAGAGTTGAGCGCGACTGCGCAGGGTCCCTAATCTGACTATAGGCGTCGCGAACCTCTCGGATCTTCTCGTCTATTGCGGACTCCGAGTCCAGTACACAACAGTCGGGGTATAGGTTCCTGAAAGAAATCGATGTGCCAACCTCGTGCAGCACTGTGACTCCGGTGGTCATCGTCTCGGCCCTGATGCCCACCTCTGCCCAAACCGCAGCTACACGCTGGTCGAATCTCTCAAGCGACAGCACGATGCCGTCGGCCTTCCACTGGTCTACAACGTCTGCAATCAACTCTTGGCGCTCAGCAAGAGAGGACCCCAGCCACTCAGCCAGCAGAGGGGAGACGTCAGCCTCGATCTCCTCCGAGAGGACGATGGTCAGCTTCTCAGGAGCGGTGGTGTGTGGAATCCCGTCCTGGCGGAGCGCGTCGCTCAGTGCCGCAACCAGCTTCACGCCCTCTTCCGCCGCCTTGTTCCTTCGTCGCCAGAACATCGCTCCTCCCTCAGCGGAAGGTTACCGGGGCGAACTGCACTCGGCCGAAGTCCCTTCCGTAGAGATGCCGGACCGGGCCTGCCCGGAACGGCTTCAGGAGCAATGAACAACAAGCTTCCAAGCGCGAGCACGGAATTGCACTGAACATGAGAGGATAAACGCAGTTCCGCGGGCCTCAACGAGTACAGAGCTGAGGATCCTGGCGGTGCCTGACCGAGGCCGGACGCCCCTCCCGCCGTGAGCTGAGGCCCGCGGAATTGCTTTTATCCATTGTTGGGCGCTGTTCGGGGCTACTTCGCTGGACGAAGCACCGCAGCCCGGCCTGCCGGGACGCGGTGCGCGGATGGCGGAGACGGACCCATCGCGCTTCTCTCAGTCCGTGGTCTTCTCTGAACGGGGGGAGCTATACACCTGAATCCGGTCGTGCTCGGGCGGATCCACCCATGGAGTTACGGCGTGGTGCTCGTAGTAGCCGGAGTCGTGGGCGAGTTCGAACCCACTCTCGAAGGCAATCGTTGTGCCCAGGGACGTGACGCTCAGATGGTCAATCCGTAGTTCGGCGACTCGCCGGACATTGTCCATGAGAAGGGGGGTGAGCGGGCGAAGGTTCGCTGGACACGAGCCCATATCGAGCTCGAGGTGGCTGTCGAGCCAGTCGCGGTTGGTCGTCAACAGATTGCGCGACATAGTCCAGGGGAGTGTCCGAGCCCCAGCCGCCGAGACACCGAACGCTCCGTCACCATCGAGAAAGAGGTAAAGAAGTGCACTCTCTCCCGGGGATAGAAAGACGGCACCCAGCCGCCTGCCAACGACCAGCGGCTTCAAGGTCTCGGTCATCTGCTCGGCGGTCCCGTCAGGCTCCATGACCTCGGTAAACAGTCCTGAACTCAGTGTGCTGTCAGCTTCGCAGAAGAAGCCTGAGTAGCTGGCTTCCCACCCAGCCTGCCCCAGGACGCGGCCGCAGAAGAGGCAGCGCTGTCCGCGCCGGGCTGGGGGGTGTCCTACCGGCGGGTGCACGGGGCGCTGGTGGATCTGGAGCGATGCAGCTCGAGGCCTCGAGACCTAATCCGGGCGACAGGAAGCCATCCAAACACCCCGGTGACTCTCCCAGCGATGCGGCGTGATTCAGATCGCTGGGGCGAGAGCGGGTTCACACTCCCCGGAACGTAGCAGTGCGGACCTGGCTCCTTCGCCGGTTGAGATACAGGGAGTCTGACCTCCAATTTCAATGAAGCGGCAGAGTGCCCTCCCCATCCCTTGATGACTGCTATGTGGATGCGCCCTCCTTCCGTGAATGAGCCAGGCCGGGCGGTAGGAACCCGAGCTGCGCCTAGTTGGTCGAAGCGGAGCGATCAACCCGCTCCACCCAGTAGAGCTGCTTGTGTCCTCGGTCTTCAAACCCTTGGGCGACCGCCCTGGCCTGGGCCTCGGTCGAGTGAGTCGATACGGCGAAGTCGTGCCCGTTGTCGTCCTGACGCCATACCTGGAACGTCGGCCACGCTGCACTCCGCAGACGCTCGTCTTCCCACGATAGGCCCTCCCGATCAATCCCGATCCAGCTCAAGAACTCGATGAGGTGTGCGGGGTCGAGAGCGATGAGGTCGACGTGTTCCTGAGGAGCGTCTGGGTACCACTGGGCCGCCACGAACTCGTCAGCGCTGCTCCTGAACTGAGCGAATCCGCCACGACCGAGCCCGTCCCACAAGACTCGATGGGTCAGGAGCAGGTGTGGAGCGAGAACCTCACCTATCGCACCCGGGACCGAACACCGTACGGGTTCATCCTCAGGGTGCCAGGCGAAGTCGCTGGCGCTCTGATGCCACCCAGGCTCCTCCGGTGCGCGGGCCGTCTTGAGGAACCCCATGAGTTCAGCGACGTGGCTCGGTGCAAGCCACGGCTCCTGGGTGCCCTCCCGGACGTCAACAGCGATGAGAGTCTCAGAGAGCAACCAGCCCATCGAGCTCGTTCGCGGGAGCCCTATTGCCGTTGCTAGAAGTCGGGCTTCATCCGGGGCGACTCTGCCCTCTGCAACCAATCGGCAGCAGAGCGCGGTGGCTGTGTGCCTCTTGTCGGACGAGGCGTCGTCCCAGCGACTTCGCGATTCTGAGCTCACGCAGTCAGCGTAGACCTTCGGAGACCTGGCGGAGCGCAGTAGCAGTAGGTGCCTGCGGAAAGCTGACGGCTTGGTGGGGGTCGAATCCTCGGCCTGAGGCTGTGCCGCCGTGGTGCTTGCGGTCGGCTACTCGGCCGAGCGGCCGAACCGGGCCAGCCCGGGGCGGATGCAGACGTGCTGGTTCAGAGGCTCCAAGCGCGAGCCCGAATTGCGCCCAACATGAGAGGATAAACGCAGTTCCGCGGGCCTCAACGAGGACAAAGTTGAGGATCTGGTTGAGGTTTTTGGAAGCCGGAAGCGACCGGACGCCGTGAGCTGAGGCCCGCGGAATTGCTTTTATCCATTGTTCGGCGCCGTTTCGCCGCTCTCTTCTGGGGTGGAGAGTCGCGGATCTAAGGAGCCCAGCTGGGAGGTATCTTCAAGGACTTCAAGGACGGTGGAGGCTTCGTCAGTCCAGACCAGGAGTTTGTCCCCATCCTGAATTGCGAACCGCAGATCTGACGCTTCTCGGCGGCTGTGGGGCACGCGCACAGCTATGTCGCCGAGAGGCACTTCGTAGGGCTCCTGCCGGACGGACAGAGAAACCCGATCGAGCTCAGGGTCGAGGGAGGCAATTGACTGATGCTCAGGTGACGAAGTTAGGCGGAGGACTTCCCCGAAGCTGTTTCCGGGGGTCATACCATCTCGCAGGAGTTCTAGAACCCTCGCCGCGACGAGCCAATCCTCAGCCGACAGAGTGGAGGGAGTCGGCTCTGGGGAGTCCGTCAAGTCGACGAGTTCGTCGAGCAGTTGCAGTCGTGGTAGCCATGCGCGCCTTTCAACCTGTCCGGGCTTCATTCCGCTGACGAGGATGACGTCTCCCTTGTAGCGGACGGCTATACGGGCTCCGTTCCGGGCGAAGTCGACAAACTCCTCGACACGAATAGCCTCCGAAAGCGGCTTGTCCGTCCAATCGATGCTGACATTGAACTCGCCGGGTCGGTCAATCGTGTCGTCTCTATAGAGCTTGATCCTGATCGTGAGACCCAGCGCCACAGGACGTAAGACCAAGCTCTTTGTTTGCTGACCCATCCGTTCAAGTTCAAGCACTCCGGGGTACGCCAGTGCCGGCTTCCGGAGCCTCCGGACGAAAGTCTGCTGGTCGGGGTCGTCAGCGGTTGCCCGGAGAAGGATCTGGACTTCGTGGCTTGAGCCCTCGCCGAGCGGCTGGAGTGTGAGCGACCCCTGTTCGGAGGGCCGCCCAACGAGGCGCATCAGCTCATCGACCGCTCGGGATGGCGGGGAGGCAAAGGCGCTGAGCGGCACATTGACCGGGCCCCCATGCTTCCGGTGGAGGTCGAGGGCAGTCGCGGCAGCCCGACCCGCATTGGTGTCCGTGAATCTGAACTCGTCATGCCGGAGGACGATGGGGTGCTCAAACTCCACCGACGTCCCTAGACTCCCCACGCGAACTGCAGCCCCTGGGATACCTGCCTCGTTGAAGCGTGCGTGCGCTCGACGTGCAAGACCCACGGGAGAACCGTCACTGTGCAGCGTGACATGAGCAGCAATCTGGCCCCAGCTGCCTGCGCCGAGGACCCGACCCTTCTCGAACCGGAGTCGAGCAGTATCCGCTTCTGAGTTCCGTAGTTGCTCCTTGGCCTCAGTGGCCCACATCCAGTAGCAGCGATCCTCTGGGGCCACCCATAGGGCAATCATCAACGGCTCGGGCCTGCCCAGCAGGTAGTTGAGCGTCGAGGTCTTCAAGGCCAGGAGGGGCCTTCTGCGACTGGTAGTGGTTCCCTTCATCTGCAGAGCGAACCAGGGTCCCTTTAGGCTCTCGCCTTCTACAATCTCCACCATTGCGTCCACACCGTAGTCGTCGGCATGGAGCTCTCTGAAGACCCACGCCGCCGGAAGCAGATGCCTGAACGCGCTGACAGCTTGCTGACATGTGAGGTGGCTCTGCGGGCGCTGGGGGTATCTGGGCATGCGAGTGCTGGGAGACTAGAGCCGGCTGTCGTGCAAGTCGACAGCCCCAGGATGCTCAGGGAACAAGCTCTTGGCGCGAGGGCGAAATGGCGCTGAACATGTGGGGATAAACGCAGTTCCGCGGGCCTCAACGAGTACAGAGCTGAGGATCCTGGCGGTGCCTGACCGAGGCCGAGCGCTGCTCCCGCCGTGAGCTGAGGCCCGCGGAATTGCGTTTATCCATTGTTACGTGAGGTTCGCGGCTACTTCGCTGGACGAAGCACCGCGGCCCGGCCTGCCGGGAAGCGGGCGTGTGGCAGGCAGCCGACTCTTCGAAGAGCAACTGGCGCTGCTCTGGATGGCACAGCCGTGGCCGACAATCCATAATGCAGCGATGGAGAGCGTGACTGAGATTCCTGGAGTCGACGAGGAGCTGCGAGCAGCGGCCAAGGAAGTTGACCGCGGGCTGCTCGAGTGGGCGAGAAGCCTGACTCCACTTGAGCGAGTGCGCCACCTCCGGACCGTGAACCGGACCATCAGTCGTCTGCGTCGTGCGAAGACCCGACCACGCTGACTTCGAGGCACTCCTTGAGGCGCTCTCGGCTGCGGATATCGACTTCATTGTCGTTGGCGGGTTGTCAGCGGTTCTCCACGGAGCGCCTGTGACCACGGTGGACCTCGACATCGTCCCGCGGCGGGAGCCCGAGAACGCTGAGCGGTTGCAGGCGCTGCTTGAGTCTCTCGATGCCTGGATAGTCGAGCCGATGAAGAGGCAGCTCAGAACCCGAGTCACAGACTTCCTAGGCCAAGGTCAGCTCAACCTCTCCACGCGATTCGGACCACTTGATGTTCTCTGCCAATTGCACGACGGCCGGGGGTTTGACGAGCTCCTTGAGCACTCGGTCCTCATTGAGGATGAGGGACTGGCCGTTCGTATCCTCGAACTGAGGACGCTCATTGAGGTCAAGGCCTCGACGGGACGGGCGAAGGACCGGCTCACCGTCCCAGTGCTCATGGCGATGCTCGAGCGTGAGGGTGACGGCTCCGAGTAGGAGGTGGGTCGACCTGCGAGCTCCAGACGAACGGGTTGCGAATCACTGACCGTTGAACTTGCGCGCAGTCTCACGGGGGAAGGGGCTTGAGTCGTAGGTCGTCAGGGACTCGCCAACTTGCGGGAGGCGAAACCAGACGCCTTCGAGCGCGAGCTCCTTCTTCGTAGCGATCACGTGGAACTCCTGCGCTGGGGTGTAGCCCTGACCAACAAGGGCTCGTCGCTCGCCTGATGCTGCATGTTCGATGACGTCGAGGATGAGGACTGTGTGGCCCGGCGAGCCTGGAAGTACGAAGAAGTCTCCTGCCTTGAGCGAAGCTGTCGGAGGCACTGCGCTGCTGTCGAGAGCCATTGACCTGGTGCCGGCGTAGCGAAAGACAAGGGTGAGCCAGCTGCGAAAGGCACTCCTCGATCGCCCAGGAGAGAACCAGGGGACTGGAAGAACCAGGTCGCCAGCGACGATGTGCCGTTCACCCCGCTGCCAATTCTTCCAAGTGGTTACGTCGCCGCTCGTGAAGTGGAACTTGAGAGCCCCGGCGGCGCCGGTAACCCAACTGAACTCGGCGTAGAGCCTGAGTATTGAATCAGCGCACTGCTGAAGGTCCTCTCCGATCAGGTCTAGCTCTGCGACCGCCGCGGACGCAGCAAAGATCGACTGGCCCCTGTAATCGTGAACGGCCGAAGTGTCGGTTAGGACGGGGAGCCCTTGAAGCCAGGCACCGAAGGACCCGCGCTCAGGTTCCACGCGGTTCCAGCCTGGTGGGACACGGAAGCGGGTCCAGAGTGGTGCTGACGGGCGTCGCGCGACTTCGGAAAGCCACGGGTAGTGGGCGGGATTGACCGTCATAGGAAGCAGTTCGGCATCGGGGCCGAACTCAATGACGGGCTCTGGGCCGATGATGAGACGGGCTCGCGAGGCAAGGATGCCGAGGAGCAACAGCGAGACGGCGAGCCACACCGGCTTGAAGGATCTGAGAAACGTGCCTCTGGAGCTTCCCGGCATCAGAGGCAGGGTAGACGTGAGCAGGGCGACTGGTTGGACGACCACGCCGTCTTCCAGCAAGCGGAACAATGGGAGCTTTCGCCGTCGAGAAGCCGGAGCGGGCCTGGCCGGGACGGCTCAAGAACGATGGTCCAGCAGCAACCGAGCGCGAGCGCGAATCTCACGTAACATGAGAGGATAAACGCAGTTCCGCGGGCCTCAACGAGGACAAAGTTGAGGATCTAGTTGA
>ENA-OWNT01003866-OWNT01003866.1-seawater-metagenome-genome-assembly--contig:-NODE-3866-length-13695-cov-3.440226_pt1 | contig 13695 bp, 6 predicted proteins | sample MGYA00238136_ERZ651165 | MGnify/ENA primary metagenome ERZ651165 (study PRJEB26861, sample SAMN08777766) | seawater metagenome | isolation source: coastal seawater | place: USA: Florida | collected...
CCGTGCGCAAGCAGGAAGGAAGGGTCGGGTGGTCCGTGAATGCGCTGGCTGACTCACTCACTCACTCACTCACTCATTCACTTGTAGTGAGTGGGAGTGAGCGAATGTTCGTTGGTTGTTGGTTGGTTGGTTGGTTCCGCGGCGCCGTTCGTTCGTTTGTCGTCCTTCTTTCTCTCTGCTCAATCAGTCAGTCAATCACTCACCCACTCACTCACTCACTCACTTGACTCGTTGTTGTTTTGTTGGGCGTATCGCCTTCTTCTTCAAACTCCAAGCACGCAATTTGCGCTGTTCTGCCGTTGCGACTGACGCCGCTGTTGTTGGTTGCGGTTGCTGCTGTTCGGTGCGTCGTGCTCGTTGTTCGTTGTCGCGTTGTCACGTTGTCTGAGTTGCCGGCTGTCACGTTGTCATGCACTGATTCATGTTCTCACACCCACTTCCACGGCAACCAACCAACATGTATGTACGTCCGAACGTCCGTACCCGCCCGCCTTCAATTCGTTGGCACGTTGGTTGGGCACAACACAGGAACGAACTCGCGACACGACTTGAGAGCGATATAGCTGTTGCCTGCCATGCCAGTTGTGCTGCGCGATTTGAGTGACATTCCTCACGAGCGTTAAACCACGACCTCCATCAATGGACGACGCGGACATTTGAGTTTGTCGCGTTTTTCTCGAGTCTGTTCCCTTGCAGTTGTCACAGGTGCTGTGAGGTCAACAGTGCATGGCTGGCCAGGCTTTCCAGTCACGGAAGTCACAGCAGCCAAGAAAATTGATCACCTGCTTCTCAGTTCGAAATGGCGTGGTTGTGTCTGACAGCCATGATGTTGGCGGATCGCGGAGGCAGTGAAAACATCTATCGACGAACGCAATGAGCGCGATGATTGCTGCAATTGCTCGCTTAGCCACTCCAGGTGTGGAATTGTGGCATCCCCACTGTACAGCGTGTCAACTTTCTGATTGTGATTGCCGGCCATGGCCATACCCTTTGCTGTTGCAGGCATAAAGCGACTCTTCAAGTTTGCCCTCAAGCGAGCGTTGAAAGGGATATTGAAGCATGAGCTACAACTTGATCAATTCGACGTACGGCGTGCTTGTTAGCTTTTGCATTCAGAGTTCTGCGTAACCACCACGCACCTCTTTTACTGCATGCAGATGGACATCGGCAGCGGATCTGTTGACTTTTACAACCTCGAAATCAATGTCGATGCTTTGAATGGCGCGTTGTTCAAGAATTCAGCTTTCCGAATTACCTCAGGGTTCATCAAGAAAGCCACCGCTCAAATTCAGTGAGTGTGCTTGATGAAAAGGTCGCGCTGCGCCGCACCGCGTGGGTTCAAAATATTAACGTTTTTGCTATGTGTGTAACTCTGTCGTGCAGCTACAGAAACATCATGCAGGACAGCTTCACGTTCACTGTTGAGGAGCTTGCGTTTGTTGTTGAGAAGTGCGGTGCTCTGGATACAGCGGGTGTCTCCACTGCAGAGCCTCAAACCACGCAAATTGATGAACATTCCACTGACAGCTCAGGAGAAGTCGAGGAGCGAGATGCGATTCCATCGAAGGAGGATCTCGACAACGAAGGACTGAAGTTGATAGCGGGTTGGGTCAACCAAATCACGAAAAGTGTTGTTTTGTCGATTCTAAAGCTGTCCATTCGTGTCGAATGTCACTCCAGTGCGCTTCTCGTTTCCCTTGAGGACATCCACTTTAAGGATCTTTCCAAAGTCGAAGACGTACAGTTGACCGAAGATGTGGAAGCCCCCGTCATCTCGACTGCAGACGACGGCAGATCACTTGACCACGAAAATGAAAGCTTCGAAGGTGACAGCGACGACGACGTAGCAGTGGACATGGACAAAGTGATCTCATTTCACGGCCCTCTTGCCACTTTGATCCCGGACATCCAGAACCCAGAGGAAACTTTGCCTGTGTTGACAACTGCGGAGCAGTCTTTTTTCCAATTGCGTGCTCAGGTGTCGAGGTCCGACGACTCCGTGACGATCATTGCATACCTTGTGACACTTGCCAGGTTGAAGTTGACACTTTCGAGTAGGTCGGTTCACGATGTTCTGAACTGCTTCCGGGCGAATGGAGTTTCCTTCGGCAGTGAGATGGATGATAATAGTGACAGTCAATATGAATCATACAGTGGTGGGGACGAGAGCGAGACCGACAGCGACGATACGCATGCCGCCCAGAGTATCGATGGATCACCAGTGGCTTCCTCGTCAAAAACCACCAACACCGGCGACGAGACTGGGCAACCCTGTTATGGGGGCGGGCAGTCTGGCCTGAAGATGTATCAAAAATTTATAGAGAGTCAAGCTGCTGACGACGTTGCCATCGTGCCGTCTGGCGAATTGGCCCCTGGATCGATGGTCATGCGATGTGTGGGAATAGAAGTTGTCTTCACATCGTCATCGACTGCCAACCGGTGGGCCCATGGGCATGAGATTGGTTTTCATGTTCACGACATCCGCCTAACACGCGGTAAAGTTGGCAACGACCACGTGGACACACCTGTTGAGGGTCAGTTGATCTTATCAGTTGCTGAACTTTTTGTTTCCCTGTGTCATGAACATGATTCAAGCAAGCCAGAATTGCTTCTGAGTTGCACGGGCGAGGATGATTGTCCTGGGGTGTTGTTTACTTCGGTGCCTACTCTCGACGAAGTGAAGGTGGCTCCTGTCTCGACTTTTCTGCGGCCTGACACAATATCGCGATTGCAGGACTTGGCCGATGAGGCGTTGACATTGGTGTCGGCGTTCACCAACCCAACGAAAGACGGAAGTGAGGGCTCATCTTCGTCTAATGCATTGGAACAACCAAACAAATGCTTGCGGGTGTCCGTCGCGGAATTGTGTGCCGTGGCCTGCCACCAGTGGGACGCAGTTCAATCTGCTGATGAATCAAGCAACTTGAATGAAGAGGGATCCGGTGCTGTGGCAATTTTGGCATTTGGCACCGAACTACACTTCGAACAAGATGAGCTGGGAGTGAAGCTGTCCACAAAGTTGGTGTCTGTGACCTGTCTCCCGTGCACGGACATTGCTGACGTTTTAAATTCCGAGAGTAAAGCATCCAGCGTTGCCCCACTTGTGTGCGTTTGCCCGATCGACGCCGAACAGGACGGCACATCCGAGCCAATTGCAATTCGGGCTTGTTTTCGTAATGGAGTAAACGGGCCCAGGCTTCCACGGCTGTGGACTGACGACGGGGACTTCAATAAAATCCAAAACAGCCAACCAAGGTTTGTTTCAGAGGGCAGTGTATCCTTCAACCAAATGAGAGACAAATTCTGTGACGCCGGCAAAATGATGTCTATCAAATACGAAGAGCCATGCGCCACCGTTCAACAAGTCCTTGTCGGTTCGTGCACCATCTGTCTTCCAGCACCCAAAATCAGTGAAAGCATCCATGCTTTGGCACTCACCTTCGCAGAGATCGCACGCGATGATTCCCGAGATTCCAGCGTGACAACGCGTCCTCTGCACAGTGACACCCAGGCAAGCAGCCGACAGCTGCATTTGCACGTCTTGAAACTACACATGGAGCTGCCGACAACCTCACCACAGCTGCCGCACTTTATCCTCAAAGCGGACACACTCTCTGCATTCGTGGGACCGGCAGGTAGTTGTGTTTCCTTGAACGCCGTGTACTTGACGGCGCATCGCAGAAGTCAAACAGGCGCTGAAATGGTACCGAACACCGTTTTGTCCGTCGTTGGAGTGGGCGACAAACCTTGCGTTGAAGTCATTGCGCTAGGGGGCACCGAGGTCCGCGGGCACATGCAGCGCACCTACACCACTTTCGTGACGTCGCAGAATATCAGAGTTTTCGGAAGTAATGGTTTTGCTTGGATGGCACAGTTTCAAACCAGCCTTGATGCCTACACGCAGCTGCTTGTGCCGGCAACCTGCAACGCGCCAACAGAGTTTCGGGAGAACGCGTGGCAATCCGATCCGATCCAGCTGCACGTGCATTTGATTAATTCTGCTGTTCACGTACCGTCGCGCAACTCGGTGGCAGAGGTTGAGCCGGACTCTGTTGTCGTAAACTGCGGCAAGCTGTATTTTTCGATGACGAGTGGTGACTCTTTCTCGGACACGAAGGAAAACGAGAACTTCTTTACTCGAGAGTGTGCATCGAGCAATGTCATTGAGTGCCATGTGGAGGACGCTTGCGCGACGTTTATGTCTCCAGATATAGAGGCATATCGACTGTTGTCACTGAATCAAACTACCCTAAATGTTCGCAGCCGGAAGACAGCAGCATCGACATATCGAGATCTGTTCCACTATCGATCGCTCCAGCGTGCCACCCAACGTCAATCGACAGCGCTGCATGGCGGCACAATGTGCGTTACTGTTATACCTCAGGTTTTGCCGAGGGTGATCAACATTTTGGACAGTCTTCAGTCACCACATCCGTCTGATGTTGGCATTCTGAGTACGAGTGAGACTGCATCGAGCACAACCAGTGGGTCAACAGGACCCGGGAAGTCGGACGACTCTCAAATGCCAGTTGATGTGGTTTCTTTGTCGAACCTAGATCGTAGAGCAGGAAAAGAGGTCGATCTCTTCGACGGCGTAGATTTTGAGGCATACGCAACTCCTGCAACACTACGGACGTTACGAGCTGCACGAGCTCTCCACGACAAGGACATCGACGACGAGTGGGAACTTGTCCCTTCAATCGTGGACTCCAGCTTCGAGTCGGCGGTGCCTGTGCCTGCGGAAGTGTTGCCAGTCGGAAACGATCATGATTTTAGTACCATTTCACCAACCGCATCAAATATCGATGTTCACGAGTTGCACTCGGCATCGACGATCCCATCAGCGCGTTGGTACCCACATGAGTTTACCACGGTGAAAGACCACTTCGGGGGTTCGACGTCCACCTTCGATGACAGCAAAAGTGGTGCACACCAGCCCAGTGACGCGATAGGACAGGATTCGACCTCATTGCGGAGTCCTCAGAACGTGTTCGCACCCGATGACACCTTTTTCGCTTTCATATTACCGGGCAGCCCTCACGGCGCGTGGGCAGAAACTCATCCCGTTTCGATTTCGGAGGAAGGTAGTCCAGCACCGCACCGCCATCGCAAGTCACCGTCACCGAGGCCAGCTTTGATGGAGGGTGTCTTGGAGGATGCACCTGGGTGGACAAGTAGATTCCAGGTTCACGCGGTGGCGTTGAAGGTAGAGATAGTCGACGTCACGGACACCGGTGGTGTAAAGATGGGCCAACACGTGGATCATCCGCCCCCATACGTCGTGCAGGCGCCGCAGGACAGCCTGCATCAGGACAGCCTCCAAGACGCTATCATTGATGATTACATTGACCGAGTTCTTGATGCAAGAGTGGGTGACCAGTTGCGGGAGGATGGTCGCTCCGCCCTCGCCAAGCCAGCTGACGCGTTCGAGTTCAGCGCGGATATTGGACACCCCTACGACCGTATCGTCGTGAGTCTAGACGATATTGCTTGCCGCGTCGATAGCTTCCCACTCTCCGAGGCTGGACCGGGTCGCATCAGTCAGCAGTGCGGGTTCCGCATCGGCCACATCGTCGCACACGATCTCATTCGAAGTGAAGGCTCTGCACGAAGTTTACGCGACACAAGTTGTGTGCTGCTGGAGGTCGGTGGGGCGCTTCTCGAGAGTGATCGCTGCGCCTTCAAGGGCGCCTGCATTGGTTGCCACTCGCAGGACGAGCTGGTGCGATCACAGGAAGCCCCTTCGCTGACGAGTGCGTACTATTCCGAAAGCAGCACTTCTGTGAGTGCGGGGAACCCATTTGAGGGGAATCACAACCGGTCCGACGTGGCTGCAGCCGGCCCCGCTCTGGATTGGGACGCTGCACTTAGCATGGACTCAGTTAGGCTGTCGCTGCGTGTGGCCACTGTGGAGTTTCTTCGGCGGCTAGTGTCCGCGCTGACGCCGTCATCTGACGAGTCAGCCCCAACAGCGAATGATCGTGCGGCCAGGGACAACAGCGGCACTGATTCTATGTTCTTCAAGAGCATCCACTCGGGGCAGTTTGACATCGTGGCTGATTTTGTAGCGAAGCAAAAGTTCAATGAACCAATCCTTCACCGCCTTTCGCGCATGCTTTCGCCGATGCCTCGCTCGTCGAGAAAAGTCCCAGGTTCGGGATTTGCCACGGGCCACACAGTTGGGGGATTCGACCGTTCGGGGTCGTCGGCCGATGACAGTGGGCCCGAGAGCGGTCCGTTGGAATCAGATGCTGAATTACCAAACATGTTGTACTGGATCCCAACTATCCGGGGTCTGAAGCTTGCTGTACCGGAATGCGATCTGGAGAGCTGTTACGGCGTGCACGAAGCTGCCCATCTGTGGCTGGAAAACTGGGCACAGCACCTGTTGAACAACGATCTTCTGAAGGTGTCCGCCTCGTTGGCTATTGGATTGGCTGGATACAGCGGCGCCGACTCAATTGACGGCCTACACTCGAAAGTAAAGCAAGTGCGGTCGAAGCTTGCGAGGCTGTTTCCGCTCGACGCCTTGTCGTAGTTGAGCGGCACAAGCACAAATGTGAATATGCTCATAGTCGCCGTCGATGCCGAGCAACAAAAAGCAACAACGAAATACAATCTATTCTCGAGTTCGAGTACACTTGTGGTCAGTGGATGCGTGCCATGGATGCCGGTGCCATCGGTCTTGAAATATCTCCACAGCTAAACTAAGGCAGTAAAAAACGTCTACACTGTGTCACATGTCTTTCTAATGATGTGGGTTTGCTCAGAATACAGTGGCATCGTTCCGACTTCTGCATCGTCGTGGACTTGCTTTGCATGTCAAGTTGCGTGTGACTTGCATTTCGATTATTAGACGCACCCCACATGTAGCAAGTTGCGTGTGGTAGCTCATCGTCAACCGTCAACCCATGGGATGGGTATGGATAATAAGTGAGTAATTGTGTAATTGCAAATCAGTTAGTTTGTCACACATGCATCATACTCGACGTCCCAATGAAATCAACAGGGTGTATGGCATGCAGCATGCATTCAACAGTGTGAATGGAACGCATGTTGTATGTATGTTGTGCATGGGTTTGTCCATCTGCTTGTACGTGCGTGTTCATCGTCGTCGTGCACTCACTGTACATACACGACCACAACATTCTCACACACGGTGGATCAAAGACGCAGTTCGCGGGAACAGGCGAACAATGAACGACTGACTGACTGTGACACTGCGAGGCTGTGACGTCTCTCGCCCGGTCAGTCAGTCAGTCAGTCAGTCAGTCAGTCAGTCAGTCGTTCTTCACGCATTCAACCCCACCGAGCCCGCGCATCCGCGCACCCGCGTGCCTGCCTGCCAGGGAGTAAGTGGGTGAGTGGGTGAGTGAGTGAGTGAGTGAGTGGGTGAGTGAGTGAGTGAGTGAGTCAGCCTGCCATTCTTTGTTCTTGACTGCCTGCCTGATGCCACCCACCCATTACCCACCCACCCTGCCAAGCTGCCAAGGATGAATAAATGGAACGTGAGACAGGCGGGCAGGTGGGCAGGTACTGTAGGTGGACAAACAGACGACTTACGACTCATTGACTGACTGACTGACTCATCGACTGACTCACTCACTGACTCACCAATTACCGAACCAACAAACGAATCAAGGATCGCACTCACTCACTCACTCAATCACTCACTCACTCACTCACTCACTCACTCACTCAATCACTCACTCACTCGCTCACTTGTCCACAAACTCACGCACTCATTCACTCACTGACTGACTGACTCACGCACTCACTTGCCCACAAACTCCACTCACGCTGTGGTATGTATGTGCTTACGAACGAACGTACGTATGAAAATATGAACCGAACCACACCACCCTTCACATCACGCTTCACGCTTCACTCATCTCACTCACTGGAAGTCAACAAACAAACAACACACTCCCTCCATCAACCAACCAACCAACCAACCAACCACACAACCAACCAACCAACCAACCCTCGACGTAACACGACGACACGACGACACGACGACACAACGACACAACCGCACAACCGAACAACCACACGACGACCAACGACAAACCGACGACACTCACACGTCACGTACACCACATGACATCACATCGCACACCACATACACCATTACGACGAGCCGCAGTTCGTCACCTAGCGACGTACACACGACGACGACGTGCAGTGACGATACCATGGCCGCCAAGCACGACAGAACTGACAACGATGCAACAACGACGGGGACGGCGACAACCAACAGAACTGAATTCGCAGATCGTACTGCTCAATAGTATGGCAACAGAGCACGTGGGTGCACGTCGTCGGACAGTCTTGTTATCACGTCCAAACGGCACCGCAGAGCAGACGGCTGACATTGGGGGAGTGGTGTGGCGAGTATATCCGTAAATGCGGTGTGCTTCTGCTGTGTGCAGGCGTCCCCAAAGTGCTCACAAAAGTTTTGATTGGCGTGGTTTTCTGCCGGTCTTTCCGGTCGCTCGGTCGCTCGGTCGCTGGCTTGCCCGGCTTGGCGCGGCCCGGCCTCTTGTTCGTTCGCTGCGCGTCCCCGCGGAACCTGTGACCGGTCGTCAGGGAGGTAGGCATTGCTGCAGCTCAGCCTCGACCACACCGAACGACCAACGCAGGGCAACCAGAAACGAGCAGTGGTCCAATGTCGACCACACCTTCGCGTCAAAATGGCAAGGAGCCCTGGCACAACGACGTTTACAATGGCGTTGCGCAGGTGGACCGTCCCTGTGGAGGATGGTTTGGACTGTGGGACATCTTCAACCGGAGCCTGCGCGTCGTTGTTGCGTTTTACTTGTGCCTGCTGAACCCTTTCACGTTCTTCTCGTTCGTCATCTACACCTTCCGCTTCAACATGTTGTGGTACAATCCTGTGCCCGGATTCCTGATGTCGTGCTCGCTGCCGTTCTTGCCATTTGTCATCTTCGTGTACGAAGTCTTCAAACTCGTGGCCAGTAAGCTCACCACAGTGAAGTCCTTCGACGACGGCAACGTCTTCTTCGTCCCTCCACCTTCGTTGGCTGGCACCATCTTGTGGGCGTACTACAAGAACTTTTCCCACTTTGTGGGCGTGTTTATGGTTGCTGGAGCCCACAAAGATGCCGTGGCCCACACGTGGTACGACCACATCACCGACAAGGACTTTTGGCGCAACCTGCTGCGGCGCAGCGGCATTCGAGTGCCCCTCGAGATCGGACGGTGGAAGAACGGTGCCCTGGAATGGAAGGACAAATTGGTCCCCAACACGAACATCGTGTGCAAAATTCCCGACTCGTACCTGGGCCTCGGCGATCAGTACTACAACTACGGGGAACACTTCACCACAGCAAAGGAGTTGGAAGCGCTTTGCGCGCGCGACTTTGTGGGAAAGGAGTGCCTTGTGCTCGAGTTCATTCGTCCGCGCACCGGTCTCGAGATCCACCAGTTCGATATTGTGACCATGAAAACGTTGGACGGTGTCAAGGTCGTCACGGTGTTGTACTGGGGCGAATGCACTGGCCCGACATCGCACACCACGGAAGCAGGGTACGTGGTCGACGTCGATTCTGAAACGCTGGTGTCCAAGTGCGCCTGGTACTCGCCATACTTTGCATCGATGACACCGAAGCAAGTAGGAACCCGTTTGCCGGGCATCAAAAAGGCCGTGCAAGACTGCGTGCGGGCCCATGAAAACATGGACCTTGACTGGATGCCAATGGTGGGGTGGGACTGCGTGCTGACCGACGGCGACTCTGTGTTCTTCGAAGGAAATTTCGCAGCACAGCGTCTCCCCCGACGCATCTTCCTTTCATGGGGTCTGCTCTTTACATTTTTGAAAGAGGCCACCAACATGTACGCTTGGAACGCTGGCGCTCGTAGTAAACGCCAATGAACAGCGTCCTCCGTGTTTCACCCGACCAGCGAGCGAGGTTGAAACGCGCCAAGCGCCTGTTCCTGTGCGACAGGACGACAGTCTGTTCCAGTTCAACCAAGAAAGAGTGGTGTTTTTTAATCGATCTCCATTTCTAATATTGGTTACAGCAAACATACACATTGATGACATCTATTCCCTTTCTTTCTTTCTTTCTTTCTTTCTTTCTTTCTTTCTTTCTTTCTTTCTTTCTTTCTTTCATTGCGTTCTGAGTTCGTCGTCCTCTCACCCACCCACGCTCAGCGTTGGAAATCTGCCTCGTTATACTCTGGCATGGCGTTCGTTGGGGCACCAATCCTGGCGGTGAGGATCTCTACGCCGTTCTCCGTGACGAGCATAGTGTGCTCAAACTGAGCAGAGCGCTTGCCGTCACGCGTGACGGAAGTCCAATCGTCCGGCCATGTTTCATCTGACGGCCGCCCGCGGTTGATCATTGGTTCGATAGTAAATACATGGCCAGGCTTCATGACGCCGACGGCTTTGTTTCGCTTGTAGTGAGGGACATTGGGCGCAGTGTGGAACAGAGTACCGATTCCATGACCGCAGTAACTGGTGACAACGGAGCACTTGTTCTTGCGCGCCACTTTGTCGATTAACCCTCCAAGATCGCGATACAGCTGCCCTGGCATGACGGATGCCACGGCTGCTCGGAGTGACTCATACGCTGTTTGAACAAGGTTCCTCGAGTCGTCGTCAACGTTGCCGACCAAAAAGGTCTCGTTCAGATCAGCGTGCATACCGTCTTTGAACACTGTCACATCAAGATTCACGATGTCGCCGTCGACGAGCGGTCGAATATCGGGGATGCCGTGGCAGATCACTTCGTTCACAGACACGCATACAGACTTCGGGAAACCGCGGTAGTTCAAAGGCGAAGGGTAGCAGTCGCGGTCCATGCATGCTTTGAAAACGATTTTGTCGATGTCGTCAGCGGTGGCGCCAACCTTGATAGCTTTGCCGGCGATGTCAAGGACCTCTCGACCGAGCTTGCACACCTTGCGCAAGGTATCAATCTGTTCCGGGGTCTTGATCTCAATAGCTTTCGACGAACGAGCCGAGTCCTCGCTGACAGGGGTGCCATGGACGGCGTAGTCCGGCAGGTCGATGCCCTCTTTCGTCACCTTGATCTGCGGGGTCATGGGATACGGGCGCAAACTTCCCGTGAACGAGAACTGCTTAAAGAGTGCCAGACGTGGATCGTTGGCCTTTTTCTTGTGGACTAGTTTGTGCGTTGGCCACGCTGACGTGAAGCACGCCTTGCCGCAATAGAATGCAGCTGGTAGGTTCAGTTTGACGCACTTCGGGCACCGCAGCGTCGACGGCTTGCCGCACACGCTGCAGACCGACGCTCCAGCAGATGCAGGTGCAGGTGCAGGTGCAGGTGCAGGTGCTGGCGCCGGCGCCGGCGCCGGCGCGGCATCATTGTTGGGTTGCGATGAATCAGCCATGATTGAAGTTGGTTCAAGTGATCTCGATGCCCCAAACAACTGGCGAACCGAAAAACAGACGCACGAACAAGGAAAACAAGAGACAAACCGCGCGCGGTTTCAACAACCCATACGCGTTTCTTTAAGCTCAACCCATCGTCGTCAACAGGTTGGTACCTGGTTGGATCCGCGAGCGCCAACCGTGCCGTCACCAATCGAGCAGAGGCCATCATCCACAAGTGCTTGTGGTTGGGTGAAACTGAAGTGCTTGGCACTACACACCGTTTGGAGTGGAGGCTGAGCTGTGTTCACGAGTGTTGCTTCCCGCACGCACGCAGGTTGGTTGTGTGCCGAGCGCCAGAAGTAACGCCATGCTTTGAGTCTGGACGTATGCATGCGTGTCGTGTGGACAGCATGCTGCCGAGAACAAGGACGCAAAAAGAGTCAAGCAACAAAACCACAAACCGACCGCGCATCGCACACCACAAACCGCACACCACAAACCGCACACCACACATACATCACACATACATCACACACCATCACGCAACGCACCACACACCAAACACCACCACAACACCACAACGCACGACGCACAACGCACAACGCACAACGCACAACCAGCCACAATCCACAGCACTGGCCAGCCAGCCAGCCAGCCAGCATCCCAGCCAGCCCAGCATCCCAGCCAGCCAGCGTCCCAACCAACCAACCAACCAACCAACCAACCAACCAACCCACCAACCAACCAGGCAACAAACCAGGCGGGCGGTCGGAATTAGGACGTTTGCGGTGTGTGTGAGATGTGGGAGTGTGAGAGTGTGAGTTGTGACTGTGTGTCTGTCAGTCAGTCATGTGTGTGAGGGTGAGTGGGTGAGTGGGTGAGTGGGTGAGTGAGTGAGTGAGTGAGTGAGTGGGTGAGTGGGTGAGTGGGTGAGTGGGTGATTGAGTGAGTGAGCGATTGAGTGATTGATTGAGTGAGTGAGTGAGTTGTGATGAGTTGTCGGTCATTCATTGACCAAACAAACAAACACAACCGGACGGACTGAGAGGTCGCAAGTCACAAGCAAGCTAGCTGCCCAGTAACCAACCAACCGCAGCAATGGAGTATGGAGTTGGGTGTTGGGTGACTGTGCGTGTTGGTGGGTGTTGGTGTGGATGGAGGTAGGTAGGTGTTGGCCAGCCTGTGTATGACTTACCCATCCATCCGTCCATCCATCCATCCAACCATCAATCCATCAATCACACGTCATACCCACCATACATGCGATCGCCGACTGAATGACGTTCATGCGTTCATTTGTTCATCTCATAGTTCGTTCTTCACCCTCTTCTCTCTCCTGGTTGTTTCTGCCAACGACAACACGAACGACACCTGCAACACCAACACCAGCAATGCGAACACGCAATGTGAACACGCAACGCGAACACGCAATGTGAACACGCAACGCCAACACGCAACGCCAACACGCAACGCCAACACGCAACGCCAACACGCAATGCGAACACGCAACACGCAACGCGAACACGCAACATGAACACGCAACCCAGGCGACGCGGCTGCGGCCCAGTTTTGTGTCATGCGCAGGCACGGACGTACCCACAACAGCACAACAGATGCACGGCGACTGACTACGAACCGAACCACGCGACGAACGAACACATGCTGCCGACAAAGGCTTCTTCGTTGCGACGCCGTGCTTCATATTGGGCAGTGCGGACGCCGTGCAAGCTGTATGCCTGCCGATAGAACGGACCCACCTTTTCACGCACGGACGTCCACGCGTCCTTGTTATTTATTGCACGCGGGCTCTTCATGCCGCTACATTGAGTGAGTCACCAGATTCCACACTCCATCGCCGATTGTCTCCACAAATGAGTGTAGACGGGTGGTGCGGATTGCCCAGCCACGCAACGCATTGTTGCTGTGACGTGCCCTGTCGAGACCATCATCAAGCGGGGTACATTTTTTATAGACACTGTGGTTGCTTACATTGTGCATTTCTTTGTTATTATTCGCCGCTTCGCCCACGACGAAAACCTTCGAAGGACCAGCCAGTGTGATCGGTGTGGAGTTCCGACGCTCCAATGCCGCGCCACAGCCGCAGCAGATCGCCACGGCGCAGTCGAAGCCGCAGTCGCAGCCGCACACGCCGTGATAGGCGAACTCACGCTCGGAGCAGGGAGCGCAGCCACAGCCGGGATCGGAGTCGACGACGCAGTCGAAGCAGAAGCGCAGGAGGCACCCGCCGTCGGGACAAAGTCGACAGTAGGCGGGGGAGCAGCCACCGGAGACCAAGCAGTCGCAGCCGCAGCCGCAGTTTCTCGCACGCC
>ENA-OWNT01003868-OWNT01003868.1-seawater-metagenome-genome-assembly--contig:-NODE-3868-length-13692-cov-3.991700_pt1 | contig 13692 bp, 16 predicted proteins | sample MGYA00238136_ERZ651165 | MGnify/ENA primary metagenome ERZ651165 (study PRJEB26861, sample SAMN08777766) | seawater metagenome | isolation source: coastal seawater | place: USA: Florida | collected...
CCATCCATCCATCCATCCATCCATCCATCCATCCATCCATCCATCCATCCATCCATCCATCCATCCATCCATCCATCTATCCGCCCATCCCTCCCTCCGTCCATTCACTGTCTCTGTCACCTTGTCGTTGCCCGTTTTTTCCTCCTTCGTCGCCCTCACGGAGAAGAAACCGTTTAGTCATCGTCGTTGTCGTCGTCGACGTTGTCGTTAATTAACGTCGTCGTGACGTGGTGACGTTTTTGTGGCCGCTGGGGCGTCACTGTGGAGTCACTGCGAGCGACCGCGGCCATCGCCCACAGGCGACGCAGTGGTGCAGTAACGAATGAACCGCCAACAGTTACTTGTTGTTGCCGCTTGCTTGGTTGCTTCGACCTTGGAACTGCGATGTTGATGTTGGTGCTGTGTGGTCGGCAATGGGCTTCACTCTACTATTTCCCTGACGCGGGTAAACGTTTGGCACGAGGAGCAGGAGGAGGAGGAGGTGTCGGACATCGGCTGAGGGATGCGGAGCAGCACTGATGAGGTGATCGCGAATTGAAGTTTTTAATTACAACAAGGAAATTACTTGTGCAAACTCGAGCGGGCGATTCGGTGGCGATTTTAGTGGCGGATATTCGTAGTATGATTCAGCATTGCCGATATCCCTTCAAAGCACTCCCCGCAAATGCAGTGTTTGATCACAGCTTCGAGCGTGAGCAACACGATTGTGATTGGTCGCCGCCACCGTCACAGCATGCACAATCACCGCCGGAGCTGCACGCGCAGCTACCACCTGCACAGCGGTCACAATCTCCACCGGCGCAGCACGCACAGTCTTTAGCTGATGTAGTCGATCCATCGGTCTGCACTCGCGTGTTGCATTTCGGAGTTGGTCGTGGCAGCAACATCGCTGGATTCTTGTCAAAGAACCCGTACGGCTCCATGGAGAAGCCCGTGGTTACGCAAGACATCACAGGCCTAACGCAACAAACACACAAGCACACGCGATAAAATCAACCAGCATATGACGCACAGTGAGATAAGCAGGTGTCGCTCGCACCAATCTTCAATCCGTGGTTGGTGATGCACACCAAAGTTGTGCCAAATCACGATGTCTTCGTCCCACACCTACATACACAGACGAGCGTTGCAATACGATTGCAAGGGGGTGTTAACAACCTTGTCGATGCAGATCTGCTTACATTGCGGTTTTCCTGCGTCCACAAGGGGAGACCTGACGCAGAAGGGCAACAAGTGCTGGAATTGAGAACAAGCACGAAGATCACTGTATTCAAGCATGAGATGTGCAGTACACACCGTCGGGCCCTGCGGCTTGGTTGGGGAACTCCCCTGCAGGGTGCCTCTGGGAGGGATCGTAACGGGTAACCTGCACGATAGACAGTGTCGGCGGACACGATTCGAACAGGGTGTCACGTTCACGCTGCCATACAAAGACAAAGTACACCACGCGTACCCAGAGATGATTGTCCAAAAATTTGACCCGTCGGCGAGTGTGGGAGACTCCGGCCGTTTGCAGAGGGAGCACATGCGTCCGTGGCATTAACTTGTATCCTGCGCGATCACGACATGTCCGTCAGCGTCGCAGGGAGCTAGGGAATGCAGATGCAGAGACCAGCCAAACAGGTTCACGAAGGGTTGTTTGTACCGGTGGGCTTGTTCATGCCGTTTCTTCTCGTGGAACTGGACACCACCCAAGTTCTCTGTGTGCGTTCAACCAACAAACGTTAGGTGCACAGGAAGAGCGCGGACGAGATCAAATTGCGCAATACCTCAGCGCGGGGCTCAGTTTTGCGCGCGGCTTGCAACTCCGTCTTGAGTTCATTTTTCCTCACGAACACACCGTTGCCGTTCACGTTCACGTTTTGCGGCCCCGGCACCTCCTCAGCCACGTAGTCTAGCTCCGTGACACGATTTTTGGTGCCGTCGACTGTCATGTCCAACCGAGCGCAGAAAAAATGGCTGTGCGTAACAGCAAGCACACCGGGCTGGATCTCCGAACCATACCTGCATCCACAGAGAGCGACCTCGCGGGATTGGAAATTGGCATGCATGCATCGTCGGTGAAGAATACTGCAGGTGCAACTTACTTTTCGTTCAAGGCGTGCTTGGTGTCGGTGTGAATGATGCCTGTCAGCTTGACATCGAGCTGGAATGCACCATCGCGTGAAAACTTCCAGTAAAATGCGTACCTGGAGTCATGGTACACAAAGTCGTGACAAGCAACGCCGCCGCACATTTTTGGTGGCGCGTGGTTGTGAACAACGCACTCATAGTTCCCAACGGTCGCAATGAAGGATACCACAAGGATTCTCTTGCGCCGCACTTCGTGTAGATCTTGTCGAAAGTCGAAGTGCTTAAAGAGCAATCTACGCGTTGCGACACAAACCAGTCAAGTCTATGCCATATCTTGCCAGCAGACTCATCAGTCAAGTCCAACTCACCCGTCATCCTCCTCATGAATGCAAATAGCACTGGGAATCGTTCGTGGGTTGCCGTTGCGATCACTGACGATCGCGTCCAAGTAGCTGCAAGCAACGAGCATTGGAGATATACTTTTCAGGCTGTGTGTGAGAAGGTAAAAAATTTGCTAAGGGTAGACGCACCGGATTTCTCCGAGACAGTCACAGCCGTTGCGAAGCGAGTTGGCCAACGCTCCGAGCCCATACTCGCCAGCATCGATTGGGTTCTGCCGCTGGCGATCCCATGTCGGCCCTCCATACGGCACAGCCATTTCAGCCACGGAAGCGCGGTAGCAGACCTGGCGTTGCTCAGTTGTATTTGGGTCTCTATATGTGATGTTGTGCAGTGTGAGCCCTTCTCGGAAGGTGAATCCAATGTCGAATTCCCACTCCAGCCAACGCATATGACGACCTGCAATTGCAATGCACCACCACGAGCGGCAGAAGTGCGCGCATGATCAAGTCAAAAACTATCCGCGGTGATCACAATGTTGCATGAACACTCTTACCTGCAGCTCCTGAAATCTCGAACGACGGTCCATCCTTTTGTACGATCTCCAGTGGCTTGGCCACCTCCATCTTCGGCTGTGAGGCGAGGAGAGGTGAGTACCATTGATGCAAAGTGCCGCCGTAGCTCTTGTGGTCTGTCTGAGGAATAGGGATAGTGCCTTGAGGATCGTAGTCGTTGATCTTGAACACTTCCATCCTGTCCAAGTCGACATAAATAGTAAGGCCCGTCACGGGGTGGGCGTATCCGTTGTCCAGAGGGTGGTCGAGGTAGTACACGAAGCCAGTGGCGAGTCGCCGACCCTCTTCGTCCGACATACCAAAGTACCCACTCGACAGGGGGTCAACTTGCAGCAGTTCTGGGTTGAAATCCGTAATGCCTCTCGCTCGCAATGCATTCTGAAGTTCTTTGCTCTCGGCACAAACTTTTTCCATCTCCTCAAACTCCTCAAATAAAATGTTCGGACGCACGCCGGGTCGATGGTCTGCGCTTACTACTTTGTGTGCGGAGATGTTCACCACCACCTCGTACACCTTGCGGTCGTTGCGGTCAATCACGGTGGCCAACGCGTGGCGCTGGTAGGCGCGCACGGCGGCAACCGTGCGGATGTCAGATTTGGGCGGATCGATGTTGTCGATGCGAGCGAATATCGGCGACAAAGCACCACTGCCGTGGCGACGATGGAGGGAACGGAAGTGGCCACGGACTAGGTCTCTCACCTGCACCATGTCCTGCGCACTGAGGTTGAACAGGAAGTCCGTGTGCACTCCAAACTTCGACATGGTTCCTCGAGTTCCGTGTCCACGCGGGAATACGCGGCGTTCGTATAACAATTCGAGTAATTTTGGCGTTGCGTTTGTGCCGTTTTCTTTGTGTTGCCTCCTCGTTTCAGGGCCGGTGCTTGTTGTCGGTGCGCAGAGGAGTGAGGATTTCGAGTTTCTGGTTCAAGTATTCCTTTCGGCAATGGTGCCGTGCTGACCATCTCTGTGGCTTTGGGCCTGAAAGGCCTTGCCCAACGCCAAAACCGTCAACCCCGCGAAAGTGACGGCGACTGGTCGGTGGACTAACGGACCAACGCACCGACGGACCGACGGACCGACGGACGGTGACAAGCGAGCATGCAAACGATGTTGGACATTGAGGATACCATTGACGTAATGAGAAAACTCCAACAGCGATTGCCAACAACAATGACAATTCCGCCACCACCAACAGCAACGAGCAACGACGACGTCGGCGGAAACGACAACGACAACGACAACGACGGTGGCGGCAACGACGACGACGACGACGACGACGACGACGACGACAACGACAACGACGACGACGAAGTCACCAACACCAACGAAGCTGAACACCGAACGAACTACGAACGAACGAACCAACAACGCAACAACACCGAGGGTTCACCACCCAATGTTTGTTTTGTACTTTCAGTACGACTTCACAAACTCCCCATTCTTCCCACATTCAGCAGGTTTCAGTACTAAGAGTATCCGTTTTGCGACCATAAACTATGCATTTGGTAGCATGAAGTTGACAATGCAGAAGTTAGTAATACTTTGAGTACTGTAGAGAATCTTGTACTATTGTGGGTGTGAAAGTGATACGTATTTAATCAGTTTTATACAGTACTCAGTACAATAATTTTCAACATTTCACACGTCACTGCGCGGAGTCGGCACTGCATAAATACAGAAAATAGTGATACTTTGAGTACTGTCAATCATTTTGCATTTTAGTAATGGGTATAGAAGTGGGGTAGTTTTAATATGTTAAATGCAGTACTCAGTATTGCAGAATGACAATAGAAACAGTGTTCCAGCAGTCGTGTCAGCACCCCCGACTGTTGGTTTCAAACGGTGGAAACGTTTCGAAAACCTTATTTGACAACTGCAGTGTGCATTTTCAGCTTAGTACTATTTTCAATTTCGCTTTGAGTACCCATTAAAATAAATAGAGTATTCCAGTACCCAACACGACAGTACCCTGATTCAACGGACAACTGAACGTGTGCGTGGGAGCGGCGGAGGCGAGAGTGGCAGTTGACAACGTTGGTGGTTGGAAGTTTTAAACCATGGTCCTTTTAAGCATTTTACAGACATTGAATACACGTGAACAACAGTGAGTAATAGTGGCGGACTCAAAGCCATAGATTTAGCAGTCAGTTGGTTCGCTTGGTGGTGCAACAACAAACGACGACGACGACGACGACGACCGCGCAAACGAACGAACGGACGAACGAACGAACGAACGAACGTTCGGACGGCGGATGATGTTGATGATGTTGTTGGTGGTGGTGTGGTGGTGGTGGTGGTAGTGGTGATGGCCGACGTGCTGAGGTATGCGTATCGTGTTGGTTGCAATGCTGGGGGTGTGCGTGAACGTGAAAGGCGAGCTTCAAGAAGAAGTCAAGAAGAAGGACTGCGAGAAGGTGATGTTCCGAACGTGGCGAAGTTGGAATGTGGATGGACTCGACTTGATTGGTGTCGTGTGAAGATGACCGTTCAATACCACTGCACACGTCTTTACACTTCTGAGGCACGTGTGACGCCTGCTTTGACGTGATAGTAAAAGCAATGCGGTGGCGGGTTTCTGTCTCGTTTGAGCGCAAACGATAACTTGTGGTCGACGCATGGTTCACAGCTGTGGCCACTTGTTCAGTTATTCGCCATGATGCGCTCCGTGAACTCGTCATTTTATCTGTCACAGAATAGTTCGATTGATTTTGTCCACGGTCTATTTTGAAGTTCACGTACCTGATTCGTGCGTGCGACTGTTAGAGTGCTTGATATTTCGTCTGCGCCCATGTTCAACGTCGTCCGCAATTCCCTCATGCCGGCTGCCGGTGTCCGCGCTAACGTGCGCGACAGCGAGCCGGAAATGAGCAGCATCATTGGATGGCAGTCCGAGGCCGAAAAGGCAGCAGCAAAGGCTCGAAGCGCCTCGGGTCGAAAGGCCTTGAGCGGTGCTGCCGTCTCAGACCGCTGGGAGACCGAAGCTCACCAGCAGTTCCAATACTACACCATCGAGGATCCGACCCCAGTGGAACTTTCACACACCCACCAGTATGACCAGCCCACTCGGCACTTGGAGCAACAGCAGCAGTTGCAAATTCGCCAGCGAACACAAGCTCTGCAAACCGCGAGAGGAGCGCCTGCAATTGAAGACGCCCAGTCCGAATACTCCGAGTACACCGAGAGCACTGCACTGCAATCGCAGCAGCAGCAGCAGCAGCAGCAGGAAAATGTCGGTGAAGTCGTGCAAAGCAACGCCTCTGGAGGCCAAGCGCAGCCGCTGCGGAAGAGCAAGAAGGAAATCGTCGTCAACGCCAAGCGAGGAGGCAAGAAAGCGAGCGGAAAGAGCAGACGCAGTGCATCTGACAAGCACATCGCGCGTATGCGCGCTGCGCGCACAAAGGCCAACGCCAAGCCCCCAGTCTACACGGAGCGTGAAATGCCCGACTCCACCGCCGCACGCAAGCTGAAACGCGCCCCGTTCCATACGTACGGCAGAGGCAACACGCACACGGTGACCAAGTACGTGAACTTTCTTCGATTTACGCTGCTGATGTGTAGTCTTTGTGTGCGTCACCCCAGTGGAAAGACAACTGACCAGACGAAATCTGCTGCTGCTTTGTTTTTTTACTCAAACTCCACCTTAGGCACTTCCTTGAAGGAAACTACCTCAAGACGCACAACCTGAACGTGGCGAAATACCGCCCGACCACCGGCGAGTCGAAGAACCGCATCGAGACCTACAACCACGTGCTCTTGACCACCAAGATTCCGCGCGAGGAGTTGCGCGCCATTTCGGATCAAACACGCATCGAGAAGCTGCGGGAAGCCAACGCGCGGCTGAAGAACCAAGGTGATCCTGATGAGGAGCCCGTTTACCATGGCCGCGTCGTGACCGACATCACCGGTCAACGACCGTCGCCTCCGCGCGTCCCTGCTACGTTCGAACCCCCGAGTCGCAAGGAAGCTCCCCACGCCCCCAGCAGACCGCTCCGCGAAACTTACCACGTAAGTGCATGTGCACTGTATTTGTCGCCCTCACAAGCTTTTGTTATGTGTGCGTGCCGCGTGCTGACGGTGTTGGTTATGCATGCTCATATCTTCAGGGCATCCACGAGATCCCGCAGCAAAAGCCCTGGACTCCGGCAGAACCCACAGTCGTGCCAGTGACCAACGGAAATGTTCCTAAAGTGGTACGTGGCCCAACATTGTCTGCCCTCAACTCGCGGCGTCATGGTTTCGCGTAGAAAGTTTGCATCCAATTCGCAACGATGTACGTGCGCTCACTATTGATGCTCCAATCTTCGTCTTCAGGCCACGTGGCAACCACGTCATTTCGAGGTGGAACGCAATCCGAGATACTACAGGAAAGCACCCACTGAGTTCCTCGGGTAAGCTTCTGTGTCCTTTTCTCCACCACTGCTCAGTCTCTTAAGTTGACTCACCTCACCCGTACATTTCGCTCCAGACGCATCCCTCCCGCCGGCATCTTGGCCCGCTCTGAAGACAAAGTCAGCGACTTGCTCTACGTCTTCGACTAAAAAAGAGGTCAACATTACTCACTGAAAAAAGCCTGAGCCTATCGATGACCAACACTTCCCTGACAGAGAAAAAAAACAAGAAAGAAAGAAAGAAAGTCGTTGCAACAAGAACTGCTTGTGACGACAAAGAAACTTCCGCTTGACTTGGAGTCAAGACGCGAAGCGTCCTCGAGCTGACGACGTCCGAAAAAAACTACTGCGCAACATTCCCACGAATACGGTGGCAAACCGCCATCTTCATTCCATTTTTACCATAATAACAACTTTAAACTTGCGCACCAAACTGACTGGGTTGTGCATTGTTTGCTTAACACAGTGCAACAGAGGACTGCTGTGTAGCAGGCCACGAACTTCATTGTCCCAAACATCGACTGCATCCCACTTCGTGAATCCACAGCATTTCATTTACCATGTCCACCATCCACTTCGATCGCATCCATTTTCTCCACATTCTCCACATTCTCCACTTCGTCCACTTTCATCCGCATCAACTGCAGCACTGCAGCCACTTCATGCCGCCATTTCCAAACAAAAACAACTTCATGAAGCCACTTCATGCAGCCGCTGCGTGGAGAAAACTGCATGCAGCCATGCCATTGCATGCAGCCATTCCATTCGCTACGACGTCGTCTCTCGTCTTGTCCTGTGCTGTGTTGTCTTTCCCTGCTTCTGTCGCTATGCTCTGCGCTGCGCCGCCCTGTTGCATCGTATCGTATTGTATTGTGCCGTGTGCCGTGTCCGTGGACCGTGTCAAGTTTTACTGTGCGTGGTCGGTCACAGTGTCACAGTGTGTGGTGTGTGGTGATTGCTGGCGGCAACCGTATCCAAGGATCCAAGGGGGTTACAGCGTTACAGCACTGCCATTCGAATCTTGTAGATTGAAGCGCGAAAGCGAACGGACGGACGCAGTCTGCGTGGTGGTGGAGTGGACGGACGGACGGATGAACGCATGCGGTTGGTTGTGTGTATCTATGTGTGTGTGTGTGTGTGTTTGTGTCTGTTGTGTTTGTAAGTCGGTGGAGGTCGGTGGGCTTGCCGACGGTGCGCGTTTTGGACGTCGCGTGTGTGAATGCATGATTGAATGATGCAACGCATCCAACAATCTTCAAAACATTACCTACGCCGTGACGCTGGCTGGCGCTGTGACTTGCTTGCTCTCATGCAAAGGATTGCGTCTCGAAGACAATAGCCGTTTGGTGCGTGGCGGTGGCTGCGTGCTCTCGTGCGTGTATGTGACGGTTCTGCCGGCGAAGTACTTCCGCCGACGACGGCTTGTGGATGGTTGCCAGTGAATGACGCGATCGTACTCGAGTATGGTGCTGGGTTTTGACGTCGGCTGCTCGTGAATCAAGCAACAGCACCGGTGCAGCGTGCGAGTCGTGGCCTCCGTAGACGACCTTCGAACTGTTTTAAGGCGACGGTCCGTGGGTGTTCGCCAGGAAACTGTGAAACAAAGCTGCGCGCATGTGTTAAAAAGCATATTTGGTTTTTCTTGTCGATACCCGCGCTGGCTCCACTCCTGAATTTGCTTTTGCGTTGCCTTGGTCATCAATTTTGCTGCAAACTTGGCCGACACGGTGCCTTCGAGACCCAAAACGGCCACAACCATGCGATTTTTGTTAGCCACTGTTGTGGTAGCGCTGCTCGGGCGAACTGCGCTCGGTGTTCGCTCTCACGGACGCGGATCCATCAAAGCGGCGGTGGTCAATGAGTATCCCGGCGATCCCGTTTCTGCGGCCCAGGATCTGCTCGAGCGCGTTGTCCCGTCTGAGTTGGTGCCTTTTTTCCAGTTGGAACTTATTTCGCCACAAAAATCTGCTTCTGGACAAGCTGACGCGTTCGGCGAAGGCACAGTGGAAGTGATGCAGCTGTCTTCCTACCCTTCGAACGGCACCGTGGTGCTGCGCGGCTCCGGTGGCGTGGAACTCGCTTCCGCGTTGAACTGGTACATGAACGACTACTTGAACATCACTTACGACTGGAACACTTACGCGGAAGGGCAGTGGAATGGCACCGGCCTCTTCGTGCTCGACGCCGATACCACGCTCCCACTGCCGCCGTCAGACGGACCTGTGCGGCCGCGTCAACTGTCACAGTCCTACTACCTGAATGTGTGCACGCCAGGCTACTCGCTCGCATTCGTTGACTGGGATTACTGGCAGAAGCACATCGATTGGATGGCGTTGAACGGCATCAACCTTCCGCTGGCTTTGACGGGTGAGGAGTGGGTGTGGTCGCAGGTGTGGTCAGAATTCAACCTGACTACCGAGGACACGACGCCGTTCTTCTCTGGACCAGCCTTCTTGCCGTGGTTCCGGATGGGCAACATGCGCGGCTGGGGGGGCCCGATCACCACAGCCAACTGGATGGAGTCGCAGAAGGAGTTGCAGATCAAGATTTTGGCACGTCAACGCGGTCTGGGAATGCGCCCTGTCCTCGCGGGCTTCGCTGGATTCGTCCCCGCGGCGTTCGCCACGCATTATCCGAATGCATCCCTGACGCGGGCGCCGGCGTGGGCGAACTTCGCGGAGCAGTACGGAGAAGTGTATCAACTGGCTGCCACCGACCCTCTCTTTCCGAAGATCGGAGGCCGGTTCATCGAACTGCAAGCACAGACGTACGGTACCGACCACATTTACAGCTGCGACACATTCAACGAAATGGACCCGCCGTCGGGAGATTTGGACGCATTGGCAGCATCGAGTCGTGCCGTGTACGAATCCATGGCCGTGGCTGATCCGGATGCCATCTGGCTCATGCAAGGATGGCTGTTCATCCACGACTTCTGGACGCAACACCCCGACCGCGTCAAGGCCTACTTAGGTGGAGTCCCGACCCCAACCGCAGCATCACCGAGTGGAATGTGGGTCCTCGATCTCTTTGGTACTTCCGAGCCGGTGTGGCCCAACACGGAGGCTTTCTACGGCAAGCCTTTCATTTTGTGCACACTGTTGAACTTTGGAGGTCAACAAGGTATTTACGGAAACATGGCTGCCGTCGAAGACGGAGTGAACAAGGTTTTGAATGCATCCACTACTGATCCGAATGGCACCCGTCCCATCGGCGTTGGCATAACCATGGAGGGCATCTGGTTCGTTACCCAGCATGATGGGTTTATTGCATGGTTTGGAACGTGCGTGATAACTCTTGCGTTGTGGTGGTTGATGATTTCATCAGGACTAATTATGGGGTTTTCGAAAAAGCACTTAGCCTCAGCTGGGAGCCTGAGGCGCCCACAGCAAACTCCTCCTCGTCGCTTTACGGCGCCGAGACCGATGGCTACTACATCGCTGGATACCCACCGAGCGTTGCGCACACTTTCGACTCGCTCGAGGCCGCTCAAACCGCTTGCTCGGCGCTGCCTTACTCATCGTGCGGTGGCATCACTCATCAGAATGGCGAGTTTGAAATTCGTGTCGGTCCGGGCTTCACTCCAAACCCTCCTGGAGATCCTGCGTCTTCTTTTCTGCGCATTGATGACAGGGCCCGCCGATTTGCGACACGCCGCTACGGTGGCAGCTCTGCAGGGGCCATCGAAGCGTGGGAGGACTTTTTGTGGTCAGTGGTGTCGTTTCCGTGGTCGTCTTGCGCTATGGCTTCGAGCTAATGTGGTAGTTTTTCGTTGTTGTGTGCTGATCGTGCAGGCCCTTATATCATGGAGGAGCTGGAGCATTCGGACCTGGGTCGGACATTTCGGCAGTGCCCAACCTGCCCACGAAGCCTGGGTATGCAGCGGTATTCCGTCCAACGCGCGTGTCACCACCGACTCAATGCTATTTTGCGCGTTTGTTACACAGGCCAACACCACCTGCCCCTGACGGCTTTGAGACGTACAGTCGCCACGGGTTCGTCGACCTGAATGTTATCCTGTGACGTTTTTGCATGCATTCTCACACGATCAAGCAAGATGTGGGTCTTTATTTGTGTATGCATTTGTGGTTCACACGTAGCTATTGGGGAAGCCCTGCGACAACAGATGACGTCTGCTCTCTGGAAAAGTGCGCTTCGTACTGCGCTGGAAACGCGTCGTGCAAAGCGTTTGAGGTTTGTACTGTCATTCTTGGCTTTGGCGCACGAATGCATTTGTTTCCGTGGCTCTTATTGCGAGTGCTGCGGCTTGTTTGTAATTCTGTAGGTGTACTTGTTGCCCGAACCTTTTGAGAACCGTAGCAACTGCTACTTGTTCCAGGATCTCACATTGGCATTCACTGATTTGGCACCATGTGAAACGTATGTCAAGAAATCCGCTGCGCCCACGGAAATTGCATCTGCACCGTCTCATCCAAGTGAACTTCAAGCACTCAAAGAGCCGCACTCCATGCTGGAGTACGTGGCCCTGAAAAACGCCAAACCTACCAGTGCATCGGGCGAAAATGCACTCCATCCCACTGCGGAAGTGTACGAGGCCCTACTGCCCCACACTTCTGACCAAGCTCCCTCAATTTTGCAGGCAACATGGACCTCACTTATGAAGGTTCTGCTGTGGTGCTCGTCGTGATTGCTTGACTCACATTGTCTTCTGACGTCCATTCTCTTGCGGTCGTAGTCCATCAACGACTTGGGGACAGTGCAGTCATTCCGCTTTGACCTGGTAGATGTGGCCCGTTGTGTCATTGCAGCCAACTTCAGCGCAGTCTTCGGCACGTACAAGGATGCGTTTGCGGAAGACAACCGCGATGAGACGAAGACGTTGTCCGAGACACTCTTGTCAATCATTGACGATTACGATAGTCTTCTCTCCTCCAACGAACATTTCATGGTATGTCTTGTCGAGATGCTGTTACCGAGACATGTCTCTTTTTGTTTTAACCCTGTGTCACCTGGTCTAGGTTGGACGGTGGATATCGTTTGCCCGCAACATCGTGCCTGAAGCAACAGAGGAACAACAGGACTGGTTGGAGTTCAATGCACGCAATCAGATCACGCTGTGGGGACCTCATGGTGAGATCAACGACTACGCGAAAAAGGAATGGGGAGGTCTTGTTCGCAGCTATTACAAAGCCCGGTACAGTCTGTTGTTCGATATGGCTGATGACTCCCTCCTCCACAACACGACTTGGTCATCGGATGTCTTTGACCAAGTGCTGCTCGAACAAGTACGTTATCGTGCAGTTGCACCTTCACGATGATGTGGGGCGGCACCACCATTCTTTGAACCTCTCGTATTGTTCGATTTGCGCGTTCTTTCTTCATGACAGGTCGAAGAGCCATGGTCGAATGACACTTCAACTTTTCCGAGCACTCCGGAACACGATCTTTTGGACATCATTGGCCCGTTGTTCGACAAGTACGTCTCGTCGGTAGTCTAACTACCGTCTTCGGCTTTCCGGGTCTCCCGGGTCTCCACTCGCTTTCTCTAAGGAGATTGTGATAACTTTGTAACATGTAAGTTGCAGTTCCAATTAATTCCGTCACCAAACTGCACTGGACCGGCGCCGCATGTCGACATGAGTTGCATCGCCATACCAATCACGTGGTGGTGGTGGCGGTCGTCGTCGTTGTCGTCATGGTGTGGGGTGTATGGAGCATGCATTGTGATGCGTGCGCTTTGCGATTGAAGCCACTCAATAGCGAGGACAATTTTCATCTCAACCACGATTCAATGTGTCACTCGTCCCCACAAACGCACTCAAATCATTCGTACAAAAGCCTGTATAGTCCGTCGAATGGGTTCTTGAAGTATATTATATTGTTTGGATGGATGTTGTGTCGTGCGACGACCGCGTGATACCAAGAAAAGGCCGCACTCCACATGTTGTTTTGGGTGTGTGCCATGCAACGACGCCAACCACAACACGCCGACATTACATTGTCTGCGCACACGTAGCAGCTCGCGGAGAGAAAACCATAGATTATCATCAATATATCGGATGGATTGTGCAATGACTGTGCCTACGTCTACAAGCTTTTTGAGTGGTATGCACTGATGTTCATGGATCGTTTCCCTGCGCAGTGCGGCCATCGCAGCGACAGCACACGCGTTTGAAATCGTGAAGGGATGATATTTCGTAAGCGTTAGGAGACACGCCAAGCCATGGGTCAGACAAACGGAGGGAGGTGCTCGGGGACAGTGAGGACAGAACCTCCCATAAGGTACTGTGGGTCCAACATTTGTTGCTACACCAGCTCAATGGGTTTTGTACTGCACACCACTGAGTCGCTCCGAG
>ENA-OWNT01003870-OWNT01003870.1-seawater-metagenome-genome-assembly--contig:-NODE-3870-length-13689-cov-3.890611_pt1 | contig 13689 bp, 21 predicted proteins | sample MGYA00238136_ERZ651165 | MGnify/ENA primary metagenome ERZ651165 (study PRJEB26861, sample SAMN08777766) | seawater metagenome | isolation source: coastal seawater | place: USA: Florida | collected...
CGGCTTTGAAAGAAGCATACTCTTTCGCAGTAATTTGTCCAGTGGAGCATAACTCTGCCAGCTCACTCAATTCTTGCGCAATAGACGTCTTTGTGGTGTTCCCCATCTGGGAAGGTGCTGGTGCATTTGCATGTGCGTGTGCGTGTGCGTGTGCGTGTGAGGGAGACCCATACTTCTGTAACATGGCCTTTCCATGCAAAGCATGAGGTGACGCCACCGGTTGAGGCGGAGGACGATAATTGTGTTGTTGTTGCTGCCTGCCGTCGTGCCACTGATTGGTATGGTTAGCGTCGCGGGTGTTGACGGTGTACTGGGATAGATGTGCTTGATGACCCGCATTGTTGCGGGTTGGTTGAGGAGCTGCTTCACGTTGAGGTTGATGATTGTCAAGAGCGCCTTTCATCACGGAAGAAAACGAACTGAAACTTATCCGCCCACTGTCATTCGCTTTACAACTGTCCAACAAGTACTGCACATCATCTTGGGACCATGTGCGTAGAAGGTTTCGCCGTTTGATATTGTCCATGACCTATGACACAAACAATAAAAAATACAAAAGAATAAACTTTCTTTTCAACACACTGTGACATCGCCAGACACCTGGGTCGCGACTCGCACACTCACCGCGTCTTTCTCTGCGTATCCACTACGACTGCGATCCGCGGCATTAAACGCATTCAACAGCCGTTTAAAAGACGGGTCGCTGCCAGTTCCAGTGCTGGTCGTCTGTTCCATATTACCAGAATTTCTCTGTCGGTTTTGTGCTCTGTTTTGTGCCACTGCGCCTTCTTCTTCTTTTTTTTTTCTTCCAGTGTTTCAGTGTTTCGGTGTTTCCGTGCTTCCATTCATTTGTCATTTGTCATTTGTCATTTACCGTTTGTCGTTTGGTATTCGTGCCCTTTGCCGTGCCCGAGCTTTCGCTCTTGTGGTCCGTTTCGGGGGGCCTCTGTGCTCGCTTTCGAACAACAGAAAAACTCCCGAACTCCCAAACTCCCGAACTCGGAAAGCTGGAAGGAACCGAACCATCAATTCCACCATCAAACTGGGCAGCAACAACAAGACACAAGACACGAAAAAAAATATCGCAAAAAATGGACGAATACAAAATTAGGCAAAAAATGTCGCAAAAATAATGGCAGAAAAGTTGGCTGACCGGCCGGCAGTGAAACACGCTGTTTGGTCGTTGCGTTGTTGCGTCGTTGCGTTGTCGTTCGTTCGTTCGTTCCATCCATCCATCCTTCCTTCCTTCCTTCCTTCCTTCCTTCGTTCCTTCGCTGTTGCGTCGTTGTTGCTGCTGTGCGTTGGCCGGCGACTTCCAAGTGACCGATTCAAGCGGTCCGGGGAAGAAGCAGCGCGTTGGCGCTGTATACACCGAAATGTAGACGTCTTGGCGAGTACTTTGGGAGTCATGAGGGTATCAAGTCACTTGTGGAGCGAGCGCAATCCCTGTTCGTGCCACAAGGCACGAAGACGACAGGATCCAGTTGTGTGGCCATGGACACTCGCGAGCAGCTTGCGCAACGCAGCGACGGCGCAATGAAACTGAAAGAAAACGATCCAGAGTGGCTTGATCGCGTAAGGTCAGGCAGTGATGATGCGACGTTCGCGTACAGTGACTCTCCCACTCGATAAAATTCCTTTTCTGCCCAACCACCACATGCACCGGTCGACGGCGCGCGTTCGAGCAAGACCATGCTGTCTCTCGCTTCCCGGCATGGCCTTCTGCAACAGTGCGATTTCCGTCAGTCGAAAAATTCGTTTTTGTTGTTGCTGTGCAGGTGTCCGTGTGCAGCGTGGACAGGCGCCTTTGCTCCTTGGCTCGGCCGCAATGCAGGCGACGTAGTCTCCCTTGCGGCAAAACTGGCTGGCGCAGTTCCGCCGGCAACACCGTCCGAACATGCGTTGGCTCGTCATAACAGCAATCGGAGTCGGGCTTCTCCTTGCGCTGTTGTTCTTGTCGGAAACGCCACTTTCGGGTATCGTCAATGAGATCGGTGGTCTGCGTGCCCAATATGTGGAAGGCTACGCCTTTTCACCCAGGCATGCTGCTGTGAATGCTGCAAGCGAAACACTCGAATGGATTTTAGAACGCCACCGCGCTGAAAACAAGGCTACATTCGAAGTGCCACCACCCATCATTGCGATTAATTTCGGTACTGCAGACTCCCCAATCGGTCCAGGACAGCACAAAGACAGCGGACAGTTGTTCGAACAGCACCCGGAGGTCGGGTATGGCTGGGGCTGGAACTGCGACCTGCAAGAGGTTGACTCGACAAGAGCACGTGAAAACGTCGAAGTGGATGTTGCCATGCGATCCGTTGTCATCCCAGACCGCCACCACAAATGTGTGTACGAGCCATCCTGGAGCATTGACCTCAAACCAGGGAATTACACTGTCAAAGTGAGTTCAACCGACGTGGACTACCATTTATCGTCAGGTAGTGGGTGTCATGTTCAAGGCGTCAAGCTTGGTGACCTGCCGAGTGAAAATACGTGCGCGACGGACGAAGATGTTGCCTGTGTGCTCCTGCCTCGAATTTTGGTGCGCCCTGGTGAACTGCTGGAGATCTATGGGAGCTATCGCGGTGGCTGTGACAGTTTGAACTATGTTGAAATTTACGAGGCAGACGACAATATCGCGGCAGCGCTGTCCACATTCCAACCCCTGGAAACAAATATCGTTGATCCAGCTATGCTGAAGGTGAGCAGTGCCATGCCGTAAAGCAGGAAATGATTTTATGCCATGTTGGTCAATTCTTTTCAAACAATCATGCTAATCGCTTTAGGCCGAGCCAGAACTTAACGCGTTCTTGCAATCGATTGCGGACGAGAATCGTGATGTCATCGCTGCATCTGTGAATGCCGGATACATCGATTTTGCGATGAATTGGCTGTGCTCCATTTCGGAGATGGGACTGACGGTGCGGTTAATGTCTGCAACAGCATACGACGTCTTTGTTGCTTTGGTTTGACTGTGGCCCCTCTTGCCGATGACAGAATTACTTCTTAATCGCGACAGACGACGAGAGTTACCACTACTTCAGCAGTCGCGGGTATGCAACGTATCATGTCAAGAAAACTCGGGAGGGTGAAGGAAACACCGCTCCGACAGAGTACGGAACGGTTGAGTACCAAGAGCTGATTCTTCAAAGAACCAAGCTGGTTAACAAGGTTCGTGCTCCGTTCATTCTACACACCGTCAGTTCCGTGTCCAACATTGACGTACTTGTATTTGTCGTGCGTGTGTGGTCCAGGTACTGCATTTGGGCTTCAATATATTGTTGTGCGACGTCGATGCTGTCTGGTTGAAGAGCCCCATTCCGTACGTCATAGCTTCGCCAATATTTCTGTGTATTTCCACCCTCGTGACGAGTTGCCACCACAATAGGTACCTTTCGCACGGGTACGATATTCAAAGCCAGCCCGAAAACGACGGCAGACTGTGCGGCGGCTTCATGTGCGTTGATCTTGACTGCGCACGTAGTGCGAGTGCATATCTCTTAGTACTGAAATGGCTCGTTGCAGGTTCATGCTGAGCACACGCGGTGTGCAAACGTTGTGGCAGAATGTAACTGATCAACACGAGGTTAGTTCGTTGTGTGACTGGGACAGCATAATGAACGTACCACGACACGCGAAATACATGCTGTGTGCGTAGGCAATCGTCCGCCACGCGGAGATGGAACATGCACTCGATGACATCGATCAGTCAGAGCAAGCTCTCCTCTTACAACTGCTTCCACAGTGAGTACTGGATGCAACAGTTGCACTTTGTTTGCTGCTCTCACAAGCTGGTCCTCGTGTTTGCAGCGCACACCTTCGCGTCAAGCGTCTGGACTCTGATATGTTCCCGCATGGGCTGAAGTTTGTTCAACAACACCGTTTCTGCGTGAGTGCGCTGCACTCTCCCTCTCAAGAACCCTTTCGTCCGCTGTCAATTTCAGGTTTTTCGGCCCGCAACTCACTTTTGAGTCTCAAATGGACCTCTCAAAGGCTCGTTCCTGCGTGTTTCCTCTTCGGCTGTCGGTTCTCAAAAATGTCACCGCGTGTTTCGTTGTTTATGTTGCTTTGCAGATCCACCCAGCTGTTGTTCACAACAATTACGTCATTGGAAGGGAGAACAAGAAATATCGGTTCGAGCATTTTGGATTGTGGTTCATCGCAGACAAGGACGAGGATTATGCGTGCCATCTACACGACTAATGAAATGACATTTGTATGTAACATGATGAAAGCATGCATTCTGACTATTGTTACAATGGATGACATTCAGTAATCTTGTCATCTTCGTTTCGGTGCAACGCGGACACTCAGATCAAGATTTACTGGGTGTTCCTGAACAAAATATCGGCAGCTGAGAGGGTGCAGTCCGAGGCAGCGAGGCGCAGGAGCAGTGAAGACGCACCAAAACACCAGCCAGAGCGCTTTCTGCTCGTCGACGAATGGCCTTGATGATCGTTGCAGAACGAAATGAATACGGTGAAAATTGTCTTAATGCTGCACAGTCACAACTGACCTGTAGCAGACCACCTCCGAGTATTCTTGCGTGGGATTTTGTTGGCACCTCCAAGCGGTGTCTAATGAGGTAGCTGATGTACCGGAACGGACGGCGAAATGAACAGCGGCACTAAGCAAGCAGACCATGGACGGTGCAGACCACAACTTACCGCCCAGTCTCAGATTCATCCGGGTGCATAAAGTCGATGGTGTGTGGGGTCACAAGATACCTACAACAAAGGAACGCCGGATATTTTATGCCGCGGAGAACGTTGGTGCCCATGGAACACCTGCACTCACGGCAATTCCTTGTGGCACAATTGGAACACAGCCTCCTTGACAGCCTGCAAGACAACGCGCACTTCTGAAGATGATCATCAGGACCATGGGCGCTGGCAGTCAATACCTCCAACGCTCGGCCTTCGGGGTCTAGGTCAGTCACCTCCAAAGGGTCGAACTGCCATTCACCTGCCAATTCGTCGAGTTCAATATGGATATCTCTTGCACACGTCACGAGAACTGGCCAGACAATCTAACCTGGCTTTGCTAGCAGCAACAGTTGATCAACAACGTCTTGGACTCCGTCGAACTGTGATGCGGCACTGATCGATGCCTTAATCACTTCAGTTTCATCGTCACTATCAGTTAGCGGCTCCTCCGATGGCGGAGGGGATCGCTTGATCACATCGCGGGCCGTCGCAGCTTGGCTGCAATCCGTGTAGCATGTGGGTAACATTCCCTGCGAAGAATCGGTGGTGTCAGGAGACAAGTAGTTGTCGCAAATCCACTTCACAATGCGTTGGCGTGGGGCTATCCACAGCAAATACTTGCCTTTGGGAAGTGTCGTTGCGCTTCTTCATGTAAAATTTGTGAAGTTACCAAGAGGTTCTCCTGTCAACAACACAGGCTTGTGGTCAGGTGGAGGAGCGGCACCATGTTCGAATGTGTGATCAGAGGAACTAACTTTCGGCTCAACACGATCGACCTTGTTCAAGACGAGAACCACATCAGGTGCCTCTTCCAGCACCGAGCATACTTTCCCGAGATCTATCCAATGAATATTTGCACCAATTACGTGTGCACAAAATTGGTGTTGCACATCATTTCGTTCGGAGGTACGTCGACAGTGCTGACGACATGACCTGACTTACCCTCGATGACATTGACCTTGTTGAGGTCAAGTCTGCGTGCCGCGTCGATCACCAACAATATAACGTCCACCTTTCGGCACAATGTATTTACTGAATTTTGAATGGATTGATAAAATTCTCGATTCGTCTGAGAGGGTGCCAGAGCACGACACGGGTTAGGTATTCGGTGGAACTGCGGGGGACCGAAGCACACACGAGGGCAAACCTACCTTTGCCTGCTTGAATTCCTGCATGAATCCAGGAGTGTCATAGAACACTAACTGTGTATTATCGCTCATGTGAACCCCAACAATCGCGTCGCGGGTTGTGTTTCGTTTAGGCGACACAGCTGACACGTGAGAACTAACGAGGAGGTTGAGAAGAGACGACTTTCCCACGTTGGGCTCTCCAATAATTCCCACATTGAGTCGCTTTTGATCTTCAGTGTCGTCATCCTCAAACAGCCACCCAAACTCGCCATCGTCGTCATCATTATCGACACGGTTCATGTCCAAATTTCCTTCGCTGTCACTACTGCTTTGATCTGGGTAAGAAATTGAGAGGCCCATTGACTTCTCAATCTCTGCGATAGCCTCGAAAGCATTCCTCGGCGCGGAGTAGTCTTCGCTTCCATCATCTTCGCGGTCAACTGAGCGAGAATTTCCATCACCGAAGGAACGCTGTGAATAACATTGACAACATGAAAGTCGAAATCGTTGTCGAGATGGTATGAGAGAACACGAAGTGGCACTCTGGAACACTGAACCCACAAGTCTGCGTGGCACACGATTGAAGCCACGCCTCGCAATTGTGATCATTGCGCTTTGAGTGTGCGTACGAGAAGGCGTTGCTATGCCATGTCCACTTTCAGTAAAATCAAAGCGCAAAAGTAATCAATTCGGAAACAAACCACAGCGCTTGTAATTTGCTACACAGACTCTTCCTACCACTCGAGCGAACTTCGTGCCGCCCTCAGCATTCAAAGTACCGATCGCGTGTCAACCTTCATTCTACATTCTGCATTCTTCACCGAAACTTTGCTCGCCACGCTCGACTCGCTTTCACGTGTTGCAGGTACGTACGTACACACACACACACACACACACACAACACAACCACGTCAAGACAACTACACCTGCGTCGCTTCGCTGCTGCGCGTCGACTCAAGTTGGCGACAAGAGCAAGCGAGAAGCATTTTCGACGATTTGAACGCTGTGGCCACCGGCAACGACAACGACGACAACGACGACGACGACGACGACGGCGACGACAATTATAAATACAGGCTCAACCGCCAATGGTGACCACCCATGTTTTGTCATGGGAGTGATTCCTGCCTTCATTTGCAAGCTTGGAACGGCAATCAGACTTTCGGTGTGCGTGCATTGCATTGCGTTGCGAGGGCCGGGAATGCACGGCGGAACGCGTGATGCGGTGGGTGGCGGTGCGGCGAGAGCAGGAAAGTGCCGGGAAAGCGGACTGTGTCGTGTTTTTTGTGCGGTCGAGGGACGGCCAAGAACGCACAACGCAACAGAGAAGTACAGTTGCAGCGGGGGTGTTGTGCATGTTGATGCGGGAAATAAATTAGGTTTTAACAAAAGGGATGGACATGTGGGGTCGCGCAGGATGCTGGTGTCAGCAAATCCGGGCATGCGACACATGTCAGGTGAGTCGAAGCAGAGATGAGTCCCTCTTCGACCAACAATCACAAGGGGGTATGATGCTGTGGAAGCCGATGAAAGACCAATCTCACTGCTTGCCTACCTCTGGGAGGCCGAGCCCGACCAGGTTGGCAGTTTTGGCAATGCGCTTTTGCTGTGACGTCTTTTCTCCCGTGTAGTCCTTGATGAGTTTGTCCTGCTGTTTCAACTCGTCCAAGTACGCGAGAAAGTCCACGGAGAAGCGCTTGGCAACCGGATGCGTTTCTACCTCGCCTCGAAAGCGCTGCAAAACGTGCGTTTGCACATTATCAACGTGGCGCGTGTGCCGCAGAACGCGGCGCAGGTGCTGCAATGCTTTCGGGGCTTTTGATGACATCTCTTGCAAGAATGCTCAAGCGGTGTGGCCGCTTCCTGCAGACGACACAACAAATCAAGAAAAATGTCAAGGTGGGACAGAGGTGTGGCGTATCGAATTGTTTGATTGCGAAGCAAGAGGGTCAGAAAAAAATATAATTGTCACAACAAGTATCGACATGAACGTATTAACACTGATTGAACAGTGCAATACGATTCAGGTTGTCAGAGATGAATTGATTCATCAAGCCCTCAGCGGCATGCGTCAACAAAACACAGCAGGTGTGAAGGGAAAGCGTGCGAACATACCTTCAAATTACGCACTCCTCAACGTCGAAAAGTGATACACTGTTAATTTTCCTGTGTTTTCTTGGGATCGCCTTCCAACTTCGAGTTGACTAAGAAGCTACAAGCAATACAGCACCACTGTCTCGGACGCCGTGGGCGGTAGTTTGCGACGTCTTTCACACTTCAGTCGCCGCGGTCAATTCCCGCTATGCCGATGCTAAAACACTAAAAAAATTACGCCACTCTCTATGTTATCGCCACTTCCACCAACTTCGACACAGCACCACACACGCACTCTACCACGGCAGCAGAACGACCTAAACACGCCGACGCAACTTCTTTCGTCGTCGTTCGTCGTTCGTCGTTCGTCGTTCGTCGTTCGTCGTTCGTCGTTCGTCGTTCGTCGTTCGTCGTTCGTGAACACGCGGCCATCCATTGCCTCAATTCAATTCGTACATTTTATGTACACACAACCGTACACTGACGCTCCAAAGTACACCGACGCTACAACATGATCTCTTTGTACGTCCTGTACAGAATATGTACATCCACACCGTCAACGCTCCCTGCGGCTGGGAGTGAGGGTCGAGGTCCCGAATGACCGCTGCATGAATCGATATGTAGCTACGGGAGCAAGTGAGTGACACGTCGAAGTGAGTGATTGTGTATGAATATAAGTGGAGGAGTGGAATGAAGGAGTGAGTGATGTGTCTGCGACTGTGTAAGCTCATCGAATGCTTCTGCAATCAGGAATACGCGGTTTGTAGTGGCATTCAGAGTGAACATATCGTGGAATACCGATAAAGGATAACTTCAACGAGGACGAACGAGAGAGTGAGTGAGTGAGTGAGTGAGTGAGCACTCACTGCTCGGTTCACAGTCAGGCACAGTGAAGAGGGCAAGGAGCAGTCAGTCAGCGACTACTGAACCCCCAGTGAGTGAGTGAGTGGCAGGCAGGCGGTCCAGCGTCCGTCCGTCCAGTGGTGGTCGGCCGCTGGGCTGCGTGGTGGAAAAAAGTTTGGAAATGTGGAAATGTGGAAAAATAGGAAATAGAGATTTTGTGGTTTTGTGGTGCCGCGCGGCGGGATGCGGATGAACAAGTGGATCATAATGCTATTTTTTAAAGATTAAGCCGTGATCGCATCTTGAGATTAAAATTGAAAATGCACTCTCAAGAGTGCGTGCATGTTTTAATGAAAACGCCGTATCTATCTATACAGTAGTAGTATTAGTTCCATAGCTCATGACCAACTATTTGTGTTTACTTATGTACAGTACTACTACAACTGCAGACCTCCGCTTCAAAACTACAAAATATTATTTGGAAGGAGTGAAACATTTTGTCAACAGTTCACAACATGCCACGACGACGAACAACCTCCTTGCGTCGTCGCGGTTGATGATACTATGTATTCCATAACTGAGACTACACTTGTAATGCTATATGTAGATACATTACTCTCGCACTTGGGAACTTCCATGAGGTATCGTGATTCAGGAATACGGATGTAATATCCTCAATCAGGATTTTCTCGGTATTTTGTGTGGCTGGGTGGGTGCTCCACGGCTTGCTTTTGCTTGGTTGAAGTTGAATTTTGCGACGTGTACTATTACGATAATTGGAACAAGGAACAGTGCATAGAAGGGAGGTGAAAACTAGTAACAGGACACCGATTTGAAATGCTGCATAAAAGAACTAAAATGGCGAAATGGCGAAATGGCGCAAAGGAGTCCAACGGTGACTGTGAGACTGTGAGTGAGTGAGTGGGTGACAGTGAGTGAGTGAGTGACGGTGTGCTGTTCGTCGTCGTTCGTTCGTCGTTCGTCGTTCGTCGTTCGTCGTTCGTCGTTCGTCGTTCGTTCGTTTGTCGTCGTCGTTCGTTTTCGTCGTCGTTCGTTTTCGTCGTCGTCGTTGTTCGTTGCCGTCGCTGTCGTCGTTTTCGTCGTCGTCGGTGACGGCAGGGTGCCTGTTGTTGTTGTTTGTGAGTTTGTGGGTTTGTCCCATTCATTCATTGATGGTTTGTTTGGTGGCTGGTTTGTGTGGTGGGCGAGGAAGAACGTAAATTGAAAAGGCAAGCAAAGGAAGTTCAATGTACGTTGTGAGTCATGTGCGTGTGAGGCAGTGTGTCACTCACAAAGCAGGCAGGCTGTCAGGAAATTGAATGGCATAGGCAACACGATGTCGCGTGGCGTGTTAGTGTCTTCATTCCTGGCCGCGGTTCTGAAAATTTGCACGCCTGCGTAGGTCGTGTGTGGGGTGGTTTGGGCAGGACACTGTTCCCAAAAGCGTGCCTGTCACGCCGCTTCCGTTGAGTGGATGCGGTTGTGACTCTGCGATTGGTGAGGTTCATAGGACTTGTCGTGCAGCCAGCCAGTTAATTTAGACGGCAGAGCGACTTGCTGCTTATGGGGTTTGGGTTGTTGGATTCATGTATGTCGCGGTGATACCATTTGCTGCACCACAGTTTCAGTGCGGATGACGTTTCGCTGATTTTTGCTTCCGCGTGTTGTATCCGCGCCAGCACCCGTTGCGCTCCCTGCACAACCGCGGCGCTTTGTGGGCCTTGTGCTTCTCGCAGCGGCTTCCACAGGCACTCAAGGCTTGTCACAGTAAGTCCCCGCCAATAGTTTAATCACCATGAACAAAGCAACTATGCGCCCGACGCGGCACAAGGGCCATCGGCTCAAGCTGCATGAGAAAACTTTGAAAACCCTGGGCAGCGGCAATATGCTGGACGCGGTGACAATTCCTCCGGGAGAGGACGAGTCTGAGTGGCTGGTGGGTATCGGCATGTTGCTTCGCTGTTGTATGGCCGCAAGCCACGCGCGAGTTGCCTCTTTGCAACCAATATTTGGCCCTTGACCTTTGTTCTGACAACGTTCTTTTGCAAACAGGCCATGAACACCGTGGACTTCTTCAACGAGCTTTCCGTGTTGTTCGGCGTCGTCGAAGAGGACACGAAGAGAATCACTAGACCGGGAGACGGGTAAGTCCTTCAATGGCACACTTCATCGTTACGAGTTACCAACCGCACGTTGTTCATGGTATCGGTCTTACCCCTGCGTTTGTATTCATGTCTAGATTTCCGGATGGGTTTGAGTATCGATGGGCTGACGGTGTTGGCATCAAGACGCCAATTAAGTGCACGTCCACGGACTACATAGACTACGTGATGACGTTCGTTGTGACTTCTTCGCCGATTCGCCCGTCCATTTGCGTGCTGGTCTCAACAACGCTGTCTGTGTAGGTGGGTGGAGGGTCAAATGAATAATGAAGCGATCTTCCCCACTTCGGAGAGCACGCCCTTTCCGAAAAAGTTCCGAAAGTACGTGATGCTCTGTGGTAGGGACTTCACAGCTTCGGCAACAGCAGGTCTCACAATATTTTGCGGCTGCGTGAACATAGATATGTGGAAGTCATTTTCAAGCGTCTCTTCAGAGTGTTCGCGATCCTGTACTGCACGCACCTCACCGCCATCACAAAGAGCAAGGCAATTGCGCATCTCAACACGTGCTTCCGTCATTTTATGTACGTGCGCCTTCGTCTGGGATCTGGTTCAGCTGCGTTGATCCTCAACCGGAGTGATTTGTGACACAGGTACTTTGTGTTCATGTTCCACCTTGTGGAGCCTCGCGAGCTGAAGGCATTGCCTGGACTTACCACTCGCATCCGCAAAGAGTACGTTGGTCAGTTGACAGCTGGTTCTCCCGTTCCTTCACTGACGGTGAGACGTCGTTGTGCAGGTACAAAGAGCTGAAGCAAAAGCGGAAGGAAGCCAAAAAGAAGCAGAAAGCACGCCATGCCGCAAGACGGCAGCAGACTGAGGGCAAGGAAACATGATGCAAAGTGAACTGGTGTGGCGGCTTCACTCTCGCCCATCGACGCCAATATCGTGTCTTTTTGATTTTTGCAACAAAGAGACACAGCAGATGCCAATTCTCTCGCCGGCGGCATTGATCCAAAGAAAAACTGCACGAAATAATATGCAGACACAACGTGCCGCGTTGGGAGGTGAAAATGTAACATTTTATTATAGAACAAAAAGCGTTCCTGCTCGACAACACGTTGCGAGTCCGTCGCTATCTGGGCGGACAATCAATGGTGGCGAGGCAGCGTTTTGAGTGTGGTGTTTTGTCGAAGTACGTTCTACTTGACTTCGATGTCTTCTGACTTCTCTGTGGAATTCTCCCTCAAATACAAAATCTGACCGTAAAAGTATGAACAAAGCATCATGGGTGAGGAACGTTCAGTGTTAAACGACAACAAGAACACAGAGAAAACTGACCTCTGCGATTTTTTGGAAAACTTGCTGAATGTTCTTGTTGGTTTTCGCCGACACCTGATGCCACAACCAAACGCACAGGTGAACGGAACCATCCTTCAGCCATGACCGTAGCGTCAGACACGAACCTCCATGAAATAACTGCAGCCCAAATCTTGAGCTTTCATTTTGGCCTGGTCTTCTGGCACCTCGCGCTGGCTCTCAATGTCGCACTTGTTACCGACAAGCACGACACTGGCGTCCGGGCATTGGTCCCGGAAGTCTTCGATCCAAGACTCGGCGTGGTTAAAACTGCACCAACAGCACCCATGAAACATTCATGAACAAACCGTACATGATTTGTGGATGTCAGAGACACGGAACGCACCTGTCTCGCTGTGTAATGTCATACACCACGATTCCGATTTGAGCCTCGCGGTAAAAGAACTTGGTCATTGAGTGATATGCCTCTTCACCGGCAGTGTCCCAAATGTGCAGCCGCACGCCCCCTTGTTTGCCGAGCTTTTTGTTGGTGACATTTAGATCTTTGGTGACGAAAGCCTGCACCGCGTAAAAATATGTCAGTGGTGCTCACTCTCAGCCTATATGTGTGTGTTTAATAAGACAGAACAAATGCAAACACGTCAACTTACTGCGCCAATGGTCAACTGGTGAGCTTCGTGGAACTGGTTTTTGGTGTAGCGCAATACCACACTCGACTTTCCGACTGCAGTGTCGCCAACGAGGACGACTTTTCTGGTGTGCAGAGCCTGCGAGTTTCGTGTCGGCTGCACAATTTCGGGCTGCTCTTCGCCTCCTCCTTTCGAACTATTGCACCCCATGTTTGTGGTGTTGTGCTGCTAGGAGTGAACGACGGTGCGGCAACAGAAGGCCTGCGACGGAAAATGCCGCAACTGTATGGACCGATTACCCGGACGTAAAAATTGTCGAGATATATTCAAAGCACCAGCATAAACAAAAACCACCCCGCGTGATACTTCACACTGAGCGTTGACAATCGCTTGCGCGCGCGTGCAGTTGTTGAGGACGCCGAACACTGCATCGAACTGTCGCACAATCGCAAAGCCGGGTCAACAGACGTCCTGAACACGCACACGAACTATCACAATGAACCAACGGACGACGGGACAAAGGAAGGGAAGGACAGGAAACGGGAAGCTACGCATCGCCAATGTAATGACACCTTGCAACAACAGCCACCTCAAACAGCGTCATTTGTCTATTCATTCCATCGTACGAGCAAACGAACGAACCAACGAACGATCGATCGAACGAAAGAACAAACGATCGATCGAACGAACCAACGAACGAACGATCGAACGAACCAACGAACAAACGCCACAACGACGAATGAACGAACGAACGAACTTCGACAACAGCGCACTCACCCATTCACCCACTCACTCACTCCCACCTCCACTCACTCACTCAGTCACTCACTCATTCTCTCAACGCTCCGTCGTCACTCAGTCACTC
>ENA-OWNT01003871-OWNT01003871.1-seawater-metagenome-genome-assembly--contig:-NODE-3871-length-13687-cov-4.224614_pt1 | contig 13687 bp, 18 predicted proteins | sample MGYA00238136_ERZ651165 | MGnify/ENA primary metagenome ERZ651165 (study PRJEB26861, sample SAMN08777766) | seawater metagenome | isolation source: coastal seawater | place: USA: Florida | collected...
GGGGGGGGGGGCGGAGGGGGGGGGGGGGGGGGGGGGGGGGGGGGGGGATGAGCGTTCTTCGACGCGAAATGTTCGTGTTGTCATGCGACCAAGAGTTGCTGTTGCAACTGCTTCGTTGTCTTGATGACACGATGGTGTTGCCTACGGACGGACGCAACACAGTGGGGTCGCAGCCATTCCAGTCTCGGCCGAAGAACGCATGCGTGGACGCGTACGGCGAGTGCTTCTTTTCGGCTTTGCCGACTTCGTGTCAGTATGGCCAGCGAAACGGCGGAGGAGGTCTCCGTTGCACCATCTCATCGGCGAGCAAGTGAGGATGGTGACCGTAAACATGTGCCGCAGGAGGCACCGTTCGTACCGTATGGGACTGGCTAGAATGATTGCAAGTGGAACTACAACAATTCAAGGAATCAGAGCATTATTTTCTCCAAGGTATTGCGTCAAAAAAAGCACAACAACCTTGCGCTCATAGTCACAATGTCGGGAGTAGGTCAGCCAATTGTGATTCCAAATCCCGTGGCAGCTGCCGCGCAGGCCAATGCGCAGCGTACGCGCCCACCAAAATATTTGTGCGGAGGTGAGTAAAAATTTGAAGTGTTGATGAATGCTGTGATGTTTCGATCGACACGTGCTCGAATGTGTGTGCGCACGACCTGCATTCGTTGCAGTTCACGTCATGTTCACACATATTTCCCGTGTCTGATTGGTGCAACAGATTGCGGCAAGGAGACGTATTTGAAAGCCAGCGATCACGTGCGATGCCGTCACTGTGGATACCGTATTTTGTACAAAGCTCGTGCTGAAGACGCCGCCCGTGAGTACACTGCCCGATAAACAAACGGGTTAGGCACCGCACACATTGTGCAATGTTAGTTTCCATTTTATTTTCTTGAAAGTGTTAGTATTTTTCGACACACCAGCTCTTGTCAACGCGATGTACAAAGTCTCACGTTGGCCCTTGGCCCACAAAGTCATTGCAACAGACAAGGCGGGCCTATTGTTCCCGTTCACAAAAAGCAAAACCTTGTATGCAACACACCGCACGATGTTGATTTGATCCGACACATTGATCGAAGTGTTGACTAGTGACATGCTAAGATTATGAAGACTGCTGAACGCTGTCAAATGCCCCTGAAAATGCCAACAGGCGGTCTAGCAGAAGTCGCACATGGATGCGGTTCTGAACCTTGTCGAGGTACTTCCGTGAGACAAGCTTGAGATCCTTGCTTTGCCTGTTGTAGCGAGTGCCGGCGATGCTAACCAAACGCTCCTCCTGTTCTTTTGTGAGCCCGAGATCCGGAACATGCACACGAAGCGAGCATCTGTGGCCCCCAGGATGTTCGTCTGTGTAATGTGAGCGGACCGAGTGCCATTCATCGAAACTGTATTTCAGAACTGCGTCATTGACGTATTCCCGCGGAGCGTCTGCCAGTTTTGAGAAGGCTTCTGGGGGCGGCATCAAGGTTTGAGCCTTGCGAATGCGACGCCTGCACGGAAAACGAATCAGAATGTTAGCATTGTTGACCAAGCAACAGCAATACAAAAAACTCCTTGCAATGCTCGCAAAATGATCCCATTGTACGTACGTCACAGTGTCGAAGATTTTGCGGAGACGCTGTCGCTCACGCTTGTTGAGTGGCAGAAGGAGAATTTCAGGTTCTTCAACGTACATCTGCAACAATCAAGAATGTAAGCAATGAGAAACGTGGACATAGTGACCGCAACGCAGGCAGGCGCACGAAATCAAACCTCCAAGTTGGACCCCAGGTTTCCAGACTGCACCCCTCGTGGGAGCCAAGGCATGTCGAGCCCGGCGATATCTGCGTCCTCGGACAGCAACGTGTTCGCGCTCAGCGACGCAGAGAACCTCCGGAGGAGATTGTGGTCATCATCTAAATCAGTCTTCGCACCGAAGAGGGTGTCTTCGAATTGAGCTCTTTCTTTCTCGTACGATGCAGCGGCAGTCATGGATTTGAATTCATCGTCCTTGCCACCTTTCCCATTGCCGCGACCACGTCCCCGGCTCTGACCTCTGCCGCGACCGCGACCACGTCCACGACCGCGTCCAGCGTTGTTGCGGTCACCACCAGCTTCGGGCTGGTTGCCTTGGCGCTGATTGCGTCCTCGTCCACGTCCGCGTCCACGACCTTGACCACGGCCACGACCACGCTGATTACCGTTATTGTCTGTTGAGAAATGACCAACACACTGGGCGACGGCCTTGCTTCTCGAAAAGCGAGAAGGCAGTCGCGCGGGCACAGTGGCGGCCGCCGACCTCGCTAAACGTAGCACGTACGCCATCTTGGAAGCAAGTGCTCTAGTAAAGTTGTTGCACAAAACCTTGGGAACTTAAAATACTGCCAACTTGGAAACAAGCAGCTGTGTATGTCAACGGGAACCGGCTCGTAGTCTTTCTCTCGGCGAGTCGAGGTGTTCTTTGAAGGCCTTCTACAACACCTCGTCCCTCAAAGAACGCTGACTTAAGCGGCCACGTCCTCCCAAAGATGTCTCGGAAACAACCACTTGCGTCGTCACCAAACACAGAGCACACAATACACGGAGCGTAGAGTCCATCCAGTCTTACGGGAGAGTTCACACAGAACCGCCGCCAATACATAGTCTCAAAGCGAAACGAACAAAGTAAGCCAACCACCACCACCCGCCGCCGCCACAAACTGCCACAGCGACCACCACCACGTTCGGCATCACACAAGCCGCCGCATCCGGCAACCTCAACCCACCGACGACGACAACAACAACTACGACAACGACAACAACAACGACAACGATCACTGCACAACGAACGAAGCAACGAACGAAGCAACGAACGAAGCAACGAACGAAGCAACGAACGAAGCAACGAACGAAGCAACGATGGAAATAATGGAACGACGTCGGCAATCAATCACAATCGGTCATCGAACTTCGAAGAACAAACGAACGAACGAACGAACGAACGAACGAACGAACAAACGAACCAACACCGAAAGTGAAAGTGACTGTGACTGTAAGGGAGTGACTGTGAGTGACTGTGAGTGAGTGACCGCCAGCTGGCTGCCAGTCCCACCCATAGTGAGTGAGTGAGTGAGTGAGGCACAGCGGTGGCCCACCCACTCACTCACTCACTCACCCACCCACTCACTCACTCACTCACTGCCGGTCACAGTTCGTTGTCCACTCACTCACTCACCCACTCACAGTGTACTCACTCCCTCACAGTGCACTCACTCACTCTCTCACTCACTCACTCACTCATTGTCTCACTCACTGTGCCGCTGTTCGTTCGTTCGTTCGATGTTCGTTCGTTCGTTTGTTCGTTGGTTTCTGTGGCTTCGTTGGTTGGTTCGTCCGTTGCCTTCGTTCGTTCGTTGCCTTCGTTCGTTGGTTCGTCCGTTGCCTTCGTTCGTTCCTTCCTTCGTTCCTTCGTTCCTTCGTTCCTTCGTTCGTTGGTTCGTTGGTTCGTTCGTTCGCACGGTTCGTTTGTCGCTGCGTCACTGCGTCGCTCATACGTATGCTCAGGAGGAAGGACCACACACAGCAGTTTAGCAGTTAGCAGTTAGCAGTTTAGCAGTTAGCAGTGTATTCAACTCACTGTTGCATGGTCACACGGAAGTTTCCGTGTGTGGTCGTGTGACGCGCTTGGTTTGAGTTGAGCTCGCGTCGGTTTGTTCGCAGGACGCGTTGATCTCTGCTTGGAGGTGCTGCAATCACAGCCACCGAAGACGCAGTGTAGTGACACAACTTGGGCAATGCAGTTGGTTTCGCCTGACATCATGGGGTCAGTGTCGTGGGAGTCCCAAGCGTTGAGACGCCACTTTTTGCGACGGTGTGAAGATGCGGCCCTGTGTTTTCGCCGGTTCGCGTGGGTTGGGCCGGGTGTGTCGCCGTGGTGTCGCGGTGTTGCGCCTTTGGCGCTGGAGTCCACAATATCCTAATTTTCTTCTCATCCCAACCGTCCCACCAGGCTATTCCTCCCTTTTCCACAACAACCTCCCTACCTTCACCATGGGCGTTACCAAGGAAGTTATCTCTAACGGCGACGGGAAGACCTACCCGAAGCGCGGCGACAAGCTCACCATGCATTACACTGGTAAATCTTCGTCTTTGTTTGTGCCGTGCTCCTGTGGGGTTCTTTGTATTTGAATGCAGAGTGCCGCCGTATCGTGTGCCTCGGTTCGCACAGCTTACCTTGTTGACATTGTCTTGGCTCTTCAGGCAAATTGACCAACGGAAACGTGTTCGATTCCTCTGTCAAGCGTGGTCAGCCATTCTCCTTCACCATCGGTGTCGGACAGGTCATCAAGGGATGGGACGAAGGTGTCATCAAGATGAGCCTTGGTGAAAAGGTGGGTTCTTGCCTTCGAGCTATCGTCAACTTCGCAATTCCATCCTGGTGATCATTCTCGTTGTTTCGTGTTCTGCCTCGACCCTCACAGGCCACCTTGAAGATCTCGAGCGACTACGGATATGGTGCTCGCGGTGCCGGTGGTGTCATCCCCCCGAATGCCGACCTCATCTTCGAAGTTGAGCTTCTCAAGATCAACTAAGTGCCACCGGTTGGACGTCCAGATAAAACTTTGTTGCCCCTTTTTTTTATCGATCTCTGCTCAGCTTTGTCACTACACAGTCAATGAGTTTGTGGTCATAGTTTTTGAGGGGACTAACTTTACAGTTTTATTTGGAAATTTCAAGTTTCAAAGCTTTGTATGCAATCTTTGAAAAGAGTTTCGGGATGTTTGAGCGTAGTTGATGGGCAATGCACCCGCACGCTACGACATGATCAAAGGTCTAACGCGACGATGACGCGGATAGGATAGCGAAACGAGTGTAGTACTTTTCGCCCGGAAAATCTTGGCGTGCTGTTCACACGACAACATCAAGTTCATTGCCGCGAACTATCTGCTTTGCAACGTTCGCACGCGAACACTCATGATCCCCACAGTGCAAGAAGTTGGCACATCTTGTCCGAAAGCATCAACGCGCACGGGCATCACAACATCCATTCACAGTCCGCTTGCATCCTTCGCAACGACCACAGGAGAAGAAATCTCGATCTCCTCCGACTCATCACTGCTGGAACTGGTTGAATCAAAAGTGCCAGTGCGTGTGCGTGGCCGAGATTCTTCATCGTCCACGCTCCTTCGATTTACTTGGCTATAGCCACAGCCACACGCGCGACAGCACGGAAGTCGCTTCCAGAAGTTGACGCAACTCTTGAGTGTTTTCTTGTTGGACTTGTAGAAAAAGCACAAAAGTACAAATAACAAAAAAGACGACCCTAGCATAACTAGGATCATCAACGTTGATGCCTCCATATTTCTACGAAGAATGACCTCACTGACGGGTCTGTGACGAAGAGTCGGTTTACATTGAGTGGCAGACTTATTGCGACTTCGACGCTGCAAGAATCTTTCTGTCGATTTATGATTTCAGTTTCTACATCTCGCATATGCTATGGGGTGATTTGGATCCTGCTCCAAGTAACATGCTTGAACCCACCCCGGAGTCGAATGCATCAACGCAACGAAAAGGCACGTGAATCCAACCTCGGGAGCATGGGCGGCGATACCCGTCAGACGCGGGTCGCATGCTACGTGCCGCACGACCAGTGCGTGAACTCTTGTTCAAAGCAACCCGCCACCTCTGTTCAACAGGGTAGACATGCACCGTGCCAACTAACCGACCTGGTCTGCAGCTAGGTTCACATCAGACACCGTTTCTGGGGCACGTCCGCGCACTGTTTGCGCGCTGTTTCACAACACACAGCTCCCTGTGTTGCCGCGGTGCAATCAACGTTGCGTCCACCGCAAGATGCTGCTGAACTACGCGAAACAACATGATTCTCAAACGGCAGCGACGGCGTAGCACGAACAAAGACACCGCCAAAGACAACAGCAAGGGCAAAGCAAAAGATAACAGCGACAACGACAACGACAGCGACAACGACAGCGACAACGACGACAACGGCGTCGGCGGCAACACAACGCATCAACAGCGACGACGAACCAAAGCAATGACAACGACAACGACGACGACGATGACGACGACGACGTTGTGGCCGCGTGATGGCCAAACCACAACGGTGGTCGTCATCGTCAGTCGTGAGTGAGTGGCTGCGGGCGGCTGAGTGATTCTGAGTGATTCTGAGTGACTGTGAGTGAGTGAGTGAGAGCGTGAGTTCGTTCGTGCACGAACGACCTCAGCACCTCAACTGGCAGCTCGGGTTCGCGCGAACTAAGATGTCGTGCGTTGCATCGTAGCTGCGAAGGTGCTATCATCATCGTCAGCGTCATCATCATCAATGGTGGTGGCGGCGGCAGTCGTCGCCGTGGTTGTGGTGGTGGTTGTGGTGGTGTTTGTGTTTGTGGTGGTGGTGGTAGCAATGCTGCTGATGGTTGTGATGATGGTTGTGATGGTTGTGGTCATCGCGTATTTCATTTGCGTATGCTGCCACTGCCACTTCGGTGTCGCCATGTGTAATTCCCTCTGGTCTTCCCGTTGGCCCGTACACAATTGACCGATCAATACTCAGTTATCCGGAGCGTTGCGACACTGTGGTACGAACGGTTCGCAGCCGCTTCGTGGGATTTCACTTTGAAGCGATGTGTTGTTGCATGATTTAGACCCGGCTCAAGTGGTCGTATTTGTAGATGGATCGAGCAGTATTGATTCTTTTGATTTACTCGGTATGGAACTATGTCGCAGATGGCTTGCAACTGCATTTGCAACAGTTGCAATCAAGAAGTGGTTGGGTCGTTGGGCTAACGACACTTGTTGTACTGAACTTTCAAGGCGACAGCAGGGTCTGCATCATTGACTCGTAGAACTTTAACTGTTGTTCTTGAAGAGAGGTCAACTTTTGAACGGCTTTAAGATCGCTTTCCCCATTGTCCCTATAACGACGCATCACGGTCTGATGATGAGGGCCCATTGGGCAGCCACAGACACGGCACACGTCTCTTACCTGCTTGTGGTTGGGAGTGCTGCTTGTATCGGCGCGGCAGCATTGCCGTTACTACTAGGAGACGCCTCGGTCTGGTTCGTCTCACTGGGGGAATGGTGCCGTGACGCTTTCGGCGCATCAATATCGTCAAAAGCACCTTGGTCGAAGTCCGCACTCCCCGAGGCAAGCGACTCGAGTGTCAGAGCTCCAGCGGGTTCCGTGCGTTCGTCCGTGATGATGTCACGCTCTTCATTGGGCTCTTCGACAGCATGATTATGTTGCGCGGGAGCTGGATGTGGTCTCGAGCGTTTTGCCTGCGTCGCAGGCCTGTAATTTGCCGAGATCGCGGGCGCTGGACTTGGGACGGCAATATTTGCTGTCCGCCGCGAGCGCTTCCATGGAGGTACTTTGCCTGCCAGGTGGCCGGGTTGACTGCGTGAGCCAAACCCGTTTCCATTGACATTTACAATGCTGCTTCGTCGTTTCGACGCTGCAGTCACAGCGGCGAGAGCTTTCTCGGCGCGTAAATCTCGGGTGGTGAAAACTCGCATCTGCTTGCTGAAAACATTGCCTTTGCCGGAGTTGTGTTCATAAAACCACGAATCTATGTACATGTCGTCAGTCAGGAAATCTATCATGGTGTCGAAAGACACTTCACCGCTGCCCATGGGATCTAGCAACGTTAGTGCAAGAGTGAGATCGTCACTGCCAAACCCTGTCATGGTGGCAATGGCCAATTTGCACTGGGCCCGCCTACAACAAGTGAGAAGTTCAGAGACGAAAACAGATTGTGCATCACACTTCGGGAGATAAGAATGCGTTCAACTTACGACAGCACATCGGGCAAATCTTCCGCATCAAGCTGGAAGCTGGCAAAATCAAGACGGAGTCCCGCACGATGACAGAGTTCATGCTTGAATTTCGCGAAAGTACGCGTTCCAACACCTTGGCGCTTGAACTGGGAAATAATTCTTTGACGAACTTGCACCGCCTTCGCTTTTGTCATCCGCGCTCGTACATTGGCCACAAGTGGAGGCCCTTGCCTTGATTCGACTAGGTTGGGATGCTTTTGAACATTCCTTTGATGCAGTGGTCGCTTGTGTGATGTCCGCGGAGGGTCGATTCCAATGGGCTTGCGTGCACAACGCTCCAATTTCAAACGCGCTAATCGCGCATGAAAGTCTGCTAGAATGGCAGCCGTTCCTTCCGTGTCTGCTTGTTTGCTGGCGCTGTCGTCATCAAACAACCTTTTCTCAGGTATCTGGTTTGGCTTCACGTCAGAGTTCGGAATGGTGTGTCCATCGATGTTCGTGTTCTCGTCAATAACGTGCTTCTGATACTCCTGCTCAAAGCTCTCGAGACCTTCTTCGAACGACGACATCAGTTCGCTGATGTCAGCGGGCCCGCCGGCCATCGTGGTGCCGACCTTCTAGGCGTTCGGCATATCTATGAACAGTGCAGGGCGGTGCATGCCAGGCCACGAGCCTCCATTACAGCACTAGCGCTGCGTACAAAAACACCTCGCCATCCTCGCACGGCGACAAATCTTTCCACTTTTTGCCTCTCAATCTGTGAGAAATTCTCCCCACTCACCAACTGCAGTCTGCCGACGTTAATACCGATCACCTCCACAGATAGTCGCTTGTACTTCCATTCATCCACGGTAACCAAACTGTTACTTTGCAGCCAACAACACGTGCCGTCCTGTTCAAGCTCTGCATCACTCCGTGTACACGCTGGCCATCTCGGTAAGTGCGGTTGGCATGGGCAATGTGAAACAACAACAACAACGACGACGACACTGACACAACAACAACGACGTAAACAACGACAACAACGACAAAGACAACGACGACGACGACGAAAACAACGACGAAAACAACGCCGACAACGACGACGACGACGACGATGACGACGACGACGACAACGGCAACGTCAACGCCAACGTCAACGGTGACGAACGACGAACGACAAACGACGAACGACGAACGTGTGGTTAGATACCTAACTCACCTCGTACCAACCACTTCGTTTGTATCTATTAAAACTCCGATTAAGCCAGTACCTGCAGTACCGAACTGTCTGTTTGTATTCACCAAGCCTGGAAATGCTATGTTAGTACCGTTAGTACAACAACCTTGTGTCAGTTCTGTCTGTCATTGGCTGTTGGATGCCAGATCGAACAACCCAACAACGAACGAACGACAAATGACCTACAGACTAAAGATCGCAAATCGCTGCTCCGGCTACGCAGCTCCCTTCTTCTGCTTCTGCTTCTGCTTCTGCTTCTGCTTCTGCTTCTGCTTCTTCTTCTGCTTCTTCTTCTGCTTGCACCACCGTGTATGCCGGGGCACAACTGTGGTGCCATCATTGGCGGTAGCATGTATGCCGAGGCTAATGGGGCTACGCACTGCGGCGTGTCTTGGACGTTGATTGTTGGTGTGGGACGGAAGTGTACGGAAATAATAGTCATGCAGCGATAGTGTTGAAAAATATGAGAGACGTCGACAAATAACACTTCGGCGCGCCCACCCGAAGATCGAGCGGAGCGGCAACAATGATTGTGTAAGGACAAAGTCGATGAATTTTGAGCGGTGGAAGAATATATTTTGAGTAAAACGAATAACAATGTCCGATGAGATAGATGCTAGAGAGGTTTTGATGGCGGCAATCCTGAAACGGACTGTTGAAGTTGAGGTGCGTTGCGTGGCATACCGCCGCAGACTTGCGTGAAGTGAATTGAATCATGTCATCACGCTGCAGGCGCTGCAAACGTGCACTCCAGCTCCAAAAGCCGTTCAAGACTTTGTCGACGGCATAAAGAACTATCCAGGTGGCGAAAAGCTTGGTTGCGAGGAGGACAATCCTTGGCGCGAGGGGCAAGGCGGAGGCTGCTCCATTCAATAAGGGACATTTATGCGATGGGAATGTAAACTCCACCGGCTTTTGAACGCCACGTTTCTTTTGGTGGCACGTAGTTCCTGGCCCCTAAACACAACAGTAAACAACATCAACATTCAGTAAGTAACGCAAATACCCAGGGAGGTGCCAGTCTCGCTTCGCCGCAACTTACGGGGTGATGGACTACGGGAGGGACTAGCACTGTCATACTTATCGTGTTTCTGTTTTTAAGAATGCGGGTAAGCTGGCAAAGCTCAACAAATGAATTCAGCGACAATATTTTCAACGTACCCAACTGCTGGTCGTCACAGGCGACGGGCTGCGCTGTCTTCGGAAACCACGTGATCGGCCAGTGAGTGATCCAGCCACAGGTTTTCTGTTTCCGACCGGGTCAAGAGGATTCGCTGGCACTGCCATGCGCTCGCGACTGGTACTTCGGCGTCGTCGACTATGACTTCTACTGCGTGTCCTGCTGCGGGACCGAGTCCGGTGTCGTGGCCGCGAGGAGCCACTGCGGCTTCGAGTTCGACTCCGACTCCGACTCCGGTTGCGGCTGGAGTTTCGAGTTCGGCTGCGACTCCGACTCCGACTGCGACTGCGGCTGCGGCTGCGGCTGTGGCTGCGGCGGTTGCGGTGTTTGCGACTCCGACTTCGTGTTCGACTGCGGCGCCGACGATGTTGGCTCCCACTCCGACTGCGACTTCTGTCTGTACCTCTATCTCTGTGACGATCTCCGACTGCTTCGCGACTGTGTGATCGACTCCGTGTGTTGTGTCGATCCCGACTGTGGCTCCGTGAGGAAATTCGGCCGCGACGGCGCCGGATTCGACTTTTAGTGTGACTGCGACTTCTACTGCGACTTCTACAGCGATGCTTTACCCGTGAGCGGGGATGACTGTCGTCGCGGCTTCGACTGCGCCTTTGATGCCGACGGTCACCACGACGACTACGACTACGACTGTGACTTCGTCGACGACGCTCTCGGTAGTCACGACGACGACGGGAGCCGTGGCCATTCTGGCGCAGGCCCCTCCCTCTCTTGACACGAACATTTTTCGTCAGCTTCCGGAACCAGTCCAATTGTTTTGTGTCATCAGAGAGGCGCTTGAACCGCACATCCTGCGATCTTTCACCCCGCCTATCACGTGAGCGGCCACCGTAGCCCTCTGCCTCATACCAATCGTCCATGTTGGCGTGGCCAGCTGTGACGCCGGTCTTGGAACGCTCCTACCGATGACTTATGGGTCCATTAACGCGCTTGACCATCAATGACTAACTCAAGGCGCGAGCAGCGATACTGCTAAATTATGCCAAGGTTTCCATTCTAAATCCTTTCGCTGCAAAACAATTTCACCCCTCTTCACTCTCATTGCTTCATTTGCGTCGACGGCACTGACGCTGCGCGTTGTTTCTACCATACACAACGCACTGTACGCTTCGTTCCACGTCCCCACCCCCACGAACGACGCTGCAATAGTGAATATTGCCATGGCATGCGGTAGAAAAACACGCGAGAGCACGACCTTGACAAGACGTCGACGTCAACGTCAACGCGGACTTCAATCAACACAAAGTCGACGTCGACGCAACGACGTTTGTTCGTTCCACGTCATCGCGTATTGTACTACAGGCTGTACCGGACGATAACGCCAAGTATACACGGCATTGAGGTGTTCACGACCAATGCACTAACGTCACATAGACTAATTGATGTTTCTCGGATCTTCCAAGGCACTTGCGAAGTTCTCGGTACTAGGTACTGAAAAACGTGAATTACATAATATGACGTTACAGTGACTTTTGCTTCTCTTATCTTATGTACTAGTACGAAACTATTCTCGATTGTCAGCGGGATGGATTCGCTGTTCGTTTTCGTTTTCGGATGTCCTCATCCGTGCGGTGGGCTGGCGGCCGCTTCGTGATATAATAACACACACATAGCATGGCGTAGACTGTCCCATTCGAAACTACGAAACTGTTATAGCAAAGGACAAAGGACGAAGGACGCAAAACCGGGACGGACCCCGGAAAATGCTTACAATAATAAAAAGCGCGAAAGCCGCGAAAGCCGCGAAAGCGCATTCAACCAACGTCGGCTCGGCTCGATTGCACCACCAAATGAAACCAAGGCGGGCCCGTGGCCAGCAAAGTAAGTAAGTGCACAGTGAAGGTGTGTGTCGTCGTTGTCAGACGGCTTGGCTTGGCTTGGCTTGGCTCGGCTCGGCTCGACTTCACTTCACTTCACTTGGCCAGTGCGACGGGCTGCTGCTTGTGTGGCTGGCTATCCATACACTACGGCAATGGCAGTGGCGGTGGCGGTGGCTGTGGATGTGAGCATGTGAGGGGCTTTTCTTTGCTTCGTGGGCGCGAAGGCCGCTTTCTAAGCGGCGAAGTCAGCGGCTGTTCGTTTTGCGAGGTTAGGTTGGAGGTAGGTGCAGCCTGCCATACTTCGCGACCGACCAACGCGGCGTCACACACAGTCAACGAACAGCGACGTGTGTCAGTGAAAGTTGAAAGTAAAGCCGCTTACTACGCACTTCGCACGTGTTCTGCCAAAGCGAATCAACGCCTCGGCGGGCGGGCGTGCGGGGACATTGAAACCAGGAAAGCGGTACTGTCCACGTCCACGCTGCCTCGCAACTTGCACGCAACTCCGCATGCACAACAGGAGACACCAGAGCCGCTTTACGCTGACTGTGGGCTATTATATGGGTGGTGTGGGCGCAGAAGCCGCAGTGCTTTTTGGTGAATTAGTGGGGAGGGTCGGTCGTTGGAGGCAGCGACGACCGACCGACGAACAAACGATCGTTCGTTCGCTCGCTCTCTCGCTGTCGATTCGTCTGTCAGCCTGCCAAGTTGGAACCGCTGATCAAACAGCGAAGTTACAGTCGACGACAGCGTCAGTCGCCACCGTCCCCCACCAACCACTGTGCGCAATTGCCACACAGCACCCCAGTGCATCAGTCAACCATCGTCGCACCCATGCACTGCTCCAAGACCCCATGTGAACCCAACAACGTCGTCGCGCGTTGCCTCGCCTTCGGTCAGCCAACCAACCAGTCAGCCACCTCAGGCAGACAGTCAGTCGGTCGGTCGGTCGTTGTCGTGCTCCAAATTTAGCTGTTCGTTCGCCTCTACGCCCTCCTCCGCCTTCCCTCCCTCCCTCCCGCTTTTCCGCAGCGCACGCCAACGAACATCTGCACGCAAGTAAGGCTTTGTTCGGACAGCGTAAGGTTTGCAATGCTGGTGCGGGGACGGGACAGATGCCGGCGCGGCTCCACGTTTGTTTACACGGACGTGCCTGCTGTCGGGAGGTGCAGGTGCGTGGCAGCAAGCACTGTGTGTCGAGGTACCGTAGCTGGACTCACGCACGCACGCACACATGCACGTTCGAAGACGGTTTGGACTGCGCGATGACGTACGCGCATGAGACACGAGGCCCCGTTGGCAGCGTTACGAACCACTCCACTTCAGTGTGTGCGGGCACGCCATACCAACTCCATGCTGCAGTGCCAAGGCACAGCGACGGTTTACGTCGGAGATCCAGGTGGCGGTGGTGTGTGTGCGATTGCCAGCTATTGTGTCTCAAGTGCCCTTGTTCCGGCGGGGCCACTGTCGGCATTGCACTCTCACAACAACACCGAGGTATGCGTCTGGAGGTTTTGGCAACGAGCAAAGCTCGACGTCGGCACTAAAAGCACTGCGAAACGATTACATTTTTTCGAAAACAAGTAGAAGTTTATTGCGAACAGCACACAAAATAAAGATGGCTTCCGTCAAGGCCACCGCCTTGGCGTTGCTCGTCGCCGGCGCCAACGCCGACGTCTACATGCACAACCCGCC